>Ga0187894_10000692_pt1 | contig 45416 bp, 35 predicted proteins | sample GBC1701081metaG_FD_136650 | JGI IMG/M metagenome (GOLD analysis project Ga0187894, IMG submission 136650) | White microbial mat communities from a lava cave in the Kipuka Kanohina Cave System on the Island of Hawaii, USA - GBC170108-1 metaG ... | reverse complement strand
TGTTGTACAGGAACACCGGCTTGCCCTTCAGCAGGTACAGCCCGTAGCCGAAGAAGCGCCCGCCTTCGTTGTAGATCATGCCGTCGCCGCCGCCCTGGGGGACTTCGACTTCGGCGGTGATCGTATACGACTTGTTGAGCAGGCTCGGCATGTTCCCTTCGGGGATGTCGCTGACGGTCAGCCCCGAGTATTCGAACTTCGTCCGGCCTGCCGCCAGGCTCGGCCGCGGCGCGACGAACCGCGTGGCCGCCGAGGCGTCCAGCGGCAACACCTGATACTTGGCGAACTCGCCGAACATCAGGTCCCGCATCTCCCGGACCTTCTCGGGGTACTTGGCGGCGACGTTGGTGAACTGCGTCCAGTCGGACTTGAGCTCGTAGAGCTCGAGCTCGTAGGCGGTGGCCGGGTCGGCGATCGCCGCGCCGGTGAGTTGCCAGGGTGCACGCAGCGGCTTCGCGCTCAGTATCCAGCCGTCGTTGTACAGCCCGTACACCCCCAGCATCTCGAAGTACTGGATCTTGCGCCGCGATGGGGCATCGAATCCGCCAGCGCCGTTTTCGAAGGTGTAGGCCAGGCTCACCCCTTCGATCGGCTTCTGGGCAACGCCGTCGACCTGCACCGGTTGCGGGATGCCGGCGATCTCGAGCAGCGTCGGCACGATGTCGATGACGTGGTGGAACTGCCAGCGGATGCCGCCCTTGTCCTTGATCCGCGGCGGGTAGGAGATCACCATGCCGTTCTTGGTCCCGCCGAAGTAGGACGCGATCTGCTTGGTCCACTTGTAGGGCGTGTCGAAGGTCCAGGCCCAGGCGAAGGAGTAGTGCGGATACGTCTGGTTGCTGCCCCAGGCGTCGTAGAAGGGCATGTTCTCGGCCGCGGTCGGGTTGATGCTGTTGAACGGCAGGACCTCGTTCCACGTGCCCATTGCGGAGCCCTCGGCCGATGCGCCGTTGTCACCGCAGATGTAGATGATGATCGTGTTGTCGAGCTTGCCCATGTCGGCAACCGCCTGCATGACGCGACCGGTCTCATGGTCGGTGTAGGCGAGGTAGGCGGCGTAGACATCGGCCTGCTTGATCAGCAGCTTTTTCTCTTCGGGCGTGTGCTGGTCCCACGACTTGATAAGGTCTTTCGGCCACGGCGTCAGCTTGGCATCCGGCGGGATCACGCCGAGCTTCTTCTGATTGGCGAAGATCTGGTCGCGCACCGCCTCGAAGCCCTTGTCGAAGAGGTGCATGGCGCTGATCTTCTTGATCCACTCGGGCGTCGGGTGGTGCGGCGAGTGCGTCGCCCCCGGCGCGTAATAGATCATGAACGGGAGCGACGGGTCGACGTCGTTCAGCTGCTTCATCCAGCCGATGGCCTCGTCGGCCATGGCGGTGATGAGGTTCCAGCCCGGGTTGCCGACGAAAGGCGCGATCGGCGTCGTATTGCGGGTCAGCATCGGCTCCCACTGGCTGCTGTCACCGCCGTTGAAGCCGTAGAAGTAGTCGAAGCCCATGCCGGTCGGCCACTGGTTGAACGGACCGGCCTGGCTGGTCTCGAACGCGGGTGTGTTGTGGTTCTTGCCGTACCACGAGGTGCGGTAGCCGTTGTCCTTCAGGATGCGGGCGATCGTCGCGTGCTCCGGCCCCATGACGCTGTTGTAGCCGGGGAAGCCGGTGGCGAGTTCCGAGATCACCCCGAAGCCGACGGAGTGATGGTTGCGCCCGGTGAGCAGCGCCCCGCGCGTCGGCGAGCACAGCGAGGTCGTATGGAAGTTCGTGTACCGCAGGCCGTTGGCAGCGAGGCGGTCCAGCGCCGGGGTCGGGATGACCCCGCCGAACGTCGCGGGCGCGCCGAAGCCTTCGTCGTCGATCAGGATCAGCAGGATGTTCGGCGCTCCTTTCGGCGGCACGACGCGCGCCGGCCATCCCGGCTTCGACTGCAGCGCGTTCAGGTTGATCTGGCCCTGGAACCGCTGCGGCGGCGCCGGAATGTAGCGGCCGTCGATCGTGGTGGTGGCGTCGGGCGAGCCGGGCGTGCCCGTGGTCTGGATCTGGGCCGCCGCCGGCCCGCCCAGTACGGCCAGCACGATCAGTGCCAGCATCATCATCGACAGGGGCGATCTTGTCTTCATGGCATGCCTCTCGAGTCAGGGGTTGGAGCGGATTGGCCTAATTAGTCGACACCCTCACCGCGCGCGGCCGCGATGGCGTCGATGCCGTCGCACGCGGCGAGGGTGTGAATGCGGAATACCGGCGGCACGTGGGCGCGGTCGACCGCCGCGAGCAGGCGGCGGCAATCCTCGGAGCGGAAGTGGACGTCCAGGTCCGCACGACTTACCCACTCCTCGATCAGCTCGAATGCCGCCGGGTTTTCAGTGTCATGCAGCAGCGCGCACCGCAGGCAGCCCGGCTGGGCTCTCGTCGGCCCGACGAGCGCCGCGAGTTCGCGATGCACGTCCGGACTCGCGATGCCGCGGACGCTGAAGGTAACAGCCGGCGTTTGCATGGATGCGACCGCAGTCCTCTCTTGTGCCGCTGGCAGCGCGGCACCCTGGCGTTGCCGGTGTCATCGCAAGGCCCGTGCCGGCGGGCGAGGAAGCGCCGACGCCGATCGGGTCCGCAACGAAATCAGCGGGTTGACGGCAAGCGCGGGAGAGGTAGCCTAAGGTCGATTCAGGCGGTGCCCCCGGCATTTCGGGGAATCCCCGAAGGTTCGGGGGCGCGAGCGTAGTCGCCGAACCCTCAGCTCGGGCGGCTGATCCCGAGCTTGCGCATCCGCGATTCGAGGGTCGAGGGCTTCAGCCCGAGCCGCGCAGCGGCACCGCTCTCGCCGCGGATGCGCCAGCCGCACTGCGCGAGCGCCGCCTGGATGAGACGGCGCTCCGACTCGAGGAGCGTCGTGGCGGTCGCCGCGGGTACCCGCACGTCCGGCGCCTCGGGCAGTGCGATGCGCAACGTCGAGTCGGTGGCGAGGATCATCGCGCGCTCGATCGCGTTGCGCAGCTCGCGCACGTTGCCGGGCCAGCGGTAGCGCGCGAGCGCGGCCACCGTCTCCTCCGGAATCCGCTCGACCGGCCGACCCATGGTGTCGGCGAACTCGCGCGCGAAACGCCAGACCAGCATCGGGATGTCGGCAACCCGCTCGCGCAGCGGCGGCAGCCGGATCGGAAAGACGTTCAACCGGTAGAAGAGATCCTCGCGGAACCCGCCGTCGCGGACCGCCTGGCCGAGGTCGCGGTTCGTCGCCGCGATCACCCGCACGTCCACCCGGATCGTCTTCGCGCCGCCCACGCGCTCGAGCTCCCCGTCCTGGAGCACGCGCAGGAGCTTCGGCTGCAGCTCGAGCGGCAGGTCGCCGACTTCGTCGAGGAAGATGGTGCCGCCATCGGCGAGCTCGAAGCGCCCGACCTGCCGGGAGAGCGCGCCGGTATAGGCCCCCTTCTCCCGGCCGAAGAGCTCCGCCTCGATGAGCGTCGCGGGAAGGGCGGCGCAGTTCACTTTGATCAGCGGCCGGTCGGCGCGGGGACCGAGCTCGTGGATCGCGCCGGCCATCAGCTCCTTGCCGGTGCCGGTCTCGCCTAGCAGCAACACAGTGGCCCGGGTCGGCGCGACCTTGCGCATCTCGTCGATCGCCGTGCGAAACGCCGGCGACTGACTCACCAGCGCGTCGGCCGCGGCGCGCGGCCGAACCGCCGCGCGGAGGTAGACGTTCTCGGCCTGCAGGCGGTCCTTGAGCGCGCCCAGCTCGGCCATGGCCGCGTGCAGGCGCTGGTCGCTGCGCGCGCGCTGCAGAGCCAGTACGAAGAGGTCGCCGACCAGCCTGAGGCGACCGACGAGCGCGTCGGGCAGCCGGCGCGTGTCCCGGAAAGCGCCGATCGCGAGGCAATAGCGCACACCGTCGCGAGCCTCGAGCGGCACGGTGAGGTTCGAGCGCAACCCGGTTCGCGCGCAGTACTCGCGCTCGGCGGTCGCCTCCGGTGGCAGGTCGTCGGCAATCCGCTGGAGGATCACGGGACGCCCGCTCGCGAGCTGCCGGATGTACCAGGCAAGGGGCGAGGAGTAGCCGGGCGGGAGCGGGTCGGCACCGGGAACCGCGACCGACAGAACGACCTCGAAGCGCCCGGAGTCGAGCTCGTAAGTGAACAGGGTGCTGCGGTGGAAGCCGAGGAACTCGATCAGGCGCCCCATCGCGGCCACGATCTCGGCCTCGACCTCATCCGACCCGATGCTCGCGATGCGCGTCGCGGTGTCGCCCAGCATGCGCTCGAACGCGAGCTCGTCCTCCGGGCTGGGGCTGTCGGCAATCGGGTGGGCGGCAGGTCGCATGGACATCGGGGAAACCGAGCGGCGCGGCATCTTACCCCGGCGCGGCGAAGCCGAGCTGCGTGTTCCACCTTGAACGCGAGCAGTGACGCGTGGAATCGGCCGGGAAGACGATCGAGCTCAACGGCGAGCGGCGTGCGGAGAGGGTCGAAAGGCTCAGCCGATCATCGACAGGCTGCGGGCGCGATTCACCGCCTGGATCCGGTTGGCCACCTCGAGCTTGGCGAACAGGTTCTTCAGGTGCCACTTCACCGTCTCCGGGCCGATGCGCAGGCTGCGGCCGATCTCCTTGTTGCTCATGCCGCGTCCTACGAGCATGAGGATCTCGCGCTCCCGGTCGCTGAGCGAGCCGATCACGCCGTCGTCCTTGTCGTCCTGGCGTGGCGCGGGCACGGCGTCCGGCGACTCGGCGAGCAGCTGCTGCAGGTACGGCCTGCAGGGTGCCTCGCCCGCGAGCGCCGTCAGCAACTGGGCGACCTCGCTGCCGGCGGCGCGATAGGTCTCGCGCAATCTCAGCCGCTCGCCGATCGCGAGCGACCGCGCGAGCGCCGCGGCGGCTTCGTCCCGCCGCCCCAGCTCGCACAGCGCCTGCGCGAGCAGCACGAGCGCGCGCGCGCGGAGCGGCGCCGCGCCGTCGGCGCCGTAGCGCTCGATCGCCTGCTCGATCCGCGTGACGCCCGCCGCGCCGATGCGGGTCCGCGCGGCCTCGTATCCGGCGCCGAGCTCGCAAAGAAACAGCGTCTCGATGCCCGCCGCCGTGACCGGATCGGCGGCCTGGGCAAGCGCCCGGAACCGCTCCGCCTGAGGCCGCCACGCGGTGAGCGGAACGATGCGCAGCAGATCGACGCGGAGCGCAGCCTCCAGGCGCCCCCAGCCGCGCTGCTCGCCCAGCTCGCAGCCGCGCTCGAGCAGGCGCCGGGCGTCTTCGAGCTGGCCGCCCGCGGCGAACGCCGATGCGAGCGTCGAATACGCGCTCCACAGCCACTCGAGCGGCGCCGACTGCTCGATCACCGCGAGCCGCTGGTCGAGCGCTTCCTGGGTCTCGCGCCAGTCGCCGCGCTCGTAGGCGAGCCGTGCGGCGAGCGCGCGCACGAGCGCGGCCGCGACCGACTGGGCGCCAAACTCCTCGTCCGTGAATTCCTGCGCATCGGACCATGCGCGATCGGCCTCGACGCCGTCGCCCTCGCGCCACCAGGCGAGGCCGGTCAGCATCTTGAGGTAGGCAACCTTGAGCGGCGTCTCGCACGGGGCGAGCTCCCGCGCGCGCCGGTAGTCGCGGTGCATGATCAGCATGTACGCGGCGAGGCTCTTGTGAACGTCGCGCAGCCAGGGATTGCGGCTCCGCCGGGTCGGGTTCTCGAGAAACGCCTCGTCGCTGAAGTCGTCCTGCAGGATCGCCATTCCGCCCCGCACCAGGGCGATCTCGCCGGCGAGGTCCCCGTCGCGCGCGACCCCGCCGCCTTGCGCCTCCTGCAGGCCCGCCAGGACCTGGCGGGCTTCCTGGAGACGCATGGTGAGCGCCAGCGCCCACGCCCGCGCGAGCAGTAGTCCCGGCCGCGCCCGGACCGCGTCGGGCGGGAACTTCTCCAGCCAGTCGAGCAGCGTCACGTACTCGCCCTGCTCGATCAACGTCATCGCGCAGCGGTCGATGATATCGAGCGCGTGGGCCTGGTCGCCCGCGGCGAGCCCGCTGCGCACCGCCTCGGCCCAGAGCTGGTTGCGCTCGAACCACTCGGCCGCGCGCCGGTGCAGCGCCGCCTCGATACCGGGTTCGCGCGCGCGCAGCTGGTTCTGCAGGAACTCGGCGAACAGCGCGTGATACCTGAACCAGCGGCCCTGGGCATCGAGGCCGACGATCAGGAGCTGCCGTTGCTCGATCTCCGCGATCGCCTTGGCGCCGTCGGCAGCACCGGTGACGTGCTCGCACAGCTCCGCGCAGAAGCGCCGCAGCACCGACGAGCGGAGGAGGAAGAGCTGGATGTCCGCGGGCAGGCCCTCGAACGCCTCTTGCGCGAGGTATTCGCGCAGGATCCGCGCTTCGCCGGTGAAGCCGCGCACCAGCTGCTGGAGGTGCTTCTTGTTCCCCAGGGCGACCAGCATCATCTGCAGCACCGCCGGCCAGCCTTCCGAAATCGCCTGCAGCTGGGCGACGTCCCGCGGCGGCAGCGAGGTGCCGAGGGCGGCCTCGGCGATGGTCGCCGTCTCGGCGCGGGTGAGTCCGAGGGTTTCCGGACCGAGCTCGATCACGTCGCCGTCGGCGCGAAGCTTGCCGAGCCGCAACCCCGGCATCCCGCGCGCCGCGATCACCACGCCGAGATTCTCCGGCGCGTGGGCGATCAACTGCGACACGATGTCGTCGATCGCCGGAGACTGCACGAAATGGTAGTCGTCGACGATGAGCGCGTAGCGCTCGCCGCTCGCCGCGACCTGGTTGAGCAGCCGGGTGACGAGCGCGCCCGATCGAGGCGCGGGGCCCCCGCGCGAGAGCTCCATGACGTCACCGCCGATCGCACCGTCGGCGGCATTGAGCGCGGCGGCGGTGTAGCCGATGAACGTCGCGACGTCGTTGTCGTCCTGCTCCGCCGTGTACCACGCCACGCGCACGCCCGAAACCGCCAGTCGCCTCTGCCACTGCGCGAGGCACGCGGTCTTGCCGAAGCCCGGCCCGGCGTGGAGAAGCGTCACCCGGGCGGCGGGCGGAACGCCCAGCCGCTCGCTGAGCCGCGGCCGGTCGATCCAGCGCGACGCCACCTTCGGCAGCGCGATCTTCGTCGCGAGAAAAGGCGAGCCCGCCGCCTGTTCGAGCGGCCCTTCGGCGAATCTCGTCTGTGACAGGCGCACGATCTCTCCCGCCCGTACGTCTCCGGTGGCGGGCACGATAGATCGCACGCTCGCGGCGCGTCAAGTCACCCCGGCCGGGTGTCATCTGCGCAGCAGGAAGCCGAGGATGCGCCGGAACGTGCCGCGGTAGGGCGGGCGGAGCATCGCCAGCACGTCGAGCCGCGGCGCGACGTACACCGCCCGCGCGACGCTGAAGGCCTTGAATCCCTCGCCGCCGTGGTAGCGGCCGAACCCGGAGTTGCCGGAGCCGCCGAACGGCAGGTCGGACTGGAACACGTGCTGCATCACGTCGTTGACGCATGCACCGCCGGAGGAGGTGGCGGCGAGCACGCGCTCCGCCTCGCGTCCGTCCTCGCCGAAGTAGTAGAGCGCGAGCGGCCGCGGATGCGCGTTGACGTACCACAGCGCCTCGTCGAGATCGTGATAACTCTTGATCGGTAGGAGCGGGCCGAATATCTCCTGCTGCATCACCAGCGCGTCGTCGGGCGGATCGATGAGCAGCGTGGGCGGGATCTTGCGCGTGCCGCCGTCGAAGCGCTCCGCGGCGGGATTGCACTCGACGATGCGGACGCCCCGCCGGCCAGCGTCGCGCAGGTAGGTTTGGATCCGCTCGTGCTGCGCCGGGTTCACCTGTGCGGTGTAGTCCGGATTGTCGCGGATCGTCGGATACATCCGCCGGACCGCCGCGTGCATGCATTCGACGAGCCGGTCCCGGTCGGACGCGTGCACCAGGACGTAGTCGGGCGCGATGCACGCCTGGCCCCCGTTGATCGACTTGCCGGCCCAGATCCGGGTCGCGGCCCGGTCGAGGTCCGCCCCTCTTCCGATGATGGTCGGCGACTTGCCGCCGAGCTCGAGCGTGACCGGGGTCAGGTGCTGCGCTGCGGCGCGCATCACCTGGCGTGCCACGCGCGGACTGCCGGTGAAGACGATGTGGTCGAGCGGGAGGCTGGCGAACGCCGCGCCCACCTCGGCATCGCCCGCAAATGCCGCAAGCTCTGCGGGGTCGAACCGGGCGTGCACCAGTTCGACCAGGAGCACGGCCGTCGCGGGCGTGAACTCCGAGAGCTTCAGCATCGCGCGGTTGCCGGCCGCGAAGATCTCGGCGAGCGGCGAGAGCGCGATCGCGACCGGAAAATTCCAGGGGACGATCACCCCGATCGTGCCGAGCGGCTGATGGCGTAGGATTGCCTTCGCGCCGACGAGGCCGAGACCCAGCTCGGGCGTGCGCCGCTGCGGCCTCATCCATCTGCGAACATGGCTGCGCGCATGCTTGAGCGCCGACAGCGGCAGGAGGATGTCGCTGAGCAGCGTGTGATCGTGCGAGCGCCAGGAATAGTCGGCGGCCATCGCGTCGCAGATGCGCGCCCGGTTCTCGAGCAGCAGGGCGATCACGCGGTCGATGCGATCGATCCGCACCTCCGCGCCCGGAGGGCCCTCGGCCAGGAACGCGGCGCGCTGGCGGTCGAGCGCCTCGCGCATGCGCGCGGCCGTCGGCGAAGTCGGGGAGCCCGCGGGGAGCGCCGGCGAGCCGCCAGGGGAGGCCGGCGAGGCTTTCATGGCGCGAAGCCTAGCGGGCCGAGCACGTGTGGTCGGCCCCCACGTTGGGGGGGACGCCGCCGCGGGTCGGCCGGCTACGCTCGGCGCATCGATCGACGGGCGGCGAGACGGCTACCGGCGATCGACCCGAAACCCGCCAGGAGGCACCGGTCGATGCGACTGATCGATTTCTTCGACCGCGGCGCGAGCCGCGATCCCGGCGCACCGTGCTTCGTCTACGACGAGACCGGCCAGACCTACTCGTTCGGCCATCTCCGGGAGATCACGCTGCGCACCGCCAACGCGCTGCGCGACGACGGCTTCTCCATCGGCGTCAAAGGCGCAGTCCTGTCCACCAACGACGCGCTCGCGTTCGCCTGTCTGCTGGGGATCGTCCGCGCCGGCATGGTCTGGGTGGCGATCAATCCGAAGAACGCGCTCGAGGAGAACGCCTACATCCTCGACAACTTCGAATGCGAGGTGCTCTTCTACCACAGCGTTTTTGAGGCGGCGATCCCCGAGATCCGGAGGCGGGTCGCACGGATCCGCCGCTTCGTCTGCATCGACCAGCCGGGGGCGAACGCGCCGGCGCTGATGGACTGGATACGCGAGCATCCCGCCACCGAGGTTGATCCCGGGACGGGCCCCGACGATCCCGTGTTGCTGCAGTGCACCGGCGGCACCACCGGCGTGCCGAAGGGCGCGATCCACACGAACCGCAGCCTCGAGGCGTTCTTCGCCAACATGTTCGCGGTGTTCCAGTTCCGCGAGAAGTCGCCGGTCTATCTCGCGGCCGCGCCGTTGACCCACGCCGGCGGGTTCCTGGCGATGGCGGCGCTCGCATCCGGCGGTCGTGCCGTCCTGCAATCGAAGATCGATCCCAAGCAGATCTGCGCCGCAATCGAGAAGCACCGCGTCAATTTCATGTACCTGCCGCCGACGGTGATCTACGCGCTGCTCGCCGCGCCGGCGGTCAAGGAGCACGACCTGTCGTCGCTCGAGTACTTCGCCTACGGCGCGGCGCCGATGGCGCCGGAGAAGCTGCGCGAGGCGGTTCGCACCTTCGGTCCGGTGATGTTGCAGGCGTTCGGGCAGACCGAGACACTGTTCCCGATCACCTATCTCTCCCGCGAGGACCATCTCGCGCCCGACGGCGGTCCCGCCGACGACAAGTGCCTCACGAGCTGCGGCCGCGCGGCACCGTTCGCGCGCCTGGCGATCATGGACGACAACGGCGCGCTGCTCCCCGACAGCCAGGTCGGCGAGATCGTCGTGCGCGCGAGCTCGGTGATGGCGGGCTACTTCAAGAACCCGGAGGAGTCGGCGCGCGCGAGCGCGTTCGGCTGGCACCACACCGGCGACCTCGGCTATCGCGACGAGAAGGGGTTCTACTACATCGTCGACCGCAAGAAGGACATGATCGTCACCGGCGGCTTCAACGTGTGGTCGGTGGAGGTCGAGAAGGTCATCCAGGCCCATCCGGCGGTGATGGACTGCGCGGTGATCGGCGTTCCGGACGAGAAGTGGGGCGAGGCGATCCGGGCGGTCGTCGAGCTCAAGCCGGGCCGCACCGCCACCGAGAACGACATCATCGCCCTGTGCAAGGAGCAGATCGGCGGCGTCAAGGCGCCCAAGACCGTGGAGTTCGTCGAAGTCCTGCCGCGCAGCGCCGTCGGCAAGGTGCTGAAGCGCGCGCTGCGCGAGCGGTACTGGCACGGGCGGGCGCGGCGCGTAGGGTGAGGGCCGCCAAGGGTTCGACCCTCACATGGTAGCCTTGGCAGGCACCTCCGCCATCGCCGCTTCCGCCATGGCGGCGATCGTGAGGCTCGGATTGACCCCCGGGTTCGCCGGCATCGCCGCGCCGTCGCAGACCAGGAGATTGCGGTAGCCGTACACCTCGTGGCGCCAGTTGACCACGCCGTGATCGGCGTCCCTGCCGATCACTGCGCCGCCCAGGATATGAGCGGTCGTCGGCCGGTTGAGGAAGGCCTCGGTGAGGAAACCCTGCGCGACGCCGCCGGTCCGTTGCGCCAGCCACCGGGTGGCCGCGTCGGCCATTGGAAAGTGGGCAGGCACCGGCCGGTGTGGATCCTGCTCAGTGACCAGGCGCACGCCACCGCCGAGCCAGCGCCGCTGGCGACGAAAGGCGATCGCGTTGTCGAGCGTCTGCATGATTCCAGACCCGATCGACCGGCGCGCCCACCCGAACGGCCACAGCCGGGCGAGCAGCCAGCCGGGCCGGCGCGCGATCGCACCGAGGGCGCGCAGCGGGCGCGTGATGCGGCCGCCGGGGCCCGAGAGCAGCGTGAACAGGTAACCGAACGCGTCCCAGCCGCGGCCCCAGGTGAGGAACTCGATGTGGCTGTGCGCGTCGGGGAAGATGCTACCGGTGATGGAAACGCTGCGCCACACCTTCCGGGTGTCGTTCGGCAGCGTGACCGCCTGGATGCTCTCGCTGTTGGTGCGCACCAGCTCCCCGAGCCGCCGGCTGACGCGGGGCAAACTTCCCCGGTGCACGCAGTTGGCGAGGAGGCTGTTGGTGCCGAGCGCGCCGGCGGCGAGCACTACCCCGCGCGCCGTGAAGACGGTTCGCTGCTTGCGCAGCCAGGCGCCGGTACGCTCGGCTGCGACCGCGTAGCCGTCGCTGCCGTCGGCCGCGCCGAGCGGACGCACGTCGGTGACGGTGCGCTCGGCATGGATCTCCACGCCGCGACGGCGCGCGAACCACAGGTAGTTGCGGGGGAGCGTGTTCTTGGCGCCGTGCGGGCAGCCCATCATGCAGTCGCCGCAGCGCAGGCAACCGGTGCGCGCAGGGCCTTCGCCGCCGAAATACGGGTCGGCGACCTTTCGGCCCGGCTCGCCGAAGTACACGCCGACGTTCGTCTTGCGGAAGGTGTCGGCGCAGCCGAGATGGTGGCCGAGCTCCTTCAACAGCTCGTCGCAGGGGCTGTCGAACGGGACCGGCGCGACGCCGAGCATCCGCTCCGCGGTCTCGTAGTGCGGCCGCAGCCGCGCCTCCCAGTCGGCCAGGTCGCGCCATTGCCGATCGACGAAGAAGGCGTGCGCCGCGCGGTAGAGCGTCGCGGCGTAGACGAGGCTGCCTCCGCCGACGCCGGATCCGCTCAGCACGAGAATGTCCTTGAAGGGCGTGATCCGTAGCAGGCCTTTCAGCCCCAGCTTCGGCATCCACAGAAAGCGCCGCACCTGCCACGCACTGGTCGGCAGCTCGTCGTCGGCATACTCGCGGCCGCATTCGAACACCGCGACGCGGTAGCCCTTCTCGGCGAGGCGCAGGGCCGACACCGCGCCGCCGAATCCCGAGCCGACGACGATCCAGTCGAAGTCGTGGCACGCACTCCGGTCGCTCAGCTGTCGCACTTTAGTGTGCCCGTCCGCCCTGGCCCGCGCGCCCCGTGCCGGCGGTAGCGCGATCAGCGCGGCTTGCCCGGTCGGGGGCGCGGCTTCATCTCGCGGCCATGCGCGCCCCGGCGTCGAGGCGGATGCACTCCGCGTTGAGGTAGGGATTCTCTACGATCGCGCAGGCGAGGGCGCCGGCTTCGCGCGGCGTGCCCATCCGGCGCGGGTACAGGATCATCTGCAGGAGCGACTCGCGCACCTTGTCCGGAACGCCCGCGACCATCGGCGTTTCGAACAGCCCCGGCGCGATGGTCATGACGCGGATGCCGAAGCCGGCGAGGTCGCGCGCGATGGGCAGCGCCATGCCGACGACCGCGGCCTTGCTCGCCGCGTAGGCCGCCTGTCCGGTCTGGCCGTCGAACGCCGCCCCCGAGGCGATGTTGACGACGACGCCGCGCTCGGCGCTCTCGCCCTCCGGCGCGTTCCTCGCCATCTCGGTGGCCGCGAGCCGCAGGACGTTGAAGGTGCCGGTGAGGTTGATCGCGATCACCTTGTTCCACAGCTCGAGCGGGAACGGCTTGCCGTCGCGATCGACGGTCTTCGCCGCGAACGGCACGCCGGCGCTGTTCACCGCCACGTGGATCGCCCCGAACGCCGCCCGCGTCTGCTCGATGCCCGCCTGGACCGCGGCCTCGTCGGTGACGTCCACTTCGACGGCGGCGGCGCGTTCCCGCCCCAGCGCCGCGGCGGTTTCCTGCGCGCGCTCGGCCTGCAGGTCGAAGATCACGACGCGCCCGCCGCGCGCGACCCATTCTTCACAGACCCCGCGCCCGATGCCGGACGCGCCGCCGGTCACGATCGCCACCTTGCCCTCGATTCGCATGCCGTCTTCCCTCAGCTGAATGCGCTCACGCCGGTCAGCGCCCGGCCGATGATGAGCTTCTGGATCTCGGTCGTGCCGTCGGGGATCGGCAGGATCCGCGCCTCGCGGAACAGCCGCGACACGCGGTACTCCTCGGTGACCCCGAACCCGCCGTGGATCTGCAGCGCCCTGGAGGTGGCGCGAACCGCCATCTCGGGCCCGAAGTACTTGGCCATCGACGCCTCCATGTCGCAGCGCTCGTCGCGATCGATCATCGCCGCCGCGCGCAGGCCGAGCAGGCGCGCCGCGTGGAGCTCGGTCGCCGTCTCGGCGAGGTAGTTCTGGATCGTCTGGTGGCCGGCGATCGCCTTGCCGTGCTGCTGGCGGTCGCGGGCGTACGCGATCGCCTGGTCGAGCGCGTCCTGCGCGATGCCGACCCCGAGCATGCACATCAGCGTGCGCGGGCGCTCGAAGAGCTTGACCGTCTGGCGCAGCGCCTTGCCGCGCTCGCCCAGGATGTTTTCCCGCGGCACGCGCGTGCCGTCGAAGAACACCTCGGAGGTGCCGGTCGAGTGCAGCGCCATCTTCGGGATCGTCCGCGTCTGGTAGCCGTGGGGTTCCCGCTCGACGATCAGGTACGAGAGCTCGCGCTCGCCGGTCAGCGCCACGACGACCGCGACGTCCGAGACGTCGGCGTTGGTGATCCAGAGCTTCTGTCCGCTCACTACGAAGCCCGCCCCGTCCTCGGTCGCGCGGGTCTTCGCCTCGGCGACGTTCGAGCCCGCGCCCGGCTCGGAGATGCACATGCAGGGGATGCACTCGCCGCGCAGCACCGGGCCGAGGAACCGCCGCTTCTGCTCCGCGGAGCCGAGCGAGGAGAAGAGCGACGCCGACGCGGCCTGGATCGCGGCGATGAAGCCGAAGCCGAGCCAGTTGCGCGCGATCTCCTCGATGAACAGCGCCAGGCCGACGGTGCCGAGGCCGCTCCCGCCGTCTTCCTCGCCGACCATCGCGCCGATGAGACCGAACGGTTCGAGCTCGCGGAAGAGCGCGATCGTCTCCTCGCGCGCGGGCGGGCGCCCGAGCTTCTCGTAGTGATCGCCGAGCGGGCGCAGGCGCTTTTCGGCGAACCGCCGGAACGCCGCGACCGCCTCGCCGAGCTCCGGGCTGAGTCCGGGCACGCTGCCGCCTCCTACTTGCCGAGAATCGTCACGCACGCCACCGCCTCCTCGACGCCATGAAGCCCGCCGCCGTTCTCCGCGATCGCGAGGCGTGCGCCTTCGACCTGTCGCCCGTTCGCTTCGCCGCGCAGCTGCGCGACGAGCTCGTGGATCTGGCCGAGGCCGGTCGCCCCGACCGGGTGACCCTTCGATTCCAGGCCGCCCGAAGGATTGACCGGGATGCGGCCGCCGATCGCGGTCGCGCCACGCTCGGCGAGCGGTCCGCCGTCGCCGAAGGCGCACAGGCCCAGGTTCTCCACCTGGATGATCTCGCCCATCGCGGTGGCGTCGTGGACCTCGGCGACCGAGATGTCGTTCGGACCGATGCCCGCCTTCTCGTAGGCCTTGCGCGCGGCGAGGACGGTCAGATGGCGGTCGAGCGCCTCGGGCGCGCGATCGCTCCCGGTCTGCACCACCGACGCGAGCACGCGGACCGCGCGCTCGCGATCGATGCCGAGCCGCTTGAGGCCGGCTTCGGTGCAGACGATCGCCGCGGCCGCGCCGTCGCTGATCGGCGAGCACATCGGCAGCGTCAGCGGATAGGTGATCGGCGGCGCGGCGAGGACCTGCTCGACCGTGTACGGGTCGCGATACTGCGCGAGCGGGTTGTGCACCGAGTGCGCATGGTTCTTGGCCGCGACCGCGGCGATCTGGCGCTGCGTCGTCCCGAATCGCTGCATGTGAAAGCGGCAGAACGCGGCATAGATGTCCATGAACACCGAATACGGCTTGTCGGAGGTCGTGCCCGGCGGCACCGTGCAGCCGCTGCCGAGCCGGAGCAGCGTCGACTTGCTCTCCTCGACCGCGGCGACGTCCCAGCCGCTGTCGAAGGCCGAGAACATCTTGGCCTTGTCCGCCGAGTACATCTTCTCGGCGCCGACGGCGAGCGCGACGTCGCCTTCGCCCGCCTTCAGGAACAGCGTCGCGAGATTGAACGCCGTCGCGCCGGACGCGCAGGCGTTCTCCACGTTGACGACCGGAATGCCCTGGATGCCGCTCGAGCGCAGCGCGATCTCGCCGCGGATGTAGTGCTGGCCCTCGAAGTGGCCCTGCGCCGCGTTGGCGAAGAAGGCGCCCTCTAGATCCTTGCGCTCGCAGCCCGCATCGGCGAGCGCCTCGTCCACCGCCTGGCGCGCGAGGTCCTTGATCGAGCGGTCGAGGTGCCGGCCGAAGCGGGTCATGCCGACGCCGGCGACGTAGAAGGTGGTCATCGCGGACACGCCCCCGGCCGCTAGCGCCCGAGGAAGCGCGGCGCGCGCTTCTCGCGAAACGCGGCGAGCCCTTCCTGGAGATCGCGGGAGCGCAGGTGATCGCGCAGGGTGAGCAGCTCGAGCGCGAGCGCGGCATCCCGCCCCTGATCCTGGGCGGCGTCGGCGACCTCCTTCATCCGGCGCAGCACCAGCGGGCTCTTCGCGGCGATCTTCGCCGCCAGCGCGTCGGCCGCGGCGGCGAGATCGCCCGCCGGCACGACCTGGTTGACGAGGCCGGCCGCCAGCATCTCCCCGGCGCCCACGTGCTCACCGGTGAACAGCAGGTATTTCGCGCGCGTCGCGCCGATCCGCTTCGGCAGCACCGCGGCGCCGCCGGCGCCCGGAAACACCCCGAAGTTCGCATGCGCGTCGCCGAAGCGGGCGACGTCCGCGGCGAGAACCAGATCGCACGCGAGCACCAGCTCCAGGCCGCCGGCCAGCGCCAAACCGTTGACCACGGCGATCGTCGGCTTCGGGAGCTTGCGCAGCCGGTCGAACGTCCGAGCCGCCACGTCGAGGAAGTCCGGTTCGCCCGCCGGGCGCGGCTCGAGCACCTGCTTCAGGTCGGCCCCGGCGCAGAAGACCTTCTCGCCGCTCGCCGTCAAGACGACGGCGCGCACCGCGTCGTCCGCGGCGGCGCGCGCGAGGGCGCTCGACAGCTCGTCCAGTAGGCCGAAGCTCATCGCGTTCATCTCGCGCGGCCGGTCCAGCGTGATCCAGGCGGCGGCGCTGCGGGTCTCGTAACGAATGTCGGTGAAGTCGGGTGGCATCGGCTCGATTCGGTCGGGCTCGCTCGTTCGCGTCGTCGGGAGCCTAGGCGGATCCACGGCGCCGTTCGCCCCCCGGAAAGGGGGCATCGGCTCGACGGCGTCAGAGCGCCATTGACGGGCGCGCGAGATCGGTCACCGCCGCGCGGAAGGCGGTGACCGCCTGCTCGTACTCGGCGGCGAGGCGCCGGCAGAGCTCGCGCGCGGATCGTGCCGGGGCGCCGGGACCGTCCCCGGCCGCGTCGCACCGGGTGCCGATCGAGGCGAGGTCGGCGCCCAGCATCCGCGCCGCGGCGATGCCCTGTCCGTCCGCAATGCAGCTCGCCATCACGATCGTGCCCGCGAAGAAGCGCCGGATTTCCGGCATCAGCGCGAAGGGACTGGCGGCTTCTGGGCCCGCGTCGACGCGGGCCGGCGCCACGACGAGCCCGTCGACCCCGGTGAGCGCCGCGGCCTTCGCCTGCCGCACGCTCGTGACCTCGTGAAAGACAATGCCGCCGTAGCCGCGCACGCGCTTGGCCAGCTCGGTCGGAACCCCCCGCGCGGTCAGGATCACCGGGACGCGGTGCTCGACACAGATCGCGAAGTCGTCGGCAAACCGCGGGTTGGTGGCGTGGACGATCAGGTTGACGGCGAACGGCGCGGCGTCGGGCTCCAGCTTGAGCTGGATATGCGACAGCGACTCTTCGAAGCCGCTGCTGGTGCGGTGGTCGAGCGCGCGAAGCGTGCCGAGCACGCCGCCGCGGCATGTTTCGATCACGAAGTCAGGTGCCGGGATCGGACCGACCGGCGCGGCGATCGCCGGGATCGCGAGCCGACCACGCAGCGCGACAGGCAGTGTCATGGGTGCTCCTTGGAGGCAAACCCGACGGCCGGCGGCGTCCGGCCGGACCGATCGCCGCTGCCGACCGGGCGAGCCGATGGTGCGCGCGCTGCGGCCCCGGACTCCCCCCCGTGTTGGGGGCGCAGTGCCCGGACTTCCTGCGCAGGATACGAACGCGCGTAGGAACCATCCCCCGGTCGCCAGGGGGCGCACGCACCCGCCGCGGAGCTATCCCCGCCGCGGGGTCGGGCTGACGACAGACCCGCGTTCAAGCATTCGAGGAGGAGGATCGCAGTGCATATCAGCGCGAACACCGGCGCCGCCGCTCACGCACGCCGCCAGGCGTTTCGTTTCACCCTGATCAGCGCCGCGATGCTCGCGGCGTTCGCCCGGCCCGGCCCGGCGCTCGGTTTCGAGCTGCCGAGCCCGGACCCGGACATCACGGCGCGCTTCGACAACACCTTCCGCTACAACCTCGCCAACCGCGTACAGGGTCAGGACCGGGCGATCCTCGGCAACCCGAACGCGGACGACGGCGACCGCAACTTCAAGAAGGGCACCTGGTTCAACCGGTTCGACCTCCTGTCGGAGTTCGACCTGGTCTACAAGCGCAGCTACGGGCTGCGCGTGAGCGGCGCCTTCTGGTGGGACCCGACCTACGGCAGCCTCGACAACAACTCGCCGCAGACCTCGAACACGCTCGTGAACGGCCGGCCCGCGGTCGCCCTGAGCAACACCACCCAGCGCTATGCGGAGGGGCCCTCCGGGGAGCTGCTGGACGCGTTCGTCTTCGCCAACTTCGACGCCGGCACGGTGCCGGTGAGCGTCAAGCTCGGCCAGCACACCGTGTTCTGGGGCGACAGCCTGCTCGGCAACGGCGCGGTCCACAGCATCAGCTACGGCCAGTACTCGCTCGACCTGTGGAAGTCGCTTGCCACGCCGGGGGCAGAGGCGAAGGAGATCTTCCGCCCGCGCAACGGCGTGACGATCCAGGCGCAGCCGCACGAGACGCTGTCGGTGGCGGGCCAGTACTTCTTCGACTGGCAGGCCGCGCGGATTCCCGAGTCGGGTAGCTACCTCGCCGCCCAGGACTTCCTGCTCTACGGCGCCGACTCGCTCATCACCGGCCCGAGCCCCGCCGGTGTCCAGCAACCGCTCCTGCGCGCTTTCCACATGGCCGACGTCAAGCCGAAGAACAGCGGCGACTGGGGCGTGTCGGCACGCTGGAGCCCGGATTGGCTCGACGGTACGCTCGGCTTCTACTACCGCCGGTCCTCGGACATCCTGCCGCAGGTCGCGGTCACGCCCGGGGTCCTGCCGGTCCCGGCAGCCGCCTGCGCGCCGCGCGGCGGCACGCCGATCTCGGCCACGACCTGCTTCGTGAACCCGGCCGCGACGTCGGTGCCCGCGCTGCTGCAGACCGGCCAGATGGGCCAGTACAACCTGGCGTTCGGCTCCGACATCAACCTCTACGGCATCAGCCTGTCGAAGAACATCGCCGGGATCAGCTTCGGCTCGGAGCTGAGCTACCGCACGAACATGCCGCTCGCGAGCGACCCGGTGTTCGTCGTGCCGGCGAACTTCGTCCCGCTCGTGGCCGGGTCCATCGCCACCACCGCGGTTCCCAGCCACAACACGCCCGGCGCGCGCGGCGACACCTGGCACGGCCTGCTGAACGCGATCGCCGTCGTGCCGAAGACGCCGCTCTTCGACACTGCCTCGCTGCAGACCGAGCTCACCTGGAACAACTGGGCGAAGGTGACGCAGAACGAAGCGGTGTTCAGGGGCCGCGCCGGCTACTCCGCCATCGACCGGGTGTCGAAGAACTACTTCGGCCTGGCGATCAACTTCACCCCGACCTGGTTCCAGGTGTTCCCCGGGGTCGACGTGCTGATGCCGCTCAGCTGGGCGCAGGGCATCTCGGGCAACTCCGCGGTCACCGCCGGGGGCAGCAAGGGCGCGGGCCAGTTTGGCGCCGGAGTCGCCTTCGACATCTATCAGAAATACCGTATCGATCTGAAGTACGTCGGCTTCTACGGCGACTACTCGACCGATGCGAACGGGAACATGACCGTCGCGAACGGCCTCCCGGCCGGGCTCTCCGACCGCGGCTTCGTCGCGATGACCTTCAAGACCACTTTCTAAGGAGGATTCGCGCATGTTTCGACGGACCCTGATCGCGGCGGCCCTCGCGGCGTTCGCCGGCAGCCCGCTCGCCGCGGTGACCGCCGACGAGGCGAAACAGCTCGGCACGACGCTCACCCCCGTCGGCGCCGAGAAGGCCGGCAACAAGGACGGGACGATCCCCGAGTGGACCGGCGGCCTGACCGCCCCGCCGGCCGGCTTCCAGAAGGGCACCGGCATCCGCCCCGATCCGTTCGCCGCCGACAAGCCGCGGCTCGTCATCACCGGCAAGGACGTGGCGCCGCACGCCGACAAGCTGACCGAGGGTACGAAAGAGCTCCTGAAGCGCTATCCGACGATGCGTGTCGACGTGTATCCGACGCGCCGGCCGGTGCATTTCGACAGGCGCATCGTCGAGAACACGCTCAAGAACGCGACCGGCGCGAAGACCGTCGACGACGGGCTCGGGATGGAGAACGCGCTCGCCGGCTTCCCGTTCCCGATCCCCAAGACCGGCTCGGAAGCGATGTGGAACCACCTCATGCGATACCAGGGGTTCAACTTCCAGGTCAAGTACGACAACTGGAACGTCGATTCCGCCGGCGTCCCGACGCTCGCCACGACCGGCGAGATCTGGCAGGAGTTCCCGGTGTTCGATCCGAAGAAGGTGGAGCCGGCGAAGGCGACCGACCTGTACTTCCGGACCAAGCTCCTCTACCTGGGGCCGGCGCGGCGCAACGGCGAAGCGCTGCTCGTCCAGGACGCGGTCAATCCGTTCGTCCAGGCGCGCAAGGGCTGGCAGTACCTGCCCGGCCAGCGCCGCGTCAAGCTCGCACCCGACATCGCCTACGACACGCCGAACCCCGGCTCCGCGGGGCTGACGACCTATGACGACGCGTGGGTGTTCAACGGCGCGATGGACCGTTTCGACTGGAAGCTGGTCGGCAAGAAGGAGATGGTCGTCCCGTACAACAACTATCGCCTCCAGTACGCGAAGAACCCGGCCGACGTCACCAAGCCGAACCATCTCAACCCGGACCTCGTTCGCTGGGAGCTGCACCGGGTGTGGGTCGTCGAGGCGACGCTGAAGCCCGGCAAGCGGCACATCTACGCCAAGCGCACGTTCTACCTCGACGAGGACAGCTGGGTCGCGCTCGCCTCCGACCAGTACGACGCGCGCGGGCAGCTGTTCGTCTCGGGCTTCGACTTCATGACGTTCAACTACGACGTCCAGTCGACGAATACCGACTGCCAGGGCTTCTACAACTTCATCAACGGGGCGTACAACATCACCGGGCTCAGCGGGGCCTACTACGGCACGCGGTTCATCGAGCCGCTGCCGGCGACGCAGTGGTCGCCGGAAGCGCTCGCCGGCGCCGGCATCCGCTGACGCGCCGCGATCGGGGACGGACTCGTGCGCGGGCTGCGGCAATGAAGGCCATCCGCTCTCTGGCCGTCGCGGCTGCGCTCGCCGTCCCCGGGCTCGCATCGGGTGCCGGGTTTGCCGACCCGCTCGACGTGCCGGCGCAGCCTTCGACGCTCGCCAGCCGTACCCTCCTGCAGGGCGTGGCGCGCGCGGGCTCGCGCCTCGTCGCGGTCGGGAGCCGCGGGCACGTGCTCGTCTCGACCGACGCCGGCGCAAGCTGGCGGCAGGCAACCGTCCCGGTCAGCTCGGACCTGACCGCGGTGTTCTTCGTCGACGAACGGCGGGGCTGGGCGGTCGGCCACGACGGCGTGATCCTGGCGAGCGCGGACGGCGGACTCAACTGGACGGTGCAGCTCGAGGGCCGAAAGGCGAACGAGCTGCTGCTCGCCGCCATGCAGCGGAAGGCCGCGGCGAGGCCCGACTCCGCCGAAGCGAAGGCGCTGCTTGCGGAAGCGGAGCGCTTCAAGGAGCAGGGTGCGGACAAGCCGTTCCTCGACGTCTGGTTCGCCGACGAGCGGAACGGCTACGCGGTCGGCGCCTTCAACCTGGTCTTCCGCACCCGCGACGGCGGCGCGAACTGGGACCCGGTCTTCGATCGGACCGACAACCCGAAGCTCCTCAACCTCTACGCGATCGGCCGGGCGGGCAGCGGGCTGTACATCGCCGGTGAGGGCGGCCTCGTACTCAAGCTGGATGCGCAGACGCAGCGCTTCCGTGCGCTCGACCTGCCCTACAAGGGCAGCTTTTTCGGGCTGGCCGGCGACGACGAGGCAGTGCTCGTCTACGGCCTGCGCGGCAACGCCTACCGAACCGGCGACGGCGGCAAGACCTGGTCGAAGGTCGAGACGAGCCTCGCGGCGTCGATCGTGGCCGGCGCCGCGCTCGGCAAGGGCGGGTTCGTGCTGGTCGACGCGGGCGGGCGGATCGCGGTGAGCGGGGACGCCGGTCGCACGTTCAAGGTCGTGCCGCTGCCAAATCCGGTCCCGGTCGCCGGGATCACCGACGCGGGCGACGGCCGCCTCGCACTGGTCGGGCCGCGCGGCGCGACCGTTGCCGCCCTCCCGCGCTGAACGGAGCCGACCATGGCCGCCGCTTCCCACGGACTCGGAGAGATGCCGGTCGTCCGCCGGCTCGAAGACTTCGATCCGCAGTCGGGGAACCGGCTGGAACGCGTGGTCTTCAACAACCGCCTGCCGCTGGTGATCGCGTGCGCGGTCCTGACCGCGGTCCTGGGGTTCTTCGCCGCAACGAAGCTCGTGCTGAACGCGAGCTTCGACAAGATGATTCCGCAGTCGCAGTCCTACATCAAGAACTACCTCGCCTACCAGAAGGATCTGCGCGGTCTCGGCAACGCGCTGCGCGTGGTGGTCGAGAACACCGAGGGCGACATCTTCGACCCCCAGTATCTCGAGGCGCTGAAGAGCATCAGCGACGAGCTCTTTCTCACGCCGGGCGTCGACCGCGGCTGGGTGAAGTCGCTGTGGACGCCGGCGGTGCGCTGGACCGAGGTCACCGAGGAGGGGTTCCGGGGCGGCCCGGTGATGCCCGACAACTACGACGGGTCGCCGAAAGCGGTCGAGCAGCTGAAGCAGAACATCGCGCGCTCGGGCATCGTCGGCAGCCTGGTCGCGGGCGACTTCAAGTCGAGCATGATCTTCGTGCCGCTGCTCGACAAGGAGCCCGGCAGCGGCAAGCGCATCGACTACCGCGGGCTCTCGCGCGTGCTCGAGGAGAAGATCCGCGAGAAGTACGAGCTGCACCGCTCGATCGAGGACCGGGTGCGGGCGAAGGAGACGCCCGAGATCCGCATCCACGTGATCGGCTTCGCGAAGCTCGTCGGCGAGCTGATCGAGGGGCTCGTCAAAGTGATGGCGTTCTTCGGGATCGCCGCGCTGATCGCCACCGCCACCATCTATCTCTATACGCGCTGCGTGCGCAGCACCGCGCTGGTCGTCGCCTGCTCGCTCGTCGCGGTCGTCTGGCAGCTCGGGCTGATCGCGTTCCTCGGCTTCGAGCTCGACCCGTTCTCGATCCTCGTCCCGTTCCTCGTCTTCGCCATCGGCGTGTCGCACGGGGCGCAGAAGATGAACGGCATCATGCAGGACATCGGGCGCGGCACCCACCGGCTGGTGGCGGCGCGCTACACGTTTCGGCGGCTGTTCCTCGCCGGGCTCACCGCGCTCCTCGCCGACGCCGTGGGCTTCGCCGTGCTGATGGTGATCGACATCCCGGTGATCCGCGAGCTCGCCCTCACCGCGAGCGTCGGTGTCGCGGTGCTGATCTTCACGAACCTCCTGCTGCTGCCGGTGCTGCTCTCGTATACCGGCGTGAGCCCGGCGGCCGCTGCGCGCAGCCTGCGCGAGGAACAGGAGGAGACGCGCGGCAAGGGTCTCGGCGCGCTGTGGGCCTGGCTTGACCGGTTCACGACCCGGCGCTGGGCGGTCGGGGCCATCGGGGCCGCTGCGGTGTTAGCGATCGCCGGCTTCGCGGCCAGCACACACCTGCAGATCGGCGATCTCGACGCCGGCGCACCGGAGCTGCGGCCGGATTCGCGCTACAACCGGGACAACGCCTACATCACCGCCCACTACGCGCTCTCCAGCGACCAGTTCGCGGTGATCGTGAAGACCGACAAGGAGGGCTGCCTCAAGTACCCGACGCTGGTGGAGGCCGATCGCCTCTCATGGCACCTGAAGCAGGTGCCGGGCGTGCAGACGACGGTTTCGCTGGTCGACGCGGTGCGCCAGATCACCGCCGGCTCGTTCGAGGGCAACCCGAAGTGGCTGACGATCAACCGCAACCAGGACGTCCTCAACTACGCCGCGCAGCAGGCCTCGGTCAACAACCCCGATCTCTTCAACACCGACTGCTCGGTGATGCCGGTGATCGCCTATCTCGCCGACCACAGGGCCGGCACCCTCGACCGGGTGGTCGCCGCCGCCGCCGCGTTCGCCGCGACGCACGACGACAAGGACCGCCAGTTCCTGCTCGCCGCGGGCAGCGCGGGCATCGAGGCGGCCACGAACATCGTGGTGCGCAAGGCCTGGGTGCAGATGCTGCTGCTCGTCTACGCGGCGGTGATCGTGCTCTGCCTGATCACCTTCCGCAGCTGGCGGGCGACGATCGTGGCGGTGGTGCCGCTCGCGATCACCTCGATCCTGTGCGAGGCCCTGATGGTCGCCCTCGGCATCGGGGTGAAGGTGGCAACGCTGCCGGTGATCGCGCTCGGCGTGGGCATCGGGGTCGACTACGCGCTGTACCTCCTCTCGGTGCAGCTCGCCCAGCAGCGCGCGGGACTGCCGCTTGCCGAGGCCTACAAACGGGCGGTGCAGTTCACCGGCAAGGTCGTGGCGCTCGTCGGCGTCACGCTCGCCGCGGGGGTCATCACCTGGGCGTGGTCGCCGATCAAGTTCCAGGCCGACATGGGGATCCTGCTCACCTTCATGTTCCTGTGGAACATGCTCGGCGCGCTCATTCTGATCCCGGCGCTGTCCTATTTCCTGCTCAACCGCCGCACCGCCGTGCCCGTCGCCGCGGCCGCGCAGCCCGCCCACGCTTGAGCGCGGCCCGGGGGTTGGAGATTCTCTTGCTGTGATCGCCGATTACTAGGAGAGGTCGATGAACGCCTTTGCTCGCTTGGCCATGATCGTCGTCGCAGTTGCGCTATACGGGTGTGCACCCCCACCGGGCGCGCGCGACGAATTCAACATCCGGTTGACGGCCGGCCCGCGCAATGCCGGCCAGATCGGCGAAGCGAGCTTTGCGTCGCAGGGCGACGCTACCTCCATCGTGCTGACGCTGAGCGGCGTGTCCGCCCAGGTGTCGCAACCGGTCCACCTCTACACGTACATTCACCAGGGCACCTGCGGCAACCTGAGCCCGAAACCGGCGTACTCGCTGAACGACGTCGTTCTCGCACGCGCCATGAGCGGCGCCTCGTCGGGCTTCACCCTGGACAAGCTGGCGCCGGTGCCGCTGCAGAAGCTCCGGTCGGGAGGCTATGCGATCGTCGTGCGGACGCAGGCGCCGGATTTCGACGCCGAGATGTTTTGCGGCAACGTCAGATAGGGGGCGGGCGACCGGCTGCCGCGCCGCGGGCGGATCGCGCCTCGAGCGGGACCCCGGCGATGCGGTGAGGACCTACCTCGCCCCGCGCGCGAGATGCCGCAGGTGCGCCGCGACGCGCCGCTCTGGCCGAGCAGGCCCCGCGGCGGCCGGCGCCCCCTCCCGATCCCCCCGAACCGGGGGTGCGGCGCGAGGCCCCATCGCCCAGTATTGGCGACAGGCGTTCGCGCAAGAGGAGGGGAGTCGTGAAGTGGCAGATCGCACTTGTCGTCGTCCTCGCGACCCTGGCGGGGCTGACCTGGGCCGCGCTCGCGCAGCAGCGGGCGGAGCGCGCGGCGATGGAGGTCGCCACCTACCCGGTCTGGTCGATGCCGAGCGGCATCGAGTACGACCTGCGCCGGGCCTTCCCGCGCTGATCGGCGGCCGGAGCCGTCCAACCGCCGACGAGCCCGGCCGCCTGAGAAAGCGCGGTGTGAGTAGCGTATCGCTGCACACGGTCCGGGCGCGACTCGCGCGTCTCAGCCGGGGGGTAGGTCGCGCTCAACGCACGTACTTGTACCGCAGGTAGTCTAGGTAGTGCCGCGCCTCGTCGGTGAGGAAGGGCGCGACGAGCGTGAGCACCTGGTAGGCCGCGCGCCCGGGGCCGGTGTCGGTCCCCGGCGGCAGCATCCGCGCGAATCCCATCCAGCAGCTCACGGTGAGCACCATCTGGAACGCGAGCGCCGCGACCTCGTCCCTGCTCGCGCGCATCGTCCCGGTTGCGACCAGACCGCCGCACAGCCGTTCGGCGGTCTCGATCCCGCGCGCGGTGAGACCGCGCATTCTCGCGCCGAGCGCCGGGAACGCGGTCGCGAGATGCGCCGTGTCGCGATAGACGAACCGGTACTCGAGCATCTTCTCGAAGACGAGGTGCAGGAAGAGCCACAGGTCGTCCACCGCAGGACGCGCCGCCGAGGGGCCCATCAGGATCGGTCCGGCCTCGTTCTCCAGGCGCCGGAAAAGGCGCTCGACGATCTCGCGCTTCGTCTTGAAGTGATAGTAGAGGTTTCCCGGGCTGATCCCCAGCTCGGCCGCGATGCGGTTCGTCGACACCTCGGCGAGCCCTTCCTCGTTGAAGAGCCGGAGCGCTGCCTGCAGGATACGGTCGCGCGTCTTCATGGGGGCGTCTAGGGCGGGAGCCCTAGATTCGCGACCCGTCTAAGTTGCCGGCCCTAGGGATGCTGCGGAGAATGGCGCAGTCGACGTCGCGCGCGCCCGCCAGGCGGACCGCGCGGCGTTGCGAGGTTTCCCTCTCAACCGATGAAAGGAGCAGTCCCATGAAAGGCGAGCTAATCCCCGCAGTGGCGAAGGACGTCATCGAGTCGGGTCGCATCACCGTGCACAACGTGATCGGCACGTACGACGGCGGTGTGGAGCGCGTGCTCGGCGTCTGCGACGGCGCCTGGAAGCTCGGCGCCGACGTGCTGGCGAAGGACCACGGCCTCATCAGCCCGAAGCTGAAGAGCGACCTGATCGCCGCGCAGAGCGAGATCACCGGCATCGCCGGCTCGATGGTCGCCGGCGTGGCGCGCGGCGCCGGGAAGGCGACCGACTTCGTCGCCGACACCGCCGCGAACGCGGTCGGCCAGTTCGAGGAGGTGTTCGACTCGCGCGTCATGCGGTCGCTCAACCGGCTCGGCATGCCAGCGGCGCAGGTGATCCGCGAGCTCGGCGACCGCGTCGCCTTCCTGTCCCAGGAGCTGAACAAGCTCGTTGCCGGCAAGCCCGAGCAGGCGGCACGCCCGGCGCGCAGCGCTTCGCGCCGGAAGAAGCCCGTCCTCAAGGCGGTGGCGTAAATGCGTCGCGACCCGCGGCGGCGCGTTTTCCGCCGGCGGATTCGATGTCGGGCGAGCCGCGCGGCAATCTGCGCGGCTCGCCGCTTTTTCATGGGACTCGTGCCGCGCCCCTTGCGCCATGGCCGTGGTCCTCGCAATCCCCTGCGATCTCAGTCGATGCAGACTGATCATAGCGACTGCGCTCGCCTCGATCCCCCTCCGAAAGGGGGGCACAGGTCGATCGCCGAGGTGCTCGCCGCTGGCAGTACGACGATGAAAAGCTGTCAGCGCAAGGCACTCGACGTTGCACGCTTCGCCCGAATAGTCTGAATAATCCGGCGATTGATCGACCGACCGGAAGGTCGGTGGGAGGCTTGGACGGTGAAACGCGATCTCCCGGCAGTCGGAACCCTCAACCTCAGGCTCTTGCAGACCTTCATGCTCGTCGCCGAGCATCGAAGCTTTCGGATCGCGGCCGAGCACGCACATCGCTCGCAATCCGCGGTGAGCGCCCAGATCAAGCAACTCGAACACCAGCTGGGCATCAGCCTGCTTCACCGCACGACAAGGCAGGTCAACCTGACCCGTGAAGGCCAGGAGCTCCTCGCGGGCACCCGGCGGGCAATGCAGGAGATCGCGCTCAGCCTGCGGACCGTTCAGGAGTCGCTCGATATGCTGCGAGGCAACGTGGTACTCGCCTGCGTGCCGACCGTCGCCTCGACCCGGCTGCCATCGATCCTGTCGGTGTTCGAGAAGGACTATCCGGAGGTGCGCGTCAGCCTGCGTGAGCTGCAGACCGGGTTGAACGAGGCGGTGCGCGAGCGGCACGTGGACTTCGGCGTCGGCCCGGTCGTAGCCGGAGACAAGGATCTCGACTTCGATGTGATCTTTGACGAGCCGCTGATGGCGCTCGTGCCGAAGAGCTTCCTGCGCACCCCGCGCAAGAGCATCAGTCTTGCGGCTTTGACCGCAATGCCGATGCTGGTCCTCAGCACGGCAACTGCCATGCAGCAGTATGTCGAGGCGACGATGCGTGCCCGGTCGCTTACTGTCAAAGCGAAGTACCTCTGCATCCAGGCCCAGACGCAGATCGCCATGGTCGAGGCTGGTCTGGGCGCAGTAATTCTTCCGAGCTCCCTGGTGCAGGCACGCCGGTCGCCCAAGACCCAGGCTTTGCGCATCGTGGATCCCACGATGAGCCGTCAGGTCGCCATCATCACGCGGCGGGGCCGTTCGCTCTCGCCCGCTGCGGGACGACTCGCCCAGCTCATTCGGGAGCTGACCGGCAGTCGGGCCGCTACCGGCGGGAGTAGCGGCACCCGCAGGGGCGATTCTCCAGTCTAGTCGAATAATCCGCCTTAAAAAACACGATTGTCCGAAGTATTGGAGCGGACTATCGTCGGGCGTTCGCATTTCGCGCCGAGGGCCTGCTGACAATCGACCCGATAACCGCCGATGTGATCGGCCATCGCTTCCAGGCGGCGACCGACGAGATGCTCGTCACGCTGGTCAAGACGGCCTTCTCGCCGAATGTGAAGGAGCGCCGCGACTGCTCGGCCGCCTGCTTCGATCCGGGCGGCGAGCTGATCTCCCTGAGCGCCAGCGCGCCGATGCACCTGGGCTCGCTGATGGGCATGGTGCAGAACGTCCTGCGGCGCCACCCGCTCGATGGCATCCGGCCGGGAGACATGTACCTCACCAACGACCCCTACGTCGGCGGCGGGTCGCATCTTCCCGACCTCACGGTGACGAGCCCCGTGTTCGCCGGTGGCAGGCTTGTCGCCTTCGTGGCCAACACTGCCCACCATTCCGATATCGGCGGGAAAGTGGCCGGGAGCGAGAGCGCCGACTGCATCAGCATTTTTCAGGAAGGGCTGCGCCTGCCGCCGGTGAAGCTCATGGCGGCGGGGGAACTGCGCCGCGACATCCTCGACATTCTCCTTCTGAACTCGCGCACACCTCTGCACAGAGAGGGCGATATCAACGCCCAGATCGCCTCCAACCTCGTCGGGGTCCGACGTGTCGAGGAAATATTCGCCCGCTTTGGCCCGGATGTGGTCCCGGCCGGCATCGAAGCATTGTTTGCCCATTCAGAAGGCAGGATGCGGGCGGCGATCGCCAGGGTGGAGGACGGCACCTACGAGAACGAAGACTTCCTCGACCATGACGGCGTTCAGCCACGGAAGGTGCGCCTCAAGGTCGCGGTGACGGTAAAGGGCGACACCATCCATTTCGACTTCACCGGCAGCGAGCCGCAGGTCGCGGGCGCCCGCAATTGCGTGCTGATGGCCACGCTCGCGTCCGTGTTCCACGCCGTGAAGGTCGTCTTCGACCCGGAGCTCTCCCCGAATGGGGGATTCCATCGGCCGATCACCGTGAAGGCTCCGGAGGGGTCCGTCTTGAACTGTGTGGCTCCGGCCCCTGTGGGCGACCGCGGGCGCACGTCGCAGGTGATCGGGGATCTGCTGATGGGGGCCCTCGCCAAGGCGGCGCCGCAGCGCGTGATGGCCGGCTCCGGCTCCAGCCAGGCACTGCTGTTCAGCGGATACGACCCGCGCCGGAACGAGTACATCGTCGACTATGACGTCTTTGCAGGCGGCGCGGGCGCAATGGCGAACCGCGACGGCATGGATGCAGTGCGCGTGCATGCAGCCATGGCCGACAGCACGCCCATCGAGGCCACCGAGCACGAGTTCCCCCTCATCGTGCAGCGTTGCGAGTTCATCCAGGACTCTGGGGGCCCGGGCGCGTTCCGTGGCGGACTCGGCCTCCGTCTGGACGTCCTCGTATGGGCGAACGAGGGCCGGCTTTCCGGGCGTGGCCTCCGCCACGGGCTGCGCGCACCCGGCCTGTTCAAAGGGGAGAGCGGAAGCGCGGCCGCCTTCATGCTGAACCCGGGCACCGCCGAGGAGCAACGGCTCGAGGCGGCCTTTCCCGAGCGGCCGTTACCGCCGCGTTCGGTCATCCGGGTTGAAACGCCAGCCGGCGCCGGATATGGCGATCCGCTCGAACGAGATCCTGAGCGCGTGCTGGCGGACGTGGCAGCGGAAAGGGTGAGTCCCGAGGCTGCCAAGGATCTCTACGGGGTGATCCTTCGCGAGGAGGCTGTTGATAGCGAACTGACGCGCGCCGCCCGAGGCGCACTCAAGAGGGCGAGGCAGGTTGAGCGCTGAGGGCTACGTGCTCGGTGTGGATGTCGGCGGCACCTTCACCGATATCGCGCTTGTCCGGCTCTCGGACGGCCATGCCTATTTCCACAAGACTTCGTCCACTCCCACCGATCCGTCTGCAGCGGTCGCGGAAGGCGTACAGGCGCTCCTCAACCGATCGGAAGTGGACCCGGCGCACGTGAAGTACTTCGGCCACGGCACGACAGTGGCCACGAACGCGGTGATCACCGGCCGCACTGCACGTACGGCGCTGATTACGACGGCCGGATTTCGCGACGTGCTGGAGATACGGCGGCAGCGGCAGCCGCACAACTACGACATCCGCATAGACAAGCCCGCGCCTCTCGTGCCGCGCCACCTCCGCAAGGAGCTGCGCGAACGGGTCTATCTGTCCAACGACGCGCCGGCGGCTCCGGACTTGGGGCCGCTGGAAGACATGATCGCCGAGTTCAAGGCCCAGGGTGTCGAGGCCGTGGCGGTTTGCTTCCTCCACAGCTACGTCCGGCCGGAGCACGAAGCCCTCGTCGCGCGCGCACTCCGTGACCGCTACCCTGAAGCCTTCACCTGCTCGTCTCACGAGGTGCTGGCCGAGTTCCGCGAGTACGAGCGGTGCTGTACCACGGTGCTGAATGCGGCCCTCGGTCCCATCATGAGCCGGTATCTGGATCGCCTCGAATCGCGGGCCGCAGCGATTGGCCTGGTCCCACCCAGGATCCTGCAATCGAACGGCGGCGTCGCGTCCCCTCGTGAGGCGGGAGCCAAGGCGGTGCGCACCCTCGTCTCGGGTCCGGCGGCGGGCGTGACGGGGGCCGCGCAAATTGCCGCTGCGGCCGGAGTACCGGACATCATCACCTTCGATGTGGGTGGCACGAGCACCGACGTGTGCCTTATCGAGAACGGTCGGCCACTGGTTGCACGACAACGCGACTTCCATGGCTATCCGGTGCGCTTTCCGATGATCGACGTCCATTCCGTCGGTGCCGGTGGCGGGAGCATCGCCTGGGTCGACGAGGGGGGCTTCCTGCGCGTTGGTCCGCAGAGCGCGGGCGCCGACCCGGGTCCTGTGTGCTACGCGCGGGGAGGCGACCTCCCCACCGTGACGGACGCCAACGTGGTCCTGGGCCGGCTGCCGGCGGGCGCGCTGCTCGGCGGGACCATGCGGATCGACGCAGCGCTCGCCCGCAAAGCGATCGAAGAGCGTATCGCCTCGCCCCTGCGCCTCTCGGTCGAAGAGGCGGCCGAGGGGATCCTGACGATCCTCAACGAGAACATGATCCGCGCGGTCCGCGTCATTTCGGTCGAGAAGGGGTATGACCCGCGCAACTTCACGCTGGTTGCATTCGGCGGCGCCGGACCGCTGCTCGCATCGGCGCTCGCAAGGGAGCTCGGCATCGCGCGCATCGTGGTTCCGCTGCATCCCGGACTGTTGTGCGCGCACGGGCTTCTCGTAGCCGATGCGCGCGCCGACTTCAGTCTGTCACGCCTCGGGGGCTTGCGCGAGATCGGGGCGAGCGGGCTGAACGCCGGCTTCGCCGAGCTCGAGGCCAGCGCCGCCGAGTGGTTCCAGCGCGAAGCCGTTGCCGTGCCACGGCGACGCGTCGAGCGCTCGCTCGATCTACGCTATTTCGGTCAAAGCCATGAGCTGACGATCGCGGTGCCCGGCGGCGAGCTGCGCGACGACGCGCTGCCGGTGCTCCTGGAACGCTTTCGGGAGGAACACCTTCGTGTGTTCGGTTACGCCCCCAACGGATCGGTCCAGGTGGTCACCTATCGCTTGAGTGCCCACGCGCCGGTCGCTGGTGCCCCGAAACGTGAGCCAGGGTTCACGGGTGATCACGATCCGGTTGTCGGGTCGCGTCGGGTGCATTTCCAGGAGGGCGGTGGTTTCATCGACTGCCCGATTCTCGACCGATCGAGACTGGCACCCGGCCACGAGCTCAAGGGACCGGCGATCGTGGAGCAGATGGACACGACCACGGTCGTCTTGCCCGGGCAAGTGGCCAGCGTCCAGCCCGGGGGGATCCTTTTGCTGACTTTCGCTTGAGGAGGAAGACATGAGCGTGCGACAACTGAGCCGCAAGATTCGGCTAGGCAGCAGCCTGTGTCTGATCGGCGCGATCGCGTTGTCGTTAGCGACGCCTGCTCGGGGCCAGGAGTACCCAAGCAAGCCGGTTCGCCTGATCGTTCCGTACTCCGCAGGAGGTGGCACCGACATTTTCGCCCGCATGATCGCCAGAAAACTCTCGGAGCGGTGGAACCAGCAGGTGATCGTCGAGAACCGCGCGGGAGCGGGCGGAATCGTTGGTACAGAAGTGGTCGCCCAGGCGCCGGCCGACGGGTACACCCTTCTCGTGATGGCGAACACTCACGCGCTCTATCCTTCCTTCTACAAATCGGTCCCGTTCGATCCGGTCAAGAGCTTCTCTCCTATTACCCTTGTGGCGAGCGGCGCGAACGTACTCGTTGTCCATCCGTCGCTCCCTGTTTCGTCGGTTCGGGACCTGTTAGAGCTCGCGAAACAGCGACCGGGGCAGCTCACGTTCGCCTCCGCGGGCAAGGGTTCCACGACGCACCTTGCGGGCGAGCTCTTCAAGAGCATGGCGAAGATCGATGTCGTGCACATCCCCTACAAGGGGAGCGGTCAGGCCGAAGTCGATGTCGCGGGCGGCCATGTCGCATATATGATCGACAGCCTACCCGCCGCGCTACCCAACATAAAGGCCGGCAGGACACGCGCGATCGCGACCACGGACAGGAAGCGCGCGGCTGCCCTGCCCGACGTGCCCACGATCGATGAGTCCGGACTTGCCGGCTACGAGATCATCACGTGGTGGGGCATCGCGGCGCCGGCCAATACGCCCGCCGCCCTGGTGTCGAAGCTTAGCAAGGACATCGGCGAGGTCATGGGACTGCCAGATGTGAAAGAGCTTCTCGCCAGTCAAGGGGCCGAGCCACGCACGAGCACACCGCGGGAATTCGCGAGCTACATACAATCGCAGATCGATGTCTACAGACGGATTATCTCCGACGCAGGGATCAAACCGGAGTGACCGAGCGGTCCTGCGCGACCGGAGAGCCGGTCCGCTCCTCTCGGGCGCTCCGCCCCTGGCGAACCAGTACTTCTGGATTGAAGACGTACGGTTCGTCAAGGTTCCGGATTTCGCGCGGGAAGCGGTGTCGATGTCGCCGACATGGACGAGGCCGGCGTGGCGACCGCGATCACCTCGACCACCGCGCCCGGGCTCGATTTCGCGGAGGGCCCGCGACGCGTGCGCCTCAACCGCGAATGCAACGAGTACGGCGCACGCATGGTGGCCGACCACTCTGGCCGCTTCGGGCTGTTCGCGTCGTTGCCGCAGCCACGACAAGCCGCCGAACGGCATCTGCTCTCACCCTGACCCTGGTGCTCACCCGATCTCGGCGCGCACCACCGTCGCCTCGGTGATTGCCGACCTTACTACCGGCGAGGCGGGGATCGCCGAGGGGCCACCCTGCGCGACCGAGTACGAGCGCTACCCGCTCCACACGATCTTCGGCGCGTGGGATATCGGTCCCCGTGAGCGCGGCAAGGCGATGGGTTGAAAGTGGACTTGGCGCCCCTCGCCCGCGAGAGATCGGCTAAGCGAGGGCGTCGCTGCCGCACCTTCAGGCGCGGCCGACGGAGACGCCGGTATCGCCGTTCACAGCTTGACGTTCGCGGCCTTGATCACCTGCGCCCACTTGACGATCTCGGCGCGGACGAACTCGGTGAACGCCTCGGGGGAGTTCCCTACAACGTTGACGCCCATACCACGCAGCTTGGCCGACACGGCAGGCGCACGGATCACCGCGACGAACTCCGTGTTGAGCCGCTTCACGATTTCCGGCGGCACGCCAGCCGGCCCGAAGATGCCGTGCCAGGAACCCGCCGCATAGCCGGGCAGCGACTCCGCCACGGCCGGCACGTCCGGCAGGAGCGGCGAGCGCTCGGCGCTGGTGATCGCAAGCGCCCTCGCCTTACCGCCTTTGACGAGCGGCAGCGCCGCCGGCGTGTTGAGAAAGATCAGCGCGATGTGTCCGCCGAGGAGGTCGGCGATCCCCGGCGTGTCGCCCTTGTAGGGAATATGGGTCATCCTGATGCCGGCCATCGAGGCGAACAGCTCGGTCGCGAGCTGGTTCGACGAGCCGGGACCGCCGGAGCCGAAGTTCACTGCGCCGGGCTTTGCCCTGGCGAGCTCGATCAGCTCGCGGAGGGAGTTCGCCGGCACGCCCGGGTTGACCGTCACCACCATCGGCACCGTGCCGATGAGCGTGATCATGGTGAAGTCCTTGATCGGGTCGTACGGGACGTTCGGGTTGAGGCTGTTGTTGATCGCGTGGCCGGAGGGCGCGAGGAGAATCGTGTAGCCGTCCGGCGCCGACTTGGCGACGTAGTCGGTGCCAATCATGCCGTTCGAGCCGACCCGGTTCTCGACCACGACCGGCTGGCCCAGCGCGGGGCCCATCTGCTCCGCGAGCAGGCGCGCGATGACGTCCGAGGTGCCGCCCGCGGGAAACGCCGCCACCAGGCGCACCGGCTTCGACGGGTAGGCCTGCGCTAGTGCGCAGGCGGAGCAGGCGACGAGCCACAGGGCAGCGGCAGCTCGGACGACGGACAGTGCCTTTTTCATTCGCGCTCCTCCTCTTCGACCCCCGGCGGGCCGGCGCGATCGCGTCCGGGGCCGGCCGTGGAGCTCCCCAAGTTAGTTCAGCGCCGGCCGCTTTGGGGCCCGCTATGCGAAACAGTCCGCCGGGGACGGAATTTCGATATGCGAAATGCCGTACTGCTATGTTGACAGCGCGCGGCGCAGTCCCGACCATGGGTCGTCCCCGGAGCGACCCCGGCGAGCGCGATCGGCGGCAAGGGCGCGGTGGACGGAGGAGGTGGACATGGGTGCATCCGAGCACGCCGACGCCCTGAACGGGCGTACGGTCTCCTACAGCTACGAGCACGACGGCGACCGGCAGTTCGCCACCACGCTTGCGCGCGGGCTCGAGATCCTCCGCTGTTTCACCCCGCTCGAGCCGATGCTGGGCAACAAGGACATCTCCGTCCGGACGGGACTTCCCAAGCCGACCGTCTCGCGGCTCACCTACACGCTCACGCGGCTCGGCTATCTCAGGCATAACCCCCGCCTCGGCAAGTATCAGCTCGGTTCCGCGGTGCTCTCGATCGGCTATCCGCTGCTCGCGAACATCCAGGTGCGGCAGATCGGGCGCCCGCACATGAAGGAGCTCGCCGACCACGCCCGCGGCTGGGTGTCGATGGGCGTTCGCGACCGGCTGAACATGGTCTACATCGAGACCGCCCGTTCGCCCGAGGTGGTGCGCTCCAGGCCGGACATCGGCCAGAGCTTCCCGATCATCGCCGCGTCGATGGGCCGCGCGTACCTCGCAGGCCTGGCCGAACCGACTCGGAACGCGGTGCTCAACGAGATCCGGGTGAAGACCCCGGAGCTGTGGCGGAAGTACGGCGCGCGCGTCGAGGAGGGCCTCGCCGACTTCCGGGCCCGCGGGTTCTGCCTGCGTCAGGGCGATCTCGTAGCCGACGTGCATTCGGTCGGCGTGCCGATGGCGCCGCAGCCCGACGGCGACGTCGTCGTGTTCAACTGCGCTGTGCCGCTTCACGCGCTGCGGCGCGGACAGCTCGAGAACGAGATCGGCCCCCGGCTCGTCCAGCTCGTGCGAACGGTCGAGAGCATGCTCGGTCTGCGCTGAGCGCGCGCCGGGCGGCGCGCGCCCTAGCCGCCAGCGAGCGCGGGCAGCGCCACCGCCCCGGAGTAGCGCGCGAGGCCGGTGCGCCCCGCGACGTACGAGAAGCCGGCGACCTCCCCGACGAAGAGTTCGTGATCGCCGTGGAGAACGCGGCGGACGACCACGACCTCGAACGCGGCCGCTGCGCCTGCGACGAGCGGGGCGCCGAGGATCTCGCCGTGCTCCCAGGCCGTCTCCGCATCGGCGTTCGAGCAATGCACGAGCCGCTCCTGCCCCGAGGCGAGCACGCTCAACCCGCACGCGCAGTCCACCTCGAGCGCAAGGTCCGCGACGGTCCGCTGCGCCACGCACCAGAGGAGCAGCGGCGGGTCGAGCGACAGCGAGTTGAACGCCGCCGCGGTGACCCACCGCGGGCGGCCGCGGCCCGCCGCCACGACGACCACGCCTGTCGCAAAGCGGTCGACGGCGCCGCGCAGCTCGGCCGGCCGGGCCATCCGGCGCGTCGTGCGGGTCACCTGCCCTCCACTACGATGAGGCGCGTCTTCGTCTCGGTGCGCCCGAGCGAGCCCTGCGGCACCAGCTCGACTTCGGCGGTGACGGTCAGGTCGGTGCGGATCGTCCGCTCGATCGCCTGCTTGAGCGCCGCACGGTCCGCCTCGCCAAGCCCCTCGGCGTGCTCCACGCGCAGGCGGAGCGGCGGCTCCACCTGCGGTCCCGGCCGCGCGAGCACCACCTGCATGCGACCCGACGCCTGCGGCGCAAACCCGTCGACGACGCTCTGCAGTGCCGACGGGAACAGGTTGACGCCGCGCACCAGCAGCATGTCGTCGGAGCGGCCGATGATGTCCATGCGAAAGCCGGTCCGCCCGCACTCGCACGGCGCGGTGCGCACCCGCAGCACGTCGCCGGTCCGATAGCGCGCGAGCGGGCAGGCCTGGCGGTCGAGGTGCGTGAAGATGTACTCGCCCTCGACGCCGTCGGCCATCTCCCGGAGCGCGCCCGATTCCGGGTCGATCAGCTGGACCAGCGCGAAATCGGGCGTGAGATGGTGCTTGCCTGCGCGTGCCTTGCAGTGCGCGAAGACGTTCGGATGCGCGTCGGAGGTCGACGCCCAGTCGAATACGTACGGCGTGCCCCAGGCTTCTTCCATCCGCTTCTGGAACGCCGGCTGCTCGAAGCCGGATTCGCCGCCGCCGCAGACGACCCGCAGCCCGAGCGCGTGCGGCGGAATGCCGAGCACTTCCTCGCACTTCTCGGCGAGATAGGCGGCGAACGATGGCGTGCCGACCCACGCCGTCGCCTTGACGTCGCGCATCACACGCAGCATGCCCTCGGCGCGCCGCTCGGCGCCGGCGGGGACGCTGACCGCGCCGAGATGCTCGATGCCGGTGCAGAAGGGCACGCCGGCGTTGAACATGCTGAGTGCGAAGCCGTTCACGACGCGGTCGCCGGGACGCACGCCGAAGGCCCACAGCCCGCGCGCGATGCTCTCGTTACGGCGGATGGTGTCCTCGCGGGTGTAGCCCTGGAAGACCGGCCGGCCGGTCGTGCCCGCGGTCGAGGTGATGCGCACGATCCGCTCCATCGGCGCAGCCTGGTGAGCGCCGAACGGCGGTTCCGCTTCCTGCGCTTCGCGCAGCTCGGCCTTGGTGGTGAACGGCAGCTGCGCGAGATCGTCGATCGTGCGCACGTCCGACGGGCTGAAGCGTGCGGCCGCGAACTTCCGCCGGTAGAAGTCCGAGTGCGCGGCGAGGTACTCGAGCTGGCGCCGGAGCTTCGCTGCCTGCAGTTCGCGCATGCGCTCGGCCGGCATCGTCTCCTGCACCGGGTTCCAGTGCTCGCGCCCGTTATCGGCGAGCTCGCCGGGCATCACGACCTCGGGCGACAGCGGACTGCTCGGCGTCGGCATCGGCCGTCCTAGCCCCGCAGCTGGGCGTAGCGCCCCTGGTAGTAGAGGAGCGGCGCGCCGTCCTCGGTCTCGAAGTCGATGATGTCGCCGAGGAACATCACGTGATCGCCGAGCTCCAGCGTCGCGGTGCGCCAGCAGTCGAAGCGCGCTACGCAGCCGTCGAAGAACGGCAGGCGCGAAGCGGAGCTCTCGCGCCAAGCGAGCCCCGCGAACCGGTCGGGGACCGCCGCGGCCATGCGCTGGGCGAGCTCGAGCTGGTCGTCCTTGAGCACGTTCACGGCGAAGAACGGCGCGCTCTCGAACACCGCACGGCTGCGCGACCGCACACCGAGGCTCCACGCGAGGCGCGGCGGGTCGATCGCCACCGGCGCTACCGAGTTGACAGTCAGCCCGACGAGCGTCCCGTCATCGTCGCGCGCGACCACCACCGCCACGCTGGTCGGGAAGCGCCCGAGGGCGTTGCGGAACTCGCGTGCCTCCACGATCGCGCCCATCGCCGGATTAAAGCCGGGCGGTGGTGTCGAACTCCTGCCCGAGGTGGTACTTGCCGAGCGTCGCCGCGCTCTTGTCGAGGTTCTCGTGCAGCGTGTGGATCCGCAGGTCGCGGAAGTAGCGCGACATCGTCGAATCAGCCCAGAACGCGCTCGAGCCGGCGATCTGGGCCGCCTTGTCCATGGTGACGATCGCGTTCTCGAGCGCGCGGTGCTTCGCACCCATCGAGAAGAGCTCCGCGGCGACCAGGTCGCCGCGCGTCCACAGCCACGCGGCGCGGTAGATCAGCCAGCGCACCGAGTCGATGCCGACCCGGATCTCGCCGAGGCGGAGCTGCGCGTACGAATCGCCCGCGGTGCCGCGCTTCGGCAGGTACTCGCACAGCAGATCGAACACGCCCTCGGCGCCGCCGAGATACTGCGCCGCGAAGCTCAGGTGGAAGCGCGCCTGCCAGCGGTCGCGCGGGAACACGCCGGGCTCGCCGAGCACGTACTCGTCGGCGACGAAGCAGTCCTCGAGCCGCAGCGTCGGGCTGGTCGCGCCGCGCATGCCGATCGGGTTCCAGGAGCCCTCGACCACGGTGACCCCCGCCGCGTCCTTCGGGACCAGCACGCCGAGGTGCCCAGCCTGCGGCGACTCGCCCTTGATGCCGGCGAAGATCAGGTTGTAGGCGACGTCGGCGCCGAGGGTGGCGTAGTTCTTGAGGCCGTTGATCCGGTAGCCGCCCTGCACCCGCTCGGCCGCGGTGACGAGGTTGTACAGGCCGCGCGCGGCGCGGCCGGGTTCGCTTCCGGTCGCGTTCAGCAGCTCGCCCCTTTCGATCACCGGCCGGAGCACCTTCTCGCGCTGCGCCTTGGTGCCCACCTTGTCGACGTAGTGTGCGCCGTGGCAGTGGATGTGCAGGCATTGCGCGGTGGACAGGCACGCCCGCGCGGTCTGCTCGACCGCGAGGAGATAGAGGAGCGGGTCCGTCCCCATCGCCCCGCTGCCGAGCCCGCCGAGGTCCTCGGAGACGGTCAGGCCGAGCAGGCCGGCGTCGTGCAGGTCGCGGAGGTTCCCGAGCGGCGTGCTCACTTCCTGATCGTGGCGCGCGGCGCGGGCGGCGAACCTGCTGCGGGCGAGTTCGCCCACCGTTTCGTAGACGTGCTTCTGGCGGGGTGTCAGCTCGAAGTTCATGCGGTTCTCTCGGTACGGAAATCGCGGTGGCGCCGGCGCCGCAACGGACGGCGCGCGACAACATGGGACTGGCGGCCGGTCACTGCGGCGAGGGCCGGCCAGCGGCGTAGGGATCGGCGGTCAGCTTCAGCTCCCACGCGAGATACGAGGCCATCGCCTCGGGGCCGGCGCGGTAGGGCGGGACGACCACGTCCTGCGGCGGGCCGAGCTCCGCGGGCCAGCCGGTCTCGACCGGCTGGCCGGCCGCTTCCCAGGCGGCGAGGCCGCCCTCGAGCACGCCGACGTCCCGGTAGCCGAGCCGCGCGAGGTTCGCACCGGCGAACGTGGAGTACAGGCCGTTGCGGCAGGTCACGACGATCGGGACGTCCTTCGTGTTGGCGCGCACGCCGATGCGGGTCTCGAGCCAGCCGTAGGGCATCCACACCGCGCCGGGAACGCGCGCCTTGCGGAAGAAGGCACTGGTGTCGACATCGAGGACGAGCGCCTGCGATGCGGCCGCGAGCGCCTCCGGCGGGACGGATCGGACCAGGGCGCGCGCCTCGTCGAGGCCGAGCGCCCGCTCGCGGCCGCGGCCGGCGGCGACCGCCCGGCCCGACTCGCGCCACGCGGCGAGTCCGCCCGCGAGCACGGCGACGTTGGGGAACCCCATGCGCCGGAGCCAGTAGCCGGTGAGCAGCGCACGCGCCTCGCGGTCGTCGATCAGCACGACGCGCGCGGCGCGCACCGGCGCGAACTCGTCGGTGCGCTGGATCAGCAGGCCGCCCGGGACCGCAACGGCACCGGCGACGTGCCCGGCGACATACTCGGGCAGCTGCCGGACGTCGAAGACGTACAGGTTGAGTCCGCCCGCGGCGCGCGCCGCGAGCTGTCGCTCGAGCTCGGCGGCGGTGATCTCCTCGACCGCAGCTCCGCGCGCGAGCGTGCGCGCCGAAGCTTCACCCGCGGCAGCGCTCGCCGCGCTCGGGGCGAGCATGCCGCCCGGTGCATCGCGCTCGAGGCCATAGCCGGCGAGCTGCCAGCCCATGGTGCCGTTCTCGAGCGCGTGCACGTCGCCGACGCCGAGCGCGCGCAGAGTCTGGCAGGCAATGATGCTGCGCGTGCGGCCGGCGCAGTGCACGACGATCGTCTCGCCGCGCGCGCGGAGGTCGGCGGCAAGGAGCGCGAGGTCCACGCCGAACGCGCCGCGCGCGCCAGGGATGCGGGAGGCGGCGTACTCGTCGGGCGTGCGGATGTCGCAGACGAGGTGCCGCCGCCCCTCGCGCTGCCACGCCGCGAGCGTCGCCGGGGGCACGTGCGGTACGTGATCGTGCTCGCCGACCTGTTCGCCGAAAATCTTGCTCGGCACGTTCGTGCCGGAGACGAGCCGGCGGCCCGACGCGAGCCAGGCGGCGGTGCCGCCCGCCAGTACCCGCGCGTCGCGATACCCGAGCCGCTCGAGCGTCTCGGCCGCGCGTTGCGCGCGGTCGCCGCCTTCGTCGTAGACGACCACCGGCGTCCCGCGGTCGTGCACGAGCGTGCCGACGCGGGTCTCGATCACCCGCCGCGGCAGGAAGCTAGCGCCGAGGATGTGCGCGCGGTCCGCCTCCCAGGCGTCGCGCACATCGAGAAGCGCCCATTCCGCGCCGCCGGCCGCGAGCGCGTCGAGCCCGTCGGGAGCGATCGGCTTCACCGCCCGCCCCTCATCCCTCGCCGCCGCCGGAGATGCCCATGAACTCCCGGCCAAGGAGCTGGCCGACGACGATCAGCTTCATCACGTTGATCGTGCCGCCGGTGAAGGTGAGGCCGATCACGTCACGGTAGCGGCGCTCGAGCGGCATGTCCTTGAGGTAGCCGCCGGCACCGTGCATCTGCAGGCAGTCGAAGATCGCCTGGTGCGAGAAGGTGATGCCGCTCCATTTCGCCATGCCGGCGACGCGCGCCGCGTTCTCGCCCCGCGTGTTCATCCAGAGCCCCTTGTACGCGAGGAGCCGCACGCTCTCGACGCGGGTGTAGTGCTCGACGAGCGGGAAGCTGATCGCCTGGAACTGGCCGATCGGCCGGTCGTAGACGCGCTTCTTCTTCACAAACTCGATGGTGTCGTCGAGCACCTGCTGCGCGGCCCCGAGCGCGTTCAGTGCGCTCAGGCAGCGCGAGACGTTCCAGCGCGCGTAGAGGACGGCCTTCCCCTCGCCCTTGCCGCCGAGCACGTCGCCCGCGGGAATGCGGACGTCCTTGAAGTTGACGATGCCGAGCTGGTGCGAGCGCACGCCCATCTCGGGCATCAGCTCGCAGCTGACGCCGCGCGCCTCCGACGGGACGCGCAGGAAATAGATGCGCTCCTTGCCGTCGTCCTGCTTCACCTTCGCGGTGACGCCCATCACGGTCGCTCCCGGCATCAGGCTGACGTGGATCTTCTGACCGTTGATGACGAGCTCGCTGCCGTCGAGCCGCGCGACCGTCGTCATGTTCGAGACGTCCGAGCCGGCCTCGCTCTCGGAGGTGGCGATGCACAGGAGCTGCCGGCCGCGGATGACGTCGCTCACCGTCTCTTCGCCCCAGCCGGGAATGAGCGTGGAGAGCGTGTTCTGCATCGACAGGATCATCGCGCAGCTCGTGTCGACTCGGCCCACCTCCTCGACCGCGATGCCGAGGCTGATGTAGTCCTTCTCGTGCCCGCCGAGCCCTTTCGGCGCGCAGATCCCGAACAGCCGCTCGTCGCCCAGCTTGCGGATCGCGTGCCACGGCATCTCCTCCTTCTCGTCCCATTCACGGACGTGAGGCAGGATCTCGCGCCGTGCGAGGTCGCGCACGAACGCGCGGAAGTCCTCCTGCTCGGGCGTGAAGCTGAAGTCGAGCGCCATCGGATCCGTCTCCGGTTGGGTCCCGCGCCAACCGGCACGCGGGTATGGCCGCCGCATCGGCGCGGCGACGCACCAACGATAGCGGGATCCGCAGGGCGCGCGCGCGGGTTGTTTCGCATGTCGGTACACGGCGCGTTGTCCGGCTCGCCACACGCTTCCATAATCGCCGCTGCGCAGCGCGCGGCCCGAATGCGCTTCGCTGGATTTGACGGCCGCGTTCCACCAGAAGATGAGGAGGCAGAGTGACAACATTCGTGCGCGCGGCCGCCGGGGCGGCGCTGCTCGCCGCCGCGTCGATCGCGGCGGCGCCAGCTCTCGCGCAGGCGTATCCGGTGAAGCCGGTGAAGATCGTGGTGCCCTTCCCGCCCGGCGGCACCAACGACATCCTCGGGCGCCTGCTCGCCGAGCGGCTGCAGAAATCCCTCGGCCAGAGCTTCGTCGTCGAGAACCGCAGCGGCGCCGGCGGGATGATCGGCGCGGACGCGGTCGCCAAGTCAGCCGGCGGCGGCTACACGCTGCTCCTCTCGTCGTCCGCACCGCTGGCGGTCGGCCTTTCGCTGTTCAAAGGCGGGCCGCCCTACGACGTGCAGCGCGACTTCGTGCCGGTCGCGATGGTCGCCGACGTGACGGTCGCTTTCGTCGTGTATCCGGGTTTCCCCGCGAACAGCGTCCAGGAGGTGATCGCGATCGCACGCGCGAAGCCCGGCACGGTGCGCGTCGCCCTGCCGGCGCTCGGCTCGGTCCACCATCTCCTCGCTGAGATCTTCCGCTCCAAGAGCAACCTGCAGGTGAACATGATCCCGTACAAGGGCACCGGCCCCGCGGTGATCGACCTGATCGCCGGTCACGTCGACATCGACTTCGAGAACCTGCCGGCGGTCGTCCAGCACATCAAGGCCGGGAAGCTGCGCGCGCTCGCGGTCGCCTCCGCCGAACGCACCCCGGTGCTGCCCGACGTGCCGACGTTCAAGGAGCTCGGCATGCCCGAGCTCGTCGCCGCGCCGTGGTTCGCGCTGGTCGCGCCGGCGGGCACGCCGAACGACGTCGTCGGACTGCTGAACCAGCAGGTCCAGGCGATTCTCAAGGCGTCCGACACGCGGGAGATGCTCGAGAAGCAGGGCGCGAACGCGGTGCTGAGCACGCCGGATGAGACCGGGAAGTTCATCCGCGCCGAGATCGACCGCTGGGCGAAGGTCGTCCGCGACACCGGCGCGAAGGTCGAATAGGCGGCGCGGATGGCACGCTTTCCTGCGCTCCTCCTCGTCGCGGCGCTGATGGCGCCGGCCGCGGCGTCGAGCCAGAGCTATCCGGCACGGCCAGTCAGGGTCTACGTCGGCGCGGCCCCGGGCGGCACGACCGACATCGTCGCGCGGCTCGTCGCGCAGCGGCTGGGCGAGCGGCTCGGCCAGCAGTTCGTGGTCGAGAACCGGCCGGGCGCGGCCGGCAATCTGGCGAACGACGCGGCCGCGAAGGCCGCCCCCGACGGCTATACGCTCGCCATGGCGTACTCCGGACTGTCGATCAACCCGGCGGTGATGCCGATGCCTTTCGACACGCTGCGCGATCTCGCGCCGGTGTCGCTCGTCGCCTCGGTCCAGATGTTCCTCGTCGTCAGCCCCGAGCTCCCGGCGAAGTCGGTCGGGGAGCTGGTCGCGCTCGCGCGGACCCAACCCGGCACGGTCGCGCTCGGCGCAAACTCGCTGGCGAGCGTGTCGCACCTGGCCGCGGAGCTCTTCAGGCTGCGCGCCGGGGTCGACGTGCCGGTGGTGGTCTACAAGGGCAGCGCACCGGCGCTCGTGGACATGATGGGCGGGCGGCTGGCGGCGATGTTCGACACCTTCCCGGGCGCGCTCCCCCACGTGAAGAGCGGGAAGATCCGCGCGATCGCGGTGGGCGGCGCGACGCGCGCCGCGATCCTGCCCGATGTCCCGACGCTCGCCGAGGCCGGCCTGCCCGACTTCGAGATCCGCTCGTGGTACGGGGTCATCGCGCCGGCGCCGACGCCGCCGGCGATCGTCGACCGGCTGAGCGCGGAGATCGCGGCGGCGGTCAAGTCCGCCGATCTGCGCGAGCGCTTCGAGGCGCAGACGCTCGAGCCGGTCGGCAGCACGCCGGCGGAGTTCGCGGCGTTCATCCGCGCCGAGATGGACCGCTGGGCGCCGGCGGCCAGGGCCGCGAAGATCAGGACGAACTGACCGCGCGCACGCAGTCGCGTGTGCTAGCGACCGCGGTCGCGAGGCCGCGACTCGCCATCAGGAAGGCCATCTTCGCCGAGTCGGTGGCGAGGCGCGTGCCGCGCGGCCATTCGTCGGTCGCGACGTAAGCGCAGGTGCCGGCCGTGACACGTGCCCCGGCCGCCTCGAGCGCGTCGAGCGTGCCGGCGCGCCGCGCCGCCTCCCGTACGTCGGCGTTCGTGTGGACGAGCAGGTGCCGGCCGGCGGCCACGTGCCGGCCGGCGAGGAGCGCCGCGATCTCCTCGAGCTGGTCGAGCGAAGCGTGCGGACACCCGAGGACGACCAGCTCCGCATCCGCCGGGTCGGCGCGATTGATCCGCGCGGCTTCGCCGCGGAGCATCGCCTCGTCGACGTCGATCGCGGGCGGTGCGGCGCCGGCGAAGGCCGCCGCGAGGGTCGGGGCCTCGGGGGTCACGCCGACCATGTGAAAGGTGGCGACGCTCGAGTACGCCGCGAGCGCGGCGCAGAACGCGTACAGCAGGTCGCGCGACGGCGGCGGCCTCACGCCGACGAGCACCGGGATCCGGCCTTCGCAACGGCGTCCGATCGCGGCGCCGAGGAGGCTGAAGCCAGCGAAATCGCCGGGCGGTGCGTTCACGCGGAAGAGCACCGCGCCGCGCCGGCATTCGTCGAGGTGCATGCCGTAGCGCGGCGTGAGACCGGTGAGCGCCGAGGCGAGCGCGGTCGCGCCCTCGCGATTCGTCCGCGCGCCGAGGACCGCGTTGACGAACGGCGCCGAGGCCGATTCGCTCCATGCGACCGCCTCGCCCGCGCGCGGCGCATGGCCCTGAACGAACGGATTGCAGGAGCAGTTCGGCGTCGCCCCGAGGCGCACGAGCGCCGCGAGCGCGCGCCCCTGCAGGGCGGCATCCGGGCTCGCGCCCGCCACCGCCTCGTCCTGCTCGACGGACAGGACGTTCGTGGTGGCCGGCACGGCGAAGCGCGCGCCGCCGGCGGCGAGCGATTCGAGGAGCGCCACCCCCGCCTCGCCGAGCGACGAGAGCGAGAGGCCGACGTGCGCCGAGCGCACCGGGATCAGATCGGGCGCGTCGTGCGCCCGTCCGACCGCGTCCAGGATGCGCATCGCGAGCCGGGCCCCCGGCCCGGCCGCACCGTCGAGCATCGCCCGTTCGCGTGCGCTCAGCTTCATTGCGGCGCGACCGTGCCTTCCGCGCCGTCGACCCGGACCGCGAGCCCGTCGACGAGGCGCTGGCGATCCGGCGCTGCGACGCCGTGGACGAGCGGAATCTCGCCGAGCACCGCCCCGGCGATCAGCACGGCATCCGCTCGGCCGACGACGATCGCCGCCGGCGCGAGCCCGCGCCGCGCGAGATTGAGCAAGATGTACGAGCCGCTGCTCGAGCCCTTGCCCGCAGGACAGACGAGCACCCGGCCGGCGAGCGCACGGCCGTCGAGCGGGTGGCCGGGCTCGTGCAGGACACCGGTCGACGGATCGATGCGCGC
>Ga0187894_10000691_pt1 | contig 45443 bp, 33 predicted proteins | sample GBC1701081metaG_FD_136650 | JGI IMG/M metagenome (GOLD analysis project Ga0187894, IMG submission 136650) | White microbial mat communities from a lava cave in the Kipuka Kanohina Cave System on the Island of Hawaii, USA - GBC170108-1 metaG ... | reverse complement strand
CGCGCGAGCTCGCTGCGAACGACTTCAAGTACTGGGAGCTGATGCGCCGCGCGTGCGAGCGCGGCCTGCGCGTGTTCGACTACGGCCGCAGCAAGCGCGAGACCGGCTCGTTCGACTTCAAGAAGAACTGGGGGTTCGAGCCGGAGTCCCTGCACTATGAGTACGTGCTCCGCCGCGGCGAGTCGGTGCCGCAGAACAACCCGTCGAACGCGAAGTACCGGACGATGATCGCGGTGTGGCGGCGGCTGCCGCGGCCGGTCGCGAACGCGCTCGGGCCCCGGATCGTGCGCGGGCTGGGCTGACGCCCGGTTGCCGCCCCACCTCGATCGTGAAGCCCGAAGCCGAGTTCCCCCTGCCCGCCGCCACGCGGATCGGCGACCGCCGGCGCGCCATGGTGGCCGTGGTGATTGCGGTCGCCGCGATCCTCGCGGCGTACTGGGGAACGGCCCTATCGGTCGAGGCGATCTGGCGGCGAGCCGAAACGTTCGCGCACGGCTACGTCGTGATCCCGGTCGTGCTGTGGCTCGTGTGGCGGATCCGCGGCGCACTCGCCGAGGTGCCGGTCGAGCCCTTCTGGCCGGGGCTCGCCGCGGTCGGCGGCGCCGGGGCGCTCTGGCTGGTTGCCGAGACCTCGGGCGTGCTCGGCGTCGAGCAGTTCGCGCTGCTCTTCATGATCCAGGCGGCCGTTGTCACCGTCCTCGGGCTGCGCTTCGCCCGCGCGATCGCCTTCCCGCTGCTCTTTCTCGCGTTCGCGGTGCCGTTCGGAGAGATCTTCGTGCCGAGGCTCATCGACTGGACGGCGGACTTCACCGTGCTGGCGCTGCGCGCCACCGGGATCCCGGTCTACCGTGAGGGCAACAACTTCAACATTCCGTCGGGCGCGTGGTCGGTGATCGAGGCCTGCAGCGGCATCCGCTACCTGATCGCCGCGCTGATGGGCGGGACGCTCTACGCCTATCTCAGCTACCGCAGCCCCTGGCGCCGCGCCGCGTTCATCCTCGCGTCGATCGTGGTGCCGATCGTCGCGAACTGGCTGCGCGCCTACATGATCGTCATGCTCGGCCACCTATCCGGCAACAAGATCGCGGTGGACGTCGATCATCTGATCTACGGCTGGCTCTTCTTCGGCGTCGTGATCCTGCTGATGTTCTGGATCGGGTCGTTCTGGCGCGAGGACGATCGCCCCGCCCCGCCCGTGGCCGGCGCTCCGGCGCTGCTGGTCGCGGGCGATCGTCCGCGGTCCGGTCCCGGCCGTCTGGTCGCCGTAGCGCTGGCGGTGATCGCGACGGCGGTAGTCTGGCGTCCGATCGGCGCTGCGGTGGACGCGCGCCACCAGCCGTACGCGCCTGCGCTCGCGCCGCTCTCCGCCGCTGCGGGCTGGACGCCGGTGAGCCCGTTCGCGCCGCCGTTCAAGCCGCACTACCTCGGCGCGCGGGCCGAGCTCGAGCAGGGGTTCGCGAGCGGCCCGGCGCAGGTCGGCCTCTACGTTGGCTACTACAACGGCCAGAGTCAGGGCGACGAGATGAACGCTTCGGGGAACGTGCTCGTCACCGGCCTCGAGACGCGCTGGAAGCAGCTCGGCGCCGGCCGCGAGACGGTGGCGTGGAACGGGGCGCCGGCCGACGCCCACCGCGCGCTGCTCGGACGGGACCTCGCGCGGCTCGCGGTCGTGCGCCTTTACTGGATCGACGGCCGCGTAACCGCGAGCGACTATGTCGCGAAGGCGCTGCTCGCGGCGGCGAAGCTCACCGGCCGCGGCGACGACTCGGCGGTGATCGTGGTGTACGCGCCGTACGCCCACGGCGAGCGCGGCGCGGACGAGGCGGTGCGCCGCTTCGTCGAGTCGCACTCGCCCGCGATCCAGGCGATGCTCGAGTCGGCGCGGAGCCGGAAGTGACCGCCGCCGCCGCCCGCCCGCTGGTGCTGCACGTGCTCCACCGCTTCGCGGTCGGCGGGCTCGAGAACGGCGTGGTCAACCTCGTCAACCGCCTGCCGGAGCGATCCTGGCGCCACGCCATCGTCGCGCTGACGGACGTCGACGAGGGGTTCGCGCAGCGCCTGCGACGCCGGGACGTCGAGCTCGTCGCGCTCGGCAAGGGGCCCGGTCACGCGGTGAAGCTCTTCCCGCGCCTCCACCGGCTGATCCGCGACCGCCGCCCGGCGATCGTCCACACCCGCAACCTCGCGGCGCTCGAGGCGGCGGTGCCGGCCTGGTTCGCCCGCGTCCCGGCGCGCATTCACGGCGAGCACGGGCGCGACGTCGGCGACCTCGACGGCTCGAACCGGCGTTACCGGCTCGTGCGCCGGCTGCACGGACTATTCGTGACGCAGTACGTCGCCGTGTCCCGAGATCTGGAGCGCTACCTGGTCGAGCGGGTCGGCATCGACGCGCTGCGCGTTGTGCAGATCTACAACGGCGTCGACACGGCGCGCTTCACGCCGGGTCCGTCCGGCCGCGCGCCGATCGAAGGCTCGCCGTTCAGTGACCCCCGCCTCTGGCTCGTCGGCACCGTCGGCCGGCTCGAGGCGGTGAAGGACCAGACCAACCTCGCGCGCGCGTTCGTGCACGCGCTGCGGCTCGCGCCGGCGGCGCGCGAACGGATGCGCCTGGTCGTCGCGGGGGAAGGCCGGCTGCGCCCCGAGATCGAGCGCATCCTCGACGAGGGCGACGCCCGGCAGCTCGCCTGGCTCGCCGGCGAGCGCGCCGACGTCCCCGACTTCATGCGCGCCCTCGACTGCTTCGTCCTGCCCTCGCTCGCCGAGGGCATCTCGAACACGATCCTCGAGGCGATGGCCTCCGGCCTGCCGGTGATCGCGACCGCGGTCGGCGGCAACGCCGAGCTGATGGAGCCGGGGACGACGGGTGCGCTCGTGCCGGCGGCTGATCCTGACGCGCTCGCGCGGGAGATCCTCGCGTACTTCGCCGATCCCGGGCGCACGGGGCGCCACGGGCGCGCGGGCCGGACCCTCGTCGAGCGTCGCTTCAGCCTCGATCGCATGGTCGAGCAGTACCACGAGCTGTACTCGCGCGCGCTCGCCGGCGAGTCCGCGCGCGTCGAGTCCGGCGTCGCGACGGGGAAGGGCTGACCATGTGCGGCATCACCGGCATCCTCGACCTCCGCGGCCGGCGCGAGATCGATCGCGCGGTGCTCCACCGCATGAACGAGAGCCAGCACCATCGCGGCCCCGACGAATGCGGGCTGCACGTCGAGCCCGGCGTCGGCCTCGGCCACCGCCGCCTGTCGATCATCGACCTCTCCACCGGCCAGCAGCCGCTCTACAACGAGGACGAAAGCGTCGTCGTCGTCTTCAACGGCGAGATCTACAACTACCAGACGCTCATCCCCGAGCTCGCGAAGCTCGGCCACGTGTTCCGCACGAAGAGCGACACCGAGGTGATCGTGCACGCGTGGGAAGCGTGGGGCGAGGCCTGCGTCGAGCGCTTCCGCGGCATGTTCGCGTTCGCGCTCTGGGATCGGAACCAGGGGAAACTCTTCCTCGCGCGCGACCGGCTCGGCGTGAAGCCGCTCTACTACGCGGCGCTTCCCGACGGCACCTTTCTGTTCGGCTCCGAGCTGAAATCGCTGCTCGCGCACGGCGAGCTCGCGCAGGACATCGATTCGTACGCGCTCGAGGAATACTTCGCGCTCGGCTACGTGCCCGAGCCGCGGACGATCTTCCGCGGCGCGCGCAAGCTGCCGCCGGCGCACACGCTGACGGTCGCGCGCGGCGCCGCGGTGCCCGCGCCGCGCGAGTATTGGGACGTGCGCTTCACGCTCGACCGCGGCATCTCCGAGGAGGACGCGCAGGCCGAGCTGGTCGAACGGTTGCGCGAGTCGGTTCGCCTCCGCATGATCTCCGAGGTGCCGCTCGGCGCGTTCCTCTCCGGCGGCGTCGACTCGAGCGCGGTCGTGGCGGCGATGGCCGGGCTCGATCCGCAACCGGTGAACACGTGCTCGATCGCGTTCGCCGACCCGTCGTTCGACGAGACCCGGTACGCGCAGCAGGTCGCCGAGCGCTACCGCACCCGCCATTTCGTCGACCGGGTCGAGAGCGAGGATTTCGACCTGGTGGACGAGCTCGCGCGCCTGTACGACGAGCCGTACGCCGACAGCTCCGCGCTGCCGACCTACCGCGTGTGCCAGCTCGCGCGCCGGCACGTTACCGTCGCGCTGTCCGGCGACGGCGGCGACGAGAGCTTCGGTGGGTACCGCCGCTACCGCATGCACCTCGGCGAAGAGAAGGTGCGCTCCGCCGTGCCGCTCGGCTTCCGCCGGCCGGTGTTCGGCCTGCTCGGGCGCGTGTACCCCAAGGCCGATTGGGCGCCGCGCCCGTTCCGCGCGAAGAGCACCTTCCAGGCGCTCGCGCGCGACTCGGTTGAGGCGTACTTCAACGGCGTCTCGATCCTGCGCGACCCGATGCGCGACGAGCTCTTCAGCAACGGCCTGAAGGCGAGCCTCAGCGGCTACAACGCGGTGGAGGTGTTCCGCGCCCACGCCGCGCGCGCGGGTACAGACGATCCGCTAAGCCTCGTCCAGTATCTCGACCTGCACACCTATCTCGTCGGCGACATCAACACCAAGGTCGACCGCGCGAGCATGGCGCACTCGCTGGAGGTGCGCGAGCCGCTGATGGACCATCCGCTCGTCGAGTGGCTCGCCACGCTGCCGCCGGGGCTGAAGGTCCGCGGCGGGGAGGGCAAGTACCTCCTGAAGAAGGCGATGGAACCGCACCTCCCGCACCAGCTGCTGTACCGGCCCAAGATGGGCTTCGCCGTCCCGCTGGCGGGCTGGTTCCGCGGGCCGCTGCGGGAGCGGGTGCGCGACGCGCTGCTCGGCGACCGGTTGCTCGCGAGCGGGTTCTTCCAGCCCGCCTACCTCAAGCGTCTCGTCGAGCACCATCAGGCCGGGCTGCGCAACTACAGCGCCGCGATCTGGGCGCTGCTGATGTTCGACGGGTTCCTCAAGACGACGGCACAAGTCGAGGACGGGGCACGCCGCAGCGCATGAAGATCCTGTACGTCTGCCACCGGTTCCCGTACCCGCCCAGGCGCGGCGGCAAGATCCGGCCGTTCAACATGATTCGACACCTCGCGGCGAGCCACGAGGTGACGGTCGCGTCGCTCGCCCGCTCACCCGAGGAGGCGCGCGACGGCGAGGGGATCGCGCCGTACTGCGCCCGCTTCGAGATGGCCGTCGTGAACAACCCGGTCCAGGCGCTGCGCATGGTCGCGCGGCTGCCGACGCCGACGCCGTCGTCGTTCGGGTTCTTCCACTCCGCGCGGCTCGCCGCCCGGATCCGGTCGCTCGTCGCCAGTGAGCGCTTCGGCCTGATCTTCGTCCACTGCTCCTCGGTCGCGCGGTACGTGGAGAGCGTGCCGGGCGTGCCGAAGATCCTCGACTTCGGCGACATGGACTCGCAGAAGTGGCTCGAGTACGCGCGCTACAAGCCGTTCCCGCTCTCGCTCGGCTACCGGCTCGAGGGCGCGAAGCTCGAGCGCGAGGAGAAGCGGCTCGCGCCCCGCTTCGACCTCTGCACCGCGACCACACGCGCCGAATGGGAGACGCTGGAGGGCTACCGGACCGGCGTGGCCACCGACTGGTTCCCGAACGGGGTGGACAGCAGCCATTTCGCGCCGGACGACGCGCCGTACGATCCCGACACCATCAGCTTCGTCGGCCGCATGGACTACTACCCGAACCAGGAGTGCATGTTCGAGTTCTGCCGCACGACGCTGCCGATCCTGAAGGCGCGGCGGCCGGGGATCAAGCTCCTCGTCGTCGGCGCGGATCCGTCGCCGGCGGTGCGGCGCCTGGGCGAGATCGACGGCGTGACCGTGACCGGGTCGGTGCCCGATGTCCGGCCGTACGTTCGCCGCTCGGCCGTCATGGTCGCGCCGCTCAACATCGCGCGCGGCACGCAGAACAAGATCCTCGAGGCGATGGCGCTGGGCGTGCCGGTCGTCACCAGCCGCGTCGCCGCGGGGGGGGTCGACGCGCTCGACGGCGAGCATTTCCTGGCGGCATCGGCGCCCGAGGGGTACGCTGACGCGATCCTCCGCATCCTTGCGAGCCCGGCGGAACGCGCCCGCCTGGCGGCCGCCGGCCGCTCGCGCATGCTGACCCACCACGCTTGGGACCATTCCATGCGCCGCCTGGACCGCATCATCGAGCGCTGCCTTCTCGCGCGCTCGCGACGCGCTGTCGCGCGCGGGGAAAGGGCGCTCCAGCCGTGAACGTCAGCATCTTCGGCCTCGGCTATGTCGGCGCGGTGTCCCTTGCCTGCCTCGCCCGCGACGGGCATCGCGTCATCGGCGTGGACGTCGACCGGACCAAGCTCGACCTGATCGCTGCCGGGAGGACGCCCGTGGTTGAGGCGGGGATGGTCGAGCTGATGGCGCAGGCGGCCGCGAGTGGGCGCGTCGCGGTGACCGCGGACGCGGGCGAGGCGGTCGCCGGCTCGGACCTGTCGCTCGTCTGCGTCGGCACGCCGTCGGCACCGAACGGCAGCCAGGACCAGTCGGCGATGCTCCGCGTAGCGGAGGATCTCGGGCGCGCTCTGCGTGAGAAGGGCGCGCCTCACACGTTCGTGTTCCGCTCTACGCTAGTCCCGGGCACCACCGAGGACGTGCTCCGGACCACCATCGAGCAGGCCTCGGGGAAGCGGGAGGGCGAGGACTTCCACGTGTGCTACCAGCCGGAGTTCCTGCGCGAGGGCTCCTCGATCCGCGACTACGACCAGCCGCCGTTCACGATCATCGGCGCGAACGCGGAGCCGCCGGTCGCGTTGCTGCGCGGGCTGTTCGGGCATCTGCCGTGCGCTTTTCACCGGACCTCGATCCGCGCCGCCGAGACGGTGAAGTACTGCTGCAACAACTTCCACGCGCTGAAGATCACGTTTGCGAACGAGACCGCCCGGCTGTGCGAAGCCCTCGACGTCGACCCGTTCGAGGTCATGGACCTGGTGTGCAAGGACAATCAGCTCAACATCTCCACCGCCTACCTGAAGCCCGGCTTCGCCTTCGGCGGCTCGTGCCTGCCCAAGGACCTCCGCGCGACGACGTACCTCGCCCGCACGCGGGACGTCGAGCTGCCGATGCTGGCGAACATCCTCGTCTCCAACCGGGCCCACATCGACCACGCGATCGCCAAGGTGCTCGCGTCCGGGAAGCGACGGATCGGCATGCTCGGCCTGTCCTTCAAGAGCGGCACCGACGACCTGCGCGAGAGCCCGCTCGTCGCGCTCGCCGAGCATTTCATCGGCAAGGGGCTTCAGCTCCTCGTCTACGATCCGGAGGTCCACCTCTCGAGCCTGCTCGGCGCCAATCGGCGGTTCATCGAGCAGCACGTGCCGCACATCCAGTCCCTGATGCGCGCCGAGGCGCGCGAGGTGATCGAGGGTTCGGACGTGCTGGTAGTCGGGCTCGCCGACCCGGCGACGGTCGCGGCGCTGAAGCGCCATATGCGGCCCGACCAGATGGTGCTCGATCTCGTCCGGATCCCGGACCACAGCGGGCTCGCGGGCCGCTACGTGGGGCTCTGCTGGTGATGTCGCTGCGACTCCTGTTCGAGGTCCTGGCGCCGCACGGCTCGCGGTCGCGCCTCTCGGTGCTGATCTTCCACCGCGTCCGGCCGCGCATCGACCCGCTCTTCCCGTCGGAGCCCGACGCCGCGGCGTTCGAGGCCCAGCTCCGCTGGGTGAAGGGTTGGTTCAACGTCATGCCGCTTCCGGACGCGGTTGCGGCCTTGCGCGACGGTACGCTGCCGGCACGGCCCCTCTGCATCACGTTCGACGACGGCTACGCCGACAACGCTACTCTGGCGTTGCCGATCCTCCGCAAGCTCGGCCTGCACGCGACGTTCTTCATCGCCACCGGCTACCTGAACGGCGGGCGGATGTGGAACGACACGATCATCGAGGCGGTGCGGCGCGCGGCGGGCCCGCGACTCGACCTGGCCGGTATCGGGTTGGGGGAGCTCGCGATCGGGAGCGACGAGGAGCGGCGGGGTGCGATCGTCGCACTGCTGCGGCAGCTCAAGTATCTGCCGAAGGCCGAGCGCCGGAGCAAGGCGCAGGCGGTTGCCGATGCGGTCGGAACCGCGTTGCCGAACGACCTGATGATGACCGATCGGCAGCTGCGCGAGCTGCAGGCCGGCGGGATGACGATCGGCGCGCACACGGTCACGCACCCCATCCTCGCCGGGCTGGGGGATGCGGAGGCGCACGCCGAGATCGCCGAGGGCAAGCGCGCGCTCGAGGGGTTGACCGGCAAGCCGGTGACCCTGTTCGCCTATCCGAACGGCAAGCCGGGGCGGGACTACACGGCGACGCACGTCGGAATGGTGCGGGAGATCGGGTTCGAGGCGGCCGTATCGACGGCGGAGGGGGCAGCGTCGGCGGGCGGGGATCTCCATCAGATTCCGCGGTTCACGCCTTGGGACAAGACGCGGTGGCGCTACGGGCTCCGACTCGCGCGGAATGCACGGCACGGCCGGTTGGCTGCGGTCTGATGGCCCCGGTGCCGGTGCGTAGAGGAAGGGCTTTGGCAGGAAAATTGCGAACCGGGCCGCATGGACCTGGCGCCGCGGAGTTCTAAGTGAGAGACATCGCCCTCGCCGTGGTCGTCTTCGGGCTGCTGCCCTTCGTTTTCGCGCGCCCGCACTGGGGCATCCTGATGTGGACGTGGTCGGGACTGATGGTCCCCCAGAGTCTGACCTTCGGCTTCATGCGCACCGTTCCGATCGCCATGATCATCGGGGTGGTGACGCTGATCGCCGTATTGTTCTCGCGCGAGAAGAGGCGGATACCCATGTCGCCGCCGGTCGTGGCCCTTCTGATTTTCCTGCTGTGGGCGAACTTCACGACCCTCATTGCGCTGTACCCCGACCAGGCGTGGCCTTATTGGGAGAAGGTCATGAAGGTGATGCTCATGATCTTCGTGACGATGATGATCATGCAGTCGAAGGAGCGCATCACCGCGCTCGTCTGGGTGGCGACGTTGTCGATCGCGTTCTTCGGCATCAAGGGCGGCATTTACACGATCACGCGCGGCGGCGATGGCATGGTCCTGGGTCCCGGAGCGGGCATTCACGCCCATCGCAACTCGATCGCCACGGCGCTGGTGATGTGCCTTCCTTTCCTGTACTGGCTTCAGCTGAATACGAATCGCCGCTGGATTCGACTGGCCCTGATGGGCAGCATGGTCCTCGTGTCGATCGCGGTCCTCGGCACCTTCTCCCGCGGCGGATTGCTCACGATTGCGGCGATGGGGGCCTGGCTATGGCTCAAGAGCCGGCACAAGCTGCTGGTTGCGATCCTGTTCGTGCTGGTAATTCCCCCGATTCTCCAGTTCATGCCGGAGAGCTGGCACGAGAGGATGGGGACGATCGAGAAGTATGAACAGGATGGTTCTTCCATGAGCCGGTTGAATGCCTGGAACATGGCGTGGAATCTCGCGAAGGAAAGACCGTTGACCGGGGCAGGCTTCGATTGCTTTGTGCCCGACGCCTTCGCCAGGTGGGCGACCCCGGAAAAGTATGGCCTTTCTCCGACCTCTTGGCATGACTCGCACAGCATCTGGTTCAGGGTGCTGGCCGAACACGGGTTTCCCGGTATCGCCTTGTACCTCGTCTTCTGGTTCCTGGTCTGGAGAGTGGGGAGCGCCGTTATCCGGGAGGCAGGGGGCCGCGCCGATCTACGCTGGGCCAAGGACCTCGCCGCGATGTGCCAGGTCAGCTTGATCGGCTTCTGGGTCGGCGGCACGTTCATCAACCTCCAGTATTGGGATTTCCCGTACCTCATCATGGCGATACTCGTCCTCACCCAGGTCGTCATCCGGCGCTTGCCGGAGGAGAGCCGGAAACCGAGCGAGGCCATAGCGGGCGGAAGCGTCCGGCTGCGGCCTCCTGGGGCGGCGGCAAGGACGGACGCAAGCCGCTGACGCGGCAGTCCGAGTAACGGTGGAAGAAGGTGGCCATAGCGGCGGCGGGAGGCCAGGCGCGGATTCCTTCGAGTCCGTCTGGCGGGCTCGATTCGGAGAGTTCGCCGACGAGCGCGAGGACGATGCCGGCATCGCGGGCTGGAGCCGTGCGGGATTGGATGCGCGCGTTCGCCAGTTTCTCCAGCACTGGTCACCGCCTCCCGCCGGCAGCCGGTGGCTCGACGCGGGCTGCGGGGCCGGCACCTACACCCGCATCCTCGTCGACCAAGGGCTCGAGGTGCTGGGAACCGACTACTCGTTCCCGACTCTCCGCAAGGCGATGGACCGCGATGTCGGGACGACGCTCTACACGGTTGCCGACGTGCGTCGACTGCCGTTCGCGGACTCGACCTTCGACGGTGTTCTCTGCCTCGGCGTCACCCAGGCGCTGTCGCGTAGCGACGACGCGGTCAGCGCGCTCGCGACCGTCACCCGGCGGGGCGGTGAAATGTGGATCGATGCGCTCAACAGCTGGTGTCTCGTCAATTTGTTCGACTCCCTTCGCCGCCGGGTCCAGGGCCGGCGGATGCACCTTCGCTACGAGTCTCCCGGCACCCTGATTGCGCTGATGCGGTCGAGCGGGATCGGGAATGTGCGCCTGCACTGGCTTCCGCTCCTCCCGGCGCGACTCAAGGGCCTTCAACGCTGGGTCGAGCGGCCGGTGGCGCAATGGCTCTTCCGGTTTGTGCCGTTCGCGGGGCTGTTGCTCTGCCACTCGTTCCTGGTGAGCGGCCAACGGACCGGGCAGCGCGGGGCGGAGAATCGTCGAGTGAATTGCGCGTGGGCTTCTTTTATCTGAGACGGAGTGACGCGCCCGGGCCGAACGAAGGCTGGTGGGCGGCGCACGCGCGACACGGCTTCGGCCGGGTGCTCGATCTCGAGGCCGACGGCTGGCGCCTGCGCGTGGCGGGGAAGCTGAACGGCCTCGGGCCGCACTGCGTTCGCCGCGAGACCGGCGAGTTCGCGGCGTGCACCGGCGTGTTCTTTTATCGTGGGCGGCGTTTCGAGCCCGGCCTGGATTTGCTGCTCGAGGAGTTCGACGGTCGATCCTTTCCCTGGGCAGACTGCCGCGGGCACTACGCGGTCATCCTGTTCAAGGGCGGTCGACTCTGGGTGGCGAGCGACGAGCTCGGCGCGTACAAGGTCTACCGCGACGAAGCCGGCACGCGATTGTCTTCCTCGTTCAGTGCCGTGCGCGCGAGCCTTGCATCCGTCCGGCCCGACGTCCAGGGGGTCTACGAGTACGCGATCAACGGCGCGACGTACGGCGAAAAGACTTTCCTGCGCGAGGTGCGGCAGCAGCGCTGGGGCTCGCTCTACGCGATCGAGGCAACCGCGCGGCTTGCCGCGAGCGCGCCGGTTCTCGATATCGGCGTCCCTTCCCCACCTTCGCTCGACGCGGCGGCGGAGGAGTATGCCGCGCGCCTGCGCGCACTATTCAAGGTCTACGCCGCCGGTGGCGGACGCTTCCACACCGCGCTCTCGGGCGGCTACGATTCCCGGCTCATGCTGGCGCTGCTGCTCGACGCCGGGCTCGATCCGACGTTGTACGTCTACGGGGACGAGGACGACGGCGACGTGCGCGTCGCGAAGCAGATCGCGGCCGGCGAGGGCCTCCGGCTCGACCACGTGGACAAGACCTTTCAAGGCGTCGCCGCGGATCGGCGCGGCTGGGCGGTCGAGCGCACCTGGGCTCGCTTCGATGCCTGGAAGAACGACGGGCTGTTCGACAACGGCGCTGACGCAGCGGACCGGCTGCAGCGCGCGCCGGCCGGGGTGTCGGTCCTGAACGGCTCGGCGGGCGAGTCGTTCCGGAACTTCTTCTACCTGTCCGAGGGCCGGTATCGGCCGGAGGAGATCGTCTGGACGTTCTATTGGCGGATCGATCCGGCCGAGCTCACCGATCGATTCGACGCCCGCGACTACAGTACGGCCATGGCGGAAGAGATGCGGCTCGCGCTGCCGGAACCTTTCCGTGCCGATCCGCTCGAGCGAGCGGCGGTGGAAGCGCTCTACCCGCTGCACCGGGTGCGATACTGGACGGGCCGGGATACCGGGCTCAATCAGCGCTTCGGGCCGCTCCTGTTCCCGTTCATGGAGCCGAGCGTCATCGCCGGCACCGAGCGCATTCCGATGGCCTTCAAGGACTACGGCCGCCTGGAATCGCGCATCACCGAGCGTATCTGGCCGAAGCTCGCGCACTATCCGACTGTCTACGGCTTCGTTCCGGCCGACGGCGCGCCGGTCGCCTACCGGCTGAAGATGCAATTGAGCCTCCGGCGCCCGCCCTGGCTGCGGCGCCACAGCTATCTCGTGCACCGGCGTCGTAGCCCTGCGCTCGTTCAGCCATCGTGGCTCGCGGAGAGCATCGTCGCAGCCGGGCTCGACCCGAGGTTGCCCGCGATGGGCGAGTTCTTTCGAGTCGACCGGATCCGCAGCGCGGACGTGTACAACCGGGTTGCAACGATGGAGTCGGCGTTCCGCGGCCCTCCGGCCGCTGCGTCGGCGGGGTAGCGAGAGCATGGCGGGACTGCGCAACGGTCTTCTCGTGTTCCTCGCCCTGATCGCCGGCTCGACGGCGACCGCGGCGACGATCGAGGCCAATCCCCAGAACTATCGAGCGCTTGTTCGAGGGCTCGCGGCGGGCGACGTGCTCGAGCTGCGCGCGGGCCGCTACGAGCAGGGACTGACCATTCATGACCTGCACGGGGCGCCCGGGCGCCCGATCGTCGTGCGCGGACCGAAGGAGGGCGAGCCCGCTCTCTTCCCGGGACGGGAGAACCGGAACACCGTCAGCATCGTAGCCTCCAGCTATGTAGAGATTCGCAATCTCGTCCTCGACGGTCGCGGACTCGAGGTCGCTGGCGTCAGAGCGGAGCGTCGTGACGCGCTCGTTCATCACATCACGATCGAGAATCTCATCATCGTGGGCCACGGGCCGGAGCAGCAGACCGTCGGCATCTCCACCGCCGCGCCGGCTGCCTACTGGACGATCCGCAACAACGTGATCGTCGGGGCCGGTACCGGTCTCTACCTGGGTGGCTCGGACGGTGCCGCGCCGTTCGTCGCCGGGCTGATCGAGGGCAACGTGATCGTCGGGACGACCGGGTACAACCTCCAGATCAAGCACCAGAACCCGCGACCGCTGCTGCAGGGGATGCCCGAGGGTCCTTCGCGAACGACACTGCGCGGCAACGTGTTCGCGAAAACCGCAGCATCGAGCACCGGCAACCTGGCGCGTCCGAATCTGCTGCTTGGGCACTTTCCGCTCGAAGGACCCGGTCGCGACGACGAGTATCGCGTCGAGCAGAACGTGTTCTACGGCAATCCGACCGAGGCCCTGATGCAGGCGGAAGGCAACCTCGTTATCGAGGGTAATCTGTTCCTCAACCCGTTCGGAGACGGTCTCGCAATCCAACCTCACAAAGATGTCCCGCGCCGCGTCGCGGTAGTCGGCAACTTCGTGGCTGCGAGTGGTGCGGGCTTGCGCCTTGTCGGCGCAGACCCGGACTATCCCCAGGTCGTGAGCCGGAACGAGCTCTTCGCTGCTCATGCGGTCGCGACGATCGGGCCCGGGAACGCGATCGACGCGCCGGACCGTACGGCGGCTGCGCTGGGCGACTGGCTGGCGCGCACGGCAGCGCGCACGACGGACTCTGCGCGGTCCCCTCTCCTCGAGGCGCTCGCCAGGGCCTGCGGACCGCAGCAGGTCCGTGCGCCTGGATATCCGCCGATCACAGTGATGCTTGCTGACAACCCTGCGTGCATCCTGCTGCGTCGCCCGCAGGCGGTGCGCAGACCCTAGCTTTGAGTCGCGACCGCGAGCACGGAATCGTGGTGTCCTCCCGCGCGCTCGTTTGGACGACGCTGGCCTACGTCGCGTTTGTGGCGTACGGCAGCCTCCTCCCGTTCGAGTTCACGCCGCGGCCGCCGCGTCACGGTGTCGATGCGTTTCTCGCGATCCCGTGGCTTCCCCTGGGTCCGCTGGACCGGGCGGACTGGATTGCGAACTTGATCCTGTACGTGCCGCTTGGGTTCCTGCTCTCCGGCGCCATCTCTGACCACGGGGATCGTGACGGGACTCGTGTCTGGCGTGTCGTCCTCGCCGTCGCTATTGGGCTCGCGATCGCCGTCGCGATCGAGTTCCTGCAAACGTGGTTTCCGCCCCGCACCGTATCGCTGAACGACCTTGCCGCCGAGGCGCTGGGGCTCGCATGCGGCGCGTTTCTCTGGGTGAGCCGCGGCCCGAGCGTGCTCGCGACGGTCATGGCGGCCGTACACGGTGGCGGGCCGTCGCTGCGGGCTTTGAGCACGCTTTACGTCGGTGCGTACATCTGTCTGGCCCTCTTCCCGTTCGATGTCCTCGTCTCGATGGAAGAGGTCCGTGGGAAGGTAAGCGGCCCGCTGGTCGGCATTCTGACCGCGCCTGCAAGCTGTGCGCTCGGAGGCTCTCCGCTCTGTCTCTTGAAGGTTTGCGCCGAGCTCGCGGCCGCGTTGGCCCTCGGGTATGCGCTGCGAGTGTTGGCTGCCGGCGTACAGCCGACCGCATGGGCACGCGCTGCGGCAATCGGCGTCGGCCTGGGCGTCGGAATCGAACTGTTGCAACTGTTCATCGGATCCGGCGTCGCAGACGGTCGCGGGGCGCTCGTGCGAACCATTGCGATCACGCTGGGCTATCGCTTCGGCCGAGGGATCGGTGTCCATGCGGCGCGAGTTCTCGGTCAACCCTGGCTGCGGGTCGGAGCGGCGGTCGCGCTCGTCGCCTACCTGATCGCTCTCCTCGGCCTGCACGGGTGGTTCTCCGGCGCGCTCCGCACCGCCGCTACGGTCGCTGCCCAGTTGGACCACCTGAACTTTCTCCCCTTCTATTACCACTACTTCACGACCGAATCCCGCGCCGTCTCAAGCGCCCTCGTCCAGGCCGCACTCTATGCGCCGTTCGGCGGGCTGAGATGGCTAGCGGCGTCGGCGGGCCGCCGTGCGGATGCGCGCACGGCATGGCTTGCTGCGGCGCTCGGCGGCGCCGCGGCCGTGCTGGTCGGGACTGGAAAGCTGATCTTTCTCGGGAAGCGGCCGGATCCCACCGACGTGATCATCGGCGCCGCTGCCGCAGGCCTGGCCTGCTTCGCCCTGTCACGGCTGGTGGCAACGGAAGCTCATAGCGCGAGTTCGCCCGCATTGTCCGCTGGAGAGAGTCCCGGGCGGTCGGCGGCTCCGGCTGGATGGCCCCGGCTCCCGCTCATTTCGGCGCTCTTCCTCGCTGCAGCCGCAGCTTTGCTATGGCGCTTTCCTGTCGCTCCACTCGCCCTTGCTGCCGCCTTCGCGCTGTATTTCTGCCTGCTCATCCGCTACCCCGCATCGTGGATCGTCGCGGTTACGGCGCTGCTGCCGACGCTCGACATGATTCCCTGGACGGGCTGGCTCGCTGTCAATGAGTCTGACCTGCTGCTTCTCGTCACGCTCGCCGCGATGCCCTGGCGCCGGATGGAGCCCGCGCAGTCGTCATGGCCGCCTATCGCCAGACTCCTGCTCGTCCTGTTCGCGTGCTCTACGCTCGTGGGCGTCTTGCTCGGGCTGCTGCCCCTCCAGCCGCTCACCGCCGACGCGCTCTCCACCTATCACACTCCGTTCAATGCACTCCGGGTCGGGCGCGGCGTGCTCTGGGCGCTGCTGATCCTGGCAATAGCGGGCCGCACGCCGCGAGCTCGCGAGGGTTTCGCTGCCGGCATGGTGATCGGGCTGCTGATCGTGGGGGTCGTGGTTGCCTGGGAGGCCGTCGCCTTCCTCGGTCCGTTCCGGTTCAGCGAGGACTACCGCGTCTCCGGTCCCTTCTCGGCGATGAGCACCGCCGGCGCCCAGCTCGAAAGCTATGTCGCCGCAGCGAGTCCGTTTGCGGCCCTCTGGGTGGTGCGAGGTGCCTGGCCGCAGCGGCTTGCGGGCGTCGCCGCACTCGCCGCCGCGGCCTACACGATCGCGGCGACGGTCTCGCGCGCGGGCTATGCAGCGGAGATCGCGTCGATGGCGGTCTTTCTCGCCGCCCTCGCGGTTGCTTCGGTGCGAAGCGGAAGGCGGAGGGCGCTTGCCGGGGGAGTTGCCGCCGTGCTGCTGCTGGGCGTCATCGGTTATGCCGCGTCGCATGGCAGCGCGGCGTCGAGCCGGCTGAAGGCGGTCCAGGGTGATTTCGCCGCTCGGTTCGTCCACTGGCGAGGCGTCATCGATCTGATGGACCGGGACTGGAGCACGAAGCTGTTCGGCATGGGAATCGGGAGCTACCCGCGTACCTTTCTGCTGCACGCGCCGGCGGCCGAGCGACCCAGCGTCTTCTCGTATCGGCGCGATGACTCCGCCAGCTTCGTGCGACTCGGCGCGGGCCGGGCGGTCTATCTCGAGCAGATCGTCGGCGCCCTGCCGAACGAGCGCTATGCCTTCGAGGTTCGGGTCCGCGCCGTGGACCGGCCGGGAGTGCTCCGCGGGTTGGTGTGCGAGAAGTGGGTGCTCTACGGCGCAGAGTGCTTCGACTTCACGGCCGAAGTGCCGGCCGGCGGCGGTTGGACGAGCACGGGCCTGACGCTTCAGTCGGGCGATCTGGGAAAGGGGCCGTTTCCATTTCGCCGGCCGATCAAGGTGACCGTGGTCAACGCAGGGTCGTCCGCGTTGGATGTCACGGGTGTCAGCTTGATTGATGCGACCAGTCGGGATTTGGTGGAGAACGGGAGCTTCGCGCGCGGCGGCGATCGCTGGTACTTCTCCGCCGACGACCACTTTCCGTGGAACGTGTTCAATCTCTTCGTTGAGCTCTTCTTCGAGCAGGGCTGGGTAGGGTTGACGCTCTTTGCGGCGCTTCTCGCTTACGCCCTGGCGAATCTGGCCATCGGGATGCTGCGCGGCGATTTGATGGCCGGGACCTTCCTGGCGGCGCTCGCGGGCTTTTTCGTGCCGGCCCTGTTCGACAGCGTCATCGATGAGCCGCGAATGCGGGCGTTGCTGCTGCTGTTGATCGTCGTGCCGATCCTTGACCAGTTTACACCGCGAAGGAAGGCGTCTCGCGTGCAATCCTTGACGCACTAGGCGCCAGGCCGCTTGCCGATTTTCCTCGCCCGCGACCTACCGGAACGACCGGAGAAGATTGAACAATCGTCACATGTGCGACAAGTTCCCTTGGTCCCGTGCTTCGTGATGGACCACACGCCCCCCCGGTGGAGCCCGTGCCCCTAGAATCCGATGTGCTACCGAACGCTGGGTCTACGCGCTCTTCGGTCAGTTCGGGTTTGAAGTCGACTCCTGGCCTGCCGGGCTGCGGGAGGAATTCAGGGCGCAGACCGCTCGCGCCGTGCAGTGATGTCCATCGAAGATCTCGCGCCCGAGCAGTTCGAGCTGGTCGCAGGGTGGCTGTCGCGGCCGGAAGTAAACCGCTGGCTCACCAGCGAATGGCGCGACCGCCAGGTACAGGCCGCGACGATTGCAATGGCGGTGCGCAACAAGCGCAACCGGCTGTTCCTGGTAATTCACGACGGCGTACCGTGCGGTCTCGCCGCCTTGGCGGACATCGATAGCGTCGACCGGACGGCGATGGTTTGGTACGTTCTCGGCGAACCGGAATTGGCAGGCCGCGGCATCACGTCGGCGGCCGTGCGGCTGGTCGCGCGAAAGGCGTTCGACGAGCTTGGACTGGCGTCGTTGTACGCCTGGATCATGGATGACAACGCTGCGTCCCGGCGCGTGTTGGAGGGCACGGGGTTTCGGCTCGCGGGGCGGATCCGCGGCGCGACCTGCTCGGCCGGGCGGCAGGCGGATCGGGTCAATTTCGATCTGGTGGCCCTCGATCCGCCGTCCGGCTGATCCGCGGGCTCCGATTCGTTGTGCTGTTGGCTCCCGCGTTTCAAGCCAGCGTGATCGCCTGTACGGGCGAGGTCCCGCCGGTGAGGAGGAGCAGGCAGTCGGCCTTTTCCGACCACGAGACCCGCTTGTAGAGGTTGTGCGACTGCGCCGGGTCTACGACCAGCCCCGCGGTATTCGGGCCGAGCGCGAGTTGGCGCTGCGTCGAGATCCAGTTCTGCGTCCTCCAGTTCGGCACGCCGCCGACCGAGCCGTCGGGAATGTCGATGACATGCAACGTTTCCGGCCAGGGTATGACGGGGGTTGCGACGAACGGGGAAGCGGGCATCACCCACGTATCGGTCGCGGGATCGCGGTTGGCCTGGAAAACGATGAGCTTCTTCCGCTTTTCCGCCCAGGCGAGATGGATCGTCGGATTGAACACGCCACCCGGCCATGACTTGATCGCGAACGGGCCCGACAGCAGCTTCAGCGCCCGAGCACCGAGTGTCCCGGGCGTGCCGGTCGGGGCGATGGCGTACATGAGCGAACCGCTCTGCGCCTCGATCTCGTCCAGGTCGCCGACAATGAGGACGTATCGATTCGGGTCCGACCTCAGCACGCCGAGGACGATCAGCAGGTTCGGGACGGCGAGCCCGTTCGTGATAACCGCGTTTCCGCCGACGATGACCGCCCCCGCCGCAGGGTCCTCGAACCCTTTGCGGCTGAGCGCGTTTGCGAGCGGGCTGTAAACCTCCACGCCCTCCCGGTCGTTGCCGACCATATAGACCTTCCTGTATTTCTTGGAGTACGCAGTGTTCCTCCCGGAGGAGAAGAGCGCTCCGCCAAGGTCGCGCTCCGAGTTCACTGACCGTGCTAGCCACGATTTCGTCGTCAACCCGACACGGTGGGCGTTCGCCGTAGGCACTGCGCCGAACGTATGGGAGAACGGATTCGGCATGATCACCAGCGTGCCGGCGGGCTCTCCGCCGGCGTCCTGCGGAACGACGGCGAGCGTGTCGTACCGCATGCCCATACCGACGTTGGGAAGGTACTCGGAGCGATGCAAGGGACTCATGCGGTCCGTGCTGTCCCAGTCGACGTAGGACCAGCCGCCACCGTGGGACGGGTCGGACGTCGTGGTGTCGACGTGCCAGTTTCCGACGTAACCGACCGGCGGGTTATCCGTGAACGCCGGATAGCCGTTCAGGTTCTGCGGGTCGTAGAACGCCTCTGCACCCGCCGGCGGCACGAAGTTCCCAGGCACCGCTTTGAAAAAATCCGGCCCGCGCACAGGGAACTGCCACTTCGCGGTCCCGATGTCGAAGTGATGGATGATCGTGCCATGGGGAGCCTCATGCCCGTTCATACCGGTGAGGATTCCGCCGTGCGACCCCAGGTCCTCGGCGAGGACGCCGGCGCCCCAGGCGCGGATCGCTGCCTGGACGAAGCCCGGCGCCGTAAACGGCGCATAGGTCGGATAGGTCGGGTGACTCGCGTACTTCGCCCCCAGGGTGTCGCTGTCGTCGCTGCTCGTCGGCGGGGTAACGTTATAGACCGCATACGGCCGGGTCATGGCCTGCCGCCAGGCGGGCAGACCCGCCACCGCCGTCGCGCTTCTGATTTCGAGTCGGAACTGACTGGTCGACTCGCCCACAGGTCAGCTCTTGCTCGGGCCGATGTAGGTGCGCGCCGCGACGACCTGGCCGATCGTGCGCGCAAGCGGCCACGGCGTGAACGGAACCTCCGTGCCGCCCTGGAGATAGTCGATCCACGGGCCGAGGCACTTGATGAACGGGTGGCGGCGCATGACCGCGGCTGTGTTCCGATAGGCGAGCACGCCGTCGATCCACACCTCGATCAGACCGTCAGGCACGGCCTGCTGGTTGCCCCACTTGTCTGGAGTGCCGGTAAGAGAGTTCACGCGACATAGGAGTTCGATGCTGTAGCCCCGGTCGGGCTTGAGAAGCGCAAAGCCGAGCGCCGGACTGCCGATGTCCAGGCTCTCGCCGTAGAAACCGACCATGAGCGGGTTATAGAAATAGACGATCAGCGGCATCAACCCCTTGCGGGGATTCGAGTCGCCAATCCACTCTGCCGGCGTGCCGCCCGAGTACCAGCCGCCGCCCCGTGTCGAGACTCGGGCCGACCAGCCCGAGTAATGTCCGGACCAACCCTGGGCTTCGAGCGTCGCGAAGCTGTCGGGTGTCCAGAAGCCGCGAATGCGCACGCCGGGCATGACTGGCGCCTGCAACGCGGGCGAGAGGGTGCCCGTCGTGATGCGGCCGTTCCCGTCGGTCTCGAGCGCGAGTGCTTGCGCGTCGAACGAGTATCTCGTCCAGACGTTCGGGATGTGCTCGACGAATACCGCCTCTTGCGACGATCCGCTGAATGTATAGCGCATGTTGGCAGGCAACTCGGACAGCGTGATTTGCGTCGCGCCGGTCCCAAACGGTTGGGACACCGTTGCGAAGTTGGGGACGAACACCCCGCGCGTCGGCTCGCCGCCGTTCCCCGCCAAGGGCCCCCATTGTCCCGTGTTCGTGAACCAACTATACCGGCCGTCGATCGACGGACCGATTTTCTCCGCCTGATTGGCGAGGTGGACTCCGGAGAGCTTGAGCCAGTGCCTGATCGACAGCGTTTCGGTGTCCGGATCGAAGTTGTTCACGGGCCAGTTCGTCATCTTCCTGGCTGCGGAGAATCCGTCCCGGTCGCTGTCTCCCGTCCCGCGCCGGTTCTCATCGGTGCAATACCAGAACTTCAGCGTCGTCCGGCCACCGAGCTCGGGTTCGGCACCCAATGCCGGCGTTTCCCGCCAGCCGGTATGCGTTCCCGGGGTGGCTCCGGCGGGCAGCCGCCGCCCCGAATAGTTGATCTCGCCCGGCGCGTAGAAACCCCCGCCGGCTTTGCGGTACTTCCCTTCCCAGCCGGGCGAGAAATCGTGCGCCATGACGACGTCAGGGTGGCGGTCGATGCCGACGTCGTTCAGGTAGTTTGCGGCAATTCCCGCATTGCGTGGATTGCTGGCCGGCGCTTCCGAGGACGTCGTCCAGATGTACGGCGCGTCGACCTCGAACACCCCTAGCGTCGCCGACCCGGGCCAGTCGAAAGTCCCGCGAACGCTGAGCGTCATCGCGGCGTTGGTGACCGTCGCGCCGCGCGGAATGACCGACACGTCGAAGGCGATTAATGCCCGGGCGCCGGCGTCGGCAGTCTCCACCCCGCCCGCCTGACGCCAGTCGCGGGGGCCGGCGATCGATACGTTGCCGTTGTTGAACGCGATGCAGCGGCAGGAGAAGGACTGGCCACCGGCGGTGACAGTCAATGTCGGGCGTGTCGCCGACTCGCGGTGATGGAAACTGATCGCGCCGATCGCCCTGATGCCGTTCAAGACCGCGCCGGTGTTGCGCGTCCGCCATCGATTGACCAGCTCGGTCAGCCCGGGGCCGCCGAACGCGATCGGACTTGCGCCCGGGAAGCTCGTGAACGACACGTCAGCCGTCGCAAACGGCGTCGTGCCTTGCGGTACCCGGTTCCGGTCGAGCCAATCGCCGCCAGGGTTGCGCCACGGGATGTGCGTCGCCAGGTCCCATTGCCGCCACGATAGTCCGGACATCCCGTCGTAGATGGTGTCCAGGGTCCCCAACGTCGGGCGTGCCGAGGGAACGACGACCTGAAACCGAAAGGGATTGCTCGTGGTCTGGGCCACCAAATGCTCCCGTCAATCGTCAGCGCGGCGGCGTCGGCGCCGCGATGCGCCTACTGCCGTTGGTCGTCGGCGCTGAACGTGATACCGGTCAAGACCACCGGCGCATCGGGCTTCGCTCCGAGAGGCCTTCCGTCGTACGCGATCGCGTAGGTGTTGGGGTTCCAGGTTATTCCGGGCAGCAGCGTTCCGGACTTGAGCGTGATGATCAGCGGATCCTGGTCCGGATCGAGTACGAACTGGCGCACATCGATCACCGTCGGGACGCCCTCTACGAGCTCGATGGTCGGCGCGGGTTGCCAGACCGGTGCGCTGTTGGCGGCCATCTGCGAGGGCCCGGACGGCGCGGGCGGCGCCGGAGATGCGCCCGCAGCGGCTGGCGCCGAACTGGAACTGGGTTGCGCTCCCCCTGCCGACGCTTGCGACGAATCGGAGCCACCGTCGCCCAGACACCCCCCCAGTTGCGCTCCCCCGAGTGTGATCGCCATCACACTCATGATCCGCTTCACGAAAGATCGGCGTGACGGTCTCATCTCTACCTCCGTTGCCCCCGCTCCCACTTATGACATTAGCATGGAACCGACGGACTTGTCACGCGGCGTCCGGAAGTGGCCGCTTCGGGCGTCCGTTTGCCCGAAACTCGTTCCGATTCATGGTGAAGCGTTTCGGAAGTCGGATCGATGAAAAACTGTTACAGGTGGTGAAGGGTTCGCACCCGGCACTCCTGGTGAGCCAATATTCCGCCCCCCGTAAAGTGAAGGTCGCTAAAATTCGCCGTCCCCCGTTCGACGGCGCGGCAGGTCGCGGCCCGACCCGAGGCGAGCAGGGGAAGTCAAGCAATCGCGTCGGGAATTCGGAGTCCATGTAGTGACCATCATCGCCGGCGCGCTTAGCCGGAATCGGTCCCCCTTACCGCGTCGTCTCAGGGACGCGCTCGTGTCTAGCCTGTCGCGGCATCCAAGAGACAACCCGGAAGTTTTCGAGGGCGCCGAATGGCTGCTTGGCAAGGTCGACATTGGAGCGCTTGGCGGAAAGGCGAGCGTTTCCGTGCCCGACGGGCCGGTCCTGGTTCTCGCCGGCGAGCCGCTTCCATCCGAGCGGGTGCAAGCAAACCGGGAGCCCGAAGTTCGCGAGATCTTCGATAGCCTGGTGACCACAGGCGATGCGGCCTTGGCCGACTCGACCGGCACGTTCTGCGGCGCCTTTTTCTCTCCGCAATCACACAGCCTAACCCTGTTTGCCGACTCGCTCTCGTCGCGCCCGCTCTACTACCGGGTCACGCCAGAGCTGTTGGTGTTCGCGTCGGCGCTGCGGATTCTCGAGGCGTGCGGAGTCTGCAGCGGCGAGGTCGATCTGCGCGGCGCCTACGAAACGGCGACCTTCGGCTTTCCGCTGGCGGATCGGACCGGGTACGGCGGCGTGCGCACAATCCGGCCCGCCGAACTGATCCGCATCTCGCGGGACGCGGAGGCGCACTCCCGCTACCTCGCCTGGGAGCGGCTCGCAGACTCGCAGCTTGCCGGCGACGCCCTGGTCGAGGCGCTCGTGACCGCATTTCGCGACGGAATCCGCCGGCGATTGCGCGGCGACCGGGTGGCGCTCTCGTTCCTGAGCGGCGGACTCGATTCGCGGGCGATCGTGGCCGGACTGCAGCACCAGCGAGCGAAGGTCCTCACGGTGAACTTCGCTCCGCCCGACACGCAAGACCGGGTGTTCGGAGCCCTCGCAGCGCGGGCGCTGGGGACTGCGCACCATCAAGTCGATGCACCCCTGAGTGCTTCCGCGAGCGTCTATCGCAAGGAGTACCTGCGGCAATGGCTCGAGTCCGAAAGCGGTCCCGAGGGGAGGCCGGACCGGCCGTCCTGCGTCTGGTCGGGAGACGGCGGCAGCGTCGGACTGGGGCACGTCTATATGGACGATCGCGCCGTGGAAGCGCTCGATCATGGCGACGTGGATGCAGGCGTCAGAGCGTTCATCGAGTACAACCGGATCAGCGGAGCGTCGAACAGTGCCATGACCGAAGAGTTCCGGCGCGCAACTGCCGCATGGCACATGGAGGGAGTCCGGGATGAGATCACCGCCCTCGAGCGGCGGCCGGACGGGCGGTCCCTGCATCTGTTCCTGATGTTCAACGACCAGCGCCGGCACCTCGCCGACCATTTCGAGAACATCGACCTCGATCGGTTCGAGTTCCAACTCCCGTTCTTCGACCGTCGTTTCCTGGAAACTATCCTCGCGTCTCCGTTGAGGCCCTTCCTGCGGCACGCCCTGTACAACAGGTGGATCAAGGCGCTCAGCCCGATCGCCGCCGCCGTACCATGGCAGGCGTACCCGAACCACGAGCCGTGCCCCGTTGCGTTCGAGGGCCGGCTTCGCTACCAGTGGCGAGACTACTGGTCGGCGACGGAGGATCGGCAACTTGCGCGCAACCGGGCGGCGCGCGCGTCGAAGTACCTGCTTAGCCCGAGGTTTCCGGACCAGTGCTTGAGTCGCGGGCGGATGGCTGCCGCCGTGCTGCTGTCGATGCTCGGCAATACCTCCGTCGGTCACGTCGTGAAAGTCGGGACGACCTTCGCGGAACTCTTCGACACGGCCAGTGCGCAAAGCGCGGGCGAGCACCCGGCGCTTGCGCGACCCATCCCTAAGGCCGCAGTGACGCCGCGGCCGGACTGAGCGCGAGTGAGCCTGCGCGCCCGAGTGCTGTCCGGCTTTCGGTGGACGGCGAGTGTCCGGTTGATCAGCCAGCTGATCACGTGGGCGATCACCATCGTCGTGATCCGGCTGCTCTCCCCGGCCGACTACGGCCTGCTCGCGATGGCCACGGTCTTCGTCGCGCTCCTGTCGATGTTCTCCGACCTCGGGCTCGGGCAGGCCCTCGTCCAAAGCGCCGAGGTCAGCGACGCTACGCTGCGCCGGGTCTTCGCGGCGGTGATCGTGATTCACGCGGTCCTTGCAGTAGTGCTCGCGCTTGCCGCGCCGTTGATCGCCGCATTCTTCGGCGAGCCTGCCGTAACACCGGTCGTTCAGGTGCTTTCCGTTCAATTCGTCATCGCGGCGTTTGGCGTGATCCCCGATGCGCTGCTGCAGCGACGGATGGAGTTCCGGAGGCGATCGCTTGTCGAGCTCACGGCAGCCGTGGCGGGCGCGCTGTCCACCCTCGCGCTTGCGCTGTTAGGGAAGGGTGTGTGGGCGCTTGTAGCTGGAAGCGTGGCCACACAGCTCATCCGGGTAGCAGGCCTGAACATGGCCGCACCGTCGGTCCCCCGGCCCGAGTTCTCGATGCTTGGGGTCCGGGCGTACTTCCGGTTCGGCGGGCATATCACCCTGACGCAGTTGCTATGGTTCGTCACCACACAAGCCGATGTGTTCATTGCCGGGAGATGGCTCGGTAAGGAGGCGGTCGGGGTGTACTCCACGGCAATGCATCTTGCTTCGCTGCCGAGTCAGCGGATCTCCGGTTTGATCAACCAGCTCGCGTTCCCCGCGTTCTCGCGAATGCAGGACGATCGCCGGCGAGTCGGCGCAAACACGGTGCTGGGCATGCGGATACTCGCTCTGATCGGTTTTCCAGTGTTTTGGGGCATCTCCAGCATAGCGCCTGAGATTGTGGGCGTGATACTCGGCGCCAAGTGGTTGGCGGCGATCGTTCCGCTGCAGCTGGTGTCGATCGTCATGCCGATCCGGCTCCTGGCCTACTTCGTCCCAACTGCTGTCCAAGGACTGGGCCGGTCCGACGTGCTTCTCGGAAACGCGATCGCTACAGCCGGGATAATGCTGGTGGCGTTCCCCGTCGGTGTGCAGTGGGGGCTGCTTGGCCTCAGCTTGGCGTGGGTCGTCGGCGCCCCGCTCGTGTTCGCGATCAGCATGTCGCGTTCCTTGCCCGTACTGGGCAAGTCATGGTCTGAGCTCGTGGCCGCTTTGGCTCCTTCGGCGGGCGCCGGCTGCCTGATGTACTTCGCCGTCGCTCTGGCCAGAGAGCTGTTCGCCGCGCAAGGAGCTTCGCTACTCGCGATACTGATCTGCGTAGGGGTAGTTTCGTACTCCACGACAACCTGGTTTCTCAATCGACACGGGTGCTTGGAAGCGTTGCATCTGGTACGAAGCCTCGTTGCTTTCCGCGCCTCAGAGACATCCACATGATCCAGAGCTGGCATCGGCGTTGCTGCGTTGCCGGACGACCTTGAACTCGCGCGCGAGTCTAGTTCTCAGCGATAAAGGCCTCGAGACCCCCGATGACGATTCCTTACCGAGTTCGCTACTTCTTTCAATGCGCCGGAAACTGGCGCGATCTCTGTAGTGCGGCGCCATTTGTCATGCGCCACGATTTGAGGGTGACGCGCCGCGCGCGGATCTCGTTCGTGAAGCAGATCTACCGGATCTCGTACCATGTTTGGTGTGCGCACACTCAAGCGGGAATCCTCGCGGTTGCCAGGATGGTTCTACGAGTTCCTCCCGAAGTCGAAGGGGTGATCGTGGAGGCGGGATGTTACAAGGGCGGCAGCACTGCGAAGCTCAGCGTCGTCGCCAAGCTCGCCGACCGCCGCTTGGTCGCATTCGACCCGTTCGAAGCCCGCGATGGAAGGGTTGCATCGCGCAAGGCTGGTCCGCATCGTCAAGGCGCAACAGCTGAGGCACGATCCACAGCACGAACCATGTATCCATCTACGCAATCATGCCCCTCCAGAGACCCGGACGAGAATCGCGAGACCGCATCGCAATGCCTGTGTGATCGCATTTCCGGCGATCGAGCCAAAAGGTGGTTGAAGAAATGTCGCCGGAGGTAAGGCTTCGACCTGGCGCCGCGACAAGCGGTCAGACGGCGCCAGCGTTACCGCCGCAAGTCTCCGCCTTTCCTGGCCTCGAGCCCAGCTTCTCGACGATCTGCTTCATTCGAGCCGACGCGGAACCTTTGACGAGCAGGTAGTCGCCTTCCCGCACCAAGCCTCCGATCCGCTCCGCACAAGCATCGCTGGTGTCGAACCAGTGATCCGGGCTGTAATGCCTGGCGAGGTCCCCCACGCCGATTAGCACGTCGACCCGGCTGCGCGCATACGCGCCCACTTCCTCGTGATAGCGCGCGGCTTCCTCGCCCAGTTCGCCCATCGCCCCCAGAACGGCTAGTCGGCGTCCCGACGCTGCAGTCGCGGCGAGCGTGTCGAGGCCGAGCTTCATGGACAGCGGGTTGGCGTTGTAGGTATCGTCGATAATCGTCATGCTGGGCAATTTCAGGAGGTTCAGACGGCCGCTGAGGCGCTTGAAATCGCGCAGAGCCGCATCCGTGATCTCCGCAGGAACGCCCAGGTGCCTACAGACCGCGCGGGCGATGTTCGTCGACAACTCCAAGCCTTCGCCACTCACTCTGACCACGGGCGCCGACGCCATTCGTTCGAGCACCGAGACATACTCATGATCCTGCCCCAGCACGACCAGCCCCGAAGGCGGGACTGCGCGAACGAGTTCGCCCTTTTCGTGCGCCACGCCTTCGAGCGTTCTCAGTCTCTCGAGATGGGCGGCTCCGATCGTCGTCACGACGCACACGCTCGGGCGCGTGATAGCCCCGACCCTCTGCAGATGCCCGGTCCAACCGGCCCCGCATTCGAGCACCATGACTCTCGGGTAGCTCCACGTCAGCGCCTTGAGAGTGCGAAGCGTGGTCTCGACCAGCATCGCCAGCCTGCCGACATAACCCCATGGAAGCGAGCCGGAGTCGAAAACACGATCGAACCGAAGCAGCGTCGCCGGCACGCCAACGTCGTCATTCATGTTACCGACCGTACATCCACAACGTCCGACGATTTGCTCAACCTCTGGCCGCGAGAGAACCGCCTCGATCATTGCCGTCGTGGTGCTCTTGCCGACCGAACCGGTGACCCCGATGATGAATGGCTTGCGAATGCGGACCACGCGCGTTGCGCAGAAGGTCATATAGGACTCCAGTCCCCGCATCGGCATCAGCCGCTCAAGGACGCCGTCGACGACAAGGCGCTTCAGCTTCATTGCGTGTTCTTCTTCAAGTCACCTGACCTGACCGGCGCTCGCTCTCGGGTGATCTCCTGGGTCACCGCTCGACGCGCAGAACCCGTCGCTCCGCGCTGCGGGCGAACGCCAGGTTGAGTAGCGTTTCGAGGAGCTGAGGATAGGGAACGCCCGACGCCTGGCACATCCGCGGGAACATGCTGATGCTGGTGAATCCAGGGATCGTATTGATCTCGTTGAGGAAGACCGCTCCCGAGCTCCTCTCGACGAAGAAATCCACCCGCGCCATACCCTCGCAGTGCACGCCCGCATAGGCGGCTTCGGCGGTGCGCATGACGCGAGCCAGTGTAACCGCGTCCAGATCGGCCACTGTCACCAGGATCGCGCCGTCGGGATCGATGTATTTGGCGTCGTAGTCGTAGAACTCATGACCGCCGCTCGGGATGATCTCTCCCGGGACGAACGCGCGGGGGCTGGAATTGCCGACTACCGCGCACTCAATCTCCCGGCAGTCCACCAGACGCTCGAGGAGCGCGCGGGTGTCGAACTGCAGCGCGTCGTCGAGTGCGGCATCCAGATCCCGCTCGTGGAGGACGCGCGAGGCGCCCAGCGAAGATCCCGCCGAGCACGGCTTCACGAACAGGGGCCAGCCCAAGCGCGCCGCAGCTACCCTACGCTCCTCGGGCGCGCTCGCCTTGTGCACGACCGCGAAATCGACGATCGGCAGGCCGGCATCCCGCCAGAGGCGCTTCGCAACCTCCTTGTCAATCGACGCGGCACTACCCAGCACGCCCGCCCCCACATAGGGCAGACCGGCCAACTCCATAAGCCCCTGTATCGTCCCGTCCTCGCCGTACGAGCCGTGCAACACCGGAAAGGCGCAATCGATGTCGAGCTTTCCCGAAGGAACGTGAATGCCGTCCGACGGGATTACGAAGACGGGATGGTCGGACGGTACGATGCCCAGCAGGTCGCCCTGCCCGGCGACCTGCCTCAAGACGATCGTCTTCTGGAGGTGCCAGCGTCCGGCCTTGTCGATGCCGATGGCCGTGATCCGGTACTTCGCGGGATCCAGGTTCTTGACCACCGAAGCGGCCGATCGAAGGGATACCTCGTGCTCTCCCGACCTGCCGCCATAGAGAATGCAAATATTCTTTGGCATTGGCGATGCTTCCTTACCGGGCCGACGACTCAGTTGTGCAAGCCCGCTATACATTGCACCGCCAATGCCATGGCTCGAAGATAACTCCGTATGGATTGTCGCGCGGATAAGACAGTTCGAATCCGAACGTCCCTGCATTTCGATAGAGCCACTCAAACGCGGGGGTGTTGTCAAACTCCCTGTTGCCAGGGATGCAATCGATGTCGAGCGCCCGCCCCGTATGATGTTCACTGTACCCGGGGGCAGAAATCCTGGTCAGGACCTCGTCGATGCGACACCCATCGCGCAGCTCTTCGCGAATCAGATGCGCCTGCTCGTCGACAGTGCGGAAAGCCGATCGGATCAGAAGCGTGATTCCGGCGGCTGCAGCCGCGGCCTGCATGGCCAACCATTGGGACCGAGTCGCTTGCGTCATCAAGCAAGGCTTCCCATCAAAGCCCGGGACTGGAACAAGGTCTGAAGCTTCGCGGTAGAAAGGGCGTCCGCAGCCGCCGTAATTTCGCGGTACTCGCAGCCTACGGTGGAGGGCGTTAACGCGTCGCGCGTAGTCGTCGATGCCGGGCTCCGTTTCCCGCATCATTTCGAGCCAGACCGCCATGTCCCACGCGCGCTGTCGAACGGGGGCAAGACAGCGCACGCCACGAGCATAGAGCCGTCGCGAGCGCCATGCAACGCCCCCTGCGATCCGGTGGAGAACTTTTGCCACCAAACTTCCTCAGGAATCCAGCGCTCTTCTTAATTGATCGCGTGGCTGTCGGCTCATGAGGATGTCGGGCCTGCACGGACGGAAAGGACGCCGCGCGCCAGAGCCAGCGCCTCCAGACAACCTCGCCGATTCACGAGCCAGCCGGACACGAAGTAGGACACGATTCCGACGCAGATTAGCGCGACGAGCAGTGTAACGCCCTGCATTGCGAGTGTCTCCCGAGCAAGGGTGACAGCGAGGTATGTCAGGCAGCCGGCAATCGCCGACGGGATCAGGGCTCCCACGAACTCGGACCACGTCCTACCGAGGATCGGCAAGGAACGCGCCATGCTGATCATGAACTAGGGGCGCCCCACCATCCACGCCATGACGAGCCCCAGCAGCCCCCACTGAACGCCGACGAGGAACGCCGTCAGCATCACGCCGCTAACGATGACCGCGTTCCCGAGCAGCACGTCGGACCGGCCCAGAGCCTGGACGGCAGTCGGGACAAAGTTGGATAGCGGGCGGATTGGCATCACAGTGGCCACGAGCTGCAGCGGAATGAGTGCGTCCAGCCATCTGTGGCCGAGAACGACGCGCACGATCTCGGGCGCGATGCTCGACATGCCCCAGAAAACGGGAAACCCGATCAGAGCCAAAAGCCGGACACCCAACAGAGTATTCGCGCCCACGCGCCGAGGATCGTCCTGCATCCGCGAGAACGCTGGGAACGCGATCTGGTTGATCAAACCGGATATCCGCTGACTGGGTAGTGAGGCCAGGTGCATCGCCGTGGAGTACACGCCGACCGCCTCCTTGCCGAGCCACCTCCCCGCGATGAATACGTCGGCTTGCGTCATCACGAACCACAGCAGCTGCGAAAGGGTGAGATGTCCGCCGAAGCGGAAATACGCCCGAACCCCCTGCAGTGAAAATTCGGGTCGGCAAAGCGACGGCGCTGCCCAGTTAAGACCCAGCACCCTCATCGATTGAGCGACGAGGGTCCCGGCTACGAGCGCCCACACGCCGTTGCCCGCCAGGGCGAGCGCAAGCGTGGACAGTGCGCCGGCCACGGCGGCAGCGAGATCGATCAGTGATCGCTTCCGAAACTCCATCTCGCGTTGAAGCTGTGCGTCCGGTATCACGCCGAAGGCCGCGATGACGAACTGGAGCGAGAGCGTTTGAACGATCCGCGTTACGGCGGGCTCGCCGAAGAATGCGCCGATCAGCGGCGCGAAAAGCGCGAGCAGTACGGCGAGGAACGAGTGGACCACGAGCACCGCCGCGAATATCCGTCGAAGATGTGTGTCGGTGACCTTGGCGCCTTGCACGAGGGCCTGCCCGAGCCCGAGGTCCGAGAACATCGACAGAAAGACGACAAAGACCGAAGCCATCGCGAGGAGCCCGTAGTCCGCAGGCGACAGGAGCCGGATCACCACCAGAGTGATCGCCTAGGTGATCAGCTGGCTCACCAGGCGGACGCTCACAGTTCAGCGGAAGCCGGACAGGACTCGGTCGCGGAGGTTCATCCGGGGGGCAGAGTGTCCGTGTCCGCGGGCGGGCGCTGATGCACGCGCGTCGTGAGGACGTCAGGAGCGCAAGCTCGGAGTTCTACACCTCCGATGATCGACACGAGCAGGTTGTTCCCGAACGCCCGGGCCCGGTACCTGCAGAAGGTGTGAATCACTGCCCGCGCGCTTTTCTGGCAAGCGCGACAATCATCAGCCATGCGGGGGCGGTAGCGAAGCATCCGAATGAAACTCGAGCCTCACGGGCAAGGCCTCATCCCCGGGGTACACGGTCTTCCCACGCCAATTGGTCCCGAATATGGGCTACGAACGTCCTCCAACCTTTCTGAGGCCGCGCCTCTCAGAATCGTCGGCTGGGCCTGAACAAAGCGCAGACTTGTACTCGCCGGCCCGCCGGTTCACGGAGAAGCAGAAGATCGAGGCGTTGAGCCGCGTCATGACGGGAGGGAATGCGAACGGCCTCCGAAGAACCTTTCCGATGAACCGCTGCAAGTAGTAGTTCCAAGCGTGCCTGCGTGGCGACGTGTTGGACACGATGGCGTTCCAGCGCCGCGCCAGCGGCAACAGGTGAACCTGCCAAGGCCGGAGAAGCCGGCTCTCGACGAGAAAGCGCAAGAACTCGATCTGGAGGTCGGGCGCAAGGGGCATTGCCGGAAGGGGAAACTCGAGCACGCTCGCCATCTTGGTTTGGCCGAACGCGTTCCTCGCCAGGCCTGCCTCCTCGGCGAGCCTGCGCGCGATAGGGCGGTCGTACGCAGTGCTCAGGCGCCAAGGGTCCATCTCGGCTGAATGGGTGATTCGGAAGATGCTCTCGCGCCATCGCGCACCAATGTACGGAAACGCCACTTGGACGTATCCAGCCTTCAGCCTTACTTCGGTCAACCCGTGACTGCCGAGGTCCGCGCGCATCAAATCAGGATTGATCAGGCCAGGATGATCGGCATAGAACCTCTCGGAAGCCCAGATCTCCCCCAAGCAACCCGTGATTAGAACGCTCGGTTTCACAACGTGGGCGCTGATCTGGTGGAGATTGAAGTCCCCGTTCTCGTGCATCGAAGCGTAGTACAGGTACTCTTCCGCGAAGTCGCGCTCGATGGCCCGCCGATCGATGGCGACGCATTCCAGCCCGAAGAAGGAGCAGATGTCCGTCCCATCGTCGTCCCCCTCGCTCCCTCCCTTCTCATCCGCGTAGTACCCTTTCGCCTTGGCCCTGCGCACGGTGAACACCTTGTCAACGCCGAAGTTCCTGGCTACGGCGTTCGCGGCGGTCGTGTCGTAACCCTTGGACTGTGTCGAATAGATGGCCATCGGCCGAGCCCTCGCACCGTCTCGCGCGTTCGCAGCGAGCCGTCGGAAAGTCTCGTATAGGTACGCGGCGTAGTCGCGGTACGTCTGGAAATCCGACGTCCAAAGTTTTGAGGATTCCGAGACGGAGTCCGGCGTCACCGTCAGGTTCCAGTGCATGAGCCGGCGAACCACCTTGCGTCGGCGTGTAGGAATCTCCCTCGCATAGCGCTCGATCCCTTGCATGATCGAGTTGTTGAGCTTGTCGTAGGACTCGAAATCCGGGTCGAGTTCGTCGTCGAGTCTCGCCAGCAGGAGCGGCAGAGAGTTCGACACCAGGAGTCCGCGTGTCCTGTCGTCAGCGGCCCAGTACAAGTAGTCGGTGGTAGAAGTGCTCGAAACGAAAGTCATCCTGTCGCCTCGGACGACCCCGCCCGAGCCGAACACTGTGGGCGACCGGTCCAACGCAAACTGCTCGAACGGTGCATCCCAGATGCCTTCCACGTAACCGGTCGCGCGAACTTCGACCCATTGCCCGTGGGTCACCACCACCTCGCAGGACGCGCGATCGACCTGCGCCATCCAACCCAGTCTCGGCAGGCCTGGATTGCCGACAAACGTCAGTGTCAGCGCCGGGGTAGTTCGATTGTTCATCTGCGCTGCCTGGTTCAGCTCAACCATCGGGCTTCAGGATCCGAACGAGCTTGCCGCTACCCCGTCTCTCCATCGGCGGGCGAGGGTGTCCGACGTCGTCTCGCCAGAACGCGCCATCGTTCAGCACCTCGATGACACGCGGAAGGTGCCCGTCCTGGGAAACGTGGCTGGCGCCCGGCTGTAGCCGCGGAAAAAGGAACTTTAGGCAAGTCTTCGTGGATGAGGCGAGGTCGACATCGAGGAAAGCGACAGCGACCCTGTCCGCGAACCCCGGCATCGTATCTTCGAACCAGCCCTTGACGAACGTGTACTGGGCCAAGTCTCTGAATCGCCCGATGTTTGCCTTGACCTCCTCGAGCGCCCCGCAATACTTCCCGCGCGAGAAATCCGTAACTTCCCCGAAGATCGAACGCTGATCCGACTCGTCGTTGTCGGGCAGCCCCTCGAGGGAATCGAACGCAACCAGCCGGCGATTCGCAATGCGCGCCAGAAGACTCAGCTTCGCGGTACTGCCGCCCTTGTAGCATCCCGCTTTGACGATCACTCCCTCGACCCCCGGGAGGAAGGCGTAGAAGCACCGTTGCGACCTCGAGAATCCTCTCCACGTTCATCCGGCTGACTCAGTAGGGAAAAGCCATCACTCGACCGAAGACAACCCGCGTAGCGTGAACTACTGCGGTCGTCCTTCGTCCTTACGGACGCGAACCGCAGTGTGACAGAGAGCCGGCAGGCGACGCACAAGCGGGCTTCACCTGCGCTGAACGAGAGCCAGGGTAAACCGCTCCACCGTCGAAGACGCATCTACCCCGCCGCCGTATACCGAAAACCGAGTGGCTCCCCAACGCTGACAGATGTCAACCGGGGTGGCGCCGTAACTTATGGCACGCTGTCATTTGTCGCGCCCATGAACCTCCGACTGCAAGTCACATCTGGTCTGCGCTGGGTAGCCGGAACACGGTTTCTAGGCCAGCTCTTCACTTGGACAGTAACCATTGCCGTACTTCGGTTGCTTACCCCGGCCGACTATGGATTGCTGGCCATGGCGACCGTGTTCGTCGATTTCCTTGCGATGATGGCGCAATTCGGCCTCGGCGCCGCGGTGATCCAGGCAGTCAGCGTCGACGAGCGCAAGCTCCAGCAGATCTTCGGGATGGTTGTCGTGGCGAATCTGGGGCTCTTCATCGTGATGTATTTTGCTGCGCCCCTCATCGCGACTTTTTTCCAGGAACAGCGGCTGATCCCGATCGTACGCGTGTTGTCTATGCAATACATCTTGGCGATCTTCGCAATGATCCCCGATGCCGAGCTGTCCCGCAAACTCGACTATAGGAGGCTGTCCCTGGTCGAGCTCACCGCTTCGATCGCTGCCAGCCTGACCACGCTCGGTCTTGCGCTGACCGGGTCGGGCGTCTGGGCGCTGGTCTGGGGAAGCCTTCTTGGGGTGCTGTGGCGCACGGTTGCCTTGAATCTTCTCTCCCCGTTCTTCAAGTGGCCTCGTTTTTCGTATCAGGGCACCAGGGAATTGCTGCTCTTTGGCGGCAACGTTACCGTCACGCGGATCCTGTGGTTCGTCTATTCACAGGCGGACGTCATCATCGCCGGCAAGGTGCTCGGGAAGGAGCTGCTCGGCTCTTACTCGGTCGCCATGCACCTTGCTTCGTTCCCGACGAACAAGATCTCGGCGATCGTCAATCAGGTGTCGTTTCCGGCGTTCGCGCGAATCCAGCACGATCGCGAGAGGTATGCGTCGAACTTCCTGCTGGCGGTGCGCCTGCTGAGCTTCTGCGTGTTCCCCGTGCTATGGGGCATATCGAGCATAGCCCCGGAACTCGTTAGCGTGCTGCTGGGGAGCAAGTGGCTTCTTTCGACGGTGCCGCTGCAACTGCTGGCGTTGATCATGCCGGTCCATATGTTTGCTCCCTTCATGAATACCGCGGCTTTGGGTCTCGGTCGCGCCGACATCGCGGCGAAACAAGTGCTGATCGCGTCGCTGATCATGCCTGCGGCGTTTCTCATTGGCAGTCAGTGGGGACTCGTCGGCCTCGCGGCCGCGTGGCTGGTTGCGTTTCCGCTCGTGTTCATTGGAGCCATGGTGCTTTTCCTCCAGATCATCCGTTTGCGCATACGCGACCTTCTCGGGGCAATGGCTCCGCCGGTCGCGGCGAGTCTGGGCATGTACGCGATGGTCGCCGTTATCCGGGTTATCCTCGGTCCGGCTACGGGCGAAGTCGCACGAATGACAGCCTTGATATTCGCGGGCATAGTGGCGTACGGCGTGCTCAGTCTGGTCATCAATCGGGACGGCTGCAGGGAAGTGATCCGCACGTTGCAGGGATGATGCGCGAGGCCCGGCAGCACCTTCGGCCGCGCTTGGTACGCTAAACGTCGTCGCACGCTCGGGGAGTGAGCATGTGTGGCCTTGCGGCAGTGCTGTCGGTGCGTGGAGAACGAGTCGACCGGGCGGTCGTCGAGCACATGACAGAGATCATTGCGCATCGCGGGCCGGATGATTCGGGAAGCTATTTCTGGGGACCCGTTGGGTTCGGGTTCCGGCGATTGTCGGTCCTCGACTTGACCCCGGCCGCTCATCAGCCGATGACCACGCCGGACGGGCAGGCGACCCTCGTATTCAACGGCGAGATATACAACTACCGGGAGCTGCGCCAGGAACTGCAGGGGCTCGGGCACAGCTTCAAGTCCAGCGGAGACACCGAGGTACTCCTGCACGCCTATTGCCAGTGGGGGCCGGATTGCCTCACCAGGCTGAACGGCATGTGGGCCTTCATCATCCATGACAGGCGGCGCGCCATCCTGTTCGGCTCCCGGGACCGCTTCGGAATCAAGCCTCTCTACCGGTATCGGGGTCGCGACCACGTCATGTTCGCGTCCGAGATCAAGGCCATCAGGGCGTCCGATCTCTACCTTGGCGGTACTAATTGGCCGATCGCCGCCGGATTCCTGCTGCAGGATCGTCTGGACCGGACCAAGGAAACATTTTACGAAGGGATCGAGCAGGTTCTTCCCGGGACCTGGTTCGAGCTGGACATGGCCGGCCGGTATCAGGAACGGCGCTACTGGTCCGTCCTGGGTTTGCCGCAGCAGGACGTGAAAGACCCTGCCGCGGAATTCGCGGAGCTGTTCGAAGATTCAATGCGGTTGCACATGCGCAGCGATGTCCCGGTGGCAGTGCATCTCTCCGGAGGCATGGACTCCACATCCATCATTTGTGCTGCTGCCAGACTCAGGGAAGCGGGAAACGCCGAACAGCCGCCTTTGGCCTTTTCGTATATCGCCGGTGAGTTCGACGAGACCCGATTCATCGACGACACGATCCGACAAACGCATGCGCGGCTGATCAAGCTGGAAGCCGATCCGATCCGGCTGTGGAGCAACCTCGAGGAGGTGTTGTGGTTCCAGGACGAACCCTTTCACTCCATCTATTTGCTCGTGGCATATGAGCTGATGCGGTTGACCGCGTCCAATGGAATCAAGGTCATCCTGAACGGGCAAGGCGCCGACGAAACACTCGCCGGGTACCCCAGCTACAGCCGGGACTACTGGAACGGCTTGCTGATGCAGGGTCGGATCGGGGAAGCCTGGAACGAGATGGGGGAGTACACGAAGGTCCATGGCGGCAGGCGGAAAAGGTTGTTGGCGCGACAGTTGCGCCATCTGCTTCAGAGCGAGTTGCACCGGCTCCCGGCTTACCGCCACATGTCGGATCGGATGCATCACAGACGAACCCGCGACAATGCGTGGTTCTCAGATGAGTTGCCACGAGCGGCGCCGACCGAAGACATCGGATTTCTAGGTTCGGATCTCAACGCTGCACTCGAGCGATCGATCCTGCGGGACTCTCTTCCCCTCTACCTCCGAGTCGAGGACCGCAACTCGATGGCCCATTCCATCGAAGCGCGTGTGCCTTTCCTCGACCACCGATTGGTCTCGCTGTCCTTCGCCCTGCCGGCGAACTGGAGAATGCGGGGCCCATGGAACAAGTATGTTCTCAGAGAAGCGATGCGGAACCGAATACCCGAGTCTGTCCGGACGCGCGCAGCCAAGTTCGGCTTCCCTGTTCCAGCGAAAAAATGGTTTCTGGATTTGCTGTACGAGCCCACGAGAGATCTGCTCGGCAGCCGGCAGGCGCGGGAACGCGGGATATACAACGTAGGCGAGATCCTCAAGGACCTGGAGCGGCACCGGCTCGGCGAGGTGGACATTTCGTCGAAGCTGTTTAGCGTGCTCCAGTTCGAGGTTTGGTCGCAGATGATCGAGGCCAGGCCCCGGAAGAGGGCCTTCAGCGACAGCATCCGGAAACCGCTAGCTACAACAGCCGCTTGAGGACCCATCGCAAATCACCTGGGCGTTCAGAGGTTCTCAGAACTCGGCGTCACGTTCTGCCGGCTGCGATGCAATGGACGAGGTGAGGCTTTCACCCTGCGAACGGGGTTACGGGGGCTGCGACATCCGACAGCGATCGACGACCGATTCGAAGAGCCCGGCGAGTTCGCCGGCCAATGCCTTGCGATCGAAGCGGCTCAGCACCGAGAGGTTCGCTCGCGTCTTGGCGAGATCCCCCTGTAGCCACAGGCTGTAGGCGGATGCCAGGGTTCCGCCAAGTGCTTCCTGGCTTTCGGGCGCGACGCTCCACCCGCCGCCCGTGAGGGACAGCACTTCATCGGTCGCCCCTCGGTGAACCATTGCCAGGACCGGTTTTTGTGCACGGAGATACTCGTAGAGCTTCGCCGGCACGAGTCCCGTCGTATCCGGTGAGGACTGCAGCAGAAGGAGAAGATCCGCTTCGGCGAGCGCGGCGAGAGACTGCGAGTATGGGACCCGCGGCAGGAACTCGACCGTATCCCGCATTCTCAGTTCGTCCAGTGCTTCGGACATCTCGCGAGAGAAAGCAAAGTCGCCGGGACCGAGAAATCGGAAACGGATCCTGGCGAGATCGATGTTCGCCGCATCCGCCAAGGCCCTTGCTGCGCGCAGAAGCGGGATCGGATTCCGGAACTCCCGGTTGATCGATCCTGCGTGCAGGAGGACCAGGCGCTCGCGTGTCGCCGTGGCGCATGTCGGAAGATCCTCGAAGTCGGCCTCGTCGTAGCCGTTGAGGATGGCGGTGATCTTGCCGGCCGGCAGTGTCGGGTATCGCGTCGCCAGCGTTTCCTTGAGGTGGAACGTGCTCGCCACGACCGCCGAGCATTCTTGCGCGACTCGGCGCTCGAGCCAGCGGTTCGCGGCCGTGTAGACACGCCCGGTAGGCGCTCCCGGTTCCGGCGGGTCTTCGATCCACGGATCGCGAAAATCCGCGACCCAGGGTTTCCTCGCGCGCTTCGCGACGCGCCAGGCGATGAGGTGCGCCGTTGCATGAGGGCTCGTCGAATACACCAGGTCGAAGGGATCATCAGCGAGCAGGCGGCGGCCCGCTCTCACGCCCCAGGGAAGCCAGCCGATCCAGCGGTCCGGAATCGCGAAAATAGAGGGGTAAAGACCCCGCACTGCCAGGTGGCGCTTCGTATTGAAGTAGCGCGTCCGCAGTACCCGTGTCGTCGGCGGGATCTGGCGCTCGAGTTCGGCGTCCACCGTTGTGTAGGCATCCACCGCGGGAGCGATCACCGTCGTACGCCAGCCATGGTCCACGAGGTAACGGGTGTACTTGAGCGTGCGCAGCACCCCGCTGCTGCTCGCCTCGGGCGGGTAATGAAAGGCGACGCAGAGAGCGTGCTTCATGGACGAGTCGTTTCGCCCTGCCACACCGTCCATGCTCCAAGGTCGTATAGATCCGTCGGTTGCCGGCCTAGCGCGCTCTTTACCGCCCGCTTGAGCCGATACACCGCAGGCGAGCTGTCGCCGAACCGGGAGCGCGGTGCGGACTTGTGGGGCAGGAGCATGGTCATCAGCTCGCGATGGAGATTCATCCGGGCGCTCGCGGCGTCGCGGTACTCGAACATGCCGCCCGAGCCGACGAAGAGGATCTCGTCGCCGTAGGGCATCGTCAGACTCGCCTTCAGGTAATGCAGCCGCGTGCGGTAAACGATATCGAATCCCTCGTCGGACGGGGTACGATGCTCCGTCACGGATATGTGGGCGCCGTCCTTCGAGATGGCGATCCCGAACGGGTGGTTGCGGAAGCGGACGAGGAAGCGGTAGTTGCCCGCGTGCTCCCGCAGGTAGGCTGTGCAGCGCTCGACGTTGCTCCGGAAGAGCTCGAGCACCTCCGCGAATGCATCGTCGGTGGCAGTGCCGTAGGCATTCGCGCGGCGCACGCCCTCCGCGCACTCCGCGCGCAGGCGAGCCGCGCTGGTCGGCCGGCGCAGCTCGCTGCGGCTGACTGCTCCTCCGGCGACCTCGAACCCGGGCGCTATGTCGAGTGCGGTTGTCGGCGAACCGGGTTCGAGGGCCCTGAAGACATCGGTCGGGCGCTCGGTGTTGTGCGTAGGTTCGTTCGTCCAGATCAAGTTCTCTTCGAGGAAGGCGACATCCGCGGCGAACGGGAACGCGAACCGCGGCCGCAGGCCTTGCACGATTTTCGCCCAGCGGCGGTTGAAGAAGGCCTGGCGCTTCGCCGCCGTGGCTTCCCGGTCCTTGCCCGGGATGATGTAGCAGTTGGGGAAGTGTGATGCCACGCCATAGCCGCAGAAAAGGTAGTCGACCTTGGGATACCAATCCTTCAGCCTGGCGATGAAGCGCTCCTGCAGGTCCTCGGGCGCGGAGTGGAGCGCGTCGTTCAGGTTGACGCACACCTCCTCCCCGTCGTCGATGGCGAAGAAGGTGTCCGAGGCATGAGTCTCCACGATCCGCATACGAACGCCGGGACTCGGTTCGTATGACTCTTCGTCGCCGATCTCGACGACCTTCATGCCGAGCTCCCGCACCGCGGCGGCTACGTCGATGTTCTTCGAAACGAGCACGGTCGCATCCTGGTTCAGCGTCCTGAGCGTCCCCGGGTGGAAGTGATCGTTGTGCCCGTGGGAGACGTAGATGTGATCGACCGGCTGCTCGAGCGGCGCCAGATGGGGCAGCGGGTAAGTCCACCATTGGGCGCCAAAGCATGGGCCGCGCCACCACGGGTCGGAAAGGATCCGCAGGCCCCTCGTCTCGATCAGGATGGACGCATGTCCGATGAACGTGATCTTCATGGCCCGGATTCAGCGAGGCATCGTCTGCTTCTGTTCCGCGGGCCTTCGCGCCCGCGCAAACAACACCGGCATTTCATGGTTCGGGTCGCGAATGCTTTCCACGGCGACCGCCGCGAAGTGCCGGGCGAGAAACGCGTTTAGCGTGTCGCGGTTGTACTTGATGACGTGTTCCGGCTCCGCGATCGGCCCGAGGCAGTCGTCCGGAACGAAGATCAGGATGTGCCCGCCCGGCTTCAGCACCCGCCGGATTTCCCTGGCGAACCGGTTTCGCCGGATGATGTGCTCCAACACTTGGGATGCGATCACGACATCGAACGAGGCGTCGCCGGCGGCGATCGCCGGGAGTTGCCCAACGTGCATCGTGATCCCTTCGGCCTGCAGTCGCTCGACGGCGTACCCGGAAATCTCCAAGCCGTGGAGGTTCCGGTAGCCGCGCGCGCGAAGGTGCCGCAGAATTCCGCCCGTCCCGCAGCCGACGTCGAGAATCGCGTCGGTCGGGCTCGCGAGCGACTCGATCAACGTGTTCTTCGCCGGCCAGTTGCGGCCCGGGTCGTCCCAGGTTTCCTCCAGGCGCCGATCCCAATGCTCCTGGCTGTTGCTACTCCGCCCTGCGTTGGCCGCGAGGTGGTACAGGAGCGGGAAGTGCTCCGACACAAAATTTCTCACTCGCCAGGGAAGGATTGCCACTCGCTTGCTTTCGTCAGGGCGCCGCGCCGGGTGAGCGGGCACTTCCGGTGCTAGGTTGATATAGATGTAATCGCTTTAGAGGATCGTCCACCACGACGCCCATCGGCTACGGGCGCAGCGCCGCGGCTAGGTGTTCGGTATACCGTTGCCTGCCTTTTGCAGTGAGGTGCGTCACTGTCGCGTGATCAACGGGGTTCATCGTGGGTTTGACGTCTAGATAGTCCAGGCCAAGGGCAGTGCTAACTGTGCGTGCCGCCTCAAGGCGCGAGCGCTGCGTTTCCGCGTCACTGTGATCAGAAGGTAGCGGAGTTAGTACCAAGAGCGCCCGCTCCGGCGCCGCCTTGTGTACCACCTCTGCAAGCCGAGGCAGCCGTGCCGAGAACGCACTAGAGATCTCGTATCGGTATGGAGTCTCGACCGCTGGTGGCGGTGGATTTGGGTCCACAAGCGATCCGTGTTCGCGGACTCGCGCACGCAGCGCTTTCGCTGTTCCATAGGAAACACCGTAACGCCCAGGAAGCGGAACGCCGAGCGCGGGTGCGAGCAACTCACACCAGATCTGGCGGCGCGCTCCTTGTGGCGTCTGCAACCGCGGTGGTTCGTCGACGAGAGTCCAACGCTCAAGGCCGCGCCGAACGTACGTTGACTCTTCGATATTGAGGGCAATGCCGTGAACGAGAAGGAGTATCGTGGGCGCACGATGCACCGTCGCATATAGCTCTAGCATTCGTGCCCAGCCGGTCGGGCCGACGAAGGCAACGGTCGCGAGCGACTCGACTCGTGCATTCAGCAACTCACCGAGATACTTGGGATCCACGTCCATCAGCGCCGAGGAATCACCGAGGATCAGCACATCCGCGGGGGGTGCGGCGCGTGCGCGCACGAGCTGCTCTTCGACAACGACTCCCTCTATGTCGTCCGCAGCAACGCAGGGATCGGCGCGCCACCATAACTCCGCTGCGCCAACAAGAACGAGCGCGATCAATGCGGTAGGCCCGGCCACAAGAACGACCAGCCGCGCGACTTCAAAACTGGAAATAGATGAACGCATAGTGAAACCGGTCGAACATTGCGTAGGAAGCCGTCAGGAGGACGGCGTTCAACGCAGCCAGCCGCCAAACGTCAAGACGGAGCGGAGCAAGCAGATCGTCCCTCCAGCGCTGCCAGGCTTCGATGAGCGCAACTGGTCCCGTGAGAATGATGAGGCTTGACAGGATCTCGCCGTGGCGCTCTGTCCAAGCAAGATCGCCGAGGGCGAGCGTCATTGCCTTAAGCATCTCCCACGAAGTGCAGCGGAAAAGCAGCCAACCGAGAAGGACGATCATCATTGTGAGCATCCAACCGGGGATGGAGTGCATCGAGCGACCCGATGCAGTGAAGGCGCGGTTCACCGCAAGGGCGAAGCCGTGAAGAAGTCCCCAGAGCACGAAGTTCCACGCCGCACCGTGCCACAGTCCTCCTAGGAGCATCGTTAAGATTAAATTCACGTACGTACGTCGCGGTCCCTTTCGGTTTCCTCCAAGCGAAATGTAAAGATAGTCACGCAGCCACGAAGACAGGCTGATATGCCACCGCCGCCAGAAATCTTGAATCGACGTAGCAAAGTAAGGAAGCCGGAAGTTCCACACAAGCTCAAAGCCTAGTAGCTTCGCGGTACCTCGCGCGATGCAACTATAGGCATTAAAGTCGCAGTAGATCTGCAGTGAGAAAGCAAGCGTGCCTAGAATCGTCATCCAACCACTGGTCTGGTCGACGCGAAACGCTTCGTCGGCGAAGGTCGCCGCGGTGTCAGCAATCACCTCCTTCAGAAAGTAGCCCCAGGATAGGAGCCATACCGCTTCCTTAACCTTGTCGGCGGTTAGCTCGCGTGGAGCGCGCATTTGGCCAATCATGTGGCCAGCGCGCTCGATTGGTCCTGCCACAAGTTGTGGAAAGAACGACACAAAACAGAAGTAAACGAGCGGATTTCGCTCAGCGGGGATGTCACGCCGATAGACGTCAATCGTGTAGGCCATCGACTGGAACGTGTAGAAGGAAATGCCGACGGGCAGAACTACATTGAGAAGGGGAAGTGATGCGTGGATACCGAGCGAACTCAGGGCTGCTTGTAGGGAAGTGGCGAAGAAATCGAAGTACTTGAAGGTGAACAGAATGATTAGGTTCGTTGCTAAGCTCAACATCAGAATGAGCTTGCGTTGCCGTGCACCATCCAGCGTGGACATGGCAAGTCCAGCGATGTAATCGACGCCGGCCGAGAGCGTCAGCAGGCCGAGGAAACGCCAGTCCCACCAACCGTAGAATAGATAGCTTCCCGCGAGAATCAGGACGTTCTGGGCGTTCAGCCAGCGGTAGAGGAGGTGGTAGAACGCAAAGAAAGCCGCGAAGAAAATCATGAAGGCTGTGCTATCGAAGACCACTCTGCGGTCAGCCCTTTGTGACTAGCATTGGAAGTCGAATGGGTCGATCAGTCCGAGCAATATCGGCTTCGAGCAGCAGGGTTCTTTCGTAAACGTCCAGCGCCTGCCTCAACGTTGATGGCGGCTCGGGGCCGACAGCCCATCCGCCATCAGTGAGCGACAGTTGCTCGCCCGTCGCCCGGGGGGGATCTATCGTTGAAACGGTACCCTGTGCGTAGGTGCTCGCGAGTCCACACGGCCAGCTCCCTAGCCCTAGTGGACTGTAACGCGCGAATCCGTAGTGATGCGATGGGTCGGGGTACGGTAGACCCACTTCACTGGTTTCGGCGAATCGTTGTATTTGCGGATGTAGCGCATGAGCTTTCGCTTGAGATCGGCGATCGAGGTAAACACGCCCCGTGCGATGACATCGCGCTCGATCTTGGAGAACCAGAGCTCGACCTGGTTGAGCCAGGAGGAATAGGTCGGGGTGTAATGCAAATGCACGTTCGGATGCTCGCCCAAGAAATCATCGACCCCCTTGGTCTTGTGTGCCGAGAGGTTGTCGCAGATGACGTGAATCTCTTTGCGGCGGGGTTGGTGCGCGACGATATCGCCAAGGAAGGCCACGAACTCGGCGCTCGTGTGCCGCGCTGCGGTCTTGCCCAAGACCTCGCCCGTGTAGGTGTTGAAGGCTGCGTAGAGCGAGAGCGTCCCGTGACGGTAGTACTCGAATCCGTGGCGCTCGATGCGCCCGGGGGAGAGCGGCAGCACCGGATCGAGTCGATCCAGTGCTTGAATCGCGGTCTTCTCATCGACGCAGAACACCGCCGCATGCGCTGGCGGATTCAGGTACAGACCGATGACATCAGCGGCCTTGGCTTCGAAGTCCGGATCGTTGGAGGCCATGTAGCGCTCCAGCCGATGGGGCTTCAGGCCGTGCTTAGCCCAGATACGCGCCACCATCATGTGCGAGATCCCGAGCGCCGCCCCGAGTTTGCGCGTGCTCCAGTGCGTCGCACCATCGCTGGGGGGCTTCTGCGTCCAGGCCAGCACCCGCGCCTCGAGCCGTGCGGTGTCATCGGCCGGGGCGCGACCCCGATGTCGGGCGTAGAGCCCGCCGAGCCGCTCGGCCTCGAAGCGGCCCTTCCAGCGGCTGATGTAGTCGGGCGTACAGGGCAACTGCGCGCTGATCGCGCTCCAGCTCACCCCTTCATCGAGCATCATGATCAGCCGCGCGCGCTTCACATCAGCGGCCGTTGCGCTGCGCGAACGCGTCAACCCCTGCAGCACCCGGCGCTCTTCCGTAGTCAGACTGAGGAGGGAGGTCATGCCTCATATGATACTACGGATATCAACGTTACAGTCCACTAGTATCTGGCGACGCCCGTCAAAGGCTATGGCTTCGCAGCCGAGTCCGCAAGCGGCGATTCCGTACCGGCGAGACGCGGCGGGGGGACGAGAACGGCTACGCGTAGCACTTGGCGGAGTTGACAATTATTTGCATCCGGTGGCGCGAATGCCGCCTGTAGGCCGCCAGGAACGTCGCCCGGCTGGCAAGATTGGGGACCGTCCGGCAGGCCCCCGATGGTCGATCCCCGAATCCTCGTCTACACGAGCCTCTTTCCGAGTGCTGCTGCGCCAACGGCGGGCACGTTCGTGCGCGAGCGCGCGTTCCGGCTGGGTAGGCGGCTCCCGATGGTTGTCGTTTCGCCGCAGGCGTGGTCGCCGCTCGACTGGGCAGTCCGTCTTTTTCGGAAGACCTTCAGGCCGGGCGGCAGGGTCTACGAGATCATGGGCGGTGTCGAGGTCTATCGGCCGCGATACTTCTCTTTTCCGGGGGTGCTCAAGTCGCTCGACGGTTGGCTGATGGCACGGGGCTCGATGGCTGTTGTGCGGCGCTTACAGCGCGAGTTCCAGCCGAACGTGATCGACGCCCACTTTCTTTTCCCTGACGGCTACGCCGCCATCCAGGTCGGTCGCGCGCTCGGGTTGCCCGTCACCATCACGCTGCGCGGACGGAAGGACCAGCGTCTCGTCGGCACCGAACGCGATCCGATGTTGCGCGAGGCGGCGAGGTCGGCGGCAAGACTGTTCGCGGTGTCAGACTCGCTCAGACGCGACGTCGGTGAGAAACTGGGCGAACCCGTCGACCGCATCCTGGTGGTGGCGAACGGCGTAGACCTCGAGAAGTTCCAGCCCGTGGAACGAGCGGAAGCGCGCCGCCGCCTGGGAATCGCTCAAGACGCCAAGGTCATCGTCGGGGTCGGCGGGCTGATCGAGGGCAAGGGATTTCACCGCGTGATCCCGCTTGTCAGCGGCCTGCGCGCGAAGTTCCCGGGCCTCGTCTATCTGATCGTCGGCGGCGGGACGACTCAGGGCGACATGCGCGCGAGCCTCGAGGCGCTCGCCCGCGTGGATG
>Ga0187894_10000690_pt1 | contig 45455 bp, 33 predicted proteins | sample GBC1701081metaG_FD_136650 | JGI IMG/M metagenome (GOLD analysis project Ga0187894, IMG submission 136650) | White microbial mat communities from a lava cave in the Kipuka Kanohina Cave System on the Island of Hawaii, USA - GBC170108-1 metaG ... | reverse complement strand
TGCGCGACGGTGTAGGGGCAGGTCTTGTGCCTGCCCAGATCGAGGGCGCCCACAAGGGGACGCCCCTACAGATTCCTGCAACCGTGCAAGGCATCCTCGCCGCCCGCATTGACCGCCTCGCGCCAGACGAGAAAGCTCTGCTCCAGCACCTCGCCGTCATCGGCCGAGAGTTTCCGTTAAACTTGGTTCGGCAGGTCGTCCCACAGCCGGAAGAAGAACTGTACCGTTTGCTGTCTGCACTCCAGCGCAAAGAGTTTCTCTACGAACAGCCCGCGTTTCCCGAGGTCGAGTATATCTTCAAGCACGCGCTGACCCAAGAAGTGGCGTACAACTCGGTGCTATTCGAACGTCGGAAAGCCCTCCACGAACAAACCGCGCAAGCAATCGAACAGCTTTATCATGATCGGTTAGACGAGCACTACAGTGAACTAGCGCATCACTACAATCGGAGTGGGAACACGGAGAAAGCGATCGAGTATCTACACAAGGCTGGCCAACAAGCGGTGCAGCGCTCGGCAAATGCGGATGCGGTCGCTCATCTCACCACCGCCCTAGAGCTGCTCAACACTTTGCCGGAGACGCCCGAGCGCGTGCAGCAAGAACTCGCATTGCAACTCACTCTGGGCATACCGCTCCAGATCCTCAAGGGAGAACCCGCGCCCGAGGTGGGGCACACCTACAACCGGGTCCTAGAGCTGTGCGGGCAGGTGGGAGACACGGCTCACCGTTTCCCCGCGCTGTTCGGTCTGTGGCGGTTCTCCTTCCTGCGTGCAGACCTGCAAAAAGCGAGTGATCTGGCCGCGCAGATGATGCATCTGGCCGAGCACAGCCACGACCCCTCACTCCTGCTCGAAGCACATCGGGCGCTGGGAACAAGCTTGTTCCTTCTGGGCGACTTGCGGCAAGGCCAAAGGCATCTGGAGCAAGGGATTGCACTCTATGACATGCAGAAACATCGCCCGCATGCCTTTCTCTACGGGATTGATCCCGGGGTGTATTGCTTGTGCGTAGCCGCCTGGAATCTGTGGTGTCTGGGCTGTCCGGAGCAAGCCTTGAAGAACATGGAGGACGCCTTGCACTTGGCCCACGAGGTAGCGCATCCGCATACGTTGATGTATGCCCTCCTCATTGCGGCGTATTTCTCTCAGTTTCGTCACGAAGCGACAGCCGTGCGAGAACGGGCAGAAGCACTCATCACGCTTGCGGCCGAGCAGGGGTTTGCCTTTCGAGCATCGGCGGCAATCATCATGCAAGGCTGGGCGCTGGCTGCGCAAGATCACAGGGAAGAAGGCGTAGTCCGGATGCAGGAGGGGTTAGTTGTCCTACAGACTACGGGTTCGGAGGCAGTAACTCCGTATTATGCAGTAACTCCGTATTTTCTTGCTCTGCTGGCCGAGACCTATGGCAAGATGGGACAGCCAGGGGAAGGGCTGAACACGCTGGCCGTGGCATTGGCCGCGGTAGAGAAGACCGGAGAGCAGTGGTACGAGGCGGAGCTGTATCGGCTCAAGGGAGAATTAGTCTTACAGTCCGGAGTCCGAAGTCCGGGGTCCGAAGTTACCAACCCCCAATCCCCAACCCCTAATCCCCAAGCAGAAGCGGAGGAATGTTTTCACAAAGCCATCGACATCGCTCGCCGCCAAGAAGCCAAATCGCTCGAACTCCGCGCGTCAATGAGCCTGGCCCGCTTGTGGCAGCAGCAGGGAAAGAAGGAAGCGGCTCGGCGGATGCTAGCGGAGATTTACGATTGGTTCACTGAGGGGTTTGATACCAAAGATTTGCAGGAAGCAAAGGCACTATTAGAGGAGTTATCTTGAATATGAAAGCAGTACGAATCCGCGCAGATGGATCAATCAAGCTCCCACGAGAAGTGTTGCGCTCCTTCCCCAGCGCGAGTGAGCTGGGAGTATGGACTCAGGGTGATGTGATCGTGCTCAAACGTTTACAGCCCATTCCTCCCTCTCAGATTGCTGAACGTATGCCTGAAGAGACCATACCCCTTGAAGAGATCGCAGCCGAGGTCCATCAGCTCCGCGCAGAGAAGCGGCGCCAGCATGACTAAAGTGCGGGTTGTCCTGGACACGAACGTCTACATCTCTAGGCTTCTATGGACTGGTCTTCCTCACACCCTCTTGCAAGTTGCAGAAAATGGCAATCTCGTGCTCATAGCAACTCCTGCTATTGTTGAGGAGGTACGAGAAGTGCTCGCACGTGCAAAATTCGCAGCGCGCCTTACAACCCTTAATACGTCGGTAGGCGAGTTGACGGAGTCCCTACTGAGTCTTGTTGAGATCATCCAGGAGCCGAAAGTCGCACCCGTCGTGCTCCAAGATCCGGACGATGATAAGTTCGTTGCCTGCGTGATTGCCTCGCGAGTACGGTGGCTCATCTCGGGAGATGAACATCTCCTAAGCCTGGGCCGATATAAGACTCTTCGCATCGTCACGCCGCAGCAGTTTTGGACCAAATGGGGAAAACGGCTCAAGGTAGAGAGAACATCGTGACATTCGATCAGATCCTGGACCAGGTCATCGTTTTGCTTCAACAGCGAGGGAAGGTCTCGTATAGAGCCTTGAAGGTCCAATTCCAACTGGACGATGAGCTTCTCGATGTCCTGAAGGAGGAACTGATCGAAGTCCACGAGCTTGCGGTTGACAAAAACGGCAAAGTGCTGGTGTGGGTCGGGGAAACAACAGTCACCAGTTCTCAGTTGTCAGTTGCCAGTCCCCAACCTCCAGCCCCTAGCACCCAACCCCCCGATGCTTTACGCTCCACGCCTCACGCTCCACGAACTGAGGGAGATCGTCGTCAACTGACAGTGATGTTCTGTGACCTCGTGGACTCAACCGCACTGTCGACGCGCCTTGATCCCGAAGAACTACGCGAGGTCGTGCGCGCGTATCAACAGACGTGCGCTGAAGTCATCGCCCGCTTTTCCGGGCATATTGCGCAATATCTTGGCGATGGACTGCTGGTGTACTTTGGCTATCCGGTCGCGCATGAAGATGATGCGGCGCGAGCCGTGTGGGCAGGCTTGGAGATTATCGCAGCAATCAGAGGTCAAGGGTCAGAGATTGGGGATCAGGAAAAACGCCCAGACCCTAGTCCTCGGTTATCTCAACCCTTGCAAGTACGTATCGGTATCCACACTGGCCTCGTGGTCGTCGGCGAGATGGGAGGCGGAGAACGACGCGAACAGCTTGCGTTAGGGGACACACCGAATATTGCTGCTCGACTCCAAGGTCTCGCTGCGCCCGACACGACCGTCATCAGTGCTGCGACCCATCGCCTGGTCGAAGGCTTGTTCGAGTGCCACAATCTGGGGGTTCAGACTCTTAAGGGCATTGCTACTCCCCTATCGGTGTATCAAGTGGTCAGGGAAAGCGAGGCCCAAAGCCGTTTTGAGGTGGCGGTCGGTACCGGTTTAATTGCGCTGGTTGGACGCGAAGAAGAACTCGGACTCTTGCGACGACGCTGGAGGCAAGCGAAAGATGGCGCTGGCCAGGTCGTACTGTTGAATGGTGAGGCCGGCATTGGCAAATCTCGCTTGGTGCAGGAACTCAAAGCGCACGTCACCGCTGAAGAAGGCATTCGCATCGAACTCCGTTGCTCGCCTTATCACCAGAACAGTGCTCTCTATCCCGTCCTTATGCATCTGCAGCGAGCATTGCAGTTTGCTCCACAGGACTCCCCCCAAGCTAAGCTTTCCAAGCTCCGCCAGACTCTTACGGCGTATCGCTTTCCCGAGGCCGATACCCTGCCGCTGTTGGCGGCTTTGCTCTCACTGCCTCACCCTGAAAGCATTCCTCCCGTGAGGTTGAGTCCGCAGAAGCAGAAGCAAAAAATTCAAGAAACGTTGGTGGCCTGGCTGGTGGAAGAGTCTGCAAAGACTCCTGTGCTGTGCACCTGGGAAGATGTACATTGGGCTGATCCCTCCACACTCGATGTCCTCACCCTTTACCTCGAGCAAATCCCTACCATCCGGACGCTTACAGTGTTGACCTTCCGGCCCGATTTCACGCCACCCTGGAGTCCGCGTTCATACCTGACTCAACTGACGCTCAGCCGCCTGGGACAGCGACACGTCGAGGCGATGATCACGGAAGTCACGGGCGGGAAGGCGTTGCCGTCCGAAATCCTTTCCCAAGTGGTGGCGAAAACCGACGGAGTGCCGTTGTTTGTCGAAGAATTGACCAAAACGGTACTCGAATCGGAGCTGCTCACCGATGCGAAAGATCACTATGAGTTACGAGGAGAATTACCCCCTTTAGCAATCCCCAGCACGCTTCAGGATTCGCTCATGGCCCGGCTCGATCGATTGGCCCCCGTACGAGAGATCGTGCAGCTAGGGGCAACCCTAGGCCGGGAATTCTCTTACGAGATACTCCGGGCGGTTTCCCCCCTTGCCGAAACTGCTCTGCAGCAAGGGCTGCAACAATTAATCGAGGCGGAAATTCTCTATCAGCGCGGCCTGCCTCCACAGTCCACCTACCTCTTCAAGCATACGTTGGTACAGGAGGCTGCCTACCAATCACTTCTCAAGGGGCGACGACAACAGCTCCACCAGCAGATCGCCCTCGTCCTGGAGGAACGCTTCTCGGATACCAAAGAGACGCAGCCCGAATTACTCGCCCGTCACTACACCGAGGCTGGGCTCTTGTTGCGGGCGATCCCGTATTGGCAACAAGCCGGTCAACGAGCGTTTGCACGCTCGGCTGAGCGCGAAGCGATGGCTCATCTCCAGAAGGGTTTGGAGTTGCTCAACTCGCTACCCGACTCCCCAGAGCATGACGCCCAAGAACTCACGCTCCTGGTAACGCTAGGCCCCGCGCTGATGGCGATCAAAGGGTACGCCGCGGCGGAAGTTGCAGCAACCTACGCCCGGGCCCGGGCCTTATCGCAACGCGTTGGTGAAACGCCGGAACTTTTTCCGGCGCTGTTAGGATTAGCGACGTATTATCTCATGCATGGTGAGTTTCACGCCGCCCACGAACTCGGCGAACAGTTATTGCACCTCGCCCACCGCGAGCAAGACTCCGCCCTTTTTGTCGAAGCCCATCACATATTAGGAACGACGCTGTTTCATTTAGGAGACTTGCCTGCCGCCAGGGAGCATCTCGAGCAAGGCGTTGCCCGCTATGATTTACAACAGCATCGCTTCTTGGCGTTTCGCTATGGGCACGATCCAGGGGTATTCTGCTTGTGTTATTTGGTTCGTCTCTTGTGGTTTTTAGGATATCCCGAGCAAGCATTACAATACAGCCGGCGAGCGCTAGCACTTGCGCACGAGATCAGGCACCCGTTTAGCTCGACGCTCGCGGCAACTTTTGCCGCGTTGGTGGCGCAACTCCGTCGGGAGGAGGCGGAAACCATTACCACCGCCGACGCGGCGATCACCTTATGTGCCGAGCACGGATTTACCTTTTACCAGTCAATGAGCGTAATCTTGCGAGGGTGGGCGCTCACTGCTCGTGGTCAATCGGAGGAAGGCCTTGGGCAATTGCGCCAAGGCCTCGTGATGTGGCAGGCGACCGGCGCGGAATTATTCCGCCCCCATCTGCTTGCCCTGCTGGCGGAAGCGTACGGAGAAACCGATCAGGTTGAGGAAGGATTGCGTGTCATCGGCGAGGCGTTCGACGCAGCGCACAAAGGCGGCACTCGGTTCTACGAAGCGGAGTTGTATCGCCTCAAAGGGGAACTGACGCTACAAAAACCGTCCGGAGTCCGGGGTCCGGAGTCCGAAGTCACCAATCCCCAGCCCCCAACACCTAACACCCAAGCGGAAGTGGAACGGGAGGCAGAGGGGTATTTTCTCAAAGCCATCGAGATTGCTCGTCACCAGCAGGCCAAGTCCTGGGAGCTGCGGGCAGCGACGAGCTTGGCCCGGCTGTGGCAACGGCAAGGCAAAAAGACTGAAGCTCACCAGATGTTAGCTGAGATCTACAATTGGTTCACCGAAGGATTTGACACCAAAGACTTGCAAGAGGCCAAGGCGCTATTGGAAAAATTGCAGCACTGAGAAATTGAGCCATTAGGTCGTTGCAGGATTCAATCATTAAACCTTTGGCTTTGCGACTTTGTTCCTTCGTGCGAAGCAGCGAGGAAGAATAAAGCCCAGCGGGTACATGAAAATTCTGGGCAAGTAACTCGCGATTGGGGAAAGAGATGCGGGACCTCCAAAAAACACGTGCCTGTACTTACCCGTCATTTCAGCGAAGCGGAAATCCAGGATTTTGTTATACGCTCAGATACCATCGTGAGGTTGAAAATTAACCATTTAATGGTTAATTTTCAACCTATGATACGTCGCCATATCGCTCCCTTCCTGCGGGCTGCACTTGCCGACACGCCGGTAGCGCTTCTCATCGGCGCTCGGCAAACTGGCAAGAGCACGCTCGTTCAAGACATTGCTGCCACTGCTCATCCAGCCCGATATTTCACCTTTGACGATGCTGGAGTGTTAGCGGCCGCTCAAGCCGACCCGACTGGTTTTCTCGCGGGAATGGACGGTCCTATCGTGCTGGATGAAGTCCAGCGCGCACCAGAACTTTTTCTGGCCCTCAAAGCGGCCGTGGATCGGGACCGGCGACCAGGGCGATTCTTACTGACTGGCTCGGCCAATGTGCTGTTACTGCCACGTCTAGCGGATACGCTGGTCGGCAGAATGGAGGTCCTCACTCTGTGGCCGTTCTCCCAAGGGGAAATTGCCGGTGTCACCGAAGGTTTCGTTGATGCCGTCTTTGCCGACTCATTGCCTCGTCTTTCCACCACTCCAGAAGATTGGTCCGTGCTGTTGGAAAGCATGTTACGAGGCGGTTATCCAGAGGTGTTGGAGCGACCCGCGGGAGACCGACGATCCGCCTGGTTTGCCTCTTATATAAACACGCTCCTGCAGCGAGACGTTCGCGATCTGTCACACATCGAAGGGCTGACAGCGGTGCCGCGGCTTCTCTCGCTCTTGGCTGCGCGCACGACCGCTTTGCTGAATTTCTCCGAATTGTCGCGCAGCAGCGCCATGCCCCAAAGCACGCTCAAGCGCTACCTGGCGTTATTGGAGACCACTTTTCTGTTGCAACCGCTGCCGGCGTGGTCAAGCAACCTGGGCAAGCGACTGGTCAAAGCTCCCAAAGTTATCTTGAATGATACCGGTTTGGTTGCCTCTCTCCTTGCGTTGAGTAAGGACCGCTTGATTGCCGATCGTACGCTTGCTGGTCCCTTGCTCGAAAACTTTATGGTGATGGAATTGCGCAAGCAAGCGGCGTGGAGTCGGACCCGGCCTCAGATTTTCCATTACCGTACTCAAACCGGGCAAGAGGTAGATATTATTCTTGAAAACGCCGCCGGTCAGCTCGTCGGAGTCGAGATCAAGGCGAGCGCCACGGTTGGCGCGCAGGACTTTAAGGGACTCCATGCTCTCGCTGGCGCCACGGGAAAACATTTTCGGCGAGGGATCGTGCTTTACACTGGCGCGGAAACGTTGCCGTTCGGCACCCGACTTCATGCGTTGCCCGTACAAGCTGTGTGGCGACTCGGAGAGGGGTTGAAACAGTGAGGAACTGGCTCATTGAGTGATTGGATCATTGAAGAATGGAAGCCTCGCACCGTGAGAACAATGAGCCAATGATTCAATAGATCAATGAAAAAATAGGGCAACTCAGACCCCGAGGCTCAGGCTCTTCCGCTTGTTTCCCTGGGCACCGTTGTGGTACGAGTCTGAAGCGCAGTCCAAGGGAACAAGAGAGGGAACTATGCGGTTGAATCTTTGTGAAAGTGAGTTCCTTGCTAGTGTATTGCGCGCCCGCGCGTTCATCCTCGGACTCTTCTTACTAGGCCTCGGTCTGTATGGGGTTCCAGCACTTCAAGCGGATGAACACCCTGTGACTATAGCGACCGCCTCCCCTGTCGTGCATAAAGGCCGAGCGTACATCGCGGCGGCCTCCTTTGAAGAGGTGCGCGGTTCCTATCCCGAGAAAGCGGGTGAAGTCTATGCGGTGCGAATCACGGATGGTGAGGTCCTGTGGAAAACGTCCCCACCGAAACTTGAGCGCTTAGCGAAGGCTGGATGCAATGCCGGTCAACCGCAAGCCGCTACATTGATTCCGGGGATTGTCTTTGCGGGCTCGCTGGATGGACGCATGCGCGCCTATGACACTAAAACGGGCAAGATCATTTGGAAGTACAACAGCAAGCGGGACTATAAAACCGTCAACGGGGTACAAGGCAACGGCGGATCGTTCAACGGAGCGGGTGTCGCGGTTGTCGATGGCTGGGTGTACTTCGCGTCTGGCTATGGCTTCAACGATATCGCAGGAAACGTGTTGCTTGCTTTTGGACCGCCTGAAGGAAAATGACTTCCTTCTTCTCAGCAGTTGTCCGATGATGAAGAGTCTTGCCAGTGAAATTCTCTGAAATCGTCAAACAAGCGGCAGCTCTCCTTGAAGAGTCGCACCGGATAACGTATCGCGCGCTCAAGCTCGAGTTTGGCCTGACCGACGAGCAACTTGACGTCTTGAAAGACGAACTCATCGCGGCCAAGCGTCTTGCTGTTGACGAAGACGACAAAGTGTTGGTGTGGACGGGTGGGGCAGGAACCGGAGAACCGGAGAATCGGAGAATTGGGGTATCGGAATCCTCACCCCAGCCCCCAAGTAGCTACACGCCCCCGCACTTGGCCGAGCGCATCCGTGCTGAACAAGCGACGTTGGAAGCGCGTGGCAATGTCGATGGCGAGCGCAAGACGATCACGGCGCTGTTTGCCGATCTCAAAGGGTCCACAGCCCTCATTGAAGGCCTCGATCCTGAAGAGGCACGGGCGATTATTGACCCCGCCCTACAGCTCATGATGGCGGCGGTGCATCGCTACGAGGGCTATGTAGCACAGGCGTTGGGGGATGGCATCTTGGCGCTTTTCGGTGCGCCGCTTGCGCATGAAGATCACCCCCAACGGGCCCTGTATGCGGCACTGCGGATGCAAGGGGAGATGCGGAGATATAGCGATCAGCTTCGTCTCAAAGGCGGTGTCCCGCTCTACTTGCGCGTCGGCGTAAACACCGGCGAAGTGGTGGTCCGGTCTATTCGTAAAGAGGATCTGCACACGGACTACGTTCCGGTTGGGCATTCGACGAATTTGGCCGCCCGCATGGAGCAGATGGCCACTCCGGGATCAATTCTGATTACCGAGCACACGCGCAAATTGACCGAGGGGTATTTCGAGCTGAAGGCGTTGGGGGCGGCAGAAATCAAAGGTATGGAGGAGCCACTCAGTGTCTTTGAAGTGCTCGGTGCCGGCCCTTTGCGGACGCGCTTACAAGTAGCGGTGAGACGAGGGCTGACGCGTTTTGTGGGCCGGCACACCGAGCTGGAACAGATCAAGCGGGCATTCGAGCAAGCTATAACAGGGCACGGTCAGGTCGTTGGCGTGATGGGTGAGCCTGGGCTAGGGAAGTCACGCCTGTTCTATGAGTTTAAACTGACCTCCCAGAGCGGCTGTCTGATCTTGGAAGCCTACTCCGTCTCGCATGGAAAGGCTTCCCCCTATCTGCCAGTGATTGAGCTGCTCAAGGATTATTTTGACATCACGGGGGAGGATGACGAGCGTAAGCGGCGGGAGAAGATCATCGGGAAAGTCTTGGGGCTGGACCGCAGTCTAGAAGATAGCCTGCCGTACCTGTTCGCTCTCTTAGGCATCGACGAGCGGCAAGCAAATCTCCAGCAGATGGACGCGCAGATACGCCGGCGGCGGACGTTCGAGGCGCTCAAGAAACTCCTCCTGCGAGAGAGTCTCAATCAACCACTGATACTGATCTTCGAGGACTTACACTGGATCGATAGTGAAACGCAAGGGTTTCTCGAGATGTTGGCCGAGAGTGTCGCCTCCACGAGAATCCTGCTGCTCGTCAATTATCGTCCTGAGTATCGGCACGAGTGGGGGAGCAAGACGTATTACACACAGCTACGGCTTGCCCCACTAAGCAGAGCCGAAGCGGAAGAATTTCTCGATGCACTTCTCGGCATTGCTATAGGGGCCAACCTGCGTGTCGGCCCACAGGGACAAGGCGCACCTCCTTCGCCGGAGTTTGTCCTGAGCGAAGTCGAAGGGCTCAAGACAGGCTCCGGTGCGCCCCTACAAGACCTTAAACGTCTTGTTTTGGAGAAGACCGAAGGCACACCGTTTTTCATGGAAGAGGTGGTGCAGGAGTTGTTTGAGCAGGGGGTGCTCGTGCGCGACGGTGTAGGGGCAGGTCTTGTGCCTGCCCAGATCGAGGGCGCCCACAAGGGGACGCCCCTACAGATTCCTGCAACCGTGCAAGGCATCCTCGCCGCGCGTATTGATCGGCTGACGCTGGACGAGAAAGCCCTTCTGCAACAACTTGCGGTAGTTGGCCGTGAGTTTCCGTTAAGCCTGGTCAAGCAAGTGATTGCCCAACCCGAAGACGAACTCTATCGTCTCCTCGCTTCACTGCAGCACAAAGAGTTTCTCTACGAGCAGCCGGCCTTTCCTGAAGTGGAGTATATTTTTAAGCACGCCCTGACACAGGAGGTGGCCTACGGTACGGTGCTCTACGAACAGCGTAAAGTCCTGCACGAGCGCACCGCGCAGGCCATGGAAACACTCTACCGCGCCACCCTGGATGAGCATTACAGTGACCTGGCGCATCACTACAGTCGCAGCGGGAACATCCAGAAGGCGGTGGAGTACCTCGGCCTGGCTGGACAACAGGCCGTGCAGCGCTCGGCGTATACCGAAGCGGTCAGTCATCTCACCACCGCGCTAGAACTGCTCCAAACTCTGCCGGAGACGCCCGTGCGCGTCCAGCAAGAACTCGCGCTGCACCTTGCGCTGGGGGTGCCATTCCAGACCCTCAAGGGTGAGGCCGCGCCCGAGGTGGGCCAAACCTACAACCGGATCCTGGCGCTGTGCGGGCAGGTGGGGGACACGGCTCAATTCTTCCCAGCACTGTTCGGCCTGTGGCGGTTTAACTTGATACGCCCAGACACGCACAAAGCGCGTGACCTAGCCGACCAGATGATGCGGCTGGCCCAGAACAGCCACGACTCTTCACTCCTGCTCGAAGCGCATCGGGCGTTGGGAACAAGCTTGTTCTTTCTAGGAGACTTGCGGCAAGGCCGCAGTCACCTTGAGCAAGGGATTGCGCTCTACGATGTCCACCAACACCGCTCGCATGCCTTTCGCTATGGGAGTGATCCGAGGGTGTATTGCCTGTGCTTTGCCGCCTGGAATCTGTGGTGTTTGGGCTATCCGGATCAGGCCCTGAGGAACACGCAAGAGGCATTACACTTGGCCCACGAGGGAGCGCATCCGTTTACTCTGGCTTTTGCCCTGGGCATTACTGCGATGTTCCACCAGTTTCGTCAAGAAGAAGCAACCGTGCAAGAACGAGCAGAGGCCACGCTCACGCTTTCGACTGAGCACGGGTTTGCCTATCGAGCGGCGTGGGCGACTCTCTTGCAAGGCTGGGCGCTGGCCGCACGAGGCCATAGGGAGGAAGGTCTAGTCCGGATGCAGGAAGGATTAACTGCCCAACGGGATACGGGCTCAGAAGCAAATCATCCATATTTTCTGGCTCTGTTAGCCGAAGTATATGGAAAAATGGGACGGCCAGAGGAAGGGCTTACGGCTCTGGCTGAAGCGTCGGTGATGAGGCAAAGGACTGGAGAGCAGTGGTACGAGGCGGAGCTGTATCGCCTCAAAGGGGAACTGACGCTACAAAAACCGTCCGGAGTTCGGGGTCCGGAGTCCGAAGTCCCCAATCCCCACGCAGAGGCGGAAGCCGAAGAGTGCTTTCTGATGGCCATTGAGATTGCTCGGCGACAGCAGGCCAAGTCCTGGGAACTGCGGGCAGCGACGAGCCTGGCCCGGCTGTGGCAGCAACAGGGGAAGGAAGAAGCGGCCCGACAGTTACTCGCCGAAATCTATCACTGGTTTACCGAAGGATTTGACACCAAAGACTTGCGGGAAGCAAAAAAACTGCTGGAAAGTCTAGAGTCCAGGGCCTAGAGTCGAGAGTCCGGAGTCAAGACAAGTCCGGAGTCTGAAAAGATTTGGAGTCTGAGATGGCGACAATAGGCCGGTTTGAGGACATACAAGCATGGCAGAAAGCCAGGGAATTGGTGAGCGAGATATATAAAATCTGTGCTGGAGGCCATTTCAGTAAGGATTTCGGACTGAAGGACCAAATCTGCCGTGCTGCTGTATCATCCATGAGTAACATCGCCGAGGGATTCGCTAAGAAGGGCGATAAAGATTTTGCTCATTTTCTAGATATCGCCAGAGGGTCGGCCGTAGAGGTACAATCTCTTCTCTACGTGGCTCTGGATGTCGGCTATATCGAAAAGAGTGGATTTGAGAAACTATACAAAATGACCGACGAAACCGCTTCTCTCATAGGCGGATTTACCTCGTACTTACGTCAACGTTCTCGACCCTAAAGTCCAACTTCCGAACGGGAGAACTTATGGCTCTTACGACTCCTCGGACAAAGAAGACTCCGGACTCCGGACTCCGGACTCCGGACAACATAGACCCAATTTCGCTGGAAATTTTGTGGAACCGCTTGATCTCGATCGTCAACGAACAGGCCACGGCTCTGCAGAATGCTTCGTTCACTACCGTCGTGCGTGAAGCCGGCGATCTTTCTGCTGGGGTGTTTGATACCCAAGGGAACATGATTGCACAGGCAGTGACGGGCACACCCGGCCATATTAACACCATGGCGATGGCGGTGCGGCATTTCCTCAAAGAGTACCCTTGGGAAACCTTAGAAGAGGGGGATAGCCTCATTAGCAATGATCCCTGGCTGACCTCTGGCCATTTGAATGATTTCACCGTCGTGACCCCGATCCTTCTTCAGGGCAGACCGGTTGCCCTGTTCGCTAACACCTGCCATGCGATTGATGTGGGCGGCCGCATGTTCGGGGCCGACTCTCGACAAGTGTTCGAGGAAGGAATCTACGTCCCAATCCTCAAACTCTTTCGTAAAGGGCAGGCGAACACCGATCTCTTTCGCCTCATTAAGCAGAACGTCCGTGCACCAGAGCTCGTCGAGGGTGATCTGCGCGCCCAAGTGGGAGGGAACGAGGTCGGAGGGGCAAAGCTGTTGGAGTTTATGGAGGAGTACCGTTTCACTTCTCTTGCCCCGTTGGCAGAAGCAATCCTCACTACTTCGGAAAAGGCGATGCGGCAAGCTATTACCGAGCTGCCGCAAGGAACCTATCACCACGAAATCCGCATGGATGGCTTTGATACGCCGATTACGGTGAAAATCGCGGTTACCGTGAAAGGGTCCGATCTGTTCGTTGATTATGCTGGCACCTCGCCCCAATGTGATCGCGGGATCAACGTGCCGTTCGCCTATTGTGTCGCCTATACGACCTATCCGCTCAAATGCGCGGTCTCACCTCATGTGCCGAATAATGAGGGAAGTTTTCGTCCGGTCCATATCACGGCACCTGAAGGCTGTATTCTCAACTGTCAGTTCCCCGCTCCGGTTGGTGGCCGCCATATTATCGGCCACTTTCTTTCGACGGCAGTATTTGGCGCGCTGGCTCCAGCTATCCCTGATCGGGTGCTGGCGGATGGCGCGGCCAATATCTGGATCACCCAGTTTACTGGTAAAGACCAGACCGGCAAGAATTTTACTTACGTCTTCTTTTCCTCCGGCGGTATGGGAGCGCGACCGGACAAGGACGGGATTTCCGCGACGGCCTTTCCCAGCGGCATTCAAGGAGTACCAGCCGAGATCATCGAGAATGTATCACCATTGGTGATGGAACGGCGCGCCCTCGTGCCCGATTCGGGCGGACCGGGGAAGCATCGTGGCGGTCTAGGGCAAGAGATGGTGCTCTCCGTGCGGACGGACGAACCGCTCATCCACTCGGCCATGTACGATCGCACCAAATTCCCAGCCCTGGGCTTTGCCGATGGCAAGAATGGGGGCTTGGGAGATTTTTTCCTGTCGGATGGAACGCGACCTCATCCGAAAGCGCAGTACCGGCTTTCGCCTGACAAAAAAGTGGTTCTCCGCTTGCCTGGTGGCGGCGGGTTTTTCTCCCCTCTGGAACGAGATCCAGAACTGGTCCGGCAAGATGTGCTCAACGGTTATGTTTCCCTACAGGCGGCGCGAGAACAGTATGGAGTCGTTTTGAGTGAAGAGTTGACCGTTGATTGGGAGCAGACGCAGCGGCTACGCAACGAACAGTAGGGGCGCAGCATTCGCCCAGCCATGAGGATACCCCCCTAAGGGGTCGACCGAATGCTGCGCCCCTACGTCTTTATGCTTCCAAATCCAACGGATCGAGAGCCGCGGCGTCCCCTCGGCGTATCCGTTCCAAGCCGTCGTCGCCGATATCGCAAAACAGCTCGACCATATTACCCTCGGGGTCATAGAAATAGACACTATGAGTGATGCCGTGATTGACTGTACCGGCAATCACAACCCCGCGAGCCTTGAGCTCTTGATAGCTCGTCTTGAGTTCTTCCCGACTGCCGAGTTGCAGCGCCAAATGGTGAAGTCCAGTCGGGGTCGGCCGTTGCGGTTCCGAGTTCGCTGGAGCCTGAAGGACGGCCAGGTCATGATGTTGCGTCCCGAGTGAAAAGAACACACCGCGTGGACGTTTGGTCCGGGTTACGACCTCAAAGCCCAGCACCTCGGTATAGAAACACTCCATTTTCTCCAAGTCCTGGCCGTTGAGCACGATATGGGCGACCTTGCGGGGATGAATCATGAGCGGATCTCCTTTGCGGATAGACGTCTTCCGACAGCAAACCGCTTTTAGGCTTTGATGGCAATAGCTTCTACCTCAATCAAGAGACCGGCAAACGCCAAACCCGCGACCACGACCGCAGTACTAGCTGGTGGATTATTGCCAAAAATCTCGCTTCGGACCGACAACATATCCATAAACTTGCTCTGGTCGGTGATGTAGGTGTTAATCTTGATAATATCTTCAAGCCCTGCTCCAGCCGCGGCGAGAACCGTCTTGATATTGGCAAAGACTTGCCGAGTCTGGGCTTGAATGTCTCCCTCACCAACCAACTGGCCGTTCGCGTCGTAGGCAACCTGCCCGGACACATAGATCGTATTACCGATCTGTTTCGCTTGGGCGAGGGGCAGACGGTCATCCCACGCCCAGCCTGGATCAATCGTCCTCCTTGTCATCGCGGCCTGCCGCACCTTGGGAGCGGACTTTTTCACCGCGCGTGCGGCTTTCTTGGGCGGTGCCGCCTTTTTGGCTGCCCGTACCGGTTTCTTCGCCATCCGTGACCGTTTCGCCGTTTTTGTTGCCATAAACCCCTTCTCCTTTCACGCCGCATAATCCGCGCAGTTGAGAAAATTGTCAAGAAAAATGTCGTCGAAAAGCGTTGACTTGACAGCGTCGCGAGTCTGCCGAATGATGGCTTCCGTTTCCCTCATTACCGTATGAACAGAGGAGATCGTGGGGATGTGGCATGATATGGCAAGGCGCAAGAGGCAATCCTGGCGGCGGCTCGGGGCAAGGTTAAATTTAGCAATCCTCCTAGTGGGCCTCCTGGCAATTGTCACCCAAGGAACTGCCCAGAGTCAGAGTCCGGTACAGCCACCGCAACCTTCCGTCAAGAAAGAGCCCGGGAAGAAAGACGCCAAAGCCGAGAAGCCGACCCCGTACACTTCTGCCATTCTGATCGAGCCTGAGACGGGCAAGGTCCTGTTTGAGAAAGACCCGCATACCCCCCTGCCGCCAGCCTCGATGGTCAAGATGATGGTCGCTTTGATCGTGATGGAAAAGGTTCGCGATGAAGCCATTCATCTGACCGATACGGTGACGGTGTCTGGCTGGGCTTCGAAAATGGGCGGGTCACAGGTGTACCTCAAAGAGGGGGAAACCATGACCATTCAGGATTTGTTAGAGGCGATGATGGTTCACTCGGCCAATGATGCTACCGCCGCCCTGGCCGAATATGTCGCCGGAAGCGGCGAAGCCTTTGTCGATCTCATGAACGATCGCGCCGAAAAACTCGGCCTTAAGGAAACGCGCTATTACAGTGTCCATGGTCTTCCGCCCGAGCCCGGCCAGGAAGATGACGTCATGAGCGCGGCTGACTTGGCAACGTTAGGGCGTGAAGTGACCAAATTCCCAGAAATCGTTGAATGGGTGGCGCTGACGCAAGCGCCGTTTCGTGACGGGGAATTCACGTTGGTGAACCCGAATCGCCTCTTACGAGAGTATGCTGGTGCCGACGGGATTAAGACGGGGTACCACAATAAGGCGGGATTCTGTGTGACTGGAAGCGCCAAGCGGGGGGATCTACGCTTGATTGTCGTGGTTATGGGGGCGCCGACGAAACCGGACTGTTTTAAGAGCGCCGCGCAACTCCTCAATCAAGGGTTTGCCAATTACCGGATGTTCGTGCCGGTGAAAGGGAATGCCGTACTTGAAGGGAAAGATGCGGTCGTGCGTGGCGGGGTGACAGATCGTGTCCCTCTGGTCGCCAAGCAAGACGTAAAAGTTCTCGTCAAAAAAGGCGAGGAAAAGAAGGTACAAGTCGAGGTGAAAGTGCCCGATCGCGTGTGGGCTCCCCTCACTACCGGGCAACCGGTGGGCGAAATTGTCGTCTCTCTCGATGGGGCGGTGGTCGGTAAAACTGAGGTTGCTGCCGCCAAAGACGTGGCCCAGGCAAGTTGGTGGAGGCGATGGTGGCCGTTCTGAACCAGCTCAGATGTTCGACCCCTGCTTGCTGGTATGGAGGTTTTGCTTGAGATCGTCATCAGACATGATGATATCTTTATACGTCGCCCCCGCCGGGATCATCGGGTAGACGTTCTCCTCGGGTCGGACGATGACATCGAGCAGGTAGGGCTCATGTAGGTCAGCTAGCATCCGCTCGTACGCGGCGCGAAGGTCCTCTTTGCGCGAGACCCGTTCGGCCGTAACGCGATAGCCGCGGGCAATCGAAAGAAAGTCTGGATAGATGTCGGTTTCTTCGTCGCGTTTGACCGCAGTAGTTGGGTCTTGCAGGCTGCTCTCAGCCCGGCGACCCCGGTAGATCATGTCCTGCCATTGGCGGACCATACCCAGCCACTGGTTATTGATCACGACGACCTTGACGCCCACGCCGTAGCGGTGGCAGGTGCTCAGCTCATGGATGGTCATATTCAAGCTGCCGTCGCCGTCAATATCGATAACCATCCGCTCGGGACAACCAATCTTCGCCCCGATGGCTGCCGGCAGGCCAAAACCCATGGTCCCAAACCCCGAGCTGCTGAGAAAAGACCGCGGCTGACGTACCTGATAATGCTGCATCGCCCACATCTGGTGCTGCCCGACACCGAGGGTCACCAGGGCAGCGCCAGCGGTCATCTGACTGAGCAGAGCGATGGCATATTGCGGCGTGAGTTCACCGTCGTCAGCCACTCCTAGGGGATATTTTTCTCTCAAGTCGGTGAGATATCGCACCCAGGCGGTGTAATCACCCGGCTGCGCAGTATCGATCAGTTGTTGCAACGCTGAGCGTAAATCGGCGCAGATTGGGAGTGTGACCGGTTTGTTCTTGTTGAGCTCAGCCCGGTCAATGTCAATGTGAATGATTTTGCCATTTTTAATGAATTCGCTCACTTTGCCAGTCACGCGGTCATCGAATCGCACGCCCACCGCTAACACCAGGTCGGCTTCGTTGATTGCGACGTTGGCGTACTTGGTCCCGTGCATGCCGAGGACGTGCAAAGCCAAGGGATGGTCCGGCGGGAAGGTGCCTAGCCCCATTACCGTGGTGGTCACCGGGCAGCCTAATTTCTCGGCTAATTGCACCAGCAGAGAGCCGGTGTCAGAACTTGCCACACCGCCGCCGACATACAGGATTGGGCGCTGGGCTTCACGGATGATGCGGCAGCATTCTTCGAGCTGGTGAGAGAGGATGGGTCCAATAGGTGGCTCTAGCGGAGTGATTACCGCCGGCATCCGAGGCGGAGCGTAGTTGCCGTCCGGGTCGCGCGGATAGTGCTGCTGAATATCTTTCGGGATGTCGATCAACACCGGGCCAGGCCGATTCCCAGCCGCCAGCGCAAAAGCCTGCTTCACTATCGTCGGGATATTAGCTACGCGGTCAACGAGAAAACTTTTTTTGGTGATCGGAGCCGTAATCGCCACGATATCCACTTCTTGAAAGGCATTCTTGCCGAGCAAATGGGATGGGACATTGCCGGTAATTGCGACGATCGGCACCGAATCGCTATTGGCGTCGCCAATGCCAGTCACAAGATTAGTCGCTCCGGGACCCGAGGTTGCCAGGCAGACACCCACTTTCCCGGTAGCCCGTGCGAATCCCTCGGCGGCATGGGCCGCGCCCTGTTCGTGCTCGACGCGAATGCAACGAATGCCGTACTCATGGAGAACGTCGAAGATTTCCAGATTCGCACCGCCCGGATAGCCGAACAGCACGTTGACGCCTTCGAGCTTCAGGCATCGGGCGAGGATCTGAGCACCACGTAAGGCATGGGAACGATCCTCGACCCTAATCTCTGACAGGGGTGCGCCAAGGATCGTAGGCACGTCATCATAGGTGACCTGATCCACGCTGCCAGTATCGGCTTCAGTCAACAGGGCTGGCTGGGCTAGGCTTGAGTCGATCGTAGGTGCCAGTTGTTCGGCGTTTTTCACACATTTCCTTTTCAGTGCAGTTCGCTGCCACCATCTACGCTGGTCTGGGTGGAATTCTACCTGGAATCAGTCTGGCATGTCAGACCGATTTCCGTCCGCTACTCAGTATGCCTTCAGACTATATTCCCGCGCTCGCCATGCATTACTCACTTACGCTGGTTCTGTGTGTCCCCAGACAAAAGCTAACGCCGTCGCGCCGTTCTTGGTCGTCACCGTATGCACGCAACCGTTGGGTCGATAACTCATGTTGCCGGTAGCCACTTCACCCGATTCATCCGCGTTCGCGCCTTCAAGGATAAAAATGAGTTCATCGCCCACATGTCGATGCCGTGGCAACGAGGCTTCGGGTTCAAATCGCGCAAGCAACGCTCGGCGTTTTGCAGCCGGATCTTCCCAGATTCGTTTCTGCCGTATGCCAGGGAGGGCTTCAACCCATGGCAAATCCTTGAGCGTGAATACTTGTGAGGGCAGGGTAGAGCCAACCTCGTTGTGAGGCACGATCTCGCCGGTGATCACGGCCAGCACGGTTGCCCCGTGTGCGCTCGCGACCGTATGCACACACCCATCTGGTCGGTACCCCATATTACCAGCCGTCACCGTGCCGAACTCGTCAGCAATCGCGCCTTCAATGACGAAAACGAATTCGTCGCCAACGTGCTTATGACGAGGTAGCGCTTGCGCTCCCGACTCTATGCGAGCCATCACCGCGCGCCGTTTTGTGGCCTCGTCCATCCATAGCTGTTTCATGCGAATCCCTGGCTGGGTCTCTTGCCAGGGCACGGAGTTAACTTCGATGATCCGCGATCGCGTCTGCTCTTGTGTAGCCATAAATCCCTCCTTTACTGCTGAGTTCGTGACGGCAGGCGAACGGTGCCTTTTGCGCGCACCGATAATTCTCCATCCTGGTTTACCGCAGTCTGGGTAATGTCGGCGTAGTGTATTCCATTTTCTGTGAAGACTCGTGTCACCTCACCGTTGAGATAGAGCGTATCCCCCACCGGATTGTGCCGGCGGATCTCCACGGCTAAGTGTCGGAGAAATCCCGCATCTCCCATCCAGTTTGTCAATTGATGCGCCATCCACGAGCAACGCTCGGGTCCGTAATCATACGCTGCCGGAGTCCCTACCTGTGTAGCTAAATCATCCTCCCAATGTACCCGCTCGGGCACGTCGGGGATGCCGAACTTGTTGGGGATTCCCACTCCCGGATGTTTCCGTAACTGCTTCCAGGCCAGCTTGTTGGCGCGGATATACAGGCCACCCCAGCCTTGCGCGAAGGCGATGAATCCGGTGACTGTCATCGGTCCTTTTACCATCGTTTGCAGCTTGTCGCCGACTTTCACGCCCTCAATATCGCGTGGTGCTGCTCCGCGGGTTTCTTCAGCTTCATAGAGAGAAAAGATTTTCACCAAGTCGTCGCGCGAGTAGAACACCGGCTGCTTGGCTTTGGTCTGCTCATACTTTGTTCCCCGTTCACGCGCCGTGTCACGCTCGGTGCGAAAGCACCAGCTATCCCCTTCGGCGGCCAGGTCGCCGTGCTGGTTGTAAAATTCGGTACGGTAAATCTGCTGAATAGCGCGCCCGGCAAAACGGGTCTGATGTTCGACCAAGTCCTTGAGCCATGCTTTGGTAGTAAATTGATCTCCCACGAGCATAGGTTTATGCCAGGTGACGTCGATCCCGGCAAACATGGCGTGGACGCCGGGCAGCCCGGCCACGTAGCCACTGAACGAACGATTGAGCGTGAAGATAAAGGAGGGCGGCGCGACCAGGCGACCATAAGGAGTCTGAGCGGCATACGCAGGCTCGCACCACAAGGGATTATCATCGCCGATGCCGTGCGCCCAATGGCGGATGTTGTCGCGGGTCGCTTCATAACACCACGGCTCCAGTGAATCCTCAATCGGCACACCGATCAGCTTGCGCAAGTCGGCGAGACTCTTATCTGTAATGAGCGAAAAGCGCGGCTGATTGTCTGGCATAGTATACTCTCACTTTTCTTTCACTATATAGAGAACTCTCTATGTTTCCTCTGGCGTATGAAAAGTCTATTTTCTCATCGCCCGTTCTGATGATTGGGAAAGGGCAGTTATCAGGGGATAGCAGTCCGCTTCACCTTCCTTCCCAGGGCTGTATCCTACGTCCCTCTCGACAAAATGCCAACCGGTGCAGGACCTTATTCTCCTTGCTCCGAGAGAGGAAGAGGAGTACAGAGGCCCTATGCACTGCCCTCAGTGTCAATACGAGAACCGAACGGGAGCAAAGTTTTGTAATGAGTGTGGAGCCATGCTCGCACTCCGCTGTATGGCCTGCGGGACCGAGAACCCGAGTGGGGCGAAGTTTTGTAGTGAGTGTGGCGCGCCGATTGAGGAAAAGGCAAAAGTCAAAAAGCAAAAATCAAAAGGCAAAACTGAAGACGAAAAAGGACAGCGGAAAGCCAAAGACTCCGGACTTCGGACCCCGGACTCCGGACTGACTGCGGGCGAACGTCGCCAACTGACCGTGATGTTCTGTGACTTGGTGGGCTCAACTGCTCTTTCGACGCAGCTCGATCCAGAAGAGTTACGTGAAGTGGTGCGCGGCTATCAGCGGACCAGTGCCGCCGTCATTGAACGCTTCAGCGGCCACATCGCGCAGTATCTCGGTGATGGACTGTTGGTCTACTTCGGTTATCCGGTGGCGCACGAAGATGACGCTGTGCGCGCGGTACGTGCAGGGTTAGAGATTGTGACGGTGCTGCAACATCAAACTGTAGGGGCGACCGGCCGGTCGCCCCTACAGGTGCGCATCGGTATTCATACCGGGTTAGTGGTCGTAGGCGAGATGGGCGGTGGCAACCGACAAGAGCAGCTAGCTCTGGGCGAGACACCCAACATCGCTGCTCGTATCCAAGGGCAAGCCACACCCGATGAAGTGGTGATTAGTGCAGCCACGTATCGGCTGGTCGAGGGGTTGTTCGAGTATGAGGACCGTGGGCGACCCGAATTGAAAGGCGTATCAGTCCCGCTGACGCTCTACCGTGTGGTGAGGGAGAGTGAAGCCCACAGCCGGTTTCAGGTGGTGGTGCGCAAAGGACTGACGCCGCTCATTGGCCGCGAACATGAGTATGGGCTTTTACAAGAACGCTGGGCGCGGGTGAAAGAGAGGGAAGGGCAAGTCGTTTTACTCAGTGGCGAGCCGGGCATCGGCAAATCGCGATTAGTAGAGGCGCTCAAGGAGACCGTCGAGCACGAAGGCGCGGCTTGCTTAGAGTTGCGCTGTTCGCCGTATGCGCAGAACAGTGCGCTCGCGCCAGTAATTGAGCACCTGCAGCGGGTGCTGGGGTTTCAAAGCGATGATAACCCGGAAGAGAAGTTACGGAAGCTTATCGTAGGGGCAACCGGCCGGTTGCCCCTACAAGCCGAAGCCATCCCCTTGCTTACTGCGCTGTTGTCGCTGCCCCATCCTGAAGGATATCCCGCGCTATCGCTGAGCCCGCAGAAACAGAAAGAGAAGACGCACGAAGCACTTGTGGCCTGGCTGTGTGCCGCGGCCAAACAGCAGGCAGTGACCTATGCATGGGAAGACCTGCACTGGGCCGACCCGTCTACACTAGAACTGCTTGCACTCTTTCTTAATCAAGTGCCAACGACGCGACTGTTAGCGGTGCTGACGTTTCGTCCGGAGTTTATGCCGCCTTGGGGTTCTCATTCATATCTCGGCCAGTTGACCCTCAGTCGGTTGGGGCGGAGTCATATAGAAACGATGGTGGAGAAGGTAGCAGGCGGCAAAACACTGCCAAAAGAGATCATACAACAGATTGTGAGTAAGACCGACGGGGTACCGTTGTTTGTCGAGGAGTTGACCAAGAGTGTCGTAGAATCTGGGTTGCCACAGGAAGAGGCCGACCGCAGCGTAGGGGCACGGCATGCCGTGCCCCTACAGGCCCTGGGAATTCCCACCACTTTGCAGGACGCGCTGATGGCCCGACTGGATCGGCTCGGAACGACCAAAGATATCGCCCAATTGGGAGCCACGATTGGGCGCGAATTTAATTACGATCTACTTCAGGCTGTCTCTCCGCTCAATGAGGAAACCTTGCAGCGAGAGCTGAAGCAGTTAGTTGAGTCAGAACTCGTCTATCAAAGCGGCACCCCGCCCCAGGCGCGCTATCTCTTCAAACATGCGCTGGTGCAGGATACGGCCTATCAGTCGTTGCTCAAGAGTCGACGCCAGCAATTGCATCAACAGATTGGTCACGTATTAGAGGAGCGGTTTCGTGAGATGGTTGAAACCCAACCGGAACTGCTCGCCCATCACTCCACAGAGGCTGGCCTCTTCGCGCAAGCCATCCCCTACTGGCAGCAGGCGGGGGAGCGAGCCACTCTACGCTCGGCCAATATAGAAGCATGTGCTCACCTCACTAAGGGGCTAGAGTTGCTCAAGTCTCTGCCCGACACGCCTGAGCGCGCCCAGCAAGAACTGATGCTACAAATCACCCTGGGTGCGGCCTTACAGGCCACCGCAGGGTACACAGCTCCCGAAGTGGAACGCAGCTACATGCGAGCCCGAGATCTCTGTCGGCAGGTGGGAGAGACTCCGCAACTGTTTGCCGCCCTGATTGGCTTACGGCGGTTTTATTATATCCAGGGGAAACTCCAGATGGCGCACGAATTAGACGAGGAGTTGCTCAGGTTGGCGCAGCATGCCCAGGACATATTCCTCCTCGTGATGGCCCATCAAGCGGCGGGAGCCGGCTCATTCCCTCTCGGCGAGCTTGTCGCTGCCCGAGAGCATCTTGAGCAAGGCACGACCCTCTATGATCCACAGCAGCACCGCTCTTACGTGCTGCTCCACGGAGAGGACCCGGGCGTGCTGTGTTTAGGCCATGCCAGCCTCGTGTTGATGTTGCTGGGCTATCCAGAGCAAGCTCTGAGAAAGAGCCACGAAGCACTCACTCTCGCCCAGGAACTCTCTCACCCTTATAGCCTGGCTTTTGTCCACAGCTATGCTAGCTGTCTCCATCAGGGGCGCCGGGAGGGGCAAGCTACCCAAGAGCGAGCCGAGGCAGCACTTACCCTCTCAACCGAGCAGGGGTTTGCGCAATCGTGGGTGGCACGGCAAACTCTCCTGCGGGGCTGGGCGCTCGCCGCGCAGGGACGGGAAAAGGAGGGAGTTGCGCAGATAAAACAAGGCTTAACTGCCCGCTTAGCTACAGGGTCGGAGTTGTGGCTCACATATTATCTTGCCTTGCTGGCTGAAGCGCATGGGAAAGCAGGACAGACAGAGGAAGGGCTAAGCGTACTGGCCGAGGCATTGGCTCAGGTAGACAAGACTGAGGAGCGGTACTACGAGGCCGAGCTGTATCGGCTCAAGGGTCAATTAGTCTTACAGTCCGGAGTCCGGAGTCCAGAGTCCGAAAACCCTAGCCCCCAGCCCCTAACACCCAACACCCAGGCGGAGACGGAACGGGAAGCGGAGGGGTGTTTTCACAGGGCCATTGACATTGCTCGCCGACAGCAAGCGAAGTCGTGGGAACTCCGCGCCGTTACCAGTCTCGCCCGTCTGTGGCAGCAACAAGGTAAGGCGAAAGAAGCTCACGAAATGTTAGCCGAGATCTATGGCTGGTTCACCGAAGGGTTTGACACCAAAGATTTGCAAGAGGCCAAGGCGCTGCTCGACAGTCTAGCAAGGTAGGGCGGGCAGAGCCCGCCGGAGCTGGCAGGCGCAGCCTGCCCTACAAAAGACACCTCAGGCTTCGCACTGAACAGAACTGCGATTCGCCATCAGTCGTCAGATCCCAACACTTAGCCCCTAACGAGAATGGGTTCACGCCACAATCTCTCCACCCCAAAGCTTGCGCAGGAAGGTTTCTACGGGGAGGACGTCGAGATTATCCTCGAAGCGTCGTGGTTCGCGTTCGGTGCAAACGAGAATTTTTCTGCGCAGCGTGATGTCCTCGCTCAACGCCTGCAGGCCCTTGAGATCACGAGCACTCACCAAGGACTTTCCCTTGACCTCCACCGCGATCTCGTCGCCGATGACAAAGTCCACCTCAAACTGCGAGCGGCTACGCCAATAGGTGAGCGGGTAGTCGAGGCGGCGGTAGTCCAGATAGGCACGGAGTTCGAGGAAAACAAAATGTTCTAAAGCGCGACCAAAGAGTTCTGCGCCTGGTACGATCGGCCCCCGTTTGGCCAGCACGTTGGCAACGCCAACATCAAAGAAATAAAACTTCGGGGTGGACACAGGTTTGCGTTTCTGGGTCTTTTGCAAGGGCGGGAGCAAATAGCCGATGAGCGTATCTTCGAGGATTTGATAATGTTCACGTACGGTCCGGGGAGGAATACCGGTATCGCTGCCCACCGCGGTAAAATTGACCTGCTCCCCGTTAGTCAGCCCCGCAGTCGAGAGGAAACGCGAAAACGCCCCAATGTTGCGTACGAGCCCTTCGGCAAGCACCTCTTCCTGGAGATAGACCCCGACATAGGCTTTCAGCAGTTCCTGCGGAACTGAGGAAGTGAAGACCGCCGGCAAACTCCCGTAATTAAGCCGTTCATGGATGTGTTCATAGCTCACTTCGAGTGATACCAAGGGATGCAAGCGACAGATAAGCGCACGACCGGCGAGGAGATTTGCTCCACCACGCTTGAGCTTGCGGGCACTACTCCCGGTGAGGATAAATCTGAGCGACTTATTACGTTCGATGAGCAGGTGGACTTCATCGAGAAGCGTGGGTAGCTTCTGAATTTCGTCGATGATCACCAACGTATCCTCTGCTTGCAGGCGCTGGCGAATCAGCTCTGGCGCTGCGCTCAGCTCACGAAACGTATCGGCCTCTAGCAGGTCGTAGAACTTTGCCTGTGGGAACAGCGTGCGCAAGAGCGTACTTTTCCCAGTCTGACGCGGGCCAAATAGAAACACGGAGCTATGCGTGAGAATATCTCGCAAGCCGATGATTCGGGAAAACATGAGATAATAATGCCGAATTGCATGTAATTCGGCAACGATAGTACGATATTACATCGAACACCATGATTTTTGCCGTGTCGACTAGCATGAAGGACAGTCATAGAACGACGCTGGAAGGAGAGATCCTCTGTGCATATTGTGGTCTCGAGAGCGGCGTTACTCCTGACCTGAGTCGGCAAAAGTTATACCGCCAGCGACCGAGCTTGATATAGCCCATCGTCCCAATCGGACGGTAGCCGGATTTCCGTGCGTACCGTAGGCTCGCCGTGTTATCTGGTATGATAACTCCGATGACCCGGCGACACCCGAGTTTTTCAAGATACCGCAGCATGAGAACGGAACGTGCGGGAGCAACGTTTTGTCCCCGCAGCTCTGACGCGGTAAACGATTCGTAGGAATACACCTCTTCTGGCGCCAGTGGAATTTTCAGTGACAGATAGTTAAGCCACGCCGTCGTGGGTGCGACCCAGTTGACGGTACCAAGCTTGCCATCATGGCGGGTGACAAAACAGAGCTGGCCCCTATCAAGCCGAGCCTGGATCTCCGATGGATCAGCTTCAGGACGAAGGGAAAGATATTCTTCAAGGTCAGCTTTGGTGAGTAAGCCGAAATCAAACGGTACTGCCGAGGCAACGTCACGAATCGACTCGCCGAGCCGATGCTCAATCACGATGGCGCGTCGGTATACCGTCTCGCTGAGGATTTTGAACCACAAACTGGTGATGCCTTCTTCGCGCAAGATTGCCACCGCGCGCTGCCGGATCTGTTGCCCGGTCCACCGCCGGTGCCGTGGTTCCATAATTGGCACGTACTGCCCTTGTCCGTTGTGTGATCCTCTGCGATACACCATCTTGTCTCATCGTACCAAATATTCGCTTGCAAGCCCTGACCCTATAAGCTCGCTAGTGCCGTGTCTCGCAAGTTCATGAGCGGTGGGGTAAAGACTATCAATTCAAGCCCTATCCTCGAGATCCCAAAAGTGGCTACTCCGTGAGGCGCGGCCAAGGCGGGACGAACCGAACATCAAGAACCCGCGCAATAAGGCCGAAGTCAGCAAGATTCTTGGTAATGATGGTCGCACCAATCTCTCGCGCGCTAGCTGCGATAAGAATGTCGTTGAAGAATGCCCGCTGGGCAAGGCTAGAATCGAAACTCCCTAAGGAGCGTAGACGCCGATCAATAGCCGACGCACTCTCCCAAGTTTGGAGAGTCGGGACAAGAATTCGTCTGCGGCTACGGAAGGGCTCAAGGAGGGTTCGACGCAGCACCTGCTCGCGGCTGCGTGAATTGGCCCCCACGAGGAGTTCACTAAAGACAACCGCGCTTAAAATGATCCGGGGAAGATGAGTTTGATGAAAGCCACGGAACCCCACAGCAAAAGAGCTATTGTTGAACCCTTCAATGTAAACGTTCGAGTCCAGAATGAACATCGCTTCTTAGGCGTTGCGCAGCGGTGGAAAATGATCGGTAAAACCTCCTTTGCCGAGGAGGTGCTTAAACCCGGCCTCGACCTCCGCGCGAAACAGCGCCAAATCGTTCGCTGCATCTAAGGCGAGGTCGATTGCTTCAGTCTCGGTTTTGACCCCAAAAATCTTTCGCACACGATCAATCTTGTCTTGATTCAGGATCAGGTTTTTCCGGCGCAGAGAATTACGATGAGACTTTTGTGCAGGTCTCTTCCTGGTGCGTCGGCTCGATGCGTCCACCGTCCGCTTGGCTGTACTTTTCATAGTTTCTCTGCTCCTTCTTCGTCTGTATAGGAACCACGTGTATCTGTATAGCGGAAGGGGAGGCGGCGAACAACAGCAAAAGAGACTCTTCGCCTGCGCTCGGCTCCGGCTCAGGAATGACCGTCCCGTGGCTTTGCTGCCAAACTGATCCGCTACCGGGGACAGATAGGTGTTGCAGAGTTAAACGAAACGTGGCACAGCATGTAGGAGTAGCTTCATCATTCACTGCTGTGAATGCTCTGCGGCGTAGGCACAACATGGCAAAAAGGAGGTAGCACATGCCCATTCAGAAGTTTGCGCCGATGACTAAAGACTTTCCCACCTTTGACTGTGATGCTCACGTCACTGAACCGCCGTGGATCTGGGAGCGTATCAAAGACTGGCTGACCAAGGATGAGATCGAGGCTCTCAAGACCACTATTTGGTTCGATGCTGAGACCAAGCAGCTTATCGTCAATGGCCATGCCGGTGCCGGTCTCGGGTCGCAGCAGATCGGCGGAACGCCGGGTATCGTGAATGTGCTTACTCTCGCCGGTCCGGGCCTCAAGCACGACATCCAACGCACCATCAATGTACGTAACTTGAACCGCAAGACTGCCATCACCAAAGAACAAGCCAACTACTTGGACCACAAAGGCTCTTATGATCCGAAAGCTCGCCTGCTGGACATGGATGTCCAAGGCATTGACCAGGTGATGATCATTCCTAGTGACATCGATACCTACCCCTGGCTGCAAAGCGCCGTCGGCGCTAAAGCCATGTGCAAAGCCTACAACGAGTGGGCGTACGAGTACTGCCAGGAGAACCCAGAGCGGCTTTTCTTTGCCGCGCTGCTGCCTATGCAAGATCCCGCGTTCGCCGTCCAAGAGCTGTACCGCGTGGCGGCTAAGGGCTGTCGTGTCGGTCTCATCCGCCCCGTCGATGCGATGGGCAATTATCCGATTCAGCCCAAATATGAGCGTCTGTGGAGTGCAATGGAAGAGACCGGCGTGGTCTACGGTATGCATCCGTTCCCGGCCTTTGGCACGCTCAAGCCGCCAGGCTACAGCGAACAATACTCCGGTGCCGAACTTATCGGGCGGACGGTATTTACCTCCGGCCTGCCGCACTTCTTCCTCACCAACGTGCAAAACTTCCAGGCCGAAGCCGCGCTGTGGGTCACCATGACGCTGATGTCGGGCTTCTTTGATCGCCACCCGAAGATCCGCGCCGCGGTATTTGAGGCTTCCTCTACCTGGCTGAGCTTCCTCTTGGACGAGTGCGATAAGATCTACAAGCTCTATCGCAACGAGCGGCAAATGGCGGCGCTGAAGCGTCTGCCGAGCGAGACGTTCTTTGAGCACTGCGTCACCGGCTTTGAGGGCGACGAAGCGCCGCCGTCGCGTCTGCCTGAGTTCTACGGCAACATTTTGGCGTGGTCCTCGGATGTCTATCACCATGATGGTGACGACGCGTGGCGGGCGATCGAGACGATGCGCAAGTGCGGGCTGGGTGACTCGTACCAGCATAAGTTCCTCGGCGCCAACGCGCGGAAAATGTACCGCATCGAGGCGCCGAAAACCTTCATCCGCGACCGCGTCACTGAGATTGTGCGACCGGAGTGGTGGCCTACGGAAGAGGAAATAAAGAAGGCGCTGGACGCAGAGGCTGGTGTGTTCCGCCGTTTCAGTGAGGGCGCCTATGGCTATAAGGGAGATGGGCATGGACAACAAGGAGCACGCTCATGACCACCAAGAAGTCCTTCGCGGTCTTCGACAGCGACTCCCACGTGGTCGAGCCGCGGGAAGTGTGGGAAAAGTACCTGGAGCCTGAATATCGCACGCTGGGAAAATTCGCGCTGTGGCGAGAAGAAGGGGAGTATAGCTCCTACCTCAAAGTCAACGGCAAGATGTTCCGCGATACGATGAACTGCAACATTCCTCGGCATGCCATCTGGAAGCCGGGAATGACGTGGGACCAAGTCGGTGACCTCGACCCGAATCGCCGACACGCGGCGAACGAGGGCGCAGCGAATCCCCAAGCTCGGCTGCGGGATATGGACGCGATGGGGGTGGATCAAACCTTCTTGTATCCGACGTGGTTTGCCGAAGGCTTCCATTTGATTGAAGACCCGGACGTGGCCTATGCATTGGCGCGAGCCTACAACAACTGGATGGCGGATTTCTGCCAAGCAGCGCCGGACCGGCTCTTTGCGGCGGCGATGATTCCCTTGCAGAACCTGGACTATACCGCCGCGGAGCTGCGGCGGATCGCGAAGATCCCCTGCTTCCGTGGCGCGTTTATCCGCCCTATGTTTATCGAAGGACACTATTTTACCCACCCCTACTATGATCCGCTGTGGGCGGAGCTAGAGACACTGGGTGTGACGGCAGCCGTGCATCCCACAGCCGGTCTGTGGAACCCGGAGTGGACTTCGCACGGGCCGTTTGTCGAGAAAATCAAGAACCGGCTCAACCAACGCACGTTCGTCAGCGATGCCGGCGGCGGCCCTGCTGCCGGAGGGGGCAATGGCGTCGGTTTCTCGTTCTTTGCCTCGCCGCCGTTAGGTCATCCGGCTGCGCCGATTCTCGCTCCGTGGCTCGACAATCACATGTTCGTGGCGTCCAGCTTGATCGGCTTTACTGTCATGCAACGGTTTCCCAACATGAAGGTGGTGGTCGCACACGGGAAGGCATCGTGGATGGAAGAAGTCCTAGAAAAGATGGAAGCCTCCACACGGACCGTTCCCCTCCTTAACTACTATCCGGTGCGGACGGACGTCGAAGAGATGTGGGAAGAAGGTCACGTGATGTTAGGTTTTGATGCTGAGGAGCGGCTGATTCAACGGCTTCCACACCAGTTCGCGGAAAAGATCGTCTGGGGCTCTCGCTATCCGCACCAGGATACCACTAGCGCCTGGGACGCCATCGAGGCCCTCACTCAGGCACATGTCGACAAACCTATCATCGCGCGCATGTTGGGTGAGAACGCCGCCGCACAGTTCGGGGTGAAACTGGCGCAGAAGGTCGGTGTCTAAATCAGACCACACAAGAGTGGCACAGTCACCGGTGTGGGGACGAGGGCCGAGAGGCACAGAACCTCGCTAGGGTAGGAGCGCACGGCCGTGCGCCCCTACAAACGGTGAGTGCCGCAGTGTACGAATCTCCTGTGGTTCGATTTAGAAAGGAGAGAAAACATGGGAAAAGTTGATCGTTATCTGGCTTATGCGGAGGCGTTTGAGGAAGCCTACGCGAGCGACAACTGGTCAAAGCTTGAGCCCTTTTTTACCGAGGATGCGGTGTACGAGTTTGTTGCTCCGGCGCCGTTTGGTGGGAAGTTTGAAGGGCGTGCCGCGGTCCTCGCCCAATTCAAGAATTCCGTCAATGGTTTCGATCGTCGTTTCGACTCTCGCGCAGTTGAAGTCCGGGAAGGCCCAATCGAAAAAGATGGAGGCGTGTGGATGCGCTGGGCGGCGACCTATACGCTCGCCGGCGCGCCGGACTGTCGCATGGAAGGAGAAGAACGCGCCACGTTTACCGGCGACCGCATTCGGCGGCTCGCGGATTCTATGACGGATGCGGAAGCGGGGCGAGCCGGCGCGTACTTTGCGCAACACGGCTCGAAGCTGAAACCTATGAAGTAGTTATCGCTTGATCGAAACGTCCGATAGATGATCCACGGCCGGTGTAGAGACACCCCGGCGGGATGTCTCTACCGAGAATCGAGGGATCTGAGCACAAGAAGAATGGACTAGACTACTGCCCTTTCGTCGCTGACCGCTGGGTTGCTTCTCCTTTCAACCAGCGGGCAAACTGTTCAGTCTCTACCTTGGCTTTTTCCCATAATAATTGAACGGCTTGATCAGGGTCCCATCGACCCGGGCGTTCGAGGATGCTCTCCATGCGTGGAGTCTCACTGACACTGGCACGGAGGAACGGATAGCGATCAATCCAACCCGGGACTGGCGACTTGAGAAAGTAGGGAATGATCGGAGATTGAAAAGTTTCCTTTCGCCCTTTGCGTAAATCTTTTCGCTCGTCACTGACAAAATCTTGCTTATACTGGCGAATCTCCTCAGCCGTCACATAATAGCCGAGGAGAACCTTGGCGCCAGCGACAATCCGTTTCTCTGCTTCTCCCTGGCTCGCTTGATCGAGTGCACGCATCTGGGTTTTGGCAGTCGCGAGGCCTTGCTCGTAGGCGTTCGGTTTATCAGAAGGCGCAGCGACGGTCTGCAAGTCACGCAGGATCGCCAGGGCTTGGTCGCCGGTGTTGCCAACCTTGGCTTTGACATCTGGTGGGAGGGGCGCAGCCAGCATACTCTGAAGCGTGACCACCGCTTCTTTTTCCTTTTGCTCTTTCTCTTTACGCACCCAGATCTCTGGCTCAAAGGCTAGCGTCTGCCGTCGTCCCTTGCGGGTTACTAATAAAAGAATCGCCTTGTGTTCGCCGCGCGCATCCTGCACCGCGCGGCTATAACTCTGGCAGTCGCGCGCGCGCCAACTATTGACCTGTTCGATAATATCCCCCTTGGCGAGCCCGATCCGCGCCCCTTGGCTGAGCGGCGCGATATCGCTTACGAGGAGTCCAGGAGTTGCGTCAGGGTCTTGCTTGCCCTGGGGACTAAGAGATAAACCTAAAACTTCTTGCCCTTCCTGACAGGCGTTCTCGGCTGCTGCCGCTGCGCCAACCGAGAGCCAGCCGAGAAACATGCTGATGATGATCATCCGATTGATTAGTTGCACCATTCCTACCTCATGATTGAAAAGAAAGTCGCGTTCCATATACGCTGCGCGAAAGGTTTGAGCAATGATCTCTCCTCTTTGCTGATGGTCTCTCGTATCCGCTCACATTTACTGGAATGAAATGTTACATTGACAACCCTAAGAGGTTTGCGAGAAGATCTTCTCGATGGACAACGATACAACCGACTCTCATATCATGCCACTGAACGTCGAACGCAGATTGGCAGCGATTCTGAGCGCCGATGTCGCAGGCTACAGCCGTCTGATGGGCGAGGACGAGGTGGCAACCATCCGCACCTTGACCGCGTATCGAGCGGCGATGGTTCCGCTGATTCAGCAGCATCGGGGGCGGGTCGTCGATGCTCCCGGAGACAATGTCTTGGCTGAGTTTGCCAGTGTTGTGGACGCCGTGCAAAGTGCGGTTGCGATTCAGGAGGAGATCAAGAGACGCAACGCCGACCTGCCCATCTCCCGTCGAATGGAATTCCGCATTGGTCTGAACCTCGGTGATGTCATTGTTGAAGAGGAAAGGATCTACGGGGACGGCGTGAACATTGCGGCGCGGTTGGAGGCATTAGCAACGGCCGGTGGCATCTGCATCTCGGGGCCGGTCTATGACCAAGTTGAGACCAAGCTTGCCTTAGGCTATGAGTACCTGGGGACGCAAGCGGTCAAAAACATCGCCAAACCGATACGGGTGTATCGAGTGACGCAAGAACCGGGAGTGCCTGTCCCACGACCCAGCAGTGAGAAGATACAAGCGCTTGTCTTACCCGATAAGCCCTCACTGGCGGTGTTGCCTTTCGCCAACTTGAGTAGTGACCCCGAGCAAGAATATTTCAGCGATGGCATCACCGAGGATCTCATCACCGACCTCTCCAAACTTTCCGGTCTATTTGTGATCTCCCGGAACTCAGTGTTCCTGTACAAAGGTCGGGCGATCAAACCCGAGCAGGTCAGTCAAGAACTTGGCGTGCGGTATGTATTGGAAGGAAGCATTCGCAAAGCAGGCACGCGGGTACGCATCACTGCGCAGTTAGTCGATGCTACCACTGGCTATCATCTCTGGGCTGACCGCTATGACCGAGATTTGCAAGATATCTTTGTCCTGCAAGATGAAGTGACGCAGAAAATTGTCGCTGCCCTGGAAGTGAAGTTGACGGAGGGAGAACAGAAACGTCTCGGACAACCGCCTACCAATAACCTCGAGGCCTACGACTATTATTTACGCGGGCTCGATCTCCAATCGGACGTCACAGAAGAGGCCAATGCCTTAGCCCAACAGCTGTTTACCAAAGCCATTGAGCTCGATCCGCAGTTTGCCGCTGTCTACGCCCGCCTTGGCTGGACGTATTTTGATCAGTGGAGTGTCGGATGGAGTCAGGACCCGCAAACGCTGGAGCAGACGCTTGCCCTGGCACAACGGGCCATCGCTCTGGATAGTGCGCTGTCTGATGGTATTCGCTTGCTCGGCATCGTCTACTTATGGAAGAAGCGATATGAGCAGGCCATTATCGAAGTTGAGCGGGCGATCGCGCTTGACCCTAACCAGGCCGATGCCTACGTCGCGCTGGGAGAGATTCTCAACTTTTCCGGGAGGGCAGAGAAAACCATCGCCTTGGTGGAAAAGGCGATGCGTCTCAATCCGTATTACAAAACCTGGTACTTGTGGTGTCTCGGTCACGCCTATTATTTACTGGAACAGTATGAAGATGCGATTGCGACCTTCAAGCGCGCCTTGACTCGTAACCCTGATTTTATCCCTGCGCATGTCTATCTCGCGGTGCTCTACAGTGAAGTAGGAGAGGAAGAGAAAGCGCGGGCTGAGAGCAAGGAATTCATGCGCCTTAGCCCGCAGGGTTCCTTCGTAACGTTCAGCCAAAGGCTGCCCTATAAGGACCCCGCCGTATTGGAACGAGTGCTCAGCGCTGCCCGCAAAGCAGGGTTGGAATGAACGGTTGCGGCAACGGCTCACCGGAAATAACCAATAGAGAATGTGAGCGATCTGATGCTGCACCTCACGAAAATCCTGGGCTATATTGCTGATGCTGACATGTCTGAACGACTGCATAGGCTAGGTCATGTCGGGCAGGTGGAAACTATTCTCCTGCAGCGTGCCGATGCCCTACGTCACCGTTTCCGAACGACGACTGATCGCGGTACTGACATAGCCATTACGCTGGATCGCCATGAATCGTTGAGTGATGGCGCCGTGCTTCTGCTGACCGAAGAGCGGGCAGTTGTGGTGCGGATGACAGAAGAGGTCTGGCTCTCCTTCGTTCCCCGCGACGCCGCGGCAGCGCTGGAATTGGGCTATGTCGCCGGCAACTTACACTGGCGCGTCCGTTTCAGCGATGGCACGCTCCAGATTGCTCGCGAAGGGCCGGAAGAAACCTACCTCGACCGGCTCCGTCCGTTGTTAAGTAGCGGGCGAGTGGAAAGAGTCGCCGCATGAATTTGCCTGAGTTACTGCTCCTCCTGCAACACGGTGATAGTTTCTTCCCGGGTGGAGGGTTCGCATCCTCCTGGGGGCTCGAGACGTTATCTGCCGAGACGCAAGTGCATGATGCTGCGACGCTCTCGTCCTTTATCGAGAGCCAACTGCGCTATCGCTGGGCGTTGTGCGATCGACCAGCGTTGCACAACACGTATCGGGTTGGAGATAAACTAGAGGCCGTTGCGGAAATTGATGCGGAGGTTGAAGCCCTGTCTCTCGTCCGTGATCTGAGAGTAGCTTCGCGCCGGGCCGGGCGGGCATTGCTGCGTGTTCACGCGCAACTCGGTGCGGCGACTGCTGCGGCGTATCTTGAACAGATTCAAGGCGGCCACGCTCACGGACATGTGCCTATCGTGCAAGGTCTCGTGTGGCGCAATCTGGCCCTCGATGTCACGGCCGCGGAGACACTCGCTGGACACCTGTTATGTGTGGCGTTGGTTAGTGCCGCAGTCCGCCTTGGGTGCATCGGCTATATTGAAGGCCAACAGGTTCTCCGCGTGGCGCACGCGACACTCGCCCATGTCCTGCAACGTCCTGCCCCCATCTGTCTGAGTACCTTCTCTCCGGTGGCCGACATCGCCATCATGCGCCATGAAGTCCAGTCCGTGCGGTTGTTTGCAAGTTAAGGCATGAGTTATTAGTCATTAGTAGTTAGTTTCGGGCTAACAACTAAAAACTGAGAACTAAAAACTTTTCACTAAAACCCAAACCTCCGAGCAAAAGAGACAAACCCTATGTTAAACCTTACCCCAACCGAAATGGAACGACTGACCATTTTCACCGCTGCGGAAATGGCGCGTCGCAGAAAAGCCCGCGGCGTAAAACTCAATTACGTTGAGGCCATGGCCTACATTCTCGATGAAATATTGGAAGGCGCACGCGATGGGCGGTCGGTAGCAGAACTAGTCGCGTGGGGAGCGACGCTTCTCACTACCGACGATGTCATGCCCGGCGTGACTGACCTGATGCCACGGATCATGGTTGATGCTTTCTTTCTTGACGGCACCAAACTCGTTACGGTCTATCAGCCCATCCGCCCTGGTCGCAATCCGGTCGCCGAACTACCAAACGGTCGGCCTGGCGAGATCATTACTGCAGCGGGAGAGATCGAGCTCAACGCGGGGCGAGAGAGCGTCACACTAGAAGTGATGAACACCGGTGACCGCGCCATTCAGGTGGCCAGCCACTTTCATTTCTTTGAGGCGAACAAAGCGCTTACGTTTGATCGTGGGCGAGCATTCGGGATGCGCCTTGATCTACCTGCCGGTGGCTCGGTGCGTTTCGAGCCTGGCATGAAGAAGGAAGTGACACTGGTCAAGATTGGTGGCACAGGAGAAGTGACAGGCTTAAACAACCTGACCAACGGTTCGATCCACTCCGAAGAGGTGAAACAAACGGCACTCCAACGAGCGCGAGCACAAGGGTTCAAGGGCGCATAAGGTAGGGGGGCAGGAGCATGGCGAAGATGAGTCGCGCGGCATACGCCGCCATGTACGGGCCGACCACGGGAGACATGGTACGCCTCGGCGATACGTCCCTGCTGGCTGAGATCGAATACGATCATGCCGTCTACGGTGAGGAGTGCATGACTGGTGCCGGGAAGGTGATGCGCGACGGGATGGGGTTCCACGCGCACACAACCGCGGCTACCGGCGGGCTGGACATGGTCATTCATAACGCAACTATTATTGATCCGGTGCTCGGTATCGTGAAAGGGGATATTGGCATTCGTGACGGGAAAATCATCGGCGTGGGCAAAGCCGGGAATCCAGCAATCCAAGCCGGCGTTCATCCTCACCTTCACTGTGGCCCCAGTACAACCATAGTGCATGGTGATGGGTTGATTGTCACACCCGGAGGGGTCGAAACGCACGCGCATTTCCTCTCACCGCAACAGTGTGAGCATGCGCTGGCAAATGGTTTGACGACGATTATCGGCGGGACGATGGGTCCGCATTTCGACATTAGTTGCGCTGGGCCGAATAACTTGGCGCAGATGCTCAGAGCCTCTGAGCAGTACCCGCTCAATTTTGGCTTTTTAGGACGCGGGAGTGCGCATAATGCCGCAGCTATTGAAGAGAGCGTCGCTGGTGGTGCCATCGGCGTGAAGGTGCACGAGGATTTTGGCGCCATGCCGGCGACGATCGACTGTGCGTTGACGGTTGCCGATAAGCATGACTTCCAGGTGCAACTGCATACCGACACGATTAACGAAGCTGGCTATTGTGAGGATACGCTTGCCGCTATCGCTGGTCGAACAATCCACATGTATCACGTCGAAGGGGCTGGTGGTGGGCACGCGCCGGACATCATCCGGGTGTCGGGGATTCTCAATTGCTTGCCATCGTCCACCAATCCCACCAACCCTTACACGCGCAACGCTTTAGATGAAGCGCTGGCGATGACAATGAGTGCGCACATGCTGGATTGGCGACTGCCTGAAGATGTCGCGTTTGCCGAGAGCCGGATTCGTCCGCAGACGATGGCGGCGGAAGACATCCTCCATGATATGGGCGCCATTTCCGTGTTCGCGGCGGATACGCAAGGCATGGGCCGTGTGAATGAGACCATCACCGGTTGTTGGCGATTGGCCAGTAAGATGAAAGACCAGCGTGATCGCTTGCCCAGCGAAAAAACCACACGGGCGGACAATGAACGCATCAAACGCTATGTGGCAAAGTATACGCTCAACGCCGCGCGGGTCGTAGGAATCGACCACTATGTAGGGTCCATCGAGCCCGGCAAAATGGCTGACCTGGTGCTATGGTTTCCGGCGTTCTTTGGGGCGAAGCCGTTGATGGTGATTAAGGGTGGCTTTGTCGTGTGGTCGGCGATGGGAGACGCGAGTGGCTGTGTCTTTCCTACCGAGCCGGTCATTCAGCGTCCCATGTGGGGGGCTATGGGAAGCGCGCCGCCGGCATTAAGCGCAATCTTCGCGAGCGCCTTAGCGATCCAAGCGGATGTCGCGCGGAAATTACGACTGCGGAAACCGATGCTGCCGATTCGTAACACCCGTGCATTGACCAAGCGAGATATGCTCCACAATGATATCTGCCCAGAGATTACGGTGAACGCCCACACGCATGAAGTGTACGCCGACGGCGAACTACTGGTATGCGAACCGGCCACCGAAGTGCCTTTAGCACGGCGATATTTCTTACGATGAGAAAAAATCAGACGCTATCTCCGACAAACGTCGCGCGGGTTGGCGTAGGCGGACCCGTTGGGTCGGGCAAGACCGCTCTGGTGGAATGCCTTATTCCGGCCTTCATTGCCCGTGGAATCGAACTAGCGGTGATTACGAATGACTTGGTTACACAGGAAGACGCCGAACGGATACGCCGATCGCATTTGATTGCACCGGAACGGGTGCTTGGAGTTGAAGCGGGTGCGTGCCCGCATACGGTCATTCGTGAAGATCCGACGCTCAATGTCGAAGCCGCGGTAGAACTGGAGGAGCGATTCCCTGGTCTGGAACTGATCTTGATTGAAAGTGGTGGAGACAACCTGGCTTCGACGTTTTCACTTGAGTTGGTGGATTATTGGATCTTTGTGATTGATGTGGCCGGTGGCGGCGATATTCCCCGCAAGCGCGGGCCTGGGGTGTTGCAGTGTGATCTGCTGGTGATCAACAAAATTGATCTCGCTCCGTATGTCGAGGTTGACCTTTCCCACATGGTCGCCGAGGCACAAGACGTCCGCCGGGGACGTCCGGTCGTCTTGACCAATTGCAAGACCGGACAAGGCGTTGCCGAGGTGGTATCGTCTATCTGCCGCAACGTCCTGTTTACGGAGTGACTATTAGCGTTTTTCACGTATATACAATACAGCCTGGAGGACTTCTCCGTTCAGCCCCAAGCCCTCCTCAACTCGCTCTCCACTTCGAGCGCGACCTTACTGGTCGCACCTTCCTCGCTCGTCAATTTGTGACGTATCCTTTTTTTCTCACCCAGCCTTTTTATCTTGATGGGACGTTGGCAGGGATGCCCTCGGTGATTCTTCAGTCAGTGTCGGGGGGACTCTATCAGGATGAGCGTATCGCCGTATCTCTCACGGCTGGTGTTGACACTCAGGCGCACTGCACAACCCAAGGCGCAACGGTGGTGCACTCGATGGCGGAGGATAGGGAAGCGTCCCACGTTGTGACTCTCTCTGCAGCAGCAGATGCGTTAGTCGAATACCTGCCCGGTCCGATGATTCTCTTTCCGCACGCGAACCTGCGCACGGTGACTCGTGTCGCAGCCGCAGCGAGCGCAACGGTAGTGATCGGCGATGCCTTTCTGCTGCATGATCCGGCAGCGCAGAACCGTGGATTCGGCTCGCTCTCCGGCGAGACCTCGTTCCAACGACCGAATGGGCAACTGCTTGCTCTTGATCGCTTTCACGTGACCGGCGAGGAGCGGACGCTTGTTTCACCCGGTGTGCTGCATCATTTCCAGGCACAAGGGACCGTGTGGGTATTGTGTTCTTCTTCTACGACTGAGCTGCTCACAGGATTGAGAAAGGCCTTGAACGAAGTTACGGACCTCTACGCTGGAGCATCGACCTTGCCGAACAATGTCGGAGTGTGGACCCGGTTCCTCGCTAACGATGCTGTTGTCTTGAGTAAAGGGTTTCATGCGGCGTGGTCGGTAGTCCGTCGCATACTGACAGGGAAAGGATTGGAGGAACGGCGCAAAGTGGGGTGGTTATGAGAGCCGATGGCAATGAATGGTTAGTGATGCAATTCTTCCAACAGCGCCTTCGCCTCTTGCAGATCTTTGGTATCAAACCCTTCCGTGAACCAGCCGTAGACGTCAGCTAACATCTGGTGAGCTTCTTCGTTTTTGTCTTGGCATCGCCACAGGCGTGCCAGGCTCACCGTTGCCCGCAGCTCTAGGGACTTCGCCTGTTGTTGGCGAGCAACCTCGATAGCCTTGAGGAGGCATGCTTCAGCCTCGGCTTGGGGGTTGGGGACTAACAACTGAGAACTGACGACTGGCAACTTTTTTCGACTTGTCTTGGACTCGCTTGTGACTGGCCCGGGACTTGTCTTGGACTGCTGCAGCGTCAGCTCGCCTTTAAGTCGGTACAACTCGGCTCCCCAAACCTGTTCTCCGGCGTCCTGCACGATTGTCAACCCTTCCTCCACCGCTTTCAGCGCTTCCTCTAGCCTCCCTCCCTTCCTATAAACATCAGCCAGCAAACCAAGCTGCATTGTCAGTCCTACCCGAGATCCCATCGCGCGCAGGGTGGCGATCCCTTGCGCGATCTGCTCAATCTGGCCCTGTTCAGTAAGAGCCCAGCCTTGCATAACCATCCCATTCGCCAGCCAATGTCGGAAGCCGTATTTCTGACAGAGGGCGATCAGCTCTGCCGACTGTTCCTGGACGATGTGTTCCTCACGACGGTGCTGGTGTAAGAGGAGGGCAAAAAAAAGGGCAGAGGCCAAGCTGAAAGGATGAGAGAGTGACTGGGCGAGAGCAATCGCTTCCTGAGCTTTCCCCACAGCTTGATTCGGATAGCCAAAGAACCACAGGGCCAGGGCTACGTAAGACTTACAGGTCACTCCAAGGTCATTTCCATAAAGGAGGACCGAGGAATCATGTCGAGAAGGAGAGTAGAGCATTTCTACTTGCTCCAGGTGCATCCGGGAGAGGTCGATTTCTCCGCAATGGAATGTCGTTGTTCCTAATGTATAGTGAGCGCCGAGAAGAAGGATGGAGTCTTGCACGCTCTGGGCAGCTCGCAACATCTGTTCTCCTAGCTCACGAGCGGGTTGAGACTCTGCCCGTCCATTATAAAACCGCCAGAGGCCAAACCGGACGGAAAAAAGCTCAGGGGTCTCGCCGAGTTGCTGACACAATTCCCGTGCCCGGGTGTAGGTCTTTTCTGCCTCAAGGGAGGTATAACCCTGAGTGAACATCAAAGCCGGACCCAGAGCGGCCTGTAACCGCAACTCCTGCTGGGCGCGCTCTGGCGTATCAGGCCAGGTTTGCAGAAGGCTTACTCCCTTTTCCCAGTGATTAATGGCCTCGTGATAAGCACTTCGGCGGACGGCATTCTCTCCTGCCTGCTGTAGGTACTGCACCGCACGGCGAGAGTCCCGCCCCCGCTCAAAGTGCATGGCTAACTCGGCGGCAATCTCTTTGGCCCGTTCGCCCTGACCCCGTTCCTCATGATCACCAATTATCCGGTGCAGCCGTACCCGCCGCGCTACGGCGATCCGCTCGTACAACACATTCTGGTACAGCACATGGCGAAAGGCGTACCGCCCACTCACCGTCCCGTCCGGCCTTTCCGTAATCCCCTGCTCCCGCAGAAACTGTCCCCGATACGCCAACGCTTCGCACACCTCCTCGACAGTGTCTGTATCGCTCTCCAACGCCGCGGCCACCACTGCCGCCGTGAACTCCATCCCTACGACACTCGCTACCTCCAGCAGGCGCCGTTCCTCTTCTGTCACCCCCTCCAACTGTTTGACAACCATCTGCTGTAGACTGGTCGGCACGCCGCTCTCTTCCAGATTCCTCTTCAGCCTCCACTCGCCCCCCTCCTGCACGATCAGGTTGTGATGGAGACAGTAGTCGGTCACGTTGACCATGAAGAGCGCGTTACCGTCCGTCCGCCGGTGGATCACCCGGGCTACCTCAGTCGTCGCCGGAGTCGCGGGAAAGCGCTTGGCGATGTATTCCGCTACTTCTGCTTGCGTCAGCAGTTCTAACGGCACCTCGCGACACTGCCGATGCGCGTCCATCTCTTGCTTGATCCCTTTGAGGGGATGTCCTTTGAGCACCACATCTATAGGGCGGTAGGTGCCCAACACCAACAGCTTTACCTGCGCCCGCCGCTGTGCCAGGTACGCGAGCAACTCCACGGTAGCACGGTCACTCCAATGCAGATCTTCAAACACCACCACCCCGCCCTGCTCAGCAGTCAAGGCTTCCAGTGCTTCGGCCATCTCCCGTAACATCCGCTCCCGCGTCGTCCCCGCCACTTTGCGCTGTAGTCCCTCCAACTCCGCCTCCGCTACCAAGGCCGGCATCTGCACCAGCCACGTCGGCGCGTACTGACTCAGTACTTGAATGACCCAGTCTCCGCCTGGCCCGCGGCACAGCTGCCCCAGGGCCTCCAACAGGGGGAGATAGGCTTCTCCTCCGCCGTACTGCTCCAGACACTGCCCACGCCCGATCCGCGCCCGGCCCGTCGCCTGTACCTGCTCTAGGAACAGATCTACGACCGTTGTTTTCCCCACTCCCGGGTCACCGGTCACGAACACGATCTGGCGCTCGCCGTGCAGAGCCGCATCTAACAGTTGGTGCAGCTGGGCGAGTTCGGTAGCGCGACCGACCAGGTGAGTTGTCAGTTGCCAGTTGCCAGTTCCCAGTGACGGAGCAGTTGCTGGTTCCTTGTTTTTACTGACAACTGACAACTGATTACTGACGACTGGCTGGGGGGAGCCGGACGGGGCGATGAACCGATACCCCTCGCGGCCCACGGTCTCCAGATAGTGCGGCGCATCCACCTCTTCGCCTAGTGCCTCACGGATGGCGTGGATACACACTCTCAACGCCGTCTTGGTGACATATACGCCTGCCCATACCTGCTTCAGCAGTTCCTCTTTTGTCACCACGCGATTGGGGTGTTCGATCAGATACTGGAGTACGGCCAAGGGCTTGGGCTGGAGGTCAACGGGTTGGTCCCCACGCCAGAGCTTCCGCTGCTGGGGGTCTAACCGAAACGATCCGAATATGAGAGGAGGCGTGGGCTCCATCCATATCTCCGGGGCAAAAACTAACCGTTACTAACCGAAAAACTAACTGATTCTATCTGTCTGCTAACCGTTTCCCTCTCTATGATTTTTTGCGTCACGAGGCAACCCACACGCCGAGGAGGGACGCATGAGCACGACAAGAAATCCGACACCGCAGCAGACGCCCTCGCTGCCCACGAACCGCGCGTTCGTTGTACAGTTTCACTCCCGGACCGATGGAAGCTCACCGCAGTGGGCCGGGCGGGTGGAGCATGTATCGTCCGGCCAAGCCATTCACTTCGACTCGTGGGAGCAGTTGCAGCAGTTCGTCGCGCAGGTCTTACAGAGCCTCCCTGAGCAACCACCATAGGATGGGCGGCGCGTGCCTTGGTCACAACCTAAGGTTCAATCCTCGTCTGCGCTGCGTACCGGGGTCCCTTCCCCCCTTGCGGGGGAAGGTCAGGATAGGGGGAACCCTGCGGTGACTGCCTGTGACACCCCCACCTTCGTCCTCCCCCGTCAAGGGGGAGGAGAGGAAAAGAGCAGACGAAGAGCTGAAGTTGTGACTGATGCACGCGCCCTACCATGACTGAACATGACATGAGACACACATAAACCAACCACTACGGAAGGAGACCATCATGCGTACACTGTGTTTGAGAGTGATTCTGATTACCGCTGCGACTCTGTTACTGGTATCTGGGGAAGGATACAGAGGGAATCTGGCCCTGGCTCAGGATACGCCGTGCGGGACTCCCTGCTTCAGTAACGTGAGCGACGTTCTGCAGGGGCAGCACACTCTGCTGCCGGTGGACGACCTGGTAGTCACCACCGGAAGTGACGGGAATCTTCCCATCTACAATCTCGTCGCGCAAACCACCAATTCGGCCATCAGTAACACCCTCACTTATACAGTTCCGACCTACATAGGCGACCGGTTTTTTTCCACGGCTGTGGCGCGCATGTTCAATCTGCCTCGAGATGTCATCGTTACAGTGGTACCCAATGGGCTCAGCACTGCCGTGAGAGTGCAAGATCAAGACCCTAATGGCGTGATCACCAAGTCCTTCAATGCGCCGAATCTTGGCGGAGCCCAAGGCACTCCGGTTGTCGCCGATTTCACGGGGGACGGATTCGCTGACATCGCGTTCTTGGTTGGTTCGACTCTTGGAACTGGGACTGTCATTCAAATCGTCACCGCCAAAGACGTCAATGACTTGAATGCAGGAGTCGTCGTCAGCTCACCAGCAGGGCCTAATATCAATGCTCCGGGCGCCATCGCGGCGGGGGACTTCAACGGCGATGGCACACCCGAGCTGGCTCTCGCGGCACCCCAAGGTGGGGGAGTGTCGCTCTATATTTTTAACGTCGCTGCCGTCAAGAGCGGGACGCAGATCACGGATTTCCGCCTTTCGCAGTCCGGGTTCCTCTCCATCCCCACGCCAGATACCGTCTTCTCGCTTGGCCTGACGGCCGGCGACTATGACGGAGTGAGCAATGCGACGACTAGCCTTCCCGATGACGAATTGGCCATCGCCTACTTCTATCCCAACACCGTCGTGCTGAGCTCCATCGATCCGGGAGGGAATTCCGCCACACCCACCGGCTACGCCCCGGTCGTCAAGAACTCGCAAATCGTATCGACTAGCGGTGGCAGCGGGGCCGGTAACACCATCGCTGGCCTCCTCAGTGGACGGCTGAACTGGTTCGGCACCAACGAGGAGATTGTACTCGGGTTTAACTATTTTGATAGCGATAACAACACTATCGCTGCCAGCAACGTCTATACCCTCGACAGCAATCTCACCCTCTCGCAGGCTAGCGGCAATAACAACGTCGGCCCGCTGCTCGGGATCGCACTGGGCAACTTCGACCAGAACCTTGGTTCGAACGGCCCGCCTAACCTGGAAATCGCCAAGCTGATTCCCGGCAGGAACAATGCGCTCTTTCTCGACATCTATACGGCAAACCCTCAGAGCAATTTCCAACAGTCCCTAGCATCAGCCAATTTGATTGCGACCCTCCCGGCTGCCTCTTGCCCGGTCTGCGCCTTTGGGCTCGTTAGCGGCGACACCCAGGGGCGTTCGCTGCTGTTAGGACCACCGCAGAAAGTAACCGCGACCAGCAGCATCCAACCCCAGGTTGTCGTAGGCATGCCGCCCATGCACATCGACTTCATTCAAGACGTCAACAGCATTCCCAATGGACCCCCGGCGGTGCTCAACCTCAGCACCCTGCCCAGCAAGTTCTACTCGCAGTACCAGACCGAGCAAAGTTCCTCCAATCAATCCTCGAACACCAACACCACGAGTTATAGCTTTGCTACGAAAGAATCGGCCGAGGACAAGTTCTCCTATGGCGTCCCCGACGTTGATTCCGTCAGTGTCACTCTCAAGACTAGCCTCCAGCAGGCCTACGACAATACCGTCTCGACCAAATACAACACCTACTCCAGCAAGTCGTTCGATGTCTCAACCCAGACCGGCTTTAGTGACCTGGTGTGGTTCACGACGAAGCGCTTTAATGTCTACATCTATCCGGTGATCGGGCAGTGTATCCCCGCCTCCGGCAGTCCGGGTGGGGACGGCTGCCCGGCCGGCACGCGGCAGCTCTACATACAGCTCTCCGGCCCCGACACTATCGTCCAGAGCCGCCTCGACGGATCAGGGCTGGAGTGGTATCAGCCGGTGCAGGAGCCGGGCAACGTCTTCTCGTATCCCTGGAGTGTTACCCTGCTGAAGAATCTCCATACCGGGTTTAACCCCCTGACTGCTGATCCGGCGACTATCTGGGCGACGGATAGCTCAGGCAGCACTGTCAGTGTGACCTGGACCCAGGGCTCAGGTAATAGCGTAACGAGCGGCTCGGTCCTCACTCTGTCGTTTGATACCTCGATCTCGGTCTCAGCCAGTGTCAATATCGAGGGCTTTGGCGCCAGCGGCTCGGCCAGCTTTGACTTCAATAGCAGCAGTTCGCTCTCTACCCTCAACGAGTCGAGTTCGATGGTGGGCTCCTCCACCGGCATCAAAGTCTTCAAGCCCTCGTTCGCCAATCCGGCCGACTACGCCTACGCTGCCTCGACCTACATCTTTGGCCAGCAAGCACCCGCCGGCACGGTGCAGCAGATTCCCTTGAATACCGCGGTGCAGTCCAGCGGTCCCTTATGG
>Ga0187894_10000689_pt1 | contig 45497 bp, 42 predicted proteins | sample GBC1701081metaG_FD_136650 | JGI IMG/M metagenome (GOLD analysis project Ga0187894, IMG submission 136650) | White microbial mat communities from a lava cave in the Kipuka Kanohina Cave System on the Island of Hawaii, USA - GBC170108-1 metaG ... | reverse complement strand
GGTGGCGGAATTGGTAGACGCGCTAGATTCAGGTTCTAGTGCCTTAACGGGCGTGGAAGTTCGAGTCTTCTCCAGGGCACCATTCGGCGCGCCGTCCTACGGGACGGCGCTTCGCTTTGCGGGAACAGGGATACCGGAGGATCATGGCCATCCACCTTCATAAGGGCGATCTGCCCGAAGGCCTGGACCTCGGTCCGGTCGTGGCCATTGACACCGAGACGATGGGCCTCGTTCCTCATCGTGACCGGCTGTGCCTGGCCCAACTGTCGGCGGGCGACGGCGATGCCCATCTGGTTCAGTTCGCCAAGGGCCAGTACGACGCGCCGCGCCTGAAGGCGCTACTGGCCGATCCGGTGCGACTGAAGCTGTTCCACTATGCCCGTTTCGACGTCGCGGTGATGCGTCATTACCTGGGCGTCGTCACCCAGCCGATCTACTGCACCAAGATCGCGGCCCGGCTGGTGCGAACCTATACGGACAGGTTCGGCCTCAAAGACCTGACCCGGGAACTGCTCGGGGTCGAACTTTCCAAGCAGCAGCAATCCTCGGACTGGGGCGCCGAGCAATTGAGCGACGAGCAGCTGGCCTACGCTGCGTCCGACGTGCTCCATCTGCACAAGCTGAAGGCCAAGCTCGACGTTTTGTTGGACCGCGAGATGCGCCGCGACCTGGCGGAGGCCGCTTTTCGGTTCATCCCCTATCGGGCAGCGCTCGATCTGGAAGGCTGGCCGGACGTCGATATATTCGCACATTAAGTGCGATATGCCGTTTGCCGCATCAACGTAGGTAAATAATGTTGAACCATCAGCGGCGTTTTGGCGCGCTTTTTGCTTTGCGATGGCGTGTCGCGCGCGCGTACACTTCGCTGCCATGAAAAGTGCACCGCGTGTGACCCCGGCAGATCGACCCAGTTCCGGTTCCAACCATGCCGCCGACGGCGCGACCGCACGGCGCGTGCTGGCGACGGAGATTGCGGGACTGCAGGCGCTGCAAGCCGCACTGGGCGACGCGTTCGGTCAGGCGCTCGACGTTCTCGAACGGGGCGATCGCGTGATCGTGTCGGGCATGGGCAAAAGCGGCCATGTCGGGCGCAAGATTGCCGCGACGCTGGCATCGACCGGCACGCCCGCTTATTTCGTCCACCCCGCCGAAGCCTCGCACGGCGATTTGGGCATGATCGCGCCGGGGGATGTTGTGCTGGCGCTGTCGAACTCCGGCGAGACGTCGGAACTTTCCGGACTGCTCTGGTACGCCAAACGCTTCGGAATCAGGCTGGTAGCGATCACCGGCGGCGGTGAAAGCAGCCTGGCACAGGCCGCGGATGTCGCGTTGGTCCTTCCCAGCGTTCCCGAGGCGTGTCCCATGGGGTTGGCGCCGACCACATCGACCACCATGACGCTGGCGCTGGGTGATGCGATTGCGATTGCGCTGCTGGAGCGCAAGGGCTTCACGCCGGCGCGATTCGGCGATTTCCATCCCGGCGGCCGCCTGGGCCAGCGGCTGATCAAGGTCGCCGATCTGATGCATGTCGGCACCGAGCTGCCCGTGGTGAAGCCCGATACGTCCATGGCCGAGGCGCTGATCGAGATGAGCGCCCGGAGTTTTGGGTGTGTTGCCGTGATCGATCCCGAGCGAAGGCTTCTGGGCATCATCACGGACGGTGATTTGCGGCGCCACATGAATGCCGGACTTCTGAGTCAGACAGCTGCCGAGATCATGACCGCCCGGCCCAAGACGATCGCGGCCGAGGCGCTGGCGGCGGAGGCAGTGCGGATCATGAACGCGACCGGCAAGGGTATTACCAGCCTGTTCGTCGTTGGCGATGACGACCGGCTCGTCGGGCTCGTGCATGTGCACGACTGCCTGCGCGCCGGCGTGGCGTGAGCGAGGCAACGGCCGTGGCCTCCGCCCCCGACCTGCCGGCAGGAGACGACGCCGCACCGTCGCGCGATCGCTCGCGCCTGGACCATTTCATCGGCCTGAAGCGCGACAGCAGCGAGCCGTGGATCTCGCGCTACGCCGATCATATCCGGCTTCTGTTGCCGCTGGTGGCGTTGGCTGTCGTCCTGGCTGGGGTCGTCGTGCCGATGTTCGGCGAGACGACGGGGATCCTGGTCCGCGACATGCCGGTCAACAACGATCGCGGGCATTATATGCGGATGGATCGGCCGCATTTCGCCGGCAGCGACAACAATCGCGGGCCCTATACCGTGACGGCGGACTACGCGATCCAGAAGACACGGGAAGAGAAGGTCTATGACCTCTTCCAGCCCAAGGCCGATCTGCTCGACAAGAAGCAGCGTTGGGTTGCTGTGACCGCTGACACCGGCAAATACGACCAGCGGCTGCGCCTGCTCGATCTATCCGGCAACGTGACCCTGTTCCAGGACAAGGGATACACCGTCGTGACGGATCGGGCCCGTATCGATCTCGACGCCTCCTCGGCGTACGGTGATCGGCCCGTGCGTGGTCACGGCCCGGATGGCCAGGTCGAAGCCGAGGGATTTCACACCAGCGAGCGGGGCGATCGCATTGTGTTCACGGGTCGCTCCCGCCTGATCCTGCGGGGTCACGACGATTCGACCGATGATGATTCGCCGGCACGCGAACCCAACGTGCAGCCGCCGGCGGTAGCGCCAGCGCCGGGAGGTTGATGTGAAGCATCCGGCGCGCTGGTTGTGCATTGTGGTCGCCCTTGCGATGGGACCGGCCGTTGCCCAGAAACCCGCGCAACCGGGCGCCGACGATAAGGGCGCCGACAAGAACCAGATCCAGATTACGGCGGACCAGGGTATCGAGTGGGACAAGAATTCCCAGGTCTACATTGCGCGGGGCAATGCCCGGGTCACGCGCGGTGAGCGGTCTATCTTTGCCGACCGCATCACGGCGTATCACCGTGGTCAAGGAACCAGCAGAAGCGACATCTATCGTGTCGATGCCGAAGGTTCCGTCCGCATCGCCGACGGCGACAATGTCATGACGGGCGAGCGCGGCGTCTACGACAACGACAACAAGGTCGCGCGACTGACCGGCCGCAATTTGTCGATGACGAGCCCGGACTCCAAAATGACGGCGCGTGACAGCTTCGAGTACTGGGACGATAAGCGCATGGCTGTGGCGCGCGGTAACGTGGTCGTGGTCCGCGGCAGCGAAGAGATGCGGGCCGATCACGCGGTGGCCTATTTCGAGCCGAAGGATGGCAGTCAGCCTGATCCCAAGACGCGCGGCAGCAGCGGCAAGCAACGCGTGGCGCGGATCGAAGCCTTCGGCAGTGTCTATATCGCGTCGTGTCAAGGTTATGCGCACGCCGATAAAGGGCTCTATGATCCCAACACGGGAACGGCCGTCCTGACCGGCAACGTGCGCCTGACCCGCGGCCGCGAGCAGGTGAACGGCGATACTGTCGAGATGAACACCCGGACCGGCTACACGCGGATCATTTCCGGCGGCACCGGCCGGGTCCAGGCAACGATCGAGCCCAACAAGGATGCGTCGACGCCCGACACGAAACCGACCGATCGTCCGGGTGCTGCGCCGTGCGATGACAAGACAGCCTCCTCGCCCGAGGGGAAACCGAAGCAGCCGCGCTGAACCTTTTGCGAACTGGTGAAAGTCGCCTGATGTCGATCCGTAACAGAGGCAGGAAGCTCGGCCCGCCGCCTTCGGCACCCACCCCGCGTTCCGGACCGCGGCTGGTGTCGACGGACAGCGGCCTGCAGGCGCACGGCCTGTGCAAGACCTACAGCAACCGGCCCGTCGTGCGCGACGTGTCGATCACCCTGCAGCGTGGCGAGGCTGTCGGACTGCTGGGGCCCAACGGCGCTGGCAAGACGACGACGTTCTATATGGTCTGTGGGCTGGTGCAGGCCGACGAAGGGCGTGTCACGCTGGATGGTCGCGACATCACCGGTCTGCCGATGTTTCGCCGGGCACGGCTCGGTATCGGCTACCTGCCGCAGGAGGCGTCCGTCTTCCGCAGCATGAGCGTTGCCGACAACCTGCGGGCTGTCCTGGAGCTGGTTGAACCCGATCGCCGCACGCGGGAAGACACCGTCGATGCGCTGCTCGAGGAATTCAATATCGCCCACCTGCGCAGTGCGCCGGCAATGGCGCTGTCCGGCGGCGAGCGGCGGCGAGTCGAGATCGCCCGCGCGCTGGCATCGCGGCCGCACTTCATCCTGCTGGACGAGCCCCTGGCCGGCGTCGATCCGATCGCCGTCGAGGAAATCCGTGAAATGGTATCGCAGCTGCGCGATCGCGGAATCGGTGTGCTGATCACGGACCACAAGGTGCGTGAGACGCTTGATATCATCGATCGCGGCTACATCATGCACGCCGGTCAGGTGCTGATCGAAGGTCGGCCGGCGGAGATCGTCGCCAACGAGGAAGTGCAGCGAGTCTACCTCGGCCGGCGGTTCACCCTCTGATGGCGATAGGTCCGCGTGCGATGACGCTGGGCCCGCGCCTGCATCTGGGGCAACGCCAGACACTGGTGATGACGCCGCAGTTGCAGCAGGCCATCAAACTGCTGCAGCTCTCGCAGCTGGAATTGGCGGGCTACGTCGAGCGGGAGCTGGAGGCCAATCCGCTGCTCTCGGAGTCGCCGCGCGAGGACGACGGGCCTGCCGTCGAGCCGTCCGTCGAAAAGGTGACGCCTCGAGAGAGCGACGCCGCCGATACCCTGGCCGACGGCGCCGCCGCGCTGGGTGACGCCGATGATCGGTGGTCGGGCGAGTATGCGGACCACGGCGGCGACGGCTCTTCCGTCCGGATGACGGGCATGGGTGGCCTCGGCGAGGACGCGCCCGATGCGATGGCACGCATCGCCGACAGCGATACCTCGCTTCAGCGTCACGTGCTGGCGCAGATCTCTGCCGAGATGGTCGATCCTGTCGATCGCATGATCGCGGTAAGCCTGGTCGAGCTGCTTGAGCCAAGCGGATACATTGGGTCCGAGGGCGGCAACGTCGTGACGTCGCTGGGCGTGGAACCGTCCCGTTTCGAGGCTGTCCTGGCGCGCCTGCGGCAGCTTGATCCGCCCGGCCTGTTCAGTCGCACGCTGGCCGAATGCCTGGCCGCCCAGCTTGCCGACATCAACCGCCTCGATCCGGCCATGCAGGCGCTGCTGGACAATCTCGACCTGCTGGCCCGCCGCGATTTGAGCGGATTGCTGCGTCGATGCGGCATCGATGCCGAGGACCTGGCGGCCATGATCGCCGAGATCCGCGCGCTCGATCCAAAGCCCGGCTTGCGCTTCGACCACGAGCCGGTGCGTACGGTGATTCCCGACGTCCACCTGCGGCGGGTGCGTCACGCCGAACTCGGTGAAGTCTGGGAAGTGGAATTGAACACCGACGCGCTGCCGCGTGTGCTGGCCGACCGGCGCTACTACGCGACCTTGAGCCGCGATGCCCGAACCAAGGAAACGCGGGAGTTCATCGCCGAACGCTGGCAAACCGCGAACTGGCTGGTGAAGGCCCTGGATCAGCGTGCCAACACGATCCTGAAGGTGGCGCGCGAGATCGCGCTGCAGCAGGAAGGCTTCTTTCGACATGGCGTCTCGGCGCTACGGCCGCTGGTGCTGCGGGATGTGGCGATCGCGACCGGACTTCACGAAAGCACCGTCAGCCGCGTCACCTCCAACAAGTTCATCGCCACACCGCGCGGCCTTTTCGAGTTGAAGTATTTCTTTACCAGTTCGGTCTCGGCGGCCAGCGGCGCGCCGGCGGTGTCGGCCGAGGCCGTGCGGTCGCGCATGCGCCGTATGATCGACGCCGAACGGCCGGATGCGACGCTTTCCGATGACAGGCTGGTCGAGCTGTTGCGCGATGAAGGAATCGAAATCGCGCGGCGCACGGTTGCCAAATATCGCGAGGCCATGCGGATTCCCTCGTCGGTTCAGCGGCGGCGTGAGAAATCACTGTCGGGAATGGGCATGGCTGCCCAGGTTGCGGCGTTGTGAGCGTTTGCTGTACATAGCCCCGCCCGAGCGGTGGCTTGTTATAAACTTTCTAAGGAAAATCAAATGGTTGGGGGTTGCTTGACTCGCCCAATGTCGCTCCATATGGTGAATTCATTGAGCGCCCTGGCTGGCCTTGGCAGTGGGACGCAGACATGGCGATGAAGCTTACGGTCAGCGGCAAGCAGATCGACATTGGCGAGGCGCTACGGGGTCATGTTCAGCGTTCGCTCGACGCGGCCGTGGCCAAGTATTTCGATGGTGCCCTCGAAGGGACGGTAACGTTCTCACGACATGCGCACGAATTTCGCTCCGACATCGTCGTTCATGTCGGTCGCAACATCATGATCCAGAGCCATGCGACCGCCGGCGACCCCTACGTCGCCTTTGAGGCGGCGTGTGATCATGCGGCCAAGCGTCTGCGGCGGCACAAGCGGCGACTGCGCGATCACAACGCGCGCCCGGTGCGCGAGGTCGAGGATACCCTGGCCCGGCAGTCCGTTATCGCCGTCGAGAGTGAAGCGGTCGAGGAAGCCGCCGGTCATGACCCGCTGGTCATCGCCGAGATGCAGACCAGCGTTCAAACCCTGACTGTCGGTGAGGCCGTCATGCGTCTCGATCTGGGACAACTACCGGCCCTGATGTTTCGCAATCGCGCCAATGGTCTGTTCAACATGGTGTATCGCCGCCCGGATGGGAATATCGGCTGGGTCGATCCCCAAAACGTGCCGACGACCACTCCGTCATCCTGAGCCCGGTCGGCTGTAGTAACTCGAATAAGGCATGCCACAATGGAACTTGCGGACATCCTGGCGCCGGACGCCGTGATTGCCGACATGCGGGCGAGCAGCAAGAAGCAGGCGCTGCTGGAGATGGCCCAACGGGCCGCGCACGTGACCGGCCTGCACGAGCGGACGGTGTTCGACGTCCTGCTGGAACGTGAACGCCTAGGCTCGACCGGGCTCGGCGGCGGTATTGCCATCCCGCATGGCAAGCTCGCCGGCCTGGATCGCCTGCACGGTGTTTTCGCACGATTGGCCACCCCGATTGACTTCGAGGCCATCGATGCCCGGCCCGTCGACCTGATGTTCGTCCTGCTGGCCCCTGAAAGCGCCGGGGCCGACCACCTCAAGGCCTTGTCGCGCGTCTCGCGTGCCTTGCGCGACCGCGTGCTGGTCGAAAAGCTGCGGGCGACCGACCGTGCCGACGCCCTCTATGCCCTGCTGGTCGAACCGCTGAAGTCGCCGCGAGCGGCTTAGCCGGGCGCAAGCTGGCACGCTGGCGCGTCCACACAACAGTTCTGGTCAATTGACGCCCTGGACGGCCCCAGCAGGGGCCGCAGGCGTGCTCGACATTTCGCATTTTTCTGTACTAAAAGGTACAGAGATTACTGATTGGTACAGGAGCGGCTCATGATCACAGATCGTCCGCCATTGCCGCCTTTCGTCCGGGCAACCGCGATACAGAAGGTGCGCATGGCCGAAGATGCCTGGAACACGCGCAACCCGGAGCGGGTGTCTCTCGCCTACACGGAGGACAGCCAGTGGCGTAATCGCGCTGAATTCCTCCAGAGCCGCCCAGCGATCGTCGCGTTCTTGACTCGCAAATGGGCGCGGGAACTCGATTACCGGCTGATCAAGGAGCTCTGGGCGTGGGAAGGGCATCGGATTGCCGTCCGCTTTGCCTATGAATGGCATGATGATTCCGGCAACTGGTTCCGTGCCTATGGCAACGAGAACTGGGAATTCGATCAGCACGGTCTGATGCGCTTTCGTCATGCCAGTATTAACGATCTACCGATTGCCGATGCCGATCGAAAGTTTCACTGGGATCGAGCCGGGCCACGGCCGGCGGATCATCCGAACCTCACCGATCTCGGTCTCTGACCCTGATATGGCCAAGATGGTCAGCGAGCGTGCCGATGTGTTGCCTGCATTGGCCGAGGTATTTCGCGAGCATGGTTTCGAGGGGGCGAGCCTTTCGCTGATCAGCCAGCGAACCAGGCTCGGCAAGGGCAGCCTCTATCACTTCTTTCCCGGCGGCAAAGAAGAAATGGCTTCGGCTGTACTGGAGCAGATTGACGCTTGGTTCACAGCCACCGTCTTCAGGCCGCTACGCGAAGCGACGGAGCCGATGCGCGCCATCGACGGCATGCTCCAAGCCGTCGATGACTATTTTCAATCCGGAGGACGTGTATGCCTGATCGGTGCCTTTGCGCTCGGTGATACCCGCGACCGTTTTGCCCAGCAGATTCGCTCATACTTCGCAACCTGGAGCACGGTGCTCGCAGAGGCATTGATGCGGCTGGGCAGGAATGACGAGGTGGCACGCAACCTCGCGGAAGACACACTGGCGTCGATCCAGGGTTCCCTGGTGCTGACGAGAGCGCTCAACGACCCGCACGTTTTCCAACGGACGCTACGCCAGCTGAAAGCGAGGCTCGTCGCGTAAACCGGCACAGGCTCCGAACATAGTAACGGCGCGTCGGGATCCGACGCGCCGTTGTTGCTACGCTCGTTTGCCGGATCAGTGAACCAGCGCCGGCTCCAGCTCGTTCTGCCGCACCAGGGCCTGGGCGGTCTCGATATTGGGTGCACCGGCCAGCGGCCTGCCGTCGGCGGCGAACACGCCGATGGCATTTTTGCCGTCGGGCAGTGTCACGGGCTTGATGTAGGCGAACTGCTCGAGCCCGAGGACAGCGAACTCGGCCGCCGACAATGTCTTGAGGGGAGAGGCTGGTTCAAGCATGGGGTCCTCCTTTGTGACGAACCCGTTGGGCCATTAGCCCGTGACGTCGATGGTTTTGCCGCGCGACGTCTTCGCGGAGGCGCTGGTATCGATCCGAATGGTTTTCACTTTCGGCTCGATGGTAGGCCGCGCCAGATCGATGGCGAGCAAGCCATTCTCCAGCTTGGCGCCGATCACCTCGATGCCGTCGGCCAGCATGAAGGTGCGATGAAACTGCCGCCCGGCGATACCGCGATGCAGGTAGACCCGTTCCGGATCATCCTGCTGCTTGCCGCGCACGGCGAGCTGGTTCTCGACAACTTCGATCGTGAGATCGCTGTCGGTAAATCCTGCCACCGCCAAGGTGATACGCAGTCCGGACTCGCCAATCTTTTCGATATTGTAGGGCGGATAGCCGTCGCTGCCGCTCTTCGTCAGCCGGTCAAGAGACCGTTCGAGCTGTTCAAATCCGAGCAGAAACGGCGAACTGAACATCGACACCCTGTTCACGAAACCCTCCTCTGGCGAGCGAGTGGTCGAGCGGGACCCCGAAGGCATCGCCGCACGGAAAAATATGTGGGCCTCACTGAGTGTGCGTTCAAGGGTCTTTTCAAAGGCATGCCTTCGCTTGCCTTGCTCTCCCGTGGTCTGTATAACCCCGGCCTTCTTTCGGGCGGCCTGGCGCAAAGGGCATGCCATGGCGGTCCGAAGACATCCCGACGAGTGCTCGTCGATAGTGTCCCAATGGGGCACTAACTCATTGAAAAGAGGATGAAAATGCCCAAAATGAAGACTAAGAGCGGAGCCAAGAAGCGGTTCCGGCTCACGGCGTCGGGTAAGGTCAAGATCCCGGTTGCCGGCAAGCGTCATGGCATGAGCAAGCGCGGCAACCGCTTCCTGCGCCAGGCCACTGGCACCGTGATCGCCGCCGAAGGCGACGCGCGGAAGATCAAGCAGTATTTCCTGCCCAACGCGTGACGGAGAGCTGAGCCATGGCCCGCGTCAAACGGGGCGTCACCAGCCACGCCCGCCACAAGAAGGTCCTCAAGCTCGCCAAGGGCTACCGGGGCCGCTCCCACAATACCTATCGTACGGCGCTGGAGAAGGTCGAAAAGGGCCTCCAGTACGCCTATCGCGATCGGCGCGCCAAGAAGCGCAATTTCCGTGCGCTGTGGATCCAGCGCATCAATGCGGCCGTGCGCGAGCATGGCATGACCTACTCGGCGTTCGTCAACGGCATCGCCAAGGCCGGTATCGAGATCGACCGCAAGGTGATGGCCGATCTGGCGGCACGCGAACCGGCGGCGTTTAGGGCCTTGGTCGATCAAGCCCAGGCCGCCCTGAAGTAACGGCCGTCCGGCGCCCGGCGCTGGCGGACGAAAGACAGAGAAAAGGGAAGCCGCGGGCGACCGGGCTTCCCTTTTGTGCGTTTAAGCTCCCTCCCCTGCAGGGGGACGGCAGAACATGAGCAAGACGATGGACGATCTGTCGATGATCCGGTCCGAGACGCTGGCAGCGGTGGCCGCGGCGGCCGATGCACGTGCGCTGGACGCGGCACGGGTGGCGGCGCTGGGTAAGAACGGCCGCGTCACCGGATTGATGAAGACCTTGGGCACGCTGCCGGCGGATGCCCGCAAGGCATTCGGTCAGACGGTCAACACGCTGAAGGATGAGATCGCCGCCGCGCTCGATGCGCGCAAGGCAGAGATCGACCGGACGGCGCTGGCGGCACGTCTGGAGGCGGAGCGCCTCGATGTCAGCCTGCCGGTGCAGCCCGAGCGCATGGGCACGCTGCATCCGATCGGCCAGACCATCGACGAGATCTGCGCTGTGTTCGGCGAGATGGGCTTCGTCTGGGCTGAAGGCCCCGACATCGAGGACGACTGGCACAATTTCGAGGCGCTGAACTTCCCGCCCGACCATCCGGCGCGGCAGATGCAGGACACGTTCTTCCTGCCGCCGCGGGCAGACGGCATGCCCATGGTGTTGCGCACCCACACCTCGCCGGTGCAGGCGCGCACCATGCTCGACAAGCGCGTGCAGAAGATGCTGGCCGACGGCGGCTCGCTGCGCGTGATCGTGCCCGGCCGCACCTTCCGCACCGACAGTGATCAGACCCATACGCCGATGTTCCACCAGGTCGAAGGCCTGGTGATCGACCGCACGACGCACATGGGTCATCTCAAGGGCTGCCTCACCGACTTCTGCCGCGCCTTCTTCGAGGTCGACGACGTGCCGGTGCGGTTCCGTCCTTCCTACTTCCCCTTCACCGAGCCGTCGGCCGAGGTCGATATCGGCTGCTCGTGGAAGGGCGGTGAACTGCGGATCGGCGCCGGCGACAGCTGGCTCGAGATCCTTGGCAGCGGCATGGTGCATCCCAATGTGTTGCGCCATTGCGGGCTGGATCCCGAGGTCTACCAGGGCTTCGCCTTCGGCATGGGCATCGAGCGCGTGGCGATGCTGAAATACGGCGTCCCGGATCTGCGCACGTTCTTCGACTCCGATCTGCGCTGGCTGCGCCACTACGGTTTCTCGGCGCTCGACGTCCCGAGCCTCACGGGAGGGCTCAGCCGATGAAGTTCACGCTCTCCTGGCTCAAGGAGCATCTCGACACCACGGCGTCGGTGACCGAGATCCGCGATACGCTCACCATGCTCGGCCTGGAAGTCGAGTCGGTTGATGATCGTGCTGCCAAGCTCGAGGGCTTCATCACAGCCCACGTGCTGGAAGCGGTGCAGCATCCCAACGCCGACAAGCTCAGGGTGTGCACGGTCGACACCGGCAGCGGTGTCGTGCAGGTCGTGTGCGGAGCCCCCAACGCGCGCACCGGCATGAAGGGTGTGTTCGCGCCCTCAGGCGCACACATTCCGGGCACCGGACTCGATCTGAAACCGACCAAGATCCGTGGCGTCGACAGCAACGGCATGCTGTGCTCGGAGCGCGAGCTGGAGCTGTCGGAAGACCATGCCGGCATCATCGACCTGCCGGCCGACACGCCGATCGGCCTGCCGGCGGCGCGGGTGCTGGGCATCGACGACCCCGTGATCGAGATCAAGGTGACCCCCAACCGCGCCGATGCCTTGGGCGTGGTCGGCATCGCGCGCGATCTCGAGGCCGCCGGTCTTGGCCGCCGCAAGGCACCCGACGTCGCCAAAGTGCCGGGTACCTATAAAAGCCCCGTGCGCTGGACGCACGGCTACGACGTGAAGCCCGGCGTATCGTGCCCGATCGTCGTTGGCCGCCACTTCCGTAATGTGAAGAACGGCCCCAGCCCGGCGTGGCTGCAGCAGCGGTTGCGCGCCATCGGCCTGCGGCCAATCTCGGCCCTGGTCGACATCACCAACCTGGTGACGTTCGATCTCAACCGGCCCCTGCATGTCTTCGACGCCGACAAGATCGCGGGCGATCTGGTGATGCGCCAGGCGAAGCCGGGCGAGACGGTCCTGGCGTTGGATGGCCGCACCTATGCGCTCGATGAGACGATGGCGGTGATTGCCGACAGCAAGGCGGTCCACGGCATCGGCGGCATCATGGGCGGCGAGGACAGCGGGGTGTCGGAAACGACGACCAACGTGTTCCTCGAGGTCGCCTATTTCGATCCGATCGCGGTTTCTGCGGCCGGCCGCAAGCTCGCCATCCAGTCCGACGCACGCTATCGCTTCGAGCGCGGCGTCGATCCGGAATCAGTGTGGTGGGGCGCCGAAGTTGCTGCGCGGTTGATCCTCCAACTGTGCGGCGGCGAGACCAGCGAGCGCGTGTCCAGCGGCATCATGCCGGTGTGGCAGCGCAGCTACGGGCTGCGCCCCGATCGCGCCAGGACGCTGGGCGGTGCCGATGTGCCGGCGGCGGCGCAGCTCGACATCCTGCGCAAGCTCGGCTTCGCGCCGTCGGGTGACGGGCCATGGTCGGTCGCCGTGCCGTCGTGGCGTCCCGATGTCGTCGGCGAAGCCGACTTGGTCGAGGAAGTCGTGCGCGTGCACGGCTACGACAATGTGCCGGCCGTCTCCATGCCGCGCGAGACCGCCACGTCACGACCGGTGCGCACGGCCGAGCAGCGCCGTGTGCCCACGGCACGTCGCGCGCTCGCCGTCCGTGGTCTGACGGAAGCCGTAACGTCGTCGTTCACGCACTCGGTGCTGGCCGATCTGTTCGGCGGTGTCGGTGACGACCTGAAGGTCCTCAACCCGATCGCGTCAGAGCTCGATGTGATGCGGCCGTCGATCCTGCCCAACCTGCTGCAGGCCTGCGGTCGCAATGAGGCGCGTGGCCTGAAGGATCCGGCGCTGTTCGAAGTCGGCCCGCAGTACAAGGACGCGACGCCCACCGGCCAGCGCCCGATCGCAGCCGGCGTGCGCTACGGCAAGGGCCAGCCGCGCGCCTGGACCAGCCCCGAGCGGCCGGTCGATGCCTTCGATGCCAAGGCTGACGCGCTGGCGGTGCTCGCTGCCATCGGCGCGCCGACCGACAATCTGGTGGCCCAGCCCAAAGCGCCAGCCTGGTACCACCCCGGACGGTCCGGTGCACTGATCCTGGGCGACCGGCCGCTGGCCTGGTTCGGCGAGGTGCATCCCGATATGTTGGCAAAGCTCGACCTGCGTGGTCCGGCCGCTGCGTTCGAGGTGTTCCTCGATGCCGTGCCGCCGGCCAAGGCACGCCCCAGCAAGGCGCGCCCGGCCCTGAAGCTGTCACCGTTCCAGCCTTTGGAGCGCGACTTCGCCTTCATCGTCGATGGCGCGGTGCCCGCCGAGACCCTGGTGCGCGCTGCCCGCGGCGCCGATCGCGCCATGATCACCGCGGCGCAGGTGTTCGACGTCTACGCCGGCAAGGGTGTGCCCGACGGCAAGAAGTCGGTGGCCCTGTCGGTGACCATCCAGCCGGCCGACAAGACGCTGACCGACGAGGAGATCGAGGCGATCTCGCAGAAAATCGTGGCCCAGGTCGCCAAGCAGTCGGGCGGCGTGCTGCGCGGGTAACGGCCCTTTCGGCGTCACCCGCGGACGATCAGTCCCTGCGGCGAGGCCATCATACCCGTCATGTCGCGGGCACTGGACAGGATACGCCACGACAGCATCTTCTGGGCATAGGCAAGCATCGTCTGCGCGGCGGCGGGATCGCGCGACAGGTCGTTGAGACAATGCGGGTCGGCCGCCAGATCGAAGAAGAGCGGCGGCAGCGCAGCGAAGTGGACGTACTTGTAGGCCTCATCGCGAATCACGGCGAGCGAGCAGGCGTCCATCGGCAAGCCTAGAGCCGCCTCGGCGTCATAGGGTCCCGTGCCGCGGAAATCGAACTCCCAATGGACCTCGCGACGCCAGTCCTCGACGTCGTGGCCACGCACCAGCGCCAACAGGGAGCGACCATCGCATTGCCGCGGCATCGGGAGGTCGAGCCAGTCGAGGATGGTGGGCATGACGTCGACTGCTTCGGTGAAGCGATCGATTGTCCGGCCGCTCCCCGGGTCGGCCGCCGAACGCGGATCGCGCACGATCAAGGGCACGTGGAAGGCCTCATCGAAGTAGCCCTGTTTGCCCAGCATCCAGTGATCGCCCAGCATCTCGCCGTGGTCGGAGGTCACGACGATCAGGGTATCGTCGTAGAGGCCCCACGCCTTCAGCTGGTCGATCAGCCGCCCGACCTGATCGTCGACTTCCGCGACCATGCCGTAATAGGTAGCGCGCAGCTGCGCGAGATCGGCCTCGCTGAGGTCGCTGACCAGCCCGTCGCCGGTGACGAAGTAGCTCGATTGCTGCTGGGTTCGCAGGTAGTGCGCCAGCAGCGGGTGCTGCAGCGCGGCTTCGGCGCGGCTCGGCGCCCGGCGCAACGCCGGCATCGCGGCCGGATCATAGAGATCGTGATAGGGCCGCGGGGCGATGAACGGCGGGTGCGGACAGATGTGGGCCGCATGGACGAACCAGGGCTGGTCGCGGCGCACCGAGATGTAGTCGAGCACCGTGTCGGTCAGGAATGCCGTGATACTGTGCTCGGCGGCGAAACGTGCCGGCGCCCAGGTCGGGCCACGGCCGGACGAGTCCAGTGCCGGTCGATAGATCTCGTCCATAGCGACGGGGAAGTCGTAGCCCTTCGCGTGGAGGTGGGCGACCCAGGGCAGCGGCTGTGCCGAGAGGTAGAGCTGCGGGGTGAAGCCCGGCATCACCGACTCGTACGTTGTGAGCGCCGGATCGCCAGGATCCATGCCGGTCGGGTCGACGGTCGTGTCGGTGTAGCCGAACAACGCGGGATCGTAGCCCAGCCGGCGACTTTCCAGCGCCAGGTTGGTGAACCGGCGCGACAGCGGCGATCCGTTGCGCATGACGCCGTTGTTATGTTGGTAGGTACCGGTCAACAGCGCCGCCCGTGAGGGACCGCAGGGCGCCGCCTGGACGAAATGTCGGGTACACAGCACGCCGTCGGCCGCCAGCCGGTCGAGATGGGGCGTCCTGAGAATCGGGTTGCCGGCGGCACCCAGCGCATCGGCGCGCCACTGGTCGATGACAATGAACAGGACGTTTCGCCGCACAGCCATGACCGCTCCCTGCCCCTGATGACGAAGACCAGCGAGCCGGCGCCTCGAAGCCGGCAAGCCATGTCGTTTCCAGGATGCCGGATTGTCTTGAATTTATATATAATATCAAGAAGTTAGGTATGACTGCCTGCAGCCGCTGCGAAGCCGTTGCGCGGAACACCCCTGGCCTCTATCTACCCGGACCGTTTTCTCGCGCTTTGGATACCTCCGCCGGCATGACCGAGCTCTCGCAGATCCGTAACTTTTCGATCGTGGCGCATATCGACCACGGCAAGTCGACCTTGGCCGACCGCCTGATCCAGCGTTGCGGGGCGGTCGAGGCGCGCGAGTTCCATGACCAGCTGCTCGACAGCATGGATATCGAGCGTGAGCGCGGCATCACCATCAAGGCGCAGACGGTGCGGCTGAACTACACCGCTCGCGACGGCCAGCAGTACGTGCTGAACCTGATGGACACGCCGGGCCACGTCGATTTCGCCTACGAGGTGAGCCGGTCGCTGGCGGCATGCGAAGGGTCGCTGCTGGTGGTCGATGCCAGCCAGGGTGTCGAGGCGCAGACCCTGGCCAACGCCTACCACGCCATCGAGGCCGGCCATGAGCTCATCCCGGTGCTCAACAAGATCGACCTGCCCGCGGCCGAGCCGGAGCGGGTGAAGAAGGAGATCGAGGACGTTATCGGGCTCGATGCCTCCAATGCGATCCCGATCTCGGCCAAGACCGGGCAGGGCATCGACGATGTATTGGAGGCGCTGGTCGAACGTCTGCCTGCGCCGTCGGGCGATCGCGCTGCAGCGCTCAAAGCATTGCTGGTCGACAGCTGGTACGACCCATATCTCGGCGTCGTCACCCTGGTGCGCGTGCGCGACGGCGTGCTGAAGAAGGGCATGAAGATCCGCATGATGTCGAACGGCGCCGCCTATGACATCGACAAGGTCGGCGTCTTCACGCCCAAGCCGGCGGAAGCCGGCGAACTGGGGCCGGGCGAGATCGGCTTCATCATCGCCGGCATCAAGACCATCTCGGACTGCAAGGTCGGCGACACCATTACCGAAGAGCGCCGCCCGGCCGACTTCCCGCTGTCGGGCTTCAAGCCGTCAGTGCCGGTGGTGTTCTGCGGCCTGTTCCCGGTCGACGCCAGCGACTACGAGAACCTGCGCGATTCGCTGGCCAAGCTGCGGCTCAACGATTCGAGCTTCCACTTCGAGCCCGAAAGCAGTGCGGCGCTGGGCTTCGGTTTCCGTTGTGGCTTCCTCGGCCTGCTGCATCTGGAGATCGTGCAGGAGCGCCTGGAGCGCGAGTTCGATCTCGACCTCGTCACCACGGCGCCGTCGGTGGTCTACCGGATCACCATGACTGACGGCGGCGCGATCGAGCTGCACAATCCCACCGACTATCCCGATCCGGCGCATATCGCGACGATCTCGGAGCCCTGGATCAAGGCGACCATCATCGTGCCCGACGAGTATCTCGGCCCGGTGTTGTCGCTGTGCCAGGAGCGCCGCGGCGTACAGGTCGACCTCACCTACGCCGGCACGCGCGCCATGGTGGTCTATCGCCTGCCGCTCAACGAGGTCGTATTCGACTTCTACGATCGCTTGAAGTCGGTGACCCGCGGCTACGCCAGCTTCGACTACGACATGGCTGGCTACGAGGAGGGCGATCTCGTCAAGGTCACCATCCTGGTCAACGGTGAAACCGTCGACGCGCTCTCCATCATCGTGCATCGCAGCCACGCCGAAAGCCGTGGCCGCACATTGTGCGAGCGGCTGAAGGATCTCATTCCCAAGCAGCTGTTCAAGATCGCCATCCAGGCCGCGATCGGCGGCCGTATCATCGCCCGCGAGACCATCAGCGCCTTGCGCAAGGACGTGCTCGCCAAGTGCTACGGCGGCGACATCACGCGCAAGAAGAAGCTGTTGGAGAAGCAGAAGAAGGGCAAGAAGCGCATGCGGCAGATCGGCAATGTCGAGATCCCGCAGTCGGCCTTCCTCGCCGCGCTGAAAACGGGCAGCTGAGGATCGGGGCGGCCCACGCCGGTGCGTATCATCAGGGGCGGGAGCGCCGGTGATCGCAGGCATCGGGGGCGGTTAGGGCCACCATCCCTGCGTCGAAGCAAATCAGGCCTCCGGTTCGCGCAGCCGGAGGCCTGAGCCTGGATGTACCGCAAGCCGCGTCAGCACTGCGGTTTGACGCGGAACTCCACCCGGCGGTCAAGCGCATCGCTGGCATCATCGCGCCCTGTGCCGACCATGGCCTCGCGCGGGCCGACGCCGGTTGCGGTCGTGCGGCCCGACAGCGCCGGCGCCAACACGGTCAGGCGCCCCTGCACGGCTTGTGCGCGCCGCACCGACAACTGCTCGTTGACGTCGGCAGCGCCCGACGTGCTGGTATGTCCACGGATCTCGAGGCAGGTCTGGCGCTGACTCGTGCGATCGGCAATCTGGCCCAGCCACATCGGGTATTGGCCGCCGCCCTCGCCGGCGATGAACGCCGTCGATCCGGGCTGGAACAGCAGCTTGACCGCCAGTCGCTGATGCTCGAGGCCGTAGTTCACGAGCTGGCCGAACTGCGCCGTCGCCGCTGCTTCACGACCTAAGCGGTGATTCACCAGGTACAGTCCGTTGAAGACGCGCAGTTGATCGCCGGCAGCCGCGGCGCGTGCGTTCTCGAATTTCGCAAGCGCTTGCTGCAGACGCCCGGCCTCGTAGAGCGCCATGGCTTCCTGCACCAGGGCGGCGGTTTCGATCCCGCGCACATACTGCTCGGGGATCGGGTCACCGACCTTGGTCCCCTGGCAGGTGTTCACGTAGCTGCGGATCGCCGAATCCTCCGACCATACCGGGCTCTGTTGGAAGAAGGCAGCCGGGCTGGCGTCAACACTCTCGAGCTGCGCGCGGGCGACGCTCTTGGCCACCGTGCGGCCGCTCTTGAGATCGGCCATCACGAGGCAGAAGCGATAGGCCACGCGTGGCCCGGTCGTCTGGTTCGTGGGGTTGACCGGCGTGAACGTGCCGACCATCACCAGCGGCTGCTGCGCCACCGAGTCGGCCGTGAAGGGCACGATGCGATAGCTCGGATAGCGCTCGCGGATCAGCGTCGATATGCGCGCGCCGATGCGGCGGGTGGCGGCGGACTGATCGCCCGTGACGCCATCGACCAGCGGATCAATCACGACGACGCGCGGACTGCCAGCATTCGCAGCAAGCACGGCGTTGGCGGCGTTGTCGACCGCCTGATCGAAAGGAAGGATCGGCGGTAATGTCGGCGCCGTTGGTGGGGCGGCAGCCTGCTGCGGACTTTGCGCGCAGCCGAGCATAACCATCGGTACCAGGAACGCCAATGCTGTGATGCCCAAGCAACGAGCTCGCGTGATTGTCGACATTTTTCCCTCCATGGATCAGCCTCTGCAGTTGCTTCGAAGGAACGCCAGATCGGCATCCGACAACGGCTCGCCGATCTGGGCGCGTGCGTTAATGGTGCGGCAACGCGCTGCCGCAGCGGGGTTGCCGGCCGGCCCCGGCTGGGCTTCACGTGGCTTCTGGTTCTCGTCGACCCTGCCAAGAGCCGCCGCCTGCTCCCGCAGCGTCGCCAGCTGAGGTGCCGTCAGGTAGCCCGACTCTGGATACCCCTGGCCTTTCTGCCATGCCGCGATCATCTGACGCGTGCGCGGCCCGAACACGCCATCAGTCCCTTGCGTGTTGAACCCCAGTGCGACCAGCGTCACCTGTACCCGGCGTCTGTCGACGTCGGACAGCCTGAGCTCGGCTTCTGCCGCCTCGGCCTGTTGCTTTGCCTCGGCATCCGCCTTCGCCTTCGCCTCCGCCTGTGCCCGGGCTTGTTCCTCCGCTGCACGCCGTGCAGCCTCTTGCTCACGCCTTTGTCCGGCTTCCCGCTCTGCCTGCTCTCGCTCGGCCTGGACCCTGGCTTCTTCTTCGGCCTTTCGCCTGGCGTCGGCGGCCGCTGCCTGTTCAGCATCGGTCCGCTTGCGCTCTTCCTCGGCGCGCCGCTGCGCTTCCGCCGCCTGCCGCTCCTGCTCGCTCTTGTGCCGAGCCTCCTCGGCCGCCTTGGTACGAGCTGCCTCGGTAGCCTTGCGATCCGCCTCGATCTTCGCCCTCTCCGCTTCCTGGCGCGTGCGTTCCTCGTCGGCGCGCCGCTTGGCTTCTTCCTCTGCCAGGCGCTGCTGCTCGGCCTTGCGCCGAGCCTCCTCCGCCGCTTTGACGCCTGCCTCTTCGGCCGCCCGTCGGTCAGCCTCCGCCTTCTCTGCCCTGGCTTTTGCTTCGGCCGTCTTGCGGGCCTCCTCCTCGCTGCGCTGGCGTTTCTGCTCGGCGCGGCGTGCCGCCGCTTCGGGAGTTTCGATCGGCGACTGGAAGACGACGTAGGCCCCCGCGCCGGCAAGGCAAACAGCGACGACAGCCGCGCCAAGCCACAGGCGGCCGCGGCGTTTCCGCGGCTGGACGTCGACTTTGACCGTCGATTCCATTTCCCTGATCGACGTGGGTGGCGGCCCAGGGCGTCTCGATGGCGCGCCGTCCAAGAGAATGCGACGCAAGTCGTCGATCGATTGCGGGCGGTCCGCGGCTTTCAGCGACAGGCCGGCATCGATGGCCGCCAGCAGCCCTGTCGCGTAGCGACCCTTGCCCACCTCGGCCGCCGGCAGCATGGCGATGTCACCGGCCATGCGTTCGATCGCACTCGGTGGCTGCCTACCGGTGATGCAGTGGTACAGTGTTGCTGCTAGCGCATAAATATCGGTCCACGGCCCCTGCTCGCCGGAAGCCACCTGCTCGAGAGCGGCGTAGCCTGGCGTGTAAACGGCGGTCAGCGCCTTGAAGCGGCCTTGCAGCGCCACACGCGATGCGCCGAAATCCAGCAGCGTCGGCGTACCCAACACGTCCATCACGATGTTGTCGGGCTTGATATCGCGATGCAGGAAGCCTGCTTCGTGCACTTGCTCTAACCCATCGAGCAGCGGATAGAGAAGCTGATCGATGACGAGCTGCGGCAGGCGGCCCTCGCGTTTGAGGCGCGCGTCCAGAGGCTCACCCCGGACCAGCGCCATCACCATGTACGCCGTGCCGTAAGCCTCCAGATAGTCGAACACGTCGACAACGCCGGGAGCGTCGCTGAGCCGGGCCAGCGTCCGCGCCTCGGCCAGGAAACGCTCGCGACCCCAGCGGAAATCCTCGGCGACCTGCGTCGAACGCGGCAGCACGGAAAAGTCGGGCTGGCGTACCGCGAAGCTGGTCGGAAGATATTCCTTGATCGCGACTTGACGGTCGAGCTGGACGTCAATGGCGCGGTAGGTGATTCCGAAGCCGCCCTGGCCCAGAATTGCAACAATCTCGTATTTGCCGACGCGCGTGCCTGGCGCCAGGGCAGTCAGGTTATCGGACCGCGTGTCAATGTTGTTCGCACCGGGATGCTGCGGTGGTTTCTGGGGTTTGATTTCGCCGACCACGTCCGGATGCTCCAGAAGCATCCTCCTCTTCTTGCAACAGAGGGGCAAGACTTCTGCATTTGAGTGAAATTAGTGACCCGCGGGTATGCCAGTTTCGACGACGAGACGGAGACCTGCGACGAAGGCGACCTCGTCAGCTCACCATCCTGGTCAACGGCGAGACGGTCGATGCGGTCTCAGTCGGCCTTCCTCGCCGCGCTGAAGACGGGAAGCTGATTTTCGGACCGCGCGCGTCCACGCGCGCATTCGCTCGCAGCGACCGCGGAGAGCGACCCTGTCGGCGCTTCGCGCCGATGCGGGCGTGGACGCCCGCGGTCCGAAAAATATCGTCGGACTTGTGGCTACCGCCGCCGCCGGCGACGGCGCGGGCCGGCGTCGTCGTTGCGCCGGCGGAAGATGTAGCCGACGACCAGGCAGAACAGGGCGACGCCCCCGACAACGAACAACGCCGGCTGCAGCAGCACCGGCCGGACGGTCGAGTCCCAGATGTCCTCGTGGAGGTAACGCTGGACGACCGCCTGCATCAGGTTGAGGCTGGGAGCGTGGAACTTGAACCACAGCTCGCCGAGCGCGGTGAGCGACCGGTCGCCGTTGTCGACATACTCGGCCGCCTCATAGACCCCGATCACCGCCGTGACCAGGAGCAGGAGCCAGCCAAGCCCGCGCAGCACCACCATCAATCGGCCCTCCCCGCCGCGGTCCGTTGCCCCAACGGACCCGACGCTATCAGCCGGCCGTCCCGGACGAAAGCCGGCAGTCCCTGCAACACCATTTTCCGGGAGGTTGGCAAAAGCCAGACCGGCGTATAGGTTGCGCCGCGATCGGAGAGGTGGCCGAGTGGTTTAAGGCACACGCTTGGAAAGCGTGCGTGGTGTAACAGCCACCGCGGGTTCGAATCCCGCCCTCTCCGCCATCCCATGCCACGGTTCGCTATAACCTACCGCTACCGCGGGCAGACATGACGCCGCCGCGAGCGATGAGGCTCTGCCTTCCCCTCTCGACATGAGTTTACACTCATATTTCACGTGTGGCTGGCAGGACGTCGGAAAAACAGCGAGACGCGGTCTTGCTGGGCTCGTTTCGAAGTCTCCTCAAACCCCAGCCGCAGGGCGAGTCTGATGGAGGCGGCATTCTCGCTGTCGATCATGCACACGACAGCGGAGGAGAGCTCGGCGTCCGCCCACGTCAACATCGTCTGCAGGGCCTCGAAGGCGAATCCCCGACCGTGCACTGCGGGCATCATCGCCCAGCCCGCCTCCGGGGCACCTTTGAGATCCTCGATGCCTTCGCGCTGCCAGTCGGCAAGACCGACTTCGCCGATGAAGCGACTACTGGCACGGTCGATCACTGCCCAATAGCCGTACGGCCTGATCATCCAATGACCAAGGTAGCGCAGTATCCGATGCCAGACTTCTTCGCGCGTGAAGGGGCGGCCGCCGATATGCCGGACAACAGTCTGATCGCTCCACATTGCGGCCGCCGCCGCCAGGTCCTCTTCGCGGTGCTGGCGCAGCAGCAAACGGTCCGAGCGCAAGATCGGCGCATTTCCCAATTCGGTCATGAGGACAGATACCAGATGATCGGAAAAAGCACTTGCGTGGCACTGCATGCATTTGCGCGCAACGACTTCTTGCGCAGGTTGCATTCACCCACGTCGTCAGCTAGCCAGGAGAGCGTGTGTGAACGTGATCGCGGCGATGGTCACGACGATCATTGTCTCGGGAAGGCGGTTTGATCCAATTTCATTTTTGTAACAGGGGCTTCGCTCGATTCTTGGCCCTGGACACACGCCCGTGATGCGGTGCTCTGCCAACCGTGCCAAAATTCCGCCGCCGGGGGGCCTTAGAAGCGACTGCGAAGCTGTGGGGTAGAACGTATCGTCGATGACTCCCGGGCAGAACGCGGCACTCATGCCGACAGTAGCCAGCGGCCGCGATTCCGGTGGGTCGACGACGGACCGGCTGGCGACGTTGCCGCCGGGAACGCGCGTCGGACGCTATGAAGTCGTCGCCACGTTGGGGCAGGGCGGTTTCGGTATCACCTATCGTGCGCGCGATACCCAGCTTGGACGGGAGGTCGCGCTCAAGGAATACCTGCCGATCGCGTGCGCCGTGCGTCAGCGCGACGCCACCGTCCTGCCGCGCTCGACACAAACCGTCGAGAGTTTCCGCTGGGGCCTCGAACGCTTCCGCGCCGAGGCCACGACGCTGGCGCGGCTCGAAGGCGTACGCGGCGTGGTCGCGGTGCACGACTATCTGGAGGCCAACGGCACCGCTTACATGGTGATGGCCCTGATCAAGGGCGAGACGCTGGAGGCGCTGCTGCAGCGCGAGCGGCAGCTGTCGTCGGCGATGCTGGAGCGCTGGCTGCCGGCGCTCCTGGACGGGCTTGAGCGTGTACACGCGCTCGGCTTCCTGCATCGCGATATCAAGCCGGCCAACATCCTGATCGATCCCCAGGGTTTGCCGACCCTGATCGATTTCGGTACCGCGCGCCTGGCGTTGCAGGACCACACCCAGGTCATGACGGCCGTCTACACGCCGGGATATGCGCCGCTGGAGCAGGCGAGCGCCGCACATCAGGGACCGTGGACTGACCTCTACGCCTTGGGCGCGACGCTCTATCGGGCGATTACCGGTACGCCGCCCCTGACCGCCAAGGACCGTGTCGTCACCGATACCCTGGTGCCGGCATCGCGTCTCGGCGCTGGGCATTATCCGCCGGCATTGCTGGCCGCCATCGATGCGGCGCTGGCCGTGCATCCGCAGCAGCGGCCCCAGACCATCGCCGACTGGCGGCGCATGTTGGGTGCGCATGGCGTGTCGAGCGATAGCGTGCGCGGGGTATCGACGCCGACCTCCCGCACCGGCGGTGCGGCGGCCAACTGGCTGGTGTCGTCGGCCGACATTCATTCCGTCAACGCGCCGACACCGGTTGCGCCGCCGGTGCCGTCGATGTCGGCTGCGGCCTATGTGCCAGTGCCACCGTCACCCGCGACAGCCGCGCGCGCACAGCGCCGGGGCCCGCCTGTGTGGTTGGCCGTGTCGTCGATCGGCGTCCTGTCGGTTTGCCTGATCGGCATGGTCGGCTACATGGTCTGGGAAACCCGGCAAGAGGCCGCCCGCCGCGACGCGCCGCAACCGACGCAGCAGGCGACGGCGCCAGCGCCACCACTACCACCACCCACACGGTCCACCGCGCCCGCGCCGACAACCGGTCCTACGCCGGCTGTCGTGCCGACGCCGTCCAGCCCTCCGTCGTCAGCCGGAGCGACGCCCTATTCCGGCGGATCGGGCAATCCCGCAATTGCTAGTGAATCGGTGCGGCGCGCCATCGACGAGACCGCTCGTCGCCGCGCGGCGGAGATCAACCGGCAAGGCGGCATCGGATCGGGCGAGCTGAAGCAGATATGTTCGCCCCTGCGCCAGAGTTCGTTGATCGAGATCGTCGTCGCCTGCACGACCCTGATCATTCTCAACCGCGACGATCCCTTGAACATGGCGGTCATCTACGCCAACCGCGCCCAGGCTTATCGTGAACTGGGGGAGCCCCGGGCCGCGGTCCGCGACCTCGATGCGGCGGTCCAGCGGGATCCGAAGAATGCCGAGATGATGGGGCTGCGCGGCTACGTCTACTTTGAGATGAAGCAGTACGAGCGCGCGATTGCCGACTTCGATGCGGCGCTGCAGCTCGATCCGCGCAACCTCAATGCGCTCTTGGGCCGCGGCAATGCCAACGCCGATCGCGGCCGTATCGACCTTGCGATGCAGGACTACAATCTCGCGACGCAGCGCAATCCTTCGGCACCGGAGCCGTTCTTCAATCGGGGAAAAGTCTACTTCATGCAGCGCAACTATGACGGCGTGGTGAGCGAGCTCACGCAAGCGATCCGGCTCAATCCGGCGCGCGGTGAGTACTTCGGCCTGCGCGGTGGCGCCTACGCGATGAACAAGGACTACGAGCGCGCGCTGGCCGATCTTGACCAGGCCATCCGCCTCGATCCCAGCGACGCCGATTATTTCTTCAACCGCAGCGGCGTCAAGCTGCGCATGGGTGACAAGGCGGGCGCGGACGCCGACATGGCCCGCGCCAAGGCCCTCAACCCGACCATCCAGTAGCCGGGAGAATCCGGCCGGTGGCACATGACGCTTCTTCCGGGCCGGCAAGCCATACACAGGTCGATGCATTCGGCGCACTGCCGGGTGGCGCGCGCGTCGGCCGCTACGAAGTCGTCTCCGTACTCGGCCGCGGCGGTTTCGGCGTCACCTATCTCGCTCGCGACGTGCAGCTGGGCCGCGACGTCGCGCTCAAGGAGTACCTGCCGGTCCATTTCGCCGAACGCCAGGACAACCAGGTTGTCCTGCCGCGGTCAACCCAGGTCGCATCGGATTTCACCTGGGGCCGCGAGCGCTTCCTGGCGGAAGCCAAGACACTGGCGCAGCTGGGCGGCGTGCGTGGTGTCGTGGCCGTGCACGACTTCCTGAAGGCCAACGGCACCGCCTACATGGTGATGGCGCTGGTCCGCGGTGAGACACTGGAAGCTATCCTCAAGCGCGAACAGCGCTTGGCGTTCGCCATGCTGGACCGCTTCCTGCATCCCCTGCTCGATGGCCTGGAGCGGGTTCACGCCACCGGCTTCCTGCACCGCGACATCAAGCCTGGCAATATCATCATCGATAACCTGGGCCAGGGCACGCTGATCGACTTCGGCGCCGCGCGCATCACGCTGCATGATCGCACGCAGTCAATGACGGTGATCTTCACGCCCGGCTACGCGCCGTTCGAGCAGACCAGCGCTAGTGGCCAGGGCCCGTGGACCGATATCTACGCATTGGGCGCGACGCTCTATCACGGCATCACCGGCGCGCCGCCACCGAACGCCATCGAACGCATGCTGGGCGACCGGATGGTCGCGGCACGGACGGCGGCCGCGGGACGCTACCCACCGCCGTTCCTCGCTGCCATCGACGCGGCCCTGGCGCTGAAACCGGAACGGCGCCCGCAGACCATCGCCCTATGGCGGCGCCTGCTGTCCGGCGAGGTGACGCCGGACGCGACGTCGGGTGGGCCGGCCTGGCAGGTGACCGACCCGGTACCGCAGCCAGCGGCGCCGATGTCATTGCCGTCCGCGGGGAGTCGACGTGGCGGCCGTGGATTGGCCTGGACCGCAGCAAGCCTTGCAGCGCTGGCATTGCTGGGCGGCGGCGGATACTGGGCCTGGACGAATGGGACGTCGGTCGTGCCGTCGTCCCAGACGGCGTCACCGTCGCCATCGGTCAATCCCGCGCCGCCACCGCAGGCGACGGCGGCCAGCGCCGAGGTCATGGCACTGCAGAACCAGTGCGCCAATGCGGGCCGTCGCTTTGCGTCGGCGGCTGTCGTGCAGGCTTGTACCCGCCTGATCGAGGCCGGCGGCGATGCGCCGGATGTCGCACGGGCCTACAACGGGCGTGGTGTTGCCTACGTCATCATGGGCGACCTGGTCGCCGCGGTGCGCGACTTCGACGATGCCATCAAACGTGATGGCCGCAATGCGCGGTTTTATCAGAACCGCGCCGACGCTTACGGCCGAAACGGCCAGAACGATCGCGCGATCACCGACTACAATCAGGCCATCGCCGCGGATGCCCGCGATGCCGCAGCCTATGTCGGGCGCGGGGACGTTCATCTGCGCATGGGCGACGAAGCGCAGGCGCTGCGTGACTACGAGCAGGCCGTCAAGCTCGAGCCGACCAATGCGGCTGCTGCTTACAAGCAAGGTTTGATCTTCGCCGGCCGGAAGGATTTCAGCCAGGCCGTCCGTGCCTATACCCAGGCCATTCAATCGGCGCCCAGCGAGTTCGACTATTACGTCAAGCGCGCCGTCGCCTTTGCGGCCGTGGGTGACCTTGGCCGCGCTGTCGCGGACTACGACATGGCGATCAACATCAAGCCACGGGATTCGGTGGCGCTCTATCAGCGCAGCCTGCTGAAGCGGCGGCAGGGCGATGCCGTCGGTGCCGATGCGGACCTGAAGCGCGCGAAAGCGATCGACCCCAATCTGGAATGAGGCGTGCGCGTCACGCGGCACGACCACGGACAAACTGATGCGTCGTTGCGGCAACGCGCTGTCCGAGATGCCGTGCTGTTTCGAGATCCGCCTCAGGGGGCACCACATCGGGACCCTGGTCAGTATTGGATTGCGCACCGGCGCCGAGGAAGAAGCCCAGTCGATTGAGATCGGCGTTTGATCCCGCGCTTGAACAGTTTCCCGGCGGGATCGCGAGATTGACCCAGTGCATGCCATGCTGGGCGGCGAACAGCGCCATCTGGATCAGCGTCGCCAGCTTGTCGCCGGCATGCGAGCCGGAGTTGGTGAATCCGGCGGCGATCTTGTTCTTCCAGGCAAAGTCCTTCGACATGACAGCATGGGAGGTCGCCTCCTGAAAGGCCTTGAAGGCGGCCGACGCGCTCGCGACATAGGTCGGGGCGCCGAAGATGATGGCTTCCGCCTGCGCCAGATCGTCCCAGCGCCCCTGTGCCTCCTCGACGGTGAGCAGCATCGCCTCGGCGCTGTCGACCTGCTCGACCCCGGCTTTCACGGCCTCGGCCTGTCGCGCCGTGTGGCCGTAGCCGCTGTGATACACGATCGCGATGCGAATACTCGCCACCACGTCAGCCTCCGTTTGAATCCTTGCGATCGGGTCAGTGCACGGTCTCGCCGGCAACGTGCCGGAGCTTGTCGGGATTGCGCACGACGTAGATGCCGGTGATCCTGTCGTTCTCGATCCGCAGCGCCGTCGTCTGCAGCGTGTCGTTGCCTTCGACTGTGATGAACCCGGGCAGGCCGTTGATGAAGGCGAAGCGCACGACCGTCGACATGGTCCTGGCGAACAGGCGTGCCAGCGCCGCGTGCAGCTTGATCGCGTCGCCGAGGCCGACAACGGGTTTCAGCGGCGATGATTTCTTGCCGCCACCGTCGGAATACACGGCGACATCAGCCGCCAGCATCGAGCGCAGCGCGCTCATGTCGCCCTGGCGAGACGCGGTGAAGAATGCAGCCGCGATCTCCAGTCCGCGTTTCTTGGGTATGTCGAAGCGCGGACGGGGTGTACGCACATTGGTGCGGGCCCGGCTGGCGAGCTGGCGGCAGGCCGCCGGATCACGGCCGATCGTGTGGGCGATCTCGTCAAAGCCGATGCCGAAGACGTCGTGCAGGATGAACGCCGCCCGCTCCAGGGGTGACAGGCGCTCCAGTGCCATCAGCAGCGGCAGCGTGACGTCGTCGATGTCGTCATCCTGCGCTTCGACGACAGGCTCGGGCAGCCAGGGACCGGGATAGACTTCGCGGCGTCGGCGCGCCGACTTCAACTGGTCCAGGCACAGGCGCATCACGACGCGGCCCAGGAAGGCTTGCGGCTCCTCGATCGCGCCACGATCCGCGGCCAGCCAGCGGATGAAGGCGTCCTGAACGACATCGTCCGCATCGGCGACCGAACCCAGCATCCGATAGGCCGTGCGGAAGAGCACTGGGCGCAGCGGATCGAAGGAAGCGGCGGCGTCTTGGTCCATTGCCATCGCTGCTGTCCGCCCTGTCGGCATGATGCCTCCGATCGTGGAAATCCTGTGCGGTAAGAGGACGAGGCACGATCATCGTATGTGACATCGGCAGCGAAAATCTTGCGTCAATCGGGCGGCACCCCGAAAGCAAGGCGCATGGCATAACCGCGCACGCCCGCAGGCCAGCCCGCCACGTGGTGTTCGAATCGGATCGGATCGTTGGCGAACAGGGCGCGTGCTGCTTCCTCGAAGCCGGGCAGGTTGCCCGCCATGGCGGACATGAAACGATAGGCGATCTCCTGTGCTGCGCGTCTCGTCTGCTGGGCGCCGCCGCTCCGTCTGGCGTCGTCCACCAATCGCCGCAGCACCACCGATGCACCGCCTGGCTGCGCCGCCAGCCACTCCCAGTGGCGCGGCAGCAATGTCACTTCGCGCCCGATCACGCCCAGCTTGGGACGGCCCCGTCCGCGCGGCTCGGTCGTCGATCCATCGGTTGGCGCCGGCGGCGATGGTCGCGCATTCGCCGAGGGCCGCGACAGTCGGGCGATGATGTCGGCCTTCGTGCCGCGAAGGTCGAAATCCATGACGCGGCCCGTCGCATCATCGAAGACGAGAAGGGGGCTTGTTGTACCGCTTTCCGACGCGGTTTTGACCGCCAGGACGACCTCGATCAGCGGGCCGGCCGCCAGCAGTCGGCTCCCTTCGAAAGCAGTGCACGGCTTGGAAAGCTGCTCGGCCATGGTTCTTGCAATTTACACCAGGATAATATTAATAGTCAAATATTACCCGAATAATGAGAAAGTAACGAGGTAGCTTCGATGAAGGGGAGCATCCGAAAAGCGGCGATCCTGGCCTACAAGGAGCGCAAGCCCGCGGTCGGGATCTACGCTGTCCGCTGTGCTGCTTCGGGTGAGGTCTGGGTCGGCCGGAGTCCGACCCTGGACACTGTGCAGAATCGCATCTGGTTCACCCTGCGTTTGGGCAGTAGTCCGCATCGGGAGCTCCAGAAGGCCTGGAACGATCACGGCGGCGAAAGCTTCACATTCGACATCCTCGAGCGGTTGGCTGACGACGATGACGTCTCCTATGACAGAGACACGCATCTCAAGGGGCGTGCGACCTATTGGCGATCGGCGTTGGGCGCGCGGTCCATCTGACGGCCGTTTCGGCGGGGCGCCGCTGCCTGTCGGCTTGGCCCGCGCCCCGGCAAACCGCTACGCTGCCGCCCCCCAATGGCCGGAGCCACCCATCGTGACCGATCGCACTCATATCCTGCTGTGGACGGACGCCACCGGTGCCTATGTCGACGCCATCACGGCGGCCGGTCTCGCCGACCGTGTCGCGATCGACTCGGTGTCACGCAAGGAACGGCCCGCGCCCGACCAGCTCGCGCGCACCGAGGTGCTGTTGGCGACGGGTGTACCTCCAGGCCTTCTGCCCGCCATGCCGAAACTACGGTGGGCACAGTCGATGACGGCCGGTGTCGAGGGTTGGTTGGGATTGCCCGATCTGCCACCCAACCTCACGCTCAGCTGTGCGCGCGGCACGCATCGCGAATCGATGCCCGAGAACATCCTGGGTGCGCTGTTCTATGTCAGCAAGCCATACGCCGCGGCGGTCGAGAACCAGAAGCGCGGCCAATGGATTCCGACAGTCGCTCAGCCGCTGAGCGACAAGACGCTGGGTATCCTCGGCCTGGGCGCCATCGGCCAAGAGGTTGCCCGTCTTGCGGCGGCGGTGGGCATGCGCGTGATCGGTACACGTCGCCGCCCGGCCCCGATGGCGAACGTCGCTGACGTGCTGCCACCGGAGCGCACGGACGAGGTGCTGGCGCAATCCGATGTCGTGCTGCTGTTGCTGCCCGCGACGCCGCAGACCGACAATTTCATCGATACCCGGCGGCTGGGCCTGATGAAGCCCAACGCGTGGCTGTTGAATTTCGGTCGCGGCCACTTGATCAAGGATGACGACCTGGTCGCGGCGGTGAAGCAGAAGACGATCGCGGGCGCCATGCTGGACGTCTTCCGCCAGGAGCCGCTGCCGGCTGATCATCCTTTCTGGACGACCGAGGGCATCGTCGTGCTGCCGCATATCGGCGGCCCTCATCCGCAGCGGGACAAGATCGTGGCGCGCCTGTTCGTGGAGAACCTGGAGCGCTTCCTGCGCAATGCGCCGCTGAAGGAAGTGGTCGATCGCGCTGCGGGATATTGATCCCCCGAGCGGCTGACAGCCCACGCTGTCTCTGGCATATGACGGTGCAACGCATCACGCAAAACATGCCAGGGAAACGTCCATGAAAGTCCGTACGCAGGCTGATATCGCCGAACTCGAGCGCCTGCCTGTGACCGAGCGCATCCGCCACACCAATGTCGGCGATCTGCTGCGCGATGCCGCCATGCAGAATGCCGACCGCATCGCGATCCGCTATCTCTCCGGCACGACGGCGGCCGATCCCGTGCGCGATATCACTTACGCCGAACTGCTGCGGCGCGTGATCCAGGCCGCCAATCTGCTGCATGCCGAGGGCATCGGCCCGAACGACACCGTGACGCTGCTGATGCCCAGCGTGCCGGAGACATTCTTCGCGATGTGGGGCGCCGAGATCGCCGCCGTCGCCAACCCGGTGAACTACTTCCTCGATGCCTCGCAGATCACAGGCATCATGAAGGAAGCCGGCGCCAGGGCCCTGGTCGCCGCCGATGCGTCGATCTACCCCGATATCTGGCCCAAGGTGGAAGCCATCCAAGCCGCGATGCCGGGGCTGAAGGTGTTCCGCGTCGGCGGCAGCAATACGCCGGCCGCTGGTGTGATTGATTTCGACAGCGCTAGCGCCGCGCAGCCTGGTGATCGGCTGGTGGCGCCCAAGGCGCTCGACCGCGATACGGTGGCGGCGCTGTTTCACACCGGTGGCACGACCGGCCTGCCCAAGCTGGCGAAACACACGCATGGCGCGCTGACGCTCATGGCGTGGAGCAACGCCCTGATGTTCGATTTCGGGCCGGGCACGGTGCTGCTGAACCCGCTGCCGCAGTTCCATGTCGGCGGCTCATTGTTCGGTGCACTGTCGCCGATCGCCAACGGCTGGACGGTCGTGATCCCCACGCCACTGGGCGCGCGCAATCCCAATGTCGTGCGCGACTATTGGAGCATCGTCGAGCACAACCGGGTCGCGATTGGCGGCGCTGTGCCGACCAGTCTGGCGGCGATCATGAACGTGCCGCGCGACGGGCACGACATCTCGTCGCTCAAGACCTTCGTCACCGGCGGCTCGACCGTGCCGGTCGAGCTCATCCGCCGCATCGAGCGCGAGATCGGCGCACCGGTGGTCGAAGGCTACGGCATGACCGAGGTGCACTGCTATTCGACCATGAATCCGTTCTATGGTGAGCGCCGTACCGGATCGGTCGGCTTGCGCCTGCCTTATACCGAGGTCCGCATCGCCGATGTCGGGCCTGACGGCGTCATCCGCCGCGACTGTGCGACCGATGAGATCGGCCACGTGCTGATGCGCGGCCCGCAGGTGACACCGGGCTATCTCGATCCCCGTCATGACCGCAACGCCATGCTGGCCGACGGCTGGCTCGATTCCGGCGATCTCGGCCGCCTGGATGCCGACGGTTATGTCTGGCTCACTGGCCGCTCGAAAGATCTCATCATCCGCGGCGGTCACAACATCGATCCGGTCGTGATCGAGGAGGCACTGAACCGTCACCCCGCCGTCGAGACCGCAGCCGCCGTCGGTCTGCCCGACACCTATGCCGGCGAGTTGCCGATGGTGTTCGTACAGCTGCGGCCGGGTGCCGATGCGACGGCCGAGGAGCTGCGCGAGTTCTGTCGCAAGGAGATCCCGGAGCGTGCTGCCGTGCCGGTGCAGGTCGTGCCAATCCCCGTCATGCCGCTGACCGGCGTCGGCAAGATCTTCAAGCCGGCGCTGCGCCTGGAAGCGGCGCAGCGTGCGTTCGATGCCGCCCTGGCGCCGCTGCGGGCTGACGGAGTCGCCGCCACCGTGACGGCCCGCAACGATGCCACCCATGGGACATTGGTCGAGGTGCGCGTCGCCGGTGCGCCGCAGGACGCGATCGTCAAGCGCTGTGCCGATCTGCTCGGTGGCTTCCAGATCCGCCACGCCGTCACGTTCGGGACCTGACACTTTCCTTCTCCCTGCGCAGGCGGGAGAAGGTCTCGGGCGGAAGAGGGCCTTCGCGGCTCTTGCCTAGGCAAACGCCTGGCGGATGCGGGCCCAGTCGGCGATGGCCGCCTCCTGGCCCGGCACGATCTGGATTGTGAACTGCGTGTAGCCGGCGCCACGCAACGCCTCGATGCGCGCTTTGATCTCCGCTTCGGTCGCGGTGAACGACGTGGCGCGAATCAGATCGGCGGTCACGAAGGGTTTCTCCTCCGGCTTGAGGAACATCAGATGCCCGCGGTGGTTCTGAAGATAAGGCGCATCCTTGGGCTCGAACGTGCGCGCGAGCGCGATGTAGCCATCGAGCTCTGCGCGGCCTGCCGACGGCATGCTCACACCAGGCGCCAGGCCTGACAGCGCTTCGTCCGCGGCCCGGTGCAGCATCACGGCAGCCCGCGGTCCGGCCTGCGCCATGGCGCGTGGCGAGTCGGCAGGCTCACCGTCCGCCAGCACGCAGCCCAGGGCAAACGCCGTGGCGGACAGGTCGGCATCGGCGCGGCCGGCCTTACGCCATTCTTCCCGCATTGCCTCGACTTCCTTGATGCCAGTCGCGACGTTGCCGACGAAGTCGATCCAGCCGGCGGCGAGCCTGGCAGTCAGTGCCCGGGTGCGTGGACCGAACGCCGACAGATGCAAGGGGATGGGGTCGCGTGTGTTGAACAGGTCGAGTTCAGGATTGAGGAAGCGGATCTTGCGGCGCTCGCCCTCCATCTCGAAGTCGACGATGTCGCCACGCAGCAGGCCGTAGACCTGCGCGATATAGGTTTCCATGGCCTTGATCTTCATGGCGCCGAAGCCCATGGCGCGCCTGGCCGTGAAGCCGGTGCCGACACCGAAATCGATGCGGCCGGGCGCCAGCGTGTTGAGCGACGCCAGCGCATTGGCGGTGACCGGCGCGATGCGGTTCGACGGCACCAGAACGCCGGTGCCCAGCCGGATGCGCTTCGTGTGGACGGCCGCGGCGCCCATGGCGACGAAGCAATCGGCGCTCAGCATCTGGGTGTCGTAGAACCACGCATGGGTGAAGCCGAGTTCCTCGGCCCGCTGTACCAGCTTCCAGGAATCCGCGGCCGTGGGCAGGGCGATGCCGAAATCCATGATTTCTCTCCGCTGCGGCAACTGATCGTCGACGCTGCATTGTTCCGCCTGCGGGGCAGGCGTCAACCGACGTTCATCAGCGTCGCTATGCCGGCGCCGCATCGCCCCGGTGTGAAAGCGCCGTTGCGGCGCGACGTTGGGCGCGCTCTGATGCCGGCCCATGGACTGTCCTGCGGGTGTCGGTCATGAACGAGCGGACTGAACCGGCCGTGGACGCGATCGCCGCACTGGTGCCGGCGACCTTGCGCGCGCTGCATGCGCTGGAATTCGCCGGCCGTCACCTGGCGCCTGCGACCCTGGCGCAGCTGATCAAAGCCGTCGCCGGGCGCGAGAGCGACGTGACGGCCGCCTTGTCGGCCTCGCGTGCGCTCGTGTGGCCCGAGCGCCTGCATCCGGCGCGCGACTGCCTGGAGCGGGCGGCTGAAGCGGCGGGTGAGGGCATCACCGGGTTGCTCGCGGCCGGTGACGCACCGCAACCGATGTTCGCGGCCTACCGCGCATTACGCGCCTATGCCCGCGCGGCCGAGGCGATCTACCCGATGACGCCGCATCTGCGGCCGGTCAGCCAGTTCTTCCTCGAACCGGCCGCGCGGGACGATACGGCGCTGGGCGCCCGGTTGGCCGCGGTCGATCCGGCGCGTGAGCATGTCGGGGTGATGCATGTCGGCGGCAAGCCGGGCACGCGCGGCGCCTTCTCGCTCTACGTGCCGGAGTGGTACGACGCGGCGCGGGCGTGGCCGCTGGTCGTGGCGATGCATGGCGGCAGCGGCAACGGCGGTGCCTTCCTGTGGAGCTGGGTGCGCGAGGCCCGCACGCGCGGCTTCATTGTCATCGCGCCGACAGCCAGCGGCACGACCTGGTCGCTGATGGAGCCGGAGGTGGACGGCCCCAACATCGATCGCATGGTCGAGGATGTCGCCGGCCAGTGGACCATCGACACGTCGCGACAGCTGCTGACCGGCATGAGCGACGGCGGCACGTTCACGTACGTGCTGGGCCTGCGCGGCGATTGTCGTTTTACGCACCTGGCACCGATTGCCGCCAGTTTCCATCCGCTGCTGATGTCGTTCGCCGACGCCGAGCGCATGCGAGGCCTGCCGATCCATATCGTGCACGGCACGCACGACTGGATGTTTCCGCCGGAAATGGCACAGGGTGCGCACCAGACCCTGCAACAGGCCGACGCCGCCGTCGTCTATCGCGAGATCGGGGACCTGTCGCACACCTACCCACGGGACGAGAACGCCGCGATTCTGGACTGGTTTCTGGCGCCGCGTGCGCCATGACGGCGACAGCAAGGCGGTGATTGCATAGGAGATCGGACGTCGCTCCATCAATCGGCGATGGAACTGAGGCGGAGCGCTGGGCTAATTTCGGATGCCGGACCACGAGAAAGGGAAACGCGACATGGCGAACAAGCTGAAACAGCGGCTGCAGGCGGGCAAGGCCTGCGTCAATGGTTGGCTGGCGATCCCCAATGGCTTCTCGGCCGAGACCATGGCTCAGTGCGGCTGGGACAGCGTTACGGTCGACATGCAGCATGGCGTGCAAGACTACCAGTCGATGGTGCACTGCTTCCAGGCCATGGACCGCCATCCCGTGACGCCGCTGGTGCGCGTTCCCTGGAACGAGCCCGGCATTGTCGGCCGCGTGCTCGATGGCGGCGCCTGGGGCGTCATCTGCCCGATGATCAACACCGCGGCCGAGGCCAAGGCGCTGGTCTCCTACAGCCTCTATCCGCCCAAGGGCAAACGCAGCAACGGTCCGATCCGCGCTGGCGCCTACGGCGAGGCGACGCCCTATCAGGCGACCGCCAACGACGAGGTGCTGGTGATCCCGATGATCGAGACCCAGGAGGCCATCGACAACATCGACGCCATTCTCGACGTCCCCGGCATCAATGGCATCTATATCGGCCCCAGCGATCTTGGCCTCTCGCTCGGCTTGAAGCCGATGCTCGACCGCGAGGAGCCGCAGGTGCTGGCGATCTACGACAAGCTGTTGGCGGCGACCAAGAAACGCGGCCAGTTCGCCGGCCTCCACAACGGCAGCCCGGCCTATGCCGCGCGCATGATCGAGAAGGGGTTCCGCTTCGTGACCATCGCCAACGACAGCGGCCTGATGGCCAAGGCCGCCCGTGAAGCCGTGCAAGCAACCCGAAAGGCCGCTGGCGAGGTGGCGGCATAAAATCTCACGCTGCGGCCACCCGGAAGAGCTTGGGGCCGCTTATGGAGGAACTCATGCCACCATTGAAGGTCTTCTGGCAGCCTGGTTGAACCAGCTGTTTGAGGCTCAAAGAGTTTCTATCGATCCGTGAGATCGAATTCGTTTCGGTGAATGTCCTTGAAGATCCGGACGCGCGCGCCGAGTTGGAGCGCCTTGGCGCGCGCTCGATTCCGGTGCTGTCGCGCGGCGACAAGTTTGTCTTCGGCCAAAGCCTGCCGCAGATCATCGCGTTCCTCGGCCTGAACGAGAAGGGCGGTCCGGCGCTCTCGACGGCTGAACTTTACGGCCGGCTCGATAAGTTCATGATGGCGGCGCTCGAACTGCTGCCCCTGATGCCGTACGACCGTCTCGCCACGCATGTGCCGGGCCGGCCGCGCAGCTACCGCGCCTTGGGTTTTCATCTCTTCCGGGTCGTCGGTGCTTTCCTCGACGCCAATGAGGGCATCTCGCTCGAGCAGGCGGCCTTCCGCGAAGAGCCGCCCGCTGACGCCGATACAGGCGCGCTCGTGGCCTACGGAACCGGCGTGCGCCAGCGTTTCCGCGATTGGTGGGCGACGGGTGATACCGCCGCTGCACGCACGCTCGGCACCTACTACGGCCCGCAAAGCCTGCACGAACTCTTGGAGCGGACGACCTGGCATGCCGGCCAGCATGTGCGGCAGTGGATGATGCTGCTGGAGCTTGAGGGGAGAGCCCATCGCAGGCCGCTGATCGATGCCGATTTCGCTCGCCTGCCCATGCCGCAGAACGTCTGGGACGGCTGAACGCACTTCATCTGCCGCGCGGGTTTCAGTTCGAAGGCTTGATCCCCGCGTCCTTGATGACCTTGGCCCATTTCGGGATGTCGCCGGCGATCGCGGCCTTGGCTTCCGCCGACGTACTGCCGACGGTATCGAGTCCCAGGGCGGCGAACCGTTTCAGCATCTCGGGATCGGCCAGCACCTTCAGCGATTCGGTGCGGATCTTGTCCAGGATCGGCTGGGGCGTGCCGGTGGGCGCCAGCAGGGCAAACCACGATGTCGCTTCGAACCCGGGGAAGCCCGACTCCGCGAGCGTGGGCAGATCAGGCGCGTTGGCCGAGCGTTTGAGGGACGTGATCCCGATGCCGCGCAGGCGACCCTCGCGCACCATGGGCAGGATCGCGCCGGTGTTCTGGATGCCCACGGGCACGACACCGCTCAGCGTGTCGGCCAGCATGGCGCCGCGATAGGGGACGTGCTCCATCTTGATGCCGGCGAGATGGGCAAAAAGCTCGCCGGCAACGTGCTGTGGCGTGCCGACACCGGGCGTGCCGTAGGAGAGCTTGCCGGGTTGGTTTTTCGCCAGTGCGATCAGGTCGGCAATGGATTTCACCGGCACGTCGTTGTTAACCGCGAAAATGCTCGGCATCGACAGCGCGATCGAGATCGGGGCGAAGTCGCGGAGCGGATCGAAAGGCAACGGCTGCAGGCTGGGCAGGATGGTGATCGCGGCATTGCCCGACCACATCAGCGTGTAGCCGTCGGGTGTGGCCTTGGCGACGCGGTCAGTGCCGATGGCGCCGCTATTGCCGGCGATGTTCTCGACAACGACAGGCTGGCCCCAGGCTTCGGTGAACTTTTGCGCAAACAGCCGCGCCGTGACGTCGGTCGCGCTGCCGGCGGTGAAGCCGACGATCAGGCGCACCGGCTTGTCCGGCCAGTGTGTCTGGGCCGCGGCGGTGCACGCAGCGATGAGCGCGAGCACGAGCGCGGTGGCCGACCGGATGATCGCATGCATGGGCTTCCTCCCGACAGGCGCTCTCTGTCGCCGTTGACGGAAGGCTATGGGATTCCGGTACGATGCCGCAACCTCGGCGACCCGCCGCGCCTCAGCGGACGGCGGCACCGCCTTGAAGCGCCCGTCTGATCGCCGCGACGAGCAGCGTGTCGGACTCGGGCTGCAGCACTTGCGGATCGATGGTCAGCACGCCGCGCGTCGCATGACGCTCCGAGAGATGGACCGGCGGATCATCCGCCTGCAGGCGGGCGCTAAGTCCCAGCGCATCGATCCCTGTAGTACCGGCATCGATCAGAAGCTCCAGGACCGGCACCCGGCCCGTGGCGTGCGCCGGCACGAGCGTAACGCTGACACCGCGGCAATCCGCAATCGACGTGGCCATGGCGTCCAGTCGCGCCACGAGCGCCGCGTTGTTGCGGTCGCCGTCGGCTTCGACGAACCGTTCCAGCGCCGTCAACAGGCCGACGATCTCCTCCTTGCCCGCCTTGAAGCCGCGGCCGATGCCATGGTGCGGCACACCCCGAAGATTGGCGCCGTCGACGAGCCGCGGCGGTGTCCAGGTCTGCGGTGACACATCCATGTCGAGCTGCTGCAACAGTGCCGACGCCACCAGATCGCGCCGGCCGGCGAGGATGCCCGACGCCTGCGGACCACCCAGCGCCTTGCCGCCGGAAAACACCACGAGATCGGCGCCCATGGCGATGTACCGGCGCAAATTCTCCTTGGGTGGCAGCTGCGCGGCCGCGTCGACGATCACCGGCACACCACGTGGCCGGCACGTCGCGACGACCGTCGGCAGGTCGACGATCGTCGTCGGATTGGCGGAAAAGCCGAAAGCGGCGACCGAAGGTGACAAGGCCGCCTCGATCTCCCACGCCTCCAGGCCGCGCACGCCGGCGCCGGTGCCGCGATCGTTGTGGCCGATGTCGACCAGGCGCGCGCCGGCCGCGGCGAGCGCGCGGGCGTAGCCGGTGCGGTGGGTGCGTGGGATCAGGACATCGCGGGGGAAGCCGTCGGCGTGCGGCAGCGCCGCCATGCGGGCCACGTCGAACCGGGCCATCGCCGCCGCGGTGGCGAGCGTGAGCGCGGCCGCAGCACCGGTCGTCACCAGGCCGGCTTCGGCGCCCGTCGCCGCCGCGATACGGCCACTGGCCGCATCCTGCAATTCGCCGATATCCACCGAGGCGCGAGACGCTGCCGCCATCGCGGCCACGACTTCGGGCGCCATCACGGCGCCACCGAGCCGGGTGAGTGCGCCGGCAGCGTTGATGCGCCGGCGCACGCCCAGGCGGGCATAGGGGTCAACGGTTGTCATGGCTTAGACCTTAGCGCGGTCTCAAACGCTCGCACCAGTCAACTGGGCTATGTCATGCCGCGCGAGAGCCCTATGCTGCACGGCGTTGGTGGGAGGCATCATGGCGAACGACATCGAGGCCATCGCTGAGATCGAAGCCGACATGCACCGGTGGCGGCAGGACATCCACGCGCATCCGGAAACGGCCTTTGAAGAGGTCCGCTCAGCCCGGATTGTCGCCGAATTGCTGTCATCCTGGGGGATCGAGGTTCATCGCGAGATCGCCGTGACGGGCGTCGTCGGTGTCTTGCATGGTGCGGGTGGGCCGGGTGGGCGGCGTATCGGGCTGCGGGCGGACATGGACGCGCTCAACATGGAGGAACGCAAGACCGTTCCCTGGCGCTCTCGTCACGCGGGCAAGATGCATGGCTGCGGCCATGACGGCCATACGACCATGTTGCTGGGGGCGGCGAAGCACCTGGCACAGACACGGAACTTCGCCGGCACGATCTGCTTCATCTTCCAGCCCGGCGAGGAGAGTGCCGGCGGTGCCCGCCGCATGATCGAGGAGGGGCTGTTCGATCGCTTCCCGGTCGAGTCGGTGTGGGCCGTGCACAACTGGCCGCAGTTCCCGGTTGGCAAGATTGCCGTGCACGAGACAGCCGTGATGGCCGCGTCCGACTATTTCGAGATTATCGTCAGGGGAAAGGGTGCCCATGGCGGTCTGCCGCACGAGGGCACAGACCCCGTTCTGATTGGATCGCACATCGTCGTGGCGTTGCAAACGCTGGTCAGCCGCAATGTCGATCCCATGGATTCGGCGGTCGTGAGCTGCTCGGTCTTCGAAGGCGCCAAAGCGAACAACGTGATCCCTGATTTCGCGCGTTTGGGCGGCAACGCGCGCACATTCTCGCCGCGGACGCGGGAACTGGTCGAGGCAGGCATCCACCGCATCGCGCGCGCTATCGCCTCGGCCATGGGCGGGACGGCCGACGTCACCTATGAGCGGGGCTATCCCCAGACGGTGAACACGGCGGCGGAGAGCGCCATCGCCGCCAGTGTGGCCGCTGACATCGTTGGCCGTGACGGGGTGATCCTGGATGCGCCGCCCACCACGACATCGGAGGATTTCGGCTACATGCTCCAGGAGAAGCCGGGTTGCTATGTCCTGATCGGCAACCATGATCCGCAGCACACCAGCGTCCTGCATCACCCCCTGTACGATTTCAATAATTCGATCCTGACGATCGGGACCCGCTATTGGATCCGGCTGGTGGAGACGCTGCTGCCGGCGTAGGCCGCCGTCAGCGGGCGGGGACCGGGGCGGCCGCGTCCAGCAAACCTTCGTGGATCAGTTCGGCCCACAGATCGGGTGGGATCGGTCGCTGCATGTGGCCGGCATTCTGCTCGACCTCCGCAACACTGAGCGCACCGGGGATGACCGAGCACACGGCCGGATGCGCCAGCGGGAACTGCAGCGCCGCCGCGGCGAGCGGCACATTGTGCCGGCCGCAGACCGCCTCGATTCGTTGTGCCCGCTCGATGATGGCCGGGGGTGCGCTGGCGTAGTCGTACGTGGCGCCCGCCTTCACGCGGCCGGCGAGAATGCCCGAGTTAAACGGTCCACCCAGGATCACCGAAACCCCGCGCTGGGTGCAGGCCGGCATGAACGATGCCAGCGCGCCCTGCTCCAGCAGGGTGTAGCGCCCGGCCAGCAGGATGCAGTCGAAGTCGCCGGCCTCCAGGAAGCGCTGGCTGGTGTCGGCCTCGTTCAGGCCGATGCCGATCGCGCCGATCACGCCGGCCCGGCGCAGCTCGTCCAACGCACGAAAGCCGCTTTCCATGACGGTGCGGAAGCGCTGTTCCAGGACCGCGCGATCCTGCGTCGTCCAGAAGTCGACGTCGTGGATCAAGGCGACGTCGATCCGCGCGATCCCCATGCGCAGGTGCGACTGCTCCAGCGAGCGCATGACGCCGTCGTAGGAATAGTCGAATGTCGGCGCGAATCCCGGCAGGCAGTTGGGCCGCAGGCCGGCCACGACTTCGCCGGGGCGCAGAGTGCGCATCACACGGCCGATCTTGGTCGACAGCACGTAGCTTTCGCGCGGCTTCTCGCGCAGCGCCGCACCCATTCGTAGTTCGCTGCGGCCATAGCCGTAGAAGGGCGAGGTGTCGAAGAAATTGATTCCGGCGCCGTAGCCTGCATTCACCAGTGCGACGGCCTGCGCGTCAGGAATCGTGATTTGGAACCCACCGATCGGCGCGCCGCCGAGACCGAGTTCGGTGACCTCGAGGGCCGTGCGGCCAATGCGTCGGCGTGGAAGAAGTGGCATGCTGACTCCGTCAGGCTGGTGCTGTGGTACCATTGTCATCCCGAGCGTAGCGACGGATCTCGCGGGAGGGGAGTCTCCTTTCTCGGTCAGCCATCCATTGACGCCGCATGCAGGAGCGTTTACGCACGAGCGTTCCCAACGCCGGTGCGTTCATCATGACGAGTACCGCAACCGCAACCCGTTAAGCCGCAGCAGCTGTTTTCGAACCAGTTGTTGCGGCGCCCCATCCCTTGGGATCGATATTCCGTCCGGGACGAGATCGCCGCCGAATTCCCTTCGCGTGGAGATCTTGCCGTGCCTCTTCCCAAGGCTTGGACGTACTCGCTTTCGATATCCCTTGTGCTGATGGCGCCCTTCGACCTGCTGGCGTCGCTCGGCATGGATATCTACCTGCCGGTGGTGCCGCAGATGCCCGGCGCCCTGGCGACAACGCCGGCGGTCGTTCAGCTGACGCTCAGCCTCTACATGGTGGTGCTGGGCTGCGGTCAGCTTGTGTTCGGTCCGCTGTCCGATCGCTTTGGTCGTCGGCCGGTACTGCTGGGCGGTGTGCTGCTGTTCATCGTATCCTCGGCGGGGCTTGCCTGTGCCAACGCGGCGTCCGTCTTCGTTGTGCTGCGCGTGATGCAGGCAGCGGGTGCGGCCGCGGCGCTGGTGGCGACCTTCGCCACGGTGCGCGACGTCTATGCGACCCGGCCTGAGAGCGCCGTGATCTATGGCTTGTTCGGCTCGATGCTGGCGTTCGTGCCGGCTCTGGGACCTGTCTTGGGCACGTTGGTCGATCATGGCTTGGGCTGGCGCGCGATCTTCGTCCTGCTCGCACTGCTGGGCACCATCGCCGGATGGCAGGCGCTGATCCGCTGGCCCGAAACCCGAACGTCCGGGCAGGTGGTACGGGTCGCGCATGTCGGTCGGATTCTCTCCAGCGCCGCGTTCTGGATCCATACCATCGGCTTCAGCGCCGCGATGGGGGCGTTCTTTGTCTATTTCTCCACTGCGCCCGGAGTCCTGATCGACCGGCTTGGCCTCTCCGCGATCGCTTTCAGCCTGGTGTTTGCTACCCCGGCCGTCGTGATGATCATCACTAGCCGCTTCATCGCCGCGCTGGTGCGGCGCTGGGGTGAGCGTGGCTGTCTCTTCCGTGGCATGGCGTTGCTTGTGGCCGGTGCTGCACTCCTGGCATCGGGGGAGATCTTCGGGCTGCCATCGGCCATGGCCTTTGTCGGGCCGATGTGGTTGATCGCCGTGGGCATTGTCGTGACCTGTGCGGTCACGGCCAATGGAGCGCTACGCGCGTTCGGCGATGTCGCCGGTACGGCCACCGCGATCTACTACTGCGTTGAGAGCGTGATCGTCAGTGTCACGGGCACGCTCGTCGTCCTGTGGTTGCCGCCGGACACCGTGTGGCCGCTGGCGGTCTTCTGCGCCGCGGCCGGACTTCTCACGATCGCCCTGACGCGCGGTCTGTCGCCAGTGTTGAAGAGTGGCTGAACCACGGTCAGCGCGGCGGGTGACGTCATTCCGTGCGCGAATGGTGACCAAACGAATTTGCATGTACAGCCGGTGCGCGCGCATGCCCAATCGTCGGCACCTGATGATGGACGGCATCGCGACATGAAACGGCACGTCGTTGGTTTACTGATCATGGTCATGAGCCTGCTGACGCATGCGCCCATGGCACCGGCGCAGCAAAACCCCATCGTCGGCGTGTGGAGCTACTCGGCCTATCGCAGCGACGGCCAGCAATCCCACGCCTTCTTCTTCCAGTTCGGCCCCGACGGAAGCTTCCGCCAGCAGATGGTCATACCGGGGCTGACGCAGAACTATGTCGGTGCGTATCAGCTGTCGCCGGACCTCGGCACCCTGTCGCTGATCTATTACGACTACGATCCCAAGCAGGATTGCCGCTATGGCGCGTGCTGTCCGATCCGGCCGATCGTGGCGATGAACAGCCCGATCAACGCCCAGATCCGCTTTCTCAGCACCGCGCGCTTCGAGATGATGGATGCCAGCGGGCCGATGCTCTGGGTCCGCGCCCAGTAGCGCCAGGGATCAGCCGACGCGGGGCAGGCGGATCGTGGCGCGAAGCCCATCCGGGCGGTTGGCCAGCACGACGTCGCCGCCATGGGCTCGCACGATGCTGCGGGCGATTGACAGGCCCAGGCCGACGCCGCCGGTTTCGCGATTGCGGGAATGCTCCAGACGCACGAACGGCTGGAACACCCGCTCCAGATCCTGATCGGGAATGCCCGGGCCATCATCGTCGATGCTGATCTCCAAACCATCCGCCGTCTGGGCGAGCGCTACGCGCGCTTCACCGCCGTAGCGCACGGCGTTCTCGATCAGGTTGCGCAGCGCCCGGCGCAGTGCGTCAGGCCGGCAGCGGTAGGGCATCGGTCCGGTCTCGGCCACGGTTACATTCCAGCCGAGATCAGCCAGGTCGGCGCACAGGCTTTCCAGCAAAGCCGGGAAATCGACAGCGCGCGTGGCCTCGCCACTGGCATCCTCGCGCGCGAACGCCAGCGTGGCCTCGGTCATGGTCTGCATTTCCTCGACCGTGCCCAGCAGTTTCTCCCGGGTCTCCTCGTCGGTGACAAACTCGGCGCGCAGCCGCAGCGAGGTCAAGGGCGTGCGCAGATCGTGCCCGATGGCGGCCAGCATGCGCGTACGGTCCTCCACGAAGCGGCGCAGTCGCGTCTGCATGAGATTAAAAGCTTCGGCCGTGCGACGAACATCGTTGGGGCCGCGTTCCGGCACCGGCTCGACATACTCGCCGCGGCCGAGACCCTCGGCCGCCTGGGCCAGTTGGCGCAGAGGCTGCGCGATGCGTCGCGCGATCACGATGGCGATCAGCGACAGGGCCAATGCCGTGAGTCCCAACGACAGATAGGACTGCGACGACCAGCTCGACGGCAGGCGTTTGGCGAAGAAGGCGTTCAACCAGCGGCCGTTGCCCAGCTGCACCGTCAGCCCCATGGCGTTGGCTTCCTCGAGATAGAGGAACTTCGCCGGTCGCGTGAACGACCAAATGTGTGCCGGCAGGACACGCCAGGACCCAACGTTCGTCGCCGCTGCCGCCGTCGCGATCCAGGATGACTGTGCTGCGGCGTCGGGTGGCAGCGGATGGCCGAGCCTAGGTCTGACCGTCAATCCCTCGGCCAGCTGGCTCCAGGCGTCACGCATCCACAGACTGGTGTCCTCGGTCGTATCCGTTGCCACCCAGTAGCGCGTGTAGCTGGTGCCCACGGCGCGCAGGATCTCGGCATGCAGCTCGGGTGGTGTCGCTTCGAGCAGCCGTGCGGTTGATGCGCTGCGCACCAGGAATTCTTCCTTGGCGGCGCCTTTCAGCACGCTGGTGCGCTCGTCGCTGAAGACGACGAACGCGATGGCCTGCGACAGCGCCAGCGCGCCCAGCAGCACGACCACCATCTGGCCGGTGAGGCTGATCGGCAGCAGCCGCCGGATCAGGGCGCGCATATCTCGGCCTCGAAGCTGTAGCCGCCGCCCCAGTGCGTCTTGATCAGGGTGGGGTTCTTGGGATCGATCTCGATCTTCTTGCGCAGTCGGCTGACCTGGTTGTCGATGCTGCGGTCGAACACGTCGGCAGCCTTGCCGACCGTGAGATCCAGCAACTGCTCGCGTGACAGCACGAGGCCGGAGTGATCGAGAAAGACGTGCAGCAGACGGAACTCGGCGGTGCTCAGGGGCACGGCGACGCCATCGGCGCCGACCAGCTCGCGGCGGCCGACCTCGAAGGTCCAGCGGTCGAAGCGCACGACGTTGACGGGCCGACGCTGCTGGCGCGGCGGCAGGCTGTTGGCGCGACGCAGGACGGCGCGGATGCGCGCCAGCAACTCGCGCGGATTGAACGGCTTGGTGACGTAGTCGTCGGCGCCCATCTCCAGGCCGACGATGCGGTCGGTGTCCTCGGTGACGGCGGTCAGCAGGATAATGGGTACGTCGGTGGTTGCGCGCAAATGGCGGCAGAGCTGCAAGCCGTCCTCGCCCGGCATCATGATGTCGAGCACGACCAGATCGAAGGCGCTGCGCTCATGGATGCGCCGGAAGGCAGCGGCGTTTTCGGCAACGCTGATTCGATAGCCATTCTGCGTCAGGTAGCGGCCGACCAGCTCGCGAATATCGCGGTGATCGTCGACGACGGCGACGTGCGGCGTGGATTCCATCGGTTTTCTCTCGCAGCCTGAAGCTACCACGGCGCTGGCGGCGATGCGCCGGCAAAACTGTATCAAAGTTTGTCGGTACGCCCGTTCGCCGCAGTTCGCGACAATTCAACAGGCCTGGCGGCAAAGTCCTGCCACAGCCGTGCGGCAGGATCGGTGCGTCCAAGGAACCAGCGCCATCCTCCTCGAAACAGCGGGTGTCCAGATGCTGAGATCAG
>Ga0187894_10000688_pt1 | contig 45530 bp, 45 predicted proteins | sample GBC1701081metaG_FD_136650 | JGI IMG/M metagenome (GOLD analysis project Ga0187894, IMG submission 136650) | White microbial mat communities from a lava cave in the Kipuka Kanohina Cave System on the Island of Hawaii, USA - GBC170108-1 metaG ... | reverse complement strand
GCGTTGCTGGACCAGGCAAACCGGACTCTCGATGCTAAGAAACGTTATGAACTGCTGGCCGAAGCCGAAAGCTACATGCTCAAAGCGCAGCCAGTCATTCCCCTCGACACTGCTTCCGTAAATTGGGTTAAGAAACCATACGTCAAGGGAATGTATCCGAATCCGGCATCGTTATATCCCTGGAAGGACGTTTACATCGAACGCGATCAGGCCAAGTGGGACTTCGGGACACCGAGTTTGGCCGAATAACAAAAACGCGCAAATGCTTCGCTTCATAATCAGACGCCTCCTGATTACGATCCCTACGATTCTGGTCGTGATTACGATTACCTGGGGCTTGATCAAACTCGCCCCCGGTAATTTCTATTCCGGCGAGAAGCGGCTGCCGCCTGCCATCGAAAAGAACATTCGCGAAAAGTACGGCCTCGACAAGCCGTGGTACCAGCAATACGGCAAGACGATGTGGAACATCGTGCGGCATTTCGACTTCGGCACTTCACTGCGATTCGAAGGCCAGTCAGTAAACACGATTATCCGGCGCTCGCTGCCCGTGTCTGCCGCTGTCGGAATCCTGGCTTACCTGCTCGCGCTCGTTGTCGGCATCACGATGGGTTCGATAGCCGCGCTCAAGCAGAATTCACGCTGGGATTACTCTTCGATGGCCCTGGCGATGCTCGGGATTTCGATTCCAAACTTCGTGCTTGGTCCAATTCTCGTGCTGGTCTTTTCGCTGACGCTTTACTGGTTGCCGCCATCGCGCTGGGGTGGCTTTCCCAGTCGAAACCTGATTCTTCCAGTGATCACTTTGTCGGCCATCTACATGGCCTACATCGCGCGGCTCACGCGTGCGGGCATGCTCGAAGTGTTGCGGTCGGATTACATCCGCACGGCGCGCGCGAAGGGTTTGAGTGAAAAGGACGTGGTCATCAAACACGCGCTACGCGGTGGTCTGATGCCGGTCGTTTCGTTTACCGGTCCGGCGTTGGCATTTCTGTTGACGGGCACGGTCGTAGTCGAGCGAATCTTCATGTTGCCGGGTTTGGGAAACTACTTCATCCAGGCTTCGCTCAATCGTGACGAACCGTTGATTATCGGAATCGTAGCGTTCATCGCAATCACTTTATTGTTCATGAACCTACTAGTGGATATCGTTTATGCGTACCTCGATCCGCGGGTGAGATACGAGTAGGACAGACATTCCTGTCTGTCCGGAAAACGTTTAGCCGGGAGGAGACAGGCAGGAATGCCTGTCCTACGATGGAACCAGAGATCCAAACCGAGTTTATCAGGGGCACGTCGTTGTGGCGCGATGCGTGGCGGCGTTTGCTGAAGAACAAACTGGCGGTGTTTGGTCTGATCGTGGTTGCCTTGATCACGCTCGCTTCGCTTACTGGTCCAACCATCATCAAACGCACCTTCGGCTTCACGCCGGATTACATCCCGATCGGCCAACCGAAACTCGTTAGATCGTATCCGCCGTTCAAAGGTCCTGACGGTGAGTTCTCCTGGAAGCACGCGATGGGTACGGACAACGCCGGACGCGATCAACTCGCGCGCGTGTTACAGGGCGGACAGATTTCGCTATTCGTCGGCATCATTGCCACGCTGGTGTCTTTGATAATCGGCGTCAGCTACGGCGCGATCTCCGGTTACGCTGGCGGGCGGATTGATAATCTGATGATGAGGATCGTCGATGTGCTTTATTCGCTGCCTTACGTGATTCTCGTGATCGTGTTGCTGTCGATGTTTCGCAGTCAAACGCCGCGCGGGCAGTTGATACTGCTGTTTGTCGCGCTTGGTTCGGTGTCGTGGTTGACAATGGCGCGCATCGTGCGCGGCCAGGTCCTGTCGTTGAAGAACCAGGAGTTTGTGCTGGCAGCACGCGCCACCGGCGTGTCAGCACCGCGAATCATCTTTCGCCACCTCGTGCCGAACACTTTAGGACCGGTGATTGTCTACGCGACACTGACGATTCCACAGGTCATGTTGACCGAGGCGTTTCTCTCGTTTCTCGGTTTAGGCGTGCAGGCGCCGTTCGCCTCGTGGGGAAGTCTCACGGCCGACGGCATTCAGAACATCGCGATCTTTCCGTGGCAACTGATCTTTCCGGGCGTCACGATGGCGCTGACTTTGTTTTCACTTAACTTCTTAGGCGACGGCCTGCGGGATGCGCTTGATCCCCAAATGAGGACCATTTGATCCTTTTAGAGGTCAAAGATCTCCGCACGTACTTCGAAACCGAGGATGGCCTCGTAAAGGCCGTCGATGGAATCTCGTTTCAACTCCAGCGCGGCGAGACGCTGGGCATCGTCGGTGAGTCGGGTTCCGGAAAGTCTGTTGCAAACCTGTCGATCTTACGCCTCGTTCCCGATCCACCGGGAAAGATCGCCGGCGGCGAAGTGATCTTCAAGGGTCAGGACATCCTGTTGTTACCGCCCGATGCGGTGCGCAAGATCAGAGGACGCCGCATCGCGATGATCTTCCAGGATCCGATGACCTCACTCAACCCGTTTATGAAGATCTCCAAACAACTGATGGAGATGACGCAACTGCATCTCGGTCACACGAGGGCTCAGGCTTACGAGCACGCCGTGAAGATGCTCGAGACCGTGGGCATGCCCGACGCGCGCACGCGAGCCGACAGTTATCCGCACGAATTTTCCGGCGGCATGCGCCAGCGCGTGATGATCGCGATGGCCCTTTCCTGCGAACCCGAATTACTGATCGCCGATGAGCCGACAACCGCGCTCGACGTCACGATCCAGGCGCAAATCCTCGAGCTCATCAAGAAACTCAAACAAGAGACAGGAACGAGCGTCATCCTGATCACTCACGATCTCGGCGTCGTGGCCGGCATGACGGATCACGTGATCGTGATGTACGCGGGAAAGATCTTCGAGCAAGCGAAAACGAAGGAGTTGTTTGCGCGTCCCGGTAATCCGTACACGAAAGGATTGCTGCGCTCCGTGCCCGATCCGACAGCCGAGCAAGGCAAGCTTTATCAGATTCCCGGACTGCCGCCGGACGTGGCCCATTTGAAACCCGGTTGTCCGTTTGCTGAGCGTTGCGAGCGCGCGGAAGAGATCTGCCGTCGCGAGTTTCCGCCGTTTGTCGAACTAACACCCGATCATCATTCGCTTTGTCATTTCGCTAATGAAGTCTATGCCGAGTCAATCGAATCAAGCCGCGGCTGAAACGCTGATCGCCATTCGGGATTTGAGAGTACACTTCAATCTCGGCGGCAACCGCGTCGTCAAGGCGGTCGACGGCGTCACGCTCGACATCGCTAAGGGCGAGACTCTCGGACTCGTCGGCGAATCCGGCTGCGGCAAGTCGACACTCGGACGCGCCGTTTTACGACTCACTGAACCCACCAGCGGGCAAGTCTTGTATCGCAACCACGACCTGGCCCATCTCTCGCGCAGGCAGTTGCGCGAACAACGACGTCACTTGCAAATCATCTTTCAGGATCCTTACGCGTCGCTGAATCCACGCATGACCGTGGGCCAGATCGTTGGTGAGCCTTTGGAGACGTTTCGTCTCGCACGAGGAAGGGAAGCAGAGCAACGCGTTCAGGAGTTACTTGAAACTGTCGGTCTGAGCAAACGCTTCATCAAGCGTTATCCGCACGAATTCTCAGGAGGACAACGCCAGCGCATCGGCATCGCTCGTGCGCTCGCGGTCGATCCCGACTTCATCGTCGCCGACGAGCCGATCTCCGCCCTGGACGTCTCGATTCAGGCGCAGATTATGAACCTGCTGGAGAAGTTGCGGCGAGAGAAGAACCTCACTTATCTTTTCATCTCACACGATCTGCGGGCGATCAGGCACGTTTCCGATCGGGTGGCGGTGATGTATCTCGGCAAGCTGGTGGAGATTGCCGACGCCAAGACGATTTACCTCGAACCGTTGATGCCTTACACCAAGGCACTGATTTCAGCAGTGCCCGTGCCCGACCCTGAGATCGAAGCCACGAGACAACGTATAATGCTGGAGGGCGACGTTCCCTCGCCGATCAATCCGCCAAAGGGATGCCCCTTCCATACGCGTTGTCCCTATGCGATTGATGTTTGCAAGGAGGTGGTTCCTCAACTCGTTGAGATCAAACCTGCGCATTTTGCCGCTTGCGTCAGGATTAGCCCGGCAATGCCTCACATCGAGGAGGTTCCGCCCGGCTCTGCTCCCGGCCTCGAATAAGCTCCCTGAGGTTTGGAGTTCAGCCTTTAGGCTGCTGCCGCCCCCCGGAAACAAGCTAAAGCTTGAAGTCCGAACTGGCTCGCCCGTGAAATCCCCTTGCTATTGCGTGTTTAGCACTAAGGTAATCCTCGTGTGCGGATGAAGGAGTTCCATATGCTTGTGCCCAGAAGCTGATGGTCAAGAAGTCCCCCATTGCCCCAAATACTCAGGAACACCGCGAAGATGCCCCTCCCGCGTGGCCGGAGGTGCAGGATGGGCTCGCGGCAAACTCGGGGCTCGCCCTGCTTCTGGTTGATGGCCAACAGCCGCCCGCAATCGTCGTTTCGAACAATAATTCCATTTGCCAAGCGTTCCAGACTTCGCCTGAGCACGCGCAACTCTGCGATCCGTATTGCGGCGCCGCCCACGCCGAAGCGACCAAAGCCGGCGGCACGATCGAATACAAGTGTCATGCGGGATTGCACTGCTTCGCGCGCCAAGTCGAGTTGGGAGGTAAGCGCAACCTGGCGGTGATTGGCGGCCGCGCTTTCATCAAAGGTGCTGATTACCAGCAACTGATGGAACGCTTCCGCGCCGGCGATCTGCAAAGTCTTGCCGCCGACGAGACGTTCTCGAACGTGATCTTTGCCGAAGCGCAACGTCTCGACGAACTTGCCGAGCGGGTCGACAGAACCATGCAACGGTTCCACGCTGCCTCGTCAAATGGCTCAGATAAGACCAAAACGAAAGCACAGCCCCAACCCGACGCGGCGTCTGCGAAGCCCGATCTCGAACAGGAACTCCATCGTTTACGGACCGAGCTGGAAACACGTTTGCGTTTTACAAACTCACTCCAGCACTTTCTCGAGCGCATCAGTTGCGCGGACCCGGCGAAGACTTACAACTCCATCGTCAGCAATTCAAAAGAGTTGTTGCAATCGGAGCGCGCTTCGATACTCGTACTCAACGAGAACTCCAACGAATTGATTCTGAAAGCAGCCAGCGGACTCGCAACTGATCCGGCGAAGGTCGGACCGATACGGGTCGGCGAAGGTGTGTCGGGGCAGGTGATCGACAGCGGAAAGCCGCTGATCGTCACTGACCTTCGGCTTGAAGGCCGCACGCCCGCCGCACCCGAGCGCCGTTACAAGACGAACTCATTCATCAGTTACCCGATCAGCATCGGTGGCCGCAAAGTCGGAGTTCTAAACGTGACGGACAAGTCGGGTGGGCGCACATTCGACGAGGTCGATTTGGGATTGCTGGAGATCATTGGACCACAGGTCGCCCTCGCGCTCGAAAGAGCGGAATGGCAAGAGCGCGCGACCGAGTTTCAACTGATGTCGATCACCGATTCGCTGACGGGACTACCGAACCGGCGCTATCTCGAAGAACGTCTCATGGAAGAGTTGAATCGCTCGAAGCGTTACGACTATCCGATGAGCTTTCTGATGATCGATATCGATGACTTCAAAGCTTACAACGACAAGAACGGACACCAGGCCGGCGATCTCGCGCTGCAAATCACGGCACATTGTTTGAAAGGCGCGCTGCGTTCTGCGGACGTGGCTTCGCGTTATGGCGGCGAGGAGTTCTGCATTCTGTTGCCGCAAACCGGCATTGTTGAAGCGGGTGCAATCGCGGATCGCATCCGTCAGCGCGTCAGCACGACGCACTTTCCGCAGGGCAAGTCTCAGCCGCTGGGTCACGTGACCGTCAGCATCGGCGTTTCGACCTTCTCGCGAATCTTGAACACTTCGGAAAACATCATTGCGGCTGCGGACCGCGCGCTTTACCAGGCGAAGAGCATGGGCAAGGACCGGATCGTCTTCTACGGTGAGGAAAACGCTCCAAAATGAATAGAGGCAGTTCCAGTGAGAACCTCCGGCGCGTTCTCGGCCGCGTAGCGCCACCCGATTTTGTCGGGCGCGCCGAGGAGCTCGCGGCGGTCATGGCTCACGCGGCGCCCGAGAATTCCGGGCGTGGCCTGCTGTTGCTCATGGAACCGTCTGCCGGTGTCTCCGAACTGCTGCGTCAGGCCTACGACCACATCTTCCATCAACGCACCGAAGTTATCCCGATCTATTTCGCGTTCACGCGTAACGAAACGACCGCAGTGAGCGCAGCGATCGAGTTTCTCAACACGTTTCTTCAGCAATACATCGCCTTTCGCCGTAACGAACCGTTTGTCTCGAACGCCACGCTGACGCTACAGGATCTGCTCGAGCTTGCGCCGCCCGCGGATCACGAATGGATCGAACAGCTGGTCGAGTCGTACGCGCGCCTGCGCTTCAGCAACGACGATAAAGCGTTGGTCCGCTTTTGTTTGGGCGCGCCGCAACGCATGCCAGCCGGCCGCGGCCGGCCGCTGATCATGCTGGATGGCGCACAGCTCGCTGAGTATTTGAACGGCGCGGTCGTACTGGGTACAGAAGTCTTGCGCGTTTTTGGACGGGGTGGTTTCACTTTCGTTCTCGCCGGCTTGCGGCGGCAGATTCTCGCGGCCGCACACGAAGCTGAGTGCAGTTTTGAGTTGCTCGATCTGCTGCGGCTGAACCGGCTGGACGCGAAAGAAGCCTCACTGCTCGTGGAGCACGTGGCCCGACGCCAACACGTAGTCACCAGCGAAGCCGCGCGTGATTTACTAGTCCAACAGTTTGCCGGTAGCCCGTTCTTCATCAACAGCTTTCTGCAAGCCGCGAGAGAGAAGCGCGTTGCGCTGAATTCATATCTCGACTGCGAGCGTCTTTACGTCGACGAACTCTTTGGCGGTCACTTGCACCGCCATTTTGCTTACTTGTTGGAAGAGATCTCACCGCGGCTCGAGACGCGTCACCTGTTGATTCGTCTGCTGTGGGAGGCTGCCGCGGGCGAGGACCAGATCTCGTCGTTCGAAGCCTGGCGCAAACGTTTGCACCTGACTGCCGGTGAGCTTCAGGAAATTTTACACCGCCTGCATGTACAGGAGTTTGTGAACTGGGACGGGACAACAGTCGAAGCGGGTACTGGACCACAAGTCTGGAAAGACTATTTGAAGATTCGTTACCGGCTCGACGTTCTCGCTGAACCACGCGCGCTCGTCGTTGCCGACGCACTCGCCGACGCACTCAAACGCGCGCCACATACGATGGCGCGTCATTACAAACAGATCGCCCGCGTCAGCCTGCGCGAACTCGTTTCCCGCTTCAACACACAGCGCGTGCCGTCGGTCCTGTTCGACTACGCCACGTTCAGCCGGAAGTACAAGGGCCTGGAACCGGAACGGCTCGCTTCAGATCTCGACGCCGAGACCGAACAGTTCAAACTGCCGCAGACCGTCCATCTCGCGAGTTGTGTAGCCTTCAACAGCGAGATGAGGCAAATCTCTGAAGACGAACGCTGTCTCGTGGCGCACACCTTCGAAGACGGAATCTACTCCGACGCGCAGCAGGTTGTTTGGTTAATCGCAGACGTCGAGTCGAAGCTGGAAGTCGACTATGAGGTGGCCCGCTCGTGGATCGAACGCTTCGAAAACCTGGCGACCAGCCTGGGTTTCAGCCAGTTTCAGATCTGGTTAATTTCAAACGAAGGCTTTACCGAAGAGGCGAGCCGGCTGCTCGTTCGTCGCCAGGCTCTTACTTCTAACCGCCAGCAGTTGGAACTCCTCGCGAGCAGGATAAGCGAGACGCCCGTGAATTCGGTTGTCCACACTGGAGAGGCCAACGAGTTTCTCGTGGTGGTTCCGATGGGCGAGGACAACGAATTGATCGCAGCCAGCACGGCGGAGCAGATTGCCAAGCGTTTAACGTTCCGGCCCGAGGCGATCAACCAGATAAAGACGGCCATCGTGGAGGCCTGCATCAACGCCTCCGAGCACAGTTTCAGCCCCGACCGAAAAATATATCAGCGTTTTCGCGTCGAAAGTGATAGATTAGTCGTCACTATTTCGAGTCGCGGCGTCGTGCCAACCAATCTTAACGGCGCGAGCGGCCGCTCAGACACAACCGAAGCGGCAGAAGAAAGACGCGGATGGGGCCTTAAACTCATTCGCACTCTGATGGACGAAGTCGAGTTTGAACGGGTCGACGACGGCACCAGTTTGCGCATGACCAAATACCTCCGTGACACTGCTTCATGAATGAACCCATTCAGATTGAGACGACATGGATAAACCAAGTGGCTCTTTGGTACGGTCGCACTGCGTTGGTACCACGGCTGTTGTTTATGCCAGCGATTATCTGAACAAACTGACCGGTGAAAAGATCGAACGTGAATGCCGCCGGCAACTGGCCTGTGGTTGCCGCGCGCTCGTGATCGATTTCAGCGACACAAAACTAGTCAACAGTATCGGTATCTCGATCCTCCTCGGCATCATTGACGTCGCAGAGAAGAGCGGCGCCAGGATCGTCTTCTCCGAAGTAAACAACCAGACAGTCCAGCTCTTCGAGATGCTCGGACTCACCCGACACGTCGCATTGGCAAAGGACGAACACGAGGCGTTGGTTACGCTCTCCGGTTTCGAGACTACTCCCATAGTCCACTAACTAGATGGAGCCGTCGACCCAGAAACTCATTCACACATTCGGCGCACTTGCTGACCTCGGCCAGGAGATAGCTGGACGCGGCGATTTCAGCGAAATGGTGCGAACATCGATGCACCTGCTGCTCGGAACGCTCGCTTTGCGGCGGGGCGCGGTGTCTGAGTGCATCGGCGCGGGTGAGCTTCGTTGGGTGGCGATTTGGGGTGTAGCTGACAAGCTGTTCACAGACTTTTCCATCGCCGAAGCTGAGAAGCAGGAGTTTATTACCGGTGAAGCTTCCGAATTTTTGATCAGCAACGACTCGACTGCTAACTCCTTCATCAACCGCCATCGGGATCGGCTGCGCCGGGAAGAGATCGAACTTGTCCTGCCCATGATCGTGCGCGATGAAGTGACCGGACTGGTCCTGCTCGGTCGAAAAGCCAGCGGCGAAGAGTTTTCCAACGACGACTTTGAAACGATTCGCGCGATGGTCCGGCACATCGGCGTCGGCATTCACACACATCGTTTGCTCGAACAGGTGGCCCAACGCGCGGAAGAGAATCGCCGGCTCTACGAAGAGTTGCGCACGATCTATCGCGCGACGGTGCGCGCCTTTGCCGCGGCGATCGACATCAAGGACAAGTACACGCAGGGACACTCGGAGCGCGTCGGCCGCTACAGCGAGATCATCGCGCGTGAGTTGGGCTGGAGTGAAGAAGAAGTCGAGGGGATTCAGATTGCCGGTTACCTGCACGACGTCGGAAAACTGGTCGTGGACCGCGACATCATCAACGCGCCTTACAACATCAACGCGAAAGAGTCGAGCGAACTAAACCGTCATCCTATGGCCGGCTACGAGATCCTGGCGCCGATCAATCATCCGTACGCTGACATTCCGTTGATGGCTAAATACCATCACGAACGGCTTGATGGACGTGGTTACCCTGATGGTTTGGTTGACGAACAGATTCCGCTCGGCGCGAAGATCGTCTCGCTCGCGGATTCGTTCGACGCAATGACTACGGATCGTCCTTACCGGCGGCGCCGTTCGTTTGAGGACGTCGTACGCGACCTGCGACAGAACACTGGCAAGCAATTCGACCCGAAAGTCGTGGTGGCGTTTGCGCGCGCGATGTTGAAGGAAGTGAACGGCGTAACCAAAGAGCGCCGCATCATGAAGATGCTCGGCAAGGACTATCTTCAAGATGAGAAAGTGCCGACGCTGCTCTCCGACCTAATCACTGATCTAAGCCACGAAGAAGCACAAAAGGCACAAACTCAGGCCTGAACCGTAGGACAGACATTCATGTCTGTCTGATCGACGACTACGAGACCGCAGAAAGACAGACAAGAATGTCTGTCCTACCTGGGTTGGATCCGAAGCACAAAGTTACAAATAGCAATCTTCTGATCGGGCGCGACTTCCGTTGGTTCTTCACGCGTTAACTCGCGGCCGTTGACGATCGTCGGATTGCGCCCCTTCGCCACCAGCCAGTAACGCCCCTCGTTGTCGCGCGACAACACCGCATGAACGCGGCTCACTTCCGGATCGCCTTTCACGGGCAGGTCGACAGTGATACTGCGCGAGCCGCGTCCGATCGTGATCTCGTTCTTCATGATCGGCACCACTGCTTCACGCACGCCGTTGCGCCAGACCTCAACTGAATAAAGCGGCGCAGCCTTGGGCCGAACAACTGTTTGTTCGCTCTCGCTCGTATCGGAAGCCTTTTCGACAAGCGTGTCGTTTGGACTGAACGCCGGCGCGGTGCGCAAGGGATCCACGCGCGGCGTCACCATCGTGTGGCCGCTTTCCGTTTCATCCCAAACCGCTTGCACGCGAAATTCGCCCTTGTTCAGGGTTCCGTCGACGCGCAACTCAACCGCAAAAGATTTGACCGCTAACTGCGTCTGGCCGCTCAGCTCACGCGCTCGTTCTGAAAGTACGTGAAACAGACCCTGTTCGAGTCCGCGGCGTTTGTCGCCTTGCCACTCTTTGTCGTCGTCGGGACTGAGATAGACGATGTATTCGCGAGGAATGTAGGTTGGACCACCCGGCGGCGTGAACATTTCGCGCTGCATCGCCGCTTCGACTTCGCGCGCGATCTTTACCAGAAACTCTTCCCAGACGCGTCGCGGCTTTGCGTGTTCGTCGGCGGCTTCGAGCAGGTCCTCGCCTGTCTCGCCGTCTATCCATTTTCTAATCGATTCAAGCAGACCCAAGCGCTTTGGCTCCTTCTAGGTCTTCATAACAGTCTAATCAAATCTTACGTACCGCTTGTTAATCCAGCCCCGGTCGGACGAATACGGATCGAGCTTGGGCCGGGCATGCTCCATTACCTGCACTTCATACCAGTTATTGTCAGCGCTCAATACTTTCACTTTCGAACCTGATTCTGCCAGGCCAATCGGATCTTGAGAAACGCTGGCGACCGGGCGCAAGTTCACATCCGTGGTCGTAACCCCCTCGCGGCCAATCAACGGCGGCTCCGTAATGCGCGTGATCTCGGTCAGTGGATTCCACTGCGAGGTCACGTATTTGTGAGTTGCCAAGAGCATACCCGAAAAGGCCAGAATCAAACCCGCCGCGACGAGGGCGCGCCGCTTCTTGCTCGGCGGCAATATCTCCTCGACCGTCGCTCGCTTGCGCCCGTTCGCGCTCTGTTCCGCGGCGAGCTGTTGCTGCTGCTCGCGCAACTCCATCTGCCGTCGTGCTTCGAGATTTATCGGCACCACGATCCGCGGTCTCTTTATTGTATCTACGTCGGCGAAAGTCAACTCGGCTGGTCCAGGAACGGCGAATTGCGGCCGCGGCGGCGCAGCTTCGGTGAAGTCTTCGAGCTCCGGTTCAATCGACAGATCTGCGCTCGGTTTGCGACGCGCTTCCAGCGGCGGGACCATTTGCAGCGGACGTGTCGGCGGCAGACTCGCGTCGGACAGTTCGTCCCAAAACTCTTCGACGCTTTGATAACGATCTTCCGGCCGGTTCCGGGTCGCCTTTTGCAGCACACGCAACACGGCGTTGCCCCAATGCGTGTTGCGGGCCAACGCCGGCAGTTCGCTTAACGAGTGATGCGCGAAGCGGCGTGGCGATTCACCGGCGATCAGCGCGTACGTTGTTTTGGCGAGCGAATAAATATCGGCTGCCGGTGTTAAGTAATCGTGCGGCAACTTCAAGCCGGTAGTGTCGAGTTGTCCCGTTTGAATCAACGGATTGTGCTCCGGCGCGGAGTAGATGTTGGTGCCGACGCGCGTGATCGCGCCTTCAGTTGCATCGAGCCGTGCGACGCCGAAGTCGGCGATCTTCACGATCTCGCGGTCCTCGGTGAGCAACAGGTTTTGCGGTTTGATGTCGCGGTGAATGACGCCGCACTTGTGGGCGTGCGCCAGCCCGGAACAGACCTGCTCGAGATAGAAGAGCGCGCGTTGAATCGAAAGCGGGCGTGTTCGCGTCAGCACGAACATGTCGCCGCCCGGAAGATACTCGAGCACGATGTAGTGAAACGTCGTACCGGCGAGATCGATCGCGGTTCCGTGACCGAGACGGTTTATTACATTGGGATGGCGAACGCGATCGAGCGCTACTGCCTCGTTTTGAAAGTTGCTGACGAGAGTTCGTTCAAGATCGTTGTCGGGTTCGCCTTGTAGATGTAGATTCAACGCCTTGATCACGATCGTACGCGGCGAACCTTCAGGCGCGGCGTTGTCGTTGGCGACATAGATCTCGGCGTAGCTGCCCCGTCCCAGACATTCGAGGATGTCGTAGCGCCCGTCTAATCTGCTTTGTTGGAGTTTGAGTTCCGACATCGTATCGCCCTGATGCGCCTGCTTTGATGCGTGATTACCGGATCAGGGTTAAGGGGCCGCTGGGCTCGCCGAACTGAGGGGAGGTTTCGTCAGCTCTTCGTAGTGATTGAGTACTTTCCAACGGTCTTTTTGCGTACGTATGCTGATTGCCGCCAGGCCAAGAACCGATTCTTTTTTGATAGTGGCGTTGGCGGGCGACGGATTCGCGTCCGCTCTGGCGATGGCTGCATCGAAAGCCTTGCCGGCTTCATCAGTGTTGCCCGAAAGCAGGTTTGCGCGGCCGTAGAGATACAAAAAGTCAGTATGCGGCGAATCCAGCGGGCTCTGAACTCCGGCGCTTACTAATTCTTTCTGAGGCTCAGTTGCGAGCCACGCGCGCGCGTCCTGATCGACCTGCCGGCGCATTCGTTCGAACTGAACAAAAGGTTCCTCCGGCGATGAAGCGGGGACACTCGCCGTTAGCACAGCCGGCTGCGTATTCGTTGCGAGGAAGGGAATCCGTTCCTTGTAACGCGCGCCTGCGTAGAACGCTGCGGCGAGCAAAACCAATACCACCAAAAAGCCAAACACCCGCGCCAAGCCGCTGCCGCCACGACGTGGTTTCGCAACCTTGAGCGTGCTGTGACTCGGCTCGACCGGCGGGGGCGCGGCGGGAATGGCGATTCGCGAGCCCGTGACAGGACTTCCGTTCGACTGCGTGCCGATCATTGTCTGTTGGCCATCGCTCTGAGCCGCGTAGACGGTTTGCGTCTCCGGCGTGATCGTCGGCTCGAGTTCCGCCAGCCGTTGCTCGGTAGTAACCGGATTGCCAATACGCACCACGACCACCGTGAGATTGTCTTCAGCGCCACGCTCGTAACAGCGTCGCTTCAGTTCACGGCAAACGTCTTCAAGATCGTTGTTAAGTAGCAGTAACTGCCGCAGTTCGTTGTCGGAAACGTGACGCGTGATGCCATCAGTGCACAGCAGAAACTCTGTGCCGTCTTCGACCTCCATCGTTTTCATGTCGACTTCGACACCCTGCTCGGCGCCCAGTGCACGGCTGATCACGTTCTTGCTCGGATGATTCGCCGCCTGCTCCGGCGTCATTCGTCCGGCACGCACTTCTTCTTCAACAATCGAATGATCTTCAGTTTCTCGATGCAGTTGTCCGTCAGGCGTAAGACGATAGAGACGTGAATCGCCGACGTGTCCAAACGTCGCGATGTTGCCTTTGAGATGCAATGCGACGATGGTCGTAGCCATCATCGAAAACTTCGCGTGCTCCTGGGCCATCTGGTGAATCGAAGCGTTGGCTCGCTGGATGGCGAGCTCCATCAGATCTTCGACGTCGGCGCCGTCCGTCTGATGACGAAAAGCTTCGTCGAGAACTTCAATCGCAGTTTGTGAGGCGACTTCGCCCGCTTCCGCGCCACCGACGCCGTCGGCGACGGCGAAGATCCCGCGTGCGTGGTCCTGCAAATAGGCGTCTTCGTTGAGGGGCCGACGCTCGTTAAGCCCGCGATCGCTAAGCGCTGAGGACTGGCACCGCAAGGTGTTCCTGTCTTCGCTCATTCCACTGCCTCCAGCTTAAGGGGAGATGAACTCTTTACCGCCGGCATTTCCGCAATCACCCGGTCGCGCGCGTTTCGGTTTGAGAACGCCATCAGCATTCCCAACATCGCAAAGCTGGTTATCAAACTAAAACCGCCGTGGCTGACGAAAGGAAGCGTAATGCCCGTCATCGGCAAAGCGCGCAAGATGCCGCCGATGTTCACCAAAGCTTGAAATCCGATGAATGCCGTCAGACCAGCCGCGCACAACTTCGTAAACATATCACGCGCCTCCAGCGAAGTGCGAACACCAGCGACCACGAAAATGATGACCGCCAGGATGATCACTGCGCCGCCGAACAGGCCGGTCTCTTCCGCGATTGCGGCGTAGACGTAGTCGGAGTCGGCAATTGGAATCACTTCCGGAAAGCCGAGACCAAAACCGCGGCCTGTCGATCCGCCTGAGCTGATGCCCCATGTAGCCTGCGCGGGCTGGAAAGCGAGTTTGTCGAACCAGATATCGACGTTGACTGTCTTCTGCATTGCCGGACTTTGTTCGGCGAGCTCTTTCAGTTTCGGATCTTCATTGAGCGCTTCCTGGTATTCCTTCTTCCACCACGACACTTCCGGTGACGGTGGATCAAAACCGTCGAGCCACAAGTGAAAGCGCTGTTGAATACGTGCCGGCAGTGCCGCGCTGATCGGCCGCGCGATCGTCGGTAACAGCGGCACGGATTCCTGGATGTCGCGTGGCAACGCGCCGACTACCAGAATGCTGATTACGAGCAGCACTGAACCGACGAACAACAATAACTGTGGCCAGCGACGCACCGCCACGAGATAGAGCGTCGTGTACGCGCCACTGAAGATCAGCATCTGGCCGAAGTCTTTCAACGCGAAGAAGGGAACGAATGGGAGTATCGCCATCACGAGCAACGGCACGATGTCGCGCGCGCGCGGAATTCCCCAATAAGTTTCGGCGAGATCTTTATAACGCGCAGTAAGAATGCCGGCGAAACCGACGAGGAACGGAATCTTCGACGGCTCCCACGGTGTCATGTTGCCGAGTGCCTTGCCGGCGCTGGACGTCACTACCGCGATCGCCAGCGGCAGCAAAGTAAACAGAACGATGATGAAGCTGTTGCGCTGGAGCCAGAGCAGAAAACCATCACGGCTGCATAGCGAGTAGGCGATTGCAAACGTGAAGAACGAGAAGATCGGAATCCAGGTGTAACTCGACGTGAGCGCGTTCCAAAGGGAATAAGTCGATTCCTTCTTTGGTAGCTGAGCGATGTCGATCGGCTGCGCGGGCGTTGGCGGTAAGCCCATCAACTGCTTCTTGACCGGATCGTAGTTCTCCATGATGTAGCGCGTTCGCAGCGCCTGCATCTTCTCTTCGCGCGCCGCCGACTTGTTGCGCGCGTTGTACTCCGGATCGCTGTAGAGCCGGTACTGAATCAACATGCCGAACGCAAACAACAGAATCGCAGTCGTGAAGAGCACCCAGTTGCCGACGAACTTCTTGTTACGCGACAACCAGATCGCCAGCACCATCAACGGCAGGAACATCATCAGGTCGCGCACCGCGCCGATGACTGACGTTTCGTAACCGCGCAAGAGACCCGAGCGATGAATCGCGATGTAGCCCGTGATCTCGAGACCGAGAATCAACAGGATGATCAGCAGATGTGATGACGCGCGATTTTTCATTGCCGGTTGCCGATTGCCAATTGCCGATTGTTAGCGTTTGCTCTTTTCGAGATCAACTGGGACGGAGGCGCCACTTTGGCGCCGCTGAAATAACCCAAATCCCGTGCTTTCAAAACGAGCGCAGCAGCGATTGGCGCGGCGGAGCGTGAACCGTAGCCGCCGCCTTCGACGATCACGGCCATCGCGAGCGTCGGTCGTTCGAGCGGTGCAATGCACAGGAACCAGCCGTCGATCCGCGGGTGCTCTTCGTCCATGATGATTTCGTCGTATTCGCGAATGATGTTGCCGCGGTTGTCGCGCTCGACTTTGTGACGTGTTTTTGGTTCACCTGTTTTCGGATCGTAGACGGGCACGACTTTTTGCGCCGTGCCCGTTTTGCCGCCCGTGTTGATGCCGGCCGCTTTGACCGGCGCGAAGACGCCGCGCGCGGTACCGCTTGGACCACCGGTAACGAGACCCATGATCGAACGCAGTCGCGCCGCTACAGCCGGAGTCAGGACCTGGTTGTAAGGCTGCGGCGCAACGTCGTATTCGATCTTCGGCTTCATCAACTTGCCTTCCATGTTGCCGATCGCGGCTGCCGCAAGGGCCATCTGAAACGGCGTCATCTGTCCGGCGTAACCCTGGCCGTAACCCATCAGCGCGAGATCGTATTTGGTCACTTGTTTGCCGGTGACGATGGTCGCCTGGCGCGGCGCGACCGCGCGTTTCACCGCGTCGGTGCTGGCGTCCCAGATCTCTGGTTCTTTACGGCCACGCAATGCTTCCGAAGGAGTGTCGTAACCGCCGATGCCGAGTAACTGTGCGGCGCGTTTGAGACGTTCCGGACCAAGCTTCACACCCATCTGCGCGAAGTACTGGTTACAACTGACTTCGTACGCCTGATCGATCCCGATCTTCCCGTGCACTTCACCTGGTCCACCGTCGTCATAGATCACGTTCGCGCCCGGCGCCGCGTAGTAGCCACCGCCGCTGCACGTGAATTCAGTATTCTGTTCGCCCGCGAGAAACGCCGCGGTCATCGTGACGGTTTTGAAAGTGGAGCCGGGAATGTAATACGCGCCGAGCGCGCGGCTGACGAGTGGTTTGTCGCGTTCGTTTGCTTCGAGACGAATCCACGTTGCTTCGTCGCTGACTTCTTTCAAGCTGTACGACGGTTCGCTGTAAAGCGCGAGCACCTCGCCGTTCTGCGGATTGATGATTACGACCGCGCCGTGCTTGCCTTTTAACTGGTCCATCGCGGCTTGCTGTAACGCGCGATCGATCGTCAGGCGCACGTCCTGATTGCCTTTGAAATCCAATGTCTCGCCGCGAACCACTGCCAGCGCTTCCGGCAACGCGCCACTCTGAACGCCAAACAACGCGCGCTCCAATCCCGGATCTCCGCGATCGGAACCAAACAGGTGGGCCATCGCTTTGTCCATCGGATACTCGCGCCGGATATCACCGCCCGAGTCGCGCTTGTAATAGGCAAGTGGCTGATCGAGCCGGCCGCTGCGATCGAGAATCCAGCCGCGCAGAGTCGACTCAGACAAACGGCGCACGCGCAGGTCCTTGTAACTCAACTGCTGAAACTTTTCGTTGTTTTCGGCGGCGTACCTGGCCCAGTAAATGTGAAACGAGAAGAGACCGATCGAGAGCAGCACGAACAGCCAGCGCAGCACGCGCAGGCCGCGATTAGTTGAAGACGAACCGAGACGTTTCTTTACTGCCTTGGGAAGATCCTCGGGTATGACGGACGTCCTCGCTGCCGTGCTGCGGCGGTTACGGATCAGACTAAGGAGCAACAACAGGATCACCAACGCAAAGCCACCGACGTAGATCAGTGTGAACAGCGCGGGTGTTCTTTCCGGCACGTGGGGAGTGGCAACAGGAGACGGCGTGGGAGATTGAAACAGGAGTAAGAGAAGTATGTTCATCCAGCGTCTTGAATATTCTGTTTCTTCTCCGTGTCTCTGTGCCTCTGTGGTTCTTGAATAACCACAGAGCAGGCACAGAGACAGAGAAGCTTAATCACTCTTGCGCAATCTTACTTCAACGTCGCCAAAGCCGATTACGTCGCCGTCTTCGATAACTCGCGACTCACCGTAAGCAATACGTCTGCCGTTGATATAGGTGCCATTCGTCGATCCGGTGTCCGCAACGAGCAGTGTGCCTTCGGCAGTCATCAACAAAGCGGCATGGATCTTCGAAACGCTGGCGTCGTTCAGGGTCAATTCGTTGTCGGAAGCGCGTCCGACGTTCAGCCTTTTACCGCCAGGTTTGAACACTAATGGTACTTCGCGTGTTCCATTTTGTTGCGTAATACGTGCCGTCACCTGGATGTCAGGCATCGGCGGTGCGGCGCTGGGAATCGGCACTCCGCTTTTTGCGGCTCGTCGCTCTTCGTCCTGCCGGCGCAGATCTTCTTCAAACTCACCGAACGTCGGATCAACCGAGATTCCGGTCGTGAAGATGTCGACTTCAGCTTCGACGTTTACTGGACCAAGCGTGCGGTAGCGATGGTCGTTGATGTGATCGATCGCGGCGGCGAGAACTTCGTTCTTCAGTTCGTGGAGAATCTCCGGCGGCGCTTCCGAATGTGTCCCCCACTCGACTTTGAGTACCAGCTGGTGTGGGGCGATTCGTCCTTTGCGACCTTCGTCGCGCACACGTTCATCGATCAACTTCTTCATGCGCTCGATGAGCTTGGAAGTGGTGAGCCCGCTGCGCGGTTCGACAGTGCGTCCAAAGCGGCGATCGACGACGTCGCCCATCCCTTCGAGCACGCGGCGCAGGATGCGTTCGGGCAGTGCCTCCTCGCGTTTTTTCGCGGCTTGCTCGGCTTTGAGCTTTGCTGTCGAATCGTCTGAATCAGTCATGAATAGTCAATACGAGATTTACGTCGAGCAGTTCGTGATTACGCGCAAGATAAGGGTTGGTTTCTGGATCGCGGGTATTCTAGCGTATCGCTGAGTCTCGTGTCTCTTTGCGCGGAAGTCTGGTTTCACTTGCGGGGCTAACGCGCTGGGGTGGCTGTGGGACGTGTATGAGGAAGCCACCCCTATCGGCTCGGCGGGCGAGGAGAAACACACACTGCTACGGTCTGTTCGCGGACAGCGAACGTCAGTGCTTAAGAAACCCAATTGTGTTTTATGGAGGCCGAAAGAATGCGCGGCCTCATACCCTTGCTTAGGACCAGCGGGGGAGACCGCGCGAAGAACGTTTTTGACTACCGCTATTGATGCATATTGTTTCTCGTAGGTAGCCTGCGAATAAAAAACTTTGTTTTGAATCCATGTGGTCGTGGTAGATTAAGAGGCACCGCCCCGAACTCTCACAGTACTTCCCAAGCGAGGTGAAACAGATGATCCAGCAACTGTGGGATAGTTTCGTGATGTTGATTCCGGTATTCTTTCTGCTCACGATGATCTTCGGCGCGGGCTTCTATATTGGCCGCGTCAGCAAGAGAGAATAGGAAGCAATGAAAGCTGTCTTCAAAAGTACCTGGCCTTATCAGGGTGATGCGATGAACCTGCCCGTCGAGAGCGTCGACGAAGCAATTCCGTTCTATGAAACCGTAATGGGATTTCGTGTCGAATCGCGCAACGACGCACCACACAAGAGCGCGGTGCTTCGTCGTGACGAAATCAAGATCGGGCTCGCCGAGAATGGTGGCGATCCAACCCAGGACGGCTGTTTCTTCGGCGTCGACGATGTAGAAAGAGCGTTCGCGGAGTTGAAAGCAAACGGCTTTCGGAAGGAAGATCCCGACTTCCGCGTCGACCAGTACGGCGATAAGCGATTCAAAGTCTTCTTCGTCATTGCACCCGATGGCCTTTGCTATTGCCTGGGCGAACGTCTCGAGTGAAGTACGGAATGTCGATCTCAAACGTCTCGGCGCCGTGCTCGCCGTTGCCTGCGAACGCGACCTCCACCGACTAACGGCTTGCGGCGTCTGAACCGCTTTGTGCAAACAGTAGAAAACAAACTTCAACCCCGGGCCGATTTCGACGCGGTAATCACTCACGAACACAAGATCTCCCCGTCACTCGACGGCCGTTCCGTTTTCGACGACGAACCAAAGCGAAACCTTCTCCAATCCGCGTCAAAGATCATTGTTTTAGAATATGGTCTTAACAACCACCCTTTGAATTGCCACAAAGGTTTGTTACTCTTCTGAACGCCCCCTCAAACCCTTTAATTGCCCCGACACAATGGACACCTGGAGTGCGCCGCAGTGCATTCCCTGGGAAGCAACTGAAGGAGCTAACTATGAACCGTAATAGATTTCACCCATTCGCTATCGCGTGGGCCATAAGCGTAGTTTTCGCTGTCATGCCGGTAGCATTGGGTCAGTTTACAAATAACCCACAGACCAACAAACAAACTACGACTGCGCAAAACACGTCGCTGCGTTCCGTGCCGGCGGGTTCAAAGATGAAGTTCAAGGGCGTGGTGATCACTCGCGACGCAGACGTGTTCACGATCCGTGACCGTAGCCGCACGGACTATCAGGTAGTAATTACTGACAATACCAGCATTAAAACGCATGGCGGTTTCCTGCGGAGCGGCAAGAAATATCCGGTTACCGACATTCTGCGCGGATTGATCGTGGAGGTCGAAGGCCGCGGCGATAACCAGGGACAACTGGTCGCCGACAAGATTCGGTTCAACGAGTCAGACATGCGTGCGGCAATGACCACCGATGCGCGCGTCGGGCCGGTTGAAGCCAATATGGAACGTGTGTCCGGGCAGATGGACGAGCTTTACGCCGTCGCAGCCGAAGCGAGAGCGGAAGTTAAGGCCGTAAACGAACGCGTTTCGGCGTTGGATGACTACGACGTACAGGAGACTGTCGCCGTAACTTTCAGAACAAACAGCGCGGTGCTTTCACCTGAGGCCAAGTCGCAACTCGACGCTTTAGCAGCGAAAACAAACGGCGCGAAAGCATTCATGATCGAGGTCGCCGGACATACAGATTCGACGGGCAGCAACTCCAAGAACTTCAGGCTCAGTCGCCAGCGCGCGGATGCAGTTGTGCAATATCTTGCTGTTCAGCACAAGATTCCGTTACGACGTTTTGTCACGCCAATGGGCTACGGCAAGACGGAAGCTGTTGCCGACAACACAACGGCGTCCGGACGGTCGCAGAACCGTCGCGTTGAAGTGAAGATGATCGTCAATCGTGGCCTGAACCAGACTGGCACGCCGACGACATCATCCTCGGTGCGACCCTAGGTACGTAGTAATCCGGGAATATCTGATGTGTCTCGGAGTCTTGGTGGTGGTTGTCCACCACAGAGACACCGAGATACATCTATGAGGTTAAGCCGTGACCAAATAGGGTCATGGTGTGCACGGTTTCCGCGTCCAAGACCCGCTTTCGTTCATCAAACCCCATATAAACCCTTCTATTTCTGCGGTTTTCTTAACCAACTTTAGTGGCCTCGCGATTGCTAACTGTCCCACCTATGACGAACACTGAGGTCTTCCCAATTCTGCACGGCGGTTTGACAGCCGCAAAGAAATCCGAGCCCGCGCCAAATTCCGATCTTGCGCTGGCCATGGCCGCCGGGAAAGGCGACATGGAGGCGTTTGAAAAGCTTTATGAGCGGCACAACCGCCGGGTCTATTCGCTATGTCTGCGCATGACGCAAAACGCGGCGGAGGCCGAAGATCTGGCACAAGAGGCGTTCATTCAGCTATTCCGCAAGATTGGCAGCTTTCGTGGCGATTCGGCATTTACCACTTGGCTTCATCGACTTGTTGTTAATCAATGTTTGATGCACTTCCGCAAGCGGAGCGTCAAACTGGAGAAAACTACGGAGGAAGGTGAAACTCCGGTCCAGATCGTTCGCGGAACCGAGAATCCAAACGCGATGCCGGTCATGGATCGCATCGCACTCGACAACGCAGTGAAACAACTGCCGCCGGGCTATCGCACAGTGTTTGTGCTGCATGACGTCGAAGGTCACGAGCACGAAGAGATTGCGAGGATGCTGGGCGTGGCGGTCGGAACTTCAAAGTCCCAGTTACACAAGGCGCGCATGAAACTGCGCCAGATATTGAAAGCGCGTACGGACGTTAATCGAAACTAGATCGAGCGGCACGCATTGTCCCCTTGGAGGGGGCTCCTTCGCCGGGCCGGCAGGTTCGCCTGCCGGCCCGGTTTCGTATATTCTTCACTGCTACCTGAACAAACCAACCAGATTCGTGGGAGAAACTATGAGCGAACGAAGCGTCACGTTCTATCGTTGGGACGACATGCCGAAGGAGAAGGTGAGTGAGGTGCTCGACCGGCGTTTGATAACTGCCGATCGTGTCATGCTATCGCACGTCTACCTCAAGAAGGGCGCGATCGTTCCGCGTCATTCCCACGAGAACGAACAGATCACTTACATTCTCGAAGGCGGTCTGCGTTTCTGGATCGGCCCGGACGAATCGGAAGTAATCGACGTGATGGCCGGCGAAGTGTTGCACATTCCGTCGTACGTGCAGCACAAAGCCGAAGCACTCGAAGACACGCTCGACGTGGACATCTTCAGTCCACCGCGTCAGGATTGGCTCGACAAAACTGATGACTACCTCAGACAAAAATAATGCTATGTAGCATTGCACAAGAAAGAACTCGCGTTTCGATTTTCCGTCGACCCTTTTGTGCAAAGCCGTGCTGTGTAGGACAGGCATTCCTGCCTGTCACCCCTTTGGTGATTTTCACATCTCTGATACCGAACCGCGACAGGCAAGAATGCCTGTCCTACTTTCGAGGCAATACTGATTATGAATCTTGGTCTCAAAGATAGAGTCGCACTTGTTGCCGGCGGGAGCCGCGGTCTCGGTCGCGCTGTTGCCGAAGAACTCGCCAACGAAGGAGCTTCACTGGTTCTTTGCGCGCGCGATGCCGCAACGCTCGCAGAAACCACCGCATCGATCGCCGATCAAACCGGCGCACACGTGCTCGGTGTGCCGGCTGACGTCACCGACGCACACCAGGTGAAACAGCTCGTCGCTGCGGGAATCGATCGCTTCGGCCGGATCGACATTCTCGTGACGAACGCCGGTGGTCCACCGGCCGGCCGGTTCGATCAGTTGACGCAGGAACAGTGGGAGCAAGCGACGCGTTTGACGCTCTTCAGCGCGGTTCACATGGCGCGTGAAGTGTTACCCGGAATGAGAGCGCGGCGTTGGGGAAGAATCCTGAACATCACGTCGATCGCGGTGAAGCAACCGGTCGAGAATCTACTGTTGTCAAACAGCTTGCGCGCCGCGGTTACAGGCTTTGCCCGCACGCTCGCGAATGAGGTCGCGATGGAAGGAATCACGGTCAACAACATCCTGCCGGGTTACACGCGCACCGAGCGTTTGGAAGAACTGGCCGGGATGATGGCTGAGAAGCGGGGAATCAGCGCCGATCAGTTTCGCGCGCAATGGGAGGCGGAGATTCCGATGGGGCGTCTCGGTGAACCGCGCGAGCTTGCGGCGGTGGCGGCGTTTCTGGTTTCGGAACGCGCGAGTTACATTACGGCCACGTCGATTCAGGTTGACGGTGGGTGGATTAGATCACTCTTTTAGAAAGGGCGGCTAGAAAGGACGACCGCATGATCAAAGCAATTCGTGGCAGCACCAAGTGATAACTCGACAGAGCCGGGTTTGAAAAACTCATTGGACCTTACCGGCGAGGGTGTGATCATCGATCTCGGGACGGGCGACGGACGCTTTGTATACCAGTCCGCACGTCAGAACCCGAAGAAGTTTTACATCGGGATCGATCCGAACGTCAGGCCGCTGGAGAAGATCTCCGAGAAGATTTACCGGAAGCCGTCGAAAGGCGGCGCGCCTAACGTTCTGTTCATTCAGGCGGCTGTTGAAGATCTACCGGCGGAATTGGATGGCGTTGCCGATGAGTTGCACGTTCATTTTCCGTGGGGCAGTTTGTTGGGCGCCGTCGCCGCCGGGGACGTGGTCGTACTTCAGCACTTGCGCCGCATTTGTGCGCGCGAGGCTTTGTTGGAAGTAGTGATCGGACTGGATCCTGTGCGAGACCAGGCTGAAATCGAACGTCTCGGTGTTGTTCCACTCTCACTCGAATTCATAGACCAAACGCTGGCTCCCCGGTACGCCGCCGCAGGCTTTCAGATCACCGAACGAGGAATAATCGCCGCGGCAGACTGGCCGGAGTTCAATACTTCCTGGGCGAAACGTCTTCACCAAAACGAGCAACGTCCGCTGACCTACCTGATCGCCCGCGCCATCTAGCTGGGGCCGTTAACTGCTGACACTTCCCGCAGACAATCGACACGCTTTCGTCAACAGCAGTGTGTTGAATGCACGTTTGGAAAGCGAGGAGTTGAATATGGTGAGAAGTGCTACCAGCAAAGCTGTGACTCAGCGTTCCCTTTCTGACGAGATCTCAAAGGACAATAAACCGACCAGCGACGTGGTCGAACATCTGCAAAGGCAACTGGCAAACGCGTTTGTTCTTTACGCGAACTACAAACACTATCACTGGCAAACTTTCGGTCCCCTGTTTCGCGACCTTCACTTGTTGTTTGACGAGTTTGCGACGGCGGTGCTGGCGACGATCGACGATTTCGCGGAGCGGCTGCGGATGATTGGTCAGGATCCGATTTTTCGTCCGGACGAGGTTCAGAATATTGCTAGCGTGAAGGTGTCGAGCGACGCGGGCGACATGCGCGAGATGGTCGCGGAAGCAGATGCGAACCTGCTGGTCGTGATCAAAGACATGCGTGAGGCCGCGCGAGTGGCAGACGATCATGATGACCCGGGGACGGTCGACCTCTTTTCACGCCACGTGCAGATCCACGAAAAACACGAATGGTGGCTCCGCGACATCCTTGAAAAGGGCGATGGCTTGACGGCCTAAAGCCACAAGAGGCACAAAACCAAGAAGAGTTATCGCTGCCGGTAAACCTCTCCTTGTGCTTCTTGTGCCTTTTTGCGGTCTAAAAACTCTGGTCGTCCGCTGACGGTCCATAAAGCGCCGGCACCTTCTGGCCCATGAGTCTCAGGTAGACGGTCATCTGGCCGCGATGGTGCGCCCAGTGGTTGATCGTCTCCTGGATCATCATGTACCGCGACTCTTCAAGGACGACGTGTCCGCCCGCGAGCAGCTTCCAGTTAGTTCGCAGATGGTCATCCGTGGTCTTTTCGAGCGCCGCACGTGCGCCCGCTGCCGCTTCGTCGAGCGCTTTGATTAATTCCTCACTCGTCTCTTTCGGCGCACGTTTTATGCCTTGTCCTTCAGGCGGCGCGACGTCGAGTTCGTCGCGTTCGATCTCCATCTGAATCCACATCGGAATCGTCGCGACCATGTCGGCCAGGTAACCAAAGATCATCGACCGCTCGTGCGGCTTCCAGTCGTACTTGCCACTCGGCACTTCCTGTAGGGCTTTGCGCGAACGTTCCACCTCCCGATCGAGCTCCTCCCGAAAAAACTCAGTCAGTTTCATCACTGCCTCCACATCCGTATTATGATTTTTTGTCGACGATATGAGAATCTAGCAACCAGACGCCAGTCGATACAAATCGGGATGCTGCTCCAGCACAACATAACGCATTCGTTCCAATCGCCACTCCTGCGCGTAATGCTCGTGGCGATCGGGATTGGCCTGCTTTATATCCTGTGGCGCGAAGTGCGGAAGATCCCCGCAAAGCTGTTGACGCTGATGGCGACAGCGTTTGTCGACATGATTGGCGTGTTGATGATCTTTCCGTTGTTGCCGTTCTACGTGAAGAACCTCGGCGAGGGCGGGGTCAACTTTCTCGGGATTCATTTCGGCATCGGAATCATCACCAGCTTCATCGTCGCTGCATTCACGGTGGCCCAACTTCTCAGCGCACCAATGTGGGGACGCTTCTCGGATCGCGTCGGCCGCCGGCCGGCGTTGCTGATTGCATTGAGCGCATCGGCAATCGCGTATCTGATCTTCGGCTTTGCTGACTCACTGTTGCTGTTGTTTCTGTCGCGCGTAGTGCAGGGCGCCGGCGGCGGCACAGTCGGAGTGATTCAGGCTTACGTCGCCGACTCAACCGCGCCGCAGGATCGCGCCCGCGCACTCGGCTGGCTTTCGGCAACGACGAATCTCGGCGTCGCACTCGGTCCGGTTCTCGGATCGTTTGCAATCACACTGGGCAAGCACGATCTGATGCCCGGTCCCGCGACTCTCGAGATGGGCAATGCCGCGCCCGGCATCCTCGCCGCAGCGCTCTGTTTGATTAACATCGCCTTCGCCGCACGTTATCTGACCGAATCGCGCAATCCGGACGATCACGTACACGTCGAGGGCGAAGAACGCCGCACGTCGCGTCAGGTTATCTGGCGCGTGATCTCGCATTCCAGCGAACCTTCGTCACGCTTGATCTGGATTTACGCGATCGCGATGGGCGCGTTTCAAGGAAGCTTTTCGGTACTGGCGCTGTTTCTGAATGCGCGGTTCCAGGTAACGGAGCAAACGATCGGTTACTTCTTCATGTACGTCGGATCGATCTCGGTCTTCACACGCGTGCTGTTGCTTGGACGGATGGTCGACTGGCTGGGTGAAGCGAAACTCTCGCGTCTCGGCCTGGCGCTGCTGGCGGTCGGTGTTCTTGGCATGCCTTTGTCCGGCAGCATCTGGACGCTGGCACTGGCTGTGGCTCTGATTCCACTCGGCACGGCTTTCACGTTTCCGTGTGTCACGGCCTTGCTGTCGCGCATTATCAAGCCACGCGAACGCGGCCTGTTCATGGGCATGCAACAGACTTACGGCGGCGTAGCGCGAGCGATCGCGCCGCTGTTTTTCGGTTGGTCCTTTGACTGGCTCGGCGTCTCATCGCCTTACTTCATCGCGTCGGCAATCATCATGGCCACGATCTTTCTCGGCCTCGGCCTGGATCGATACACCCAGAAAGAACCATCCACAGATTACGCAGAACCTTCTACTGTCAAACAAGAATCTGCGTAATCTGTGGATGGCGCCTATTCGTTCAAATTGTCGAGCGCCGTAAACTTCCAGCCGGTTTTTGTTTGCGCGAAATGATAGATCACAACTTCGTTGCCTGCGGCGTCCGGACACGCTACAGTAAACACTTTCACGTTTGCCGGATCTACCTCTGGTTTTGCTTTACCGAAGCAGGCTGCGGCATCGGTCTGTTCGTTGAAGACTTGCCGGAAACGCTTCGCCAGTTGTGCTTTCGTTTTGATACTCGGTATGCCGTAGGACATGCTGATGGGAAACTGTGACAGCCGCGCGACCGTTTGCACGTCGCGATTAGTCACGGCTGTTTTGAACTGCTGCCAGAAGGTTTGTCTTGCATCTTGTGCCTGAGAAAACGGCACCGCACCGATTACACAGATTATGCTCAAAAGGAGACTGGTCATGCGCACTCCCCGTTACAGGTTGATTGTTGTGTTGCTGGTGTTGGCAGCCTTCGGAGCCGCCGTAAGTTTATCCCAACCAGACCCGGTGGCGGCAAGATCCGCGCAATCGTTCACGATCGAACAGATCAAGGGTTATCCGTTTCCTGGTGAGCTGACCGCGTCGGCTACGGGAGCGCGGATCGCCTGGGCCTTCAACGAGCGCGGCGCGCGCAACGTCTGGGTGGCAGAGGGACCGGACTTCAAAGCCCGTCGCTTGACCAACTATCAAACAGATGACGGGCAGGAGTTGACGAGTCTTTCAATTTCGAGCGACGGCAAATACGTGGTCTATGTTCGCGGCGGCGATCACGGCTCGAATTGGGAAAGTTCGGTGGGCGTGAATCCGTCGATGAGCGCTACGCAAGCGCGCGTTCAGATCTGGAGTGTTCTGTTTGCCGGTGGTGAGCCAAAGCTGCTCAGCGAGGGTGATGAGCCTGTTATCTCGCCAAAGAGCGATCGCGTCGTGTTTTTGAAAGAGCGAGCTATCTGGTCCGTACCCGTCGATGGCGCGACAGCAGCCAAACGGCTCTTCTTTGCGCGTGGTGAAGCGGGTTCGCCTGAATGGTCGCCTGACGGGACGCGTCTCGCCTTTGTTTCCGGCCGCGGCGATCACTCGTTTATCGGAATCTACACCAGCGACTCGACGCCGATTCTTTATCTCGCGCCAACGACTTCGCGCGATTCGAGTCCGCGTTGGTCGCCTGACGGAAAACGGATCGCATTCGTACGCCGGCCCGGTACTGGTGGAGCGCCGGAGCCGGTGCTCGAACAGCGCGCGCAAGCATGGTCCATCTGGGCCGCAGACGCCACAACCGGTGCAGCAAAACAGTTGTGGAAGAGCCCGTTCACGTTAAAAGGCTCGCCACCATCAACACACGGTGGCACAAATCTGCACTGGGCCGCGGCCGGGCGGATCGTCTTTCTTTCCTATCTCGACGGCCAGCCACATCTGTATTCGATCGCGGAAAACAGTGGCGATCCGTTGTTGCTAACACCGGGCAACTTCATGGCGGAATACATCTCCATCAGCGCCGACCGCAAGTACATGTTGTTCGCCGGCAACGCCGGCAGCGATGTTGATGACATAGATCGCCGCCACATCGTGAAGGTTCCGGTTGATAAAGCTGAGCCGGTGGTGATGACACCGGGGAAGGGACTCGAGTGGACGCCGTTTACGACCGGCGACGGCAAGCACGTGGTCTACATCAGTGCGACACCGCAGCGTCCACCATTGCCGGCGGTAATGCCGAGCGAAGGCGGTAAGTCGCAGTTGCTGGCTGAAGATCGCATTCCGGGAGATTTTCCCGCGACACAGTTAGTGACGCCGAAGAAAGTTGTTTACAAAGCGCCTGATGGTCTCGACGTTCACGGGCAGTTGTTTGAAGCAGCGGGAGGCGCCGCGAAGAAGCCGGCGATTATTTACGTTCACGGTGGCCCACCGCGGCAGATGCTGTTGGGGTGGCACTATTCGGATTATTACACGAACGCTTATGCGCTCAATCAATATCTCGCGAGCCGCGGGTACGTGGTGTTGTCAGTGAACTATCGTTTGGGGATTGGTTACGGTCACGATTTTCACCGGCCGCCAAATGCGGGCGCACAGGGTGCGTCGGAGTATCAGGACGTGAAGGCCGGCGCGGAATATTTGCAACGGTTGCCGCAGGTCGATGCGAAGCGGATCGGGATCTACGGCGGATCGTATGGCGGATTTCTGACGGCGCTGGCATTGGCGCGCGATTCACAACTCTTCGCCGCGGGCGTGGATATTCACGGCGTGCACAACTGGACCGCCGAACGCGCCGCATCGCTGCTTGAGAATCGTTACGAGAAGATACCCGATGCGCAACGCGCGCTCGATGTGGCGTGGCAATCATCGCCCGTGTCGTCGATGAGCACGTGGAAGTCGCCCGTGTTGTTGATTCACGGCGATGACGATCGGAACGTCCGTTTCAATCAGACGACAGATTTGGTGCGACGGTTGGACAAGGCGGGCGTGACGTTTGAAGAGCTGGTGATTCCGGACGACACGCATCACTTCTTCCTGTACGCGAATATGGTGAAAGTGAATGCGGCAACGGCTGCGTTTTTCGATCGAGTCTTTGGGATGAGAGGACAATCAGATGAATAGACTGTTGGTATTGGCATCTGTGTTAATTCTGTTTACTGCTAGCTGCACCAAACGTGAGACCAGTTCGAACGCGAATTCAACGGAAAAAACGGATCAGGTGGAAAAGGTCAAGCCTGCGGCGGGCACTGGCAACGTGCAGGGCAAGGTGCTCTACAACGGCAAGCCCGTAGAGAACATCGACGTGCGATTGTGCGAAACGTTTAGCCAGTTCTTGGGCGGCTGCGGCGGGAAGATCTACACCGCTAAGACTGACAAGGATGGCGATTACGTGATCACGAACGTGCCGCCGAAAGAATATGAAGGTCTCACCGTGCGTATCTTCGACACCGATGGCTACGTTTTTGCCACGAGCGGCATCGCCGGCCTCAGCGCCACGAAGTACAACGTTGAAGCCGACAAGACGCTGTTCGTCAATCCCACCCACTTGTTCAAAGCAGATCTCAAGCTTGTTAATCCGAAAGCCGGTTCGTCTGTCAGCGACCAGAACGTTGAGTTCACGTGGGATGCTTACCCGGGTGCCTCTTACTACAAACTAACTCTCATTCCAGACAATCACCTGAGCGAATCGCGCTACTCTAATCAACGTGTTGACGGCACGTCGTTCAAGGCAACGAAGCTGCTGGAGAAGGGCGGTTATCGGTGGAAGGTTGAGGCCTTTAACTCCGCGGACAGAAAGCTGTCCGAGAGCGGCGACAATATAACGTTCACCGTTCAATAAAAAACTGAGGCCCAAAATCTCTTGTGCCCTTTTGTGCTTCTTTGCGGCAGGGGATTGACAAGCGTACAGGGTTCTCGCTGGAATAGTGCATCCCCGGCCAGTTAGCAACAACCACTAAGGAGCAGATGTAATGAAAGTATTTCGTATCGGCATCGCCGCAGTCGCCTTTGCGGCCTTCGCCATCCTGGCACACACGCAAACACGACCAGCCACACCGGCCGGCGCCCAGCCGCAGACAAGACCGGCTGCTGGTCCAGCTAACATTGCCGTGATCGACTCTTCAGCCTTCAGCGATGAAAAGAACGGCATCGCACGCGTGATGGCCGCAATGCGACAGATCGAAGCAAAGTTTCAACCGCTCCGCAACGAACTCCGCGGCATGCGCGAACGGCTAAACACCATGCGATCCGATCTCCAGAAGAAGCAGGCGATCCAGGACGCGAAGATCACCGCGCAACAAGCAGAGACAGCCGATCAGCTCGACCTGCAAATCAAACGCAAAGCGGAAGACGCCCAGGCGAGTTATCAAAAGGAATCGCTGGCGCTGCTCGAACCGTTGCAGAAAGACATTGGCGACGCGCTGAATACGTACGCACAGCAGAAGGGCATCTCGCTGCTGATCGACATCAACCGCGTGCCGGTGGTCTATGCCGCCAACAGTCTCGATATCACGAAAGACTTCATCGCCGATTACAATCGCACGCATCCGGCGCCAGCCGCACCCGCTGCGCCGGCGAGACCGTAACCGGCGATGATCAAAAACGTCCTGCTACTTTCCGCCTCAGCCGGCGCGGGGCACGTCCGCGCCGCACAGGCAATTGAAAAGGCCTTTGCAGAAATTGGCGCCACCTCGGGTGAGCGTCGAGAAGTTCAGCATCTCGACATACTCAACTACACCAACAAAGTCTTTCGCCACCTCTATTCAAAGGCCTACATCGATCTCGTCAACAAAATGCCGGAAGTGCCCGGCTGGTTTTACGACAAACTCGATAAGCCATGGAAGAACGAACGCCGGCGGCTCGCACTCGACAAACTCAACACCCGTCCGCTCGTAAAACTACTGCGCGAATATCATCCCGACCTGATAGTTTGCACCCACTTTCTTCCGGCTGAGATTGTTTCGTGGCTTAAAGCTAAGGAACGCCTGTCGAGCCGCCAGGTGATCATCGTGACGGACTTCGACGTTCACGCGATGTGGCTGGTCCACCATTACGAGCACTACTTCGTGGCGCTTGACGAAGCACGCGTGTATCTCGAAGCGCTTGGCATTCCGCCGGAGAAGATCACGGTCAGCGGTATTCCGATTGACCCGGTTTTCGCGCAACGCAAAGACAAACAGGAGATGCGCGCCAAACACGGACTGGCGCCGGATCGGACGACGATTCTGCTTTCGGCCGGCGGCTTTGGCGTCGGCTCGGTCGACGCGCTGATCGCGGCGCTGATGCCGTTGCAGCATCGGGCGCAGATTGTCGCCATTTGCGGACGCAACGAAGAGTTAAAGAAACGTCTGTCGCGGCAGGCTTCGCATCTGAAAGAAGACGCGAACGTCGTCGTCAAACCGTTTGGTTACACGAATGAAATGGACGAGTTGATGACGGCGTCGGATATCGTGTTGGGCAAGCCCGGCGGTCTGACTACTTCCGAAGCACTGGCGAAAGGGTTGGTGTTTGCGATCGTTAACCCGATTCCGGGCCAGGAGGAGCGCAATTCCGATCATCTGCTCGAAGCGTGTGTGGGCATCCGTTGCAACAACTTGCCGACACTCGCGTATAAGTTGGACCGGTTGTTGGCGGAGCCGGCCCGCTTTGCGGCGATGCAGGCGAATTCGCACAAGATGGGCCATCCGAATGCCGCGAAAGAGATCGTTGAGCGACTAATTCATTGAACATTCGTAAAGCCACGCTCGGAGATCGTAGTAAGATTCAGCAGTTGATTGCGGAATCGGCGCGTGGCTTGAGCCGCGAACATTACGACGACGCGCAGATCGAAGCCGCCGCGCATGGATTTCGCGCCATGGAGTTGCTATCCACGCTTCCTGGAGTGAAGTTTTACAAAGCGTGTGGTTATACGGAACAAGGCAATATCGAGCTCGACCTAACTGAAAACGTAAAACTTGGGTTTGTGCCGATGCGGAAGGAACTAAAGCATGACTGACTCAACTAAACGTGATCTCTTAAGACACACGGTAGCCACGTTGGCGTATCGCGGTGGTAAAGCAGTCACGAATGCACCCGACGGGTTTAATCAGTTTCAGGTTAACGACGGCTCGCGCACGCCGGAACAGATACTGGCCCACATCGGCGATCTGCTCGACTGGGCGCTGTCGATTGCGAAAGGGAAGCAAACCTGGCACAACTCGACGCCGTTGCCGTGGGATCAGGAGACAGCGCGTTTCTTTACAGCGCTCGAGGTTTTTGATTCGTATCTTGCATCGGATGAACCATTGGCTGCGGCTGAGGAGAAACTGTTTCAGGGTCCGATTGCTGATGCGTTGACGCATGTTGGACAAATTGCGATGCTGCGACGCATTGCTGGTGGTCCAGTCAAAGGCGAGAATTATTACCGCGCGGAAATCGAATCGGGAAGAGTCGGGCCGGATCAATCCGCACGCCGCACAGAGTTTGACTAGAACCTCCGTTCAGAGTGCAAGCTTTAGCTTGTTGCAAAGGCAGCCTAAGGCTGAACTGGCTTTGCCCGCAAAGTCCTTTTCTGAACTCAGAACGTGAACTCAAAAAGTTACCCGATGGAAGATAGACGAAAGCTTCTGAATCATTTTTTAGCGGCGCTTGCTTACCGCACACAGAAAGCGTTGCGCGAAGCGCCGGAGGACTTTGGATCGTTTCGCGTTAACGAAGGCGTGCGCACGCCCGCGGAGTTGGTTCGTCACATGAGCAGCGTGCTTGGCTATGCGCGCACGTTCTTCGTCGGCGGACATTACTGGCCCGAGCCGCTGGCGTCGTTTGACGAAGAGGTCGAACGGTTTCACGAGATGCTCGGTATCCTGGCCCAACATCTCAGAAACGGCGATGAGTTGCTGGAAGGAATGACTGAAGAGCGTTTGCTCCAGGGACCGTTCTCCGATGCGATGACACACGCCGGCCAACTCGCGCTGTTGCGGCGTCTCGCCGGCGCACCGGTGCCACCCGAGAACTTCATCGTCGCCGAGATTCGAGAGGAACGGCTTGGACCAGATCAGCCAGAGCCGGTCAGTCCCGACAAAGTCTGGCCCGAAGCTCCCGAGGGCTGGGAGCCGTAGATCCAAAGTTGGAAGCCTTGGAGTTCCGAGCGTGCCTTTGGATTGCTAAGTGCTTGGCAAACTAAAGCTTAAAACTCACAAACAACAGCTAGAGATAACTTTCACATGCAAGGGTTTTGATGTTATGCTCCAGCCAATACAGCGTTCACCAGACACTGAAGAACCACGCCGATGGCACAGCAGAACTCCTTCGATATCGTCTCGCAAGTTGATTCCGCCGAGATCGTAAACGCTCTCAATCAAACTCTTAAAGAAGTTCGCCAGCGCTTCGACTTCAAAGGTAGCCACGCCAACGTAGTGCTCGAAAAACATGAGCTTGTGCTCAGCGCCGAAGACGAAACCAAGCTGCGCAACATGAATGACATTCTCCAGCAGAGACTCGTGCGCCGTGGCGTGCCGTTGAAAGCATTCACCTACGGCAAGATCGAGCAAGCGGCCGGCGGAACGGTTCGCCAGCGCGCACAGATTCAGGAAGGCATTCCACAGGACAAAGCGAAGGAAGTCGTAAAGTTCATCAAAGACAGCAAGGCCAAGGTTCAGGCTGCGATTCAGGGCGATGTCGTGCGCGTCTCCGGCCGCGATCGCGACACGCTACAGGACATTATTGGCAAACTTAAAGAAAAAGATTTTGGCATTCACATGCAGTTCACGAACTATCGTTCAAACTGAGCCGAACTCATGACGCTTTCAGGCCACACACTCGCACTCGACGAAGAAGCCAGGATATCCGCGCGGCGGATCTTCAGTCTGATTGCGAACGAACTCCAGCAGGTGGAGATCGAATTTGAGCGCCAGGCGCGTTCAAACGTGCAGGTGATTGCTTATCTCGGCGACTACCTGCGCAAGTCTGGCGGCAAGCGCGTGCGTCCGGCGCTGACGATTCTTTCCAACTACGCCGTCGGTGGTGAAGGCAGCCGTTACAACTCGATTCGCATGGCGACGGTGATGGAGTTTCTCCACACTGCGACGCTCGTTCACGACGACATCATCGACAAAGCCGACACGCGCCGGAATCGGCCCACTGTCAACGTGCTTTACGGCAATGAAACCGCGGTGTTGATGGGCGACTGGCTTTACATGTCGGCGTTCGAAACGAGTTTGGCTGAGCGATCGTTGCCGATACTCGACATTCTCACGAGCGTCACGCGCAAGATGACCGAAGGCGAGATCTTGCAGTTGACGTTGTTGGGCCATGCGGACGTTTCCGAAGCGCACTATCTCGACGTGTTGAAGCGCAAGACTGCTTATCTGTTCAGTGCGAGTTGTGAGATCGGCGCGATTCTCGGCGGCGCGACGGAACAGCAACAGACGGCTTTGCGAGAATACGGATTGAATCTCGGCACGGCGTTTCAGTTGATCGACGACCTGTTGGATTTCACCTCGACCGAAGCCGCGTTAGGCAAGGCCGCTGGAGCCGACCTGTTGGGTGGCAAGGTTACGTTGCCGCTGATCTATCTGCGAGAAGCGGATCCCTCGTCGCTCGAAATGATTCAATCTGTCTTGTGCGACGGCGACTACGATGCGGTCTCGCAGGAAGATCTCTTCGCAGCGCTGCGCCGTACCGATGCGCTTGAGCGCGCTCGCGCCCGCGCCGATGAGTACGCCGAAAACGCCCGCGCCGCCCTCGAAAACCTTCCCGACTCTGACTACTGCGACTCGCTCCGCGAACTCCCGTCTTACGTCCTGAACCGCGACCGCTAGCCCGCGGTCAACGGGAGCTACGCCCTAAAACAAACGCCGAAGGCGTTCGCTAGTTTCAGCCCAGAGGTTGGAGCTTGCGACAACCCTGGGAAAAGAAATAACGCAAGAGACGCAACGCTGAAGGCGTTGGCGAACTCGCCGATGGAGTTGCCAACACTTTCAGTGTTTGATCAGAGAGGTGTCTGGTGAACCAAGGTTGTCGCAAGCTCCAACCTTTGGGCTGAAACTGGCGAACACCTTCGGTGTTAGGTTTCTGAAATCCTCACTACCGCTTGACGGTGGAATTTTGTTGTCTAAAAACCCAAACACCTCTAGAATTTGCCGCGATGGATAGGCCGAACGAGAACCTGCTATCACGTCTTGAACAGAGCCTGCGCCAGTCGCGGGCGGCGCGGATGCATCTGGCCGCGCGGCTGAGGGAACTCGAAGCCGAGGCGGACAGCGTACGGGCCGAGCTCGCCGAGATGGATCTGCTCGCCAGCCAAACCGAGGCGGCAATCTACCGGCTTGTCTCCACCGTGCTCGCCTCAAACAATCTGTCCTTCGGTTTGCCGTCCGACGCAGAACTCGAAGCGGCAATGCACCAATCGCAACGGCCCGAGTATCCGCGTTCATCTGTGTACATGCAGCCACCCGCGCAAACGCCGCCCGGGCAAGTACGTACGCAACCGCCGGTCGCGCGCACGCAAAACCCGATTGATCGCCGAGCACAGATTCCCACAGTCCGCGACAACGTCGAAGTGCTGAGCGATCGCTTCATGGACCGCACCATTCCGCAAGCCGTCACGCTGTTGCTGCGGGAAGAGGGTGGACCACTGCACGTCAACGAAATCTACAACCGACTGCTCGAAGGTGGCTTCCGCTTCACCGGCCAAAACCCGACCATCAGCGTGGCCGTCTCCCTCAATCGCAACACACGCTTTCGCAAAGTCGCCCCCGGCACGTTCGATCTCGTGATGCGCGACGCGTCCAAGGCTTCATAGGCCATGGATGAGCTCGTTTAACCCCAAGACATGCGCGCGATAATTCTCTCGGCCGGCTACGGCACAAGGCTTTGGCCGCTTACCGAAGATCGCACCAAGCCAGCCATCCCGATTCTCGGCAAGCCGCTCGTCGGTTATGTCGCGGAGTACCTGGCGAGCTACGGCTTTGACGACATCATCGTTAACTTGCATCACCGGCCGGAGTCGGTTCGTGCAGCGCTCGGCGACGGCAGTCAGTTTGGCGTCAAACTTCACTACGTCGAAGAACCGGTGATTCTCGGCACTAGCGGCGCACTCGACAACACACGCGAGTTCTTCGAACACGAAACGTTTCTCGCGATCAACGGCAAGATCATCACCGACATCGATCTAAACGCCGCGCTCGAGACGCACCGAAGTATGAATGCGCTCGCGACACTGGTGCTGTTACCAAACACGAAGCGCGAACGCTTCACTGTCGTGGAAACCGATCAGCGACGTATCACGCGTTTCGGCGGCATGCCTGACAACAGATGCCAGACGCCGTTGATGTTCACCGGCATCCAGATCCTCGAGCCGAGAATCTTCGACTACATCCCGCGTGGCGTTTTTTCGCACACGACGACAGAGGTTTATCCCCAAGCCATCGCGAACGGCGAAACGATCGCTGCGCACGTGGCTTCCGGCGCATGGCGCGAGCTCTCAACACTAAAGCGCTACGTCGACATCAGCGTCGAGATGCTGAACGAACGAGGCCAGACATACGTCGCGGGCGCGGAGTGCACCATAGCCGCATCGGCAAACGTTACCGAGTCGATCCTTTGGGACAACGTAGAGGTAGGCGCGAACGCGCGCGTGATTAGATCGGTGCTAGCCGACGAGGTTCAAATCCCCGAAGCCGCGGTCATCGAGAACTGTATCGTCGTCCCACGCACACTCGTCGAAGGCAAAACTCCACCGGAAAAAGCACTGAGCGGCCATTTTGAGGGCGAAAACTTTATCGTGCCCTTATGATACAATCCCTCGTCCACATCCGGGCTGTCCGACTACATGAGCTCTGCAACACAGGTGATTTCCAACGCATTTGAGTCTTCCGCAGCAGACCGACTCGCGAGATTCATCACGCAGCAGGGAATAGCCAGCCGTGAAGTAGTACCACTGACTCCAGACGCATCAACCCGCAAGTATTATCGCATCGGCTGGAAGAGAAGCACCGCGGTGGCGGCGGTCTACGCGGAACCGTTCGACCCCGAATTTCATCCCTATCTCGACGTCACGCGCCTGTTTCTGGAATGCGACCTTCCGGTGCCGGAGATCTACGCCGTCGACGGCGCGGCGGGCATCATCGTGCAGGAAGATCTCGGCGACCAGCAGTTGTTCCAAGTCTACGAGAGCGAGCCGGAAGAGAAGTGCGACGAGTACAAGGAACAGGCCATCGCGCTCATCGCGAAGATTCAGAAGGCGACGCAGAAAGCCTACGACATGCATTCCATCGCCAGTAAGCTGGCGTTTGATGAAGCAAAACTATCGTGGGAACTGGATTTCTTTTTTGAACACTACTTCGGCAGCTTGCGTGGCGAGAAGTTGCGTCACGCTGAGACCGCAGAGTTAAAGGCTGAACTCAACGACATTGCAGCCGAGTTGGCCGCCGTGCCGCGCGTGCTTTGTCATCGCGACTACCACGCGGCCAACCTGATGATCGACCCAAAGAAGCGTATGCGCATCGTGGATCATCAGGACGCCCGGATGGGTCCGGCGAGTTACGATCTCGTCTCGTTCCTGCTCGATCGACAACCGTGTCTGCCTTCGCTGGCAGAGTTGCGCGCCCATCGTCTCTTCTTTCTCGAAGAACGGCGCTTACAGGGACTCGACCCGATCGATCCGGATGATTTCGCGCAGGAGTTTCGCCTGATGACAATCCAACGCGGCCTGAAAGCCACGGGGACCTTCTCCTGCCAAACTGCCGTGTTTGGACGCGGAGCAGCTTACGAACGTTTTATTCAACCGACTTTGCAGATCGTCTTGCAGGCCGCCGAATGGCTGGAACGGTTTCCTACCTTACGTCGCATGATTAAGGAACGAATTGACTAACTTTGAGCACCCACACTTATATCAACCAACTCGCACAACACGTCGGCAGTGAAGTAACCCTAAAAGGCTGGCTCTACAACATGCGCTCCAGCGGCAAGATTCTCTTTCCGCAGTTGCGCGACGGCACTGGCGTGGTCCAGTGCGTCGTGTTGAAGAACGCCGTCAGTCCCGAACTTTGGGAACAGTTGAAAGCCATGGGCCAGGAATCGGCGCTCGTGATCAAGGGAACCGTACGTGCTGACAGCCGTGCGCCCGGTGGTTACGAGATCGACGTTAATGGCGCCGAAGTTTTGCAGCAGGTTCACGATTACCCGATCACGCCAAAGGAGCACGGCACGGAGTATCTGATGGACCACCGGCACCTTTGGCTGCGTTCGCGCCGCCAGCACGCGGTTTTGAAGGTGCGTCACACAGTGGTCCAGGCCGTGAGAAATTTTCTCGACGACGACGGGTTCACGCTGGCCGATTCGCCGATCTTTACGCCTGCCGCTTGTGAAGGCACGACGACGCTGTTTGAAGTCGATTACTTCGAAGGTGAGAAGGCGTATCTGACGCAGTCGGGCCAGCTCTATAACGAAGCAACCGCGGCGGCGTTTGGAAAGACTTACTGTTTTGGTCCGACGTTCCGCGCGGAGAAATCGAAGACCCGCCGCCACCTGACTGAGTTCTGGATGGTCGAGCCTGAGATGGCTTACGCAACGCTCGACGACGTGATGGCGCTTTCCGAACGGATGCTTTCGTACATTGCCGCGCGCGTGCTTGAGGATCGGCAGGAAGAGCTGAAGGTGCTGGAGCGCGACACTAGTAAACTCGAATCGATCGTACCTCCGTTTCCGCGAGTCCACTATGACGAGGCAGCGAAGATGCTCATCGAAGGATTCGAGAAGGGCGTGCTGGAAGCAAGGTTTGAGTGGGGCGGAGACTTTGGCGCGCCTGACGAGACGTATATTTCGAGTCAATTCGACAAGCCCGTGATGGTTCATCACTACCCGGCCGCGGTCAAAGCGTTCTACATGGCGCGCGATCCGGAACGGCCGGAACTCGCGCTGGGAGTCGACGTACTCGCGCCGGAGGGTTATGGTGAAGTCATCGGCGGCGGTGAACGCGCAACGTCGCTCGAGTTTTTGAAAGAGCAGATTGCGTTGCACCAGTTACCGCAGGAGTCGTTTGAGTGGTATCTGGACCTGCGGCGCTACGGCAGCGTGCCGCACGGTGGGTTTGGGATGGGAATTGAGCGCTGCACGGCGTGGATGTGCGGCATCGAGCACATTCGCGAGACGATACCGTTTCCGCGAATGCTCTATCGCATCAGCCCGTAGGCGAAGGAGACGTCGGTTATGCAGCTTGATCAGGATTCGCGTGGGCAGGGAAGAGGCTACCAATATCAGGTATTACATCAACCGTCGTTCTCTCTGGCGGTGTTGCAGCTTCAGGCCGGGCAATCGATTCAGGCTGAATCTGGCGCGATGGTATCGATGTCGGCTAACGTAGAACTTCAATCGCAGATGAAGGGCGGCATCTTCGGCGCGATCAAACGCGCGGCAGGTGGCGAGTCGGCGTTCATCTCGACGTTTACTGCGCGCGGTGGCCCGGGTGAAGTGACACTTGCGCCGGGCGCGCCGGGTGATATTGCGGCGATCGAGTTGACTGGTCAACCGTTCTTTGTGCAATCGAGCTCGTATCTTGCGGGTGACGCGAGTCTGACGATCGACACGAAGTGGGGTGGCGCGAAGACTTTCTTTTCCGGCGAAGGATTGTTTGTGCTGCTCGTGCAGGGTCAGGGATTGTTGCTCGTCTCCTCGTTCGGCGCGATTTATAGAAAGCAATTGCGGCCGGGAGAACGTTACGTGGTCGATACCGGTCACCTCGTCGCCTGGGAAGGCTCGATGCAGTACATGCTGCGCAAAGCCGCTTCGGGATTCTTTCGCAGCCTGATGAGCGGTGAAGGAATCGTGGCGGAGTTTAGTGGACCGGGCGAGTTGCTGATTCAGACGCGTAATCTCGCAGCGCTCGCTGGTTTGTTGAAGCCATTCTTCCCGAGCCAGAGTGGCGGAGGCGGTGGTTTCAATTTCGACTTCGGGAGCTAACCACCGAGGCACGGAGACACAGGGCTTTTTCCATGGGTACAGAAGCAAACAAGGCGGTTGCGATCCTGGGTGTGCCACTTGGCTATGGCGCGAGCATGGCCGGGGTGGACATTGGTCCGGCGGCGTTGCGTGTGGCGCGCTTGAATCAACGCATCGCGCGTCTCGGGTATTCGGTTCGCGATCTCGGCGACATGCGATTGGAGCGGCCGCAGACGTTTCCGGAAGAAGCTGAGAAGTTAAAGTATGTTCGCGAGATTAGTAGTGCGTGCGAACAGGTTGCCCGTGAAGTTGGAGCAATACTCGAAGGGGACGAATTCCCAATCATTCTTGGCGGCGATCACTCAATTGCGATTGGATCGTTTGCCGGCGCTGCCAATTATTACCGCAAGCGCGAACAAACCTTAGGTCTGATCTGGTTTGACGCGCATGCGGACATGAACACGCCCGAAACAACTCCCTCGGGAAACATTCATGGCATGCCGCTCGCCGCTTTGCTCGGCTTCGGCGTGCCGGAACTGACACGTGTCGCCGGTTTCTCCCCCAAAATCGATCCCGCCTTGTGTGCTCACGTCGGCGCGCGCGATATCGATCCCGGGGAACGTGATCTCATTAAGAAACTCGGCATGCGCTTTTTCACGATGCGCGAGATAGATGAACGTGGCATGCGCGCGTGCATGGACGACGCGATCGCGATCGCTTCGCAAGGTACTGCGGGTTACGCCGTCACGTTCGACGTTGACGCGCTCGATCCCGGCGATGCGCCCGGTTCGGGAACGCTGGTTCGCGGCGGACTGACTTACCGTGAAGCGCATCTCGGCATGGAGATGATTGCCGAACGCGGTGGGATGCGTTCGCTCGAGATCGTCGAGATAAACACGGCGCTGGATGTTAATAATAAGACGGCCGAGTTGGGTGTGGAGTTAATCCTGTCGGCACTAGGAAAGACAATTCTGTAGATGGCTGGGTGAAAGGTGGATTGGGAAGAGTGCCAAAAAAGCTTCGCGTCGGAGTGATCTTCGGCGGGCGGTCGGGTGAACACGAAGTTTCTATTCGTTCGGCGCGGGCGATCGTTGAAAGTATCGATCGGAAAAAGTTTGACGTGGTTCCGATCGCCATCACCAAGGAAGGGAAGTGGCTGCCGCCATCACACTCAGCTCAACTGCTTCCCGCCGCCGTGCAACCGCTGCTCGCCTCGTCGGCCACAGCAACGACCGGCGACATCGCGCTCCTCGGCGATCCCTCTCACAAAGGTCTCGTTTCTCTTAAAGGCAATTCGCAACCGCTCGTCGCCGAGAAACTCGATGTGGTTTTTCCGGCGCTGCACGGCACTTACGGCGAAGACGGCACACTTCAAGGATTACTTGAGATGGCCGACGTGCCTTATGTTGGTTGTGGCGTACTGGCGTCCGCCTGCGGCATGGACAAGGTGGCGATGAAGTCGTTATTTGTCGAAGCCGGCCTTCCGATCTGTAAGCACGTTTGGTTTCTGCGTTCGCAGTGGCGAAGTGACCCGGATAAGGTTTTGCGCAAGGTGATCCGCGATATTGGTCTGCCGTGTTTTGTGAAGCCGGCGAACCTGGGCTCGTCTGTCGGCGTGTCGCGGGCCAGCGATAGAAAATCGTTGAGCGACGCGATCGAGCTCGCCGCGGAATACGATCGCAAGATCATCGTTGAAGAAGAGGTCGTGGCGCGCGAGATCGAGTGTGCCGTGTTGGGAAATGACGAACCGAAAGCGAGTTTGCCTGGCGAGTACGTGATCTTTGACGAAGCAGCACGCTTTCTCGACTACACCGAGAAGTATGCAAACACCGGCAACGTCAGTTTTGTTGTTCCCGCGCCGCTAACGAAAGCGATGACCACGCGGATTCAAAAGATGGCAATCAGGGCCTTTCAGTCGATCGACGGCTCTGGTCTCGCGCGTGTGGATTTCTTTCTCCCGCGAGACGGGGGCAATCTGATTATTAACGAGTTAAATACGATGCCCGGACTGACTGAGGTGTCAGGCTATCCAAAGATGTGGCAGGCTTCAGGTCTGCCTTTTGCGCGTTTGCTTGAGACTTTAATTGACCTCGCTTTTGAGCGGCATCGGGATAAGTCACTCACAAAGACCAGCAGATAAAGCTCTGTGTCTCGGTGGTTGTTTTCGTTTACCACTACCACAGGGGTACTGAGACACAAAGGTTGATTTACTTCTTCGGCGCCCGATAGCCCTTACGCGTGCGCACCGTGAGATCCTCACGATTCAGTTTCACTTCCAGCTTGCGCCACTTGCCGTCGCGAGTTCTGTTTAGCGGCCGGTAAGCGATCGTGTACTGTTGGCCCAATTCGTTCGCGATGCCGGCAAACGCGTCGCGCAGTGCTTGTCCACCAGGTGTAGCCACGAATCTGCCGCCGGTCTTCTCGGCAAAGTCTTTCAACTGCGGCGCTCCCTGACGCGCGGCCGAACCGCCGATCTGCAAGTCAGACATATCGACAGCATAAATACTCGCACCAATCGCCAGTGCACTTTCGATAGCTTTATCACTCGACGCTTTGCTAAACGTGTCCATGCCATCGGAAAGAATCACGATCGCTTTGCGATGCTCCCGCCGTTCGGCGAGTGTGCGCGACGCCTCGACGATCGCGTCGTTCAAGCTGGTCATTCCTTTTGCGCGAATCGCGTATGCCATCGGGGCCAAATCTCTGCCGGTTGAGAACTCCTGCACGCGTTCAACTTTTGAATCGAAGCGATAGACGGCCGCCACGTCCTCTTCGCGTAGTCCGTCGAGAAATCTGATGGCCGCAGAACGCGCGAGAGTGAAACGTGCTTCCATGCTGCCGGAACTGTCGAGCAGCACGACCGCAGCATAAGGTGATTCTTGAAGTGAGAAGCTGGCGATCGCTTCGGGTTTTACTTCAACTCCATCTTCATACACTTTGAAGTCTGAAAGCTTGAGACCTTTGACGTACTGGCCGGCCTTGTCCGTGACGGTGATATTGAGCACGACGTTCTCGGTGGTCGTGCGGATAACGTCGTCGTCCTGAGCGAGCGAGGCAAGAGTGAGAACGTTCAGCAGCGCTAGCAGGAAAGGTAAGCGGATGCGCATCTGTTGATTACGGCCGTGGGTCGAAGGCACGCAGCAATTTGATCAGCTCAAGTAAAACATTAGCGTTACCGATCACCGAAGCTGAGACGACCTGGCGCGGCGTGTTCTGCACTGCCTTCGATAGCGACTCAGCGCTTTCGGCGATCTGATTAACAGCTCCCGTGATGTTAGTGGGACGATCGACTATTTTTACTTCCTCATCCTCGCCGCCGGATTCATTACGGATCTTCCTGGTCAACTTTTCGAGTCGATCGATCTTCTTGGTTGACTCGCGATCGATAGTTGTCTTGTCTTTCAGGCTTACTTGCAATTGCTTGGCGAGTTCGCCGATTTCGCGTGCGCGATCGAGGTTTTGCTCGTGATCCTTCTCGGCCAATTTGATCGCGCGTTTAGCGCGAATTTCCTCTTCAAAATTGCCGAGTGGAGTTTGATCTCTGTCGCGCGTGGGACTATCGGGACGCGGAGGACGCGGCGTTGTTTCCTGTGCCGCCGTCATGCTCGCACTGGAAATGAAAAGGGCACAGGCGAATAGGATGAAGCGAGCGCAAGCGTGCACTCTGTTGGATCTTGTCTTCTCCATTCGCTTTCGTGCTTACCCCCGAGGAGCAGAAACTCGATGTGGATGCTAACGCACCAGCTAAATTCTCTCAACCACTCTGACGGCGGCGGAAGCGGCTTCGTTGCACGCGCGCACATTGAGAGTTCACCTTAACCATCGGCACGCCGACCCTTAAACAGAAACGTTAGCCACAGATACACGGACACACGCGGATAAGAAATTGGTTTAAGGAACGCGGCCGGGGTTGTCGGGAGTGTTGAGAAAGTCGCCGGGCTTGCTTGAGCGTTTGCCGACGATCACCTGCGGCTGTAATCGCTCCGGGGAACGCTTCTTACCTTGCGAAGCGGTGTAAACGATTGTTGTTGATTGAGGATCAACCTGCACGCCCGTCAGCCGGACCGAGGCGTAGTCTTCAATCGAAAACTTCGCCGCGTACGAACCTTCCTGCTGCGGTTGCAGTTGGCCGGGTGTAACTGCCAACACCCTCTGTTCGTTCTTGCCGTCTTTTCGCCGGCGCAGTTCCAACGTCACCGAAACACCCGATAACGGCTGATTCGAGATGTTTTTCACGACGCCGCCGACCGTCGTCATGTCTTTTTCAAGAGTTGGTTCATCAACTACAACGTGCGCGAGCGCCGGTCCCTTATGCGCAGATTCGGCGACTGGTGGAGTAGCATTCTCGAGAACTCGTTGCGCGTGATACTTGCGGAAATACGCGTAGCCGACGAGCAGAATCGCAGTGATCGCCACAGCGCAAACCACGGCGAGGAGTTTGCGCTTGGTCGAGTCGTGCTGTTGAGTAGCAGATCCTTCCGGATGAAATGGGTCGTTGAACATTCAGAATTACTTCAAGTGATTTATTAGGGTTGCGGTAGAGGCCGTCCGGGTGCAGCCGCTCCAGTTACTGCCACGATGAGACCATCGAGAAATTGATCTTCAGCAAGCCCGGTGCTTCTTAGTGTGGTCCACTCAGCGCCGGTCACGCCGTCGGTGCGTCCTTCAACTTTTGCATTCACTGCCACGTTGGCTGTGTTGCCATCGATTGGTTGAATCTCAACCGTCAACGTGTAGCGACCGCGAGTCCACGCGCGTGAATCCGAGGTTGTCACCTCAGCGTAACGGCTCAGTTCCGCTTCTGAAACAACTGCGCCTTTGGTGAACGTAAACGGTTGACTCACGATGATACCGTCAGTGAACTTCGACGCTGTTTCGTCGACGACCATCTTGCGATCGCGCATGAGATCCTGCACGGCTTTAATGATCACATCGCGACGGCCGGTGAGTCGATATGGATTTGGCAGTGGCGGGGTCTCAGGTGTGCGGCCACGTCCGAAGTCAAAGCCACGTCCTGCCCCTACGTCGGTCTTGTTGCCGTTGTTGGCCGGAGTACGTTCAGTTCCACTGTCTCTGGCACGCTCATTCTGTTTGTCGATGCCTTTGGCTGCCTGGGCCAAGACAGGCAGTGAACAGGTCAACAATAATAGAAGCCCCGTGATTATCCGTAACATGTTAGTCCCTCCGTTAAAATTGTCAGTCCAAGGTTCATCAGGGGCGGTTGATGAACTTGAGCATAGATTAAGCATTGCCGATTGGCAATTGCCAATTGCCGATTTGCGCCGTTTCCGATTCGGTTTCCGATTTTGCGCTTCGTATTGAAAACAATTCCACAATCAGCAATCGGCAATCACTTCTGCTTCTTTCTTGCCTCTTCGAGGTCGCGCTGGCGTTCCCAGTTGCGCAAGGCCTGAACGCCGGTTTCGAAGTCGCCGCCGTTGTTATAGAAGTTATGCGCGCCGTCGTCGCGATCCGGATTGCGC
>Ga0187894_10000687_pt1 | contig 45530 bp, 35 predicted proteins | sample GBC1701081metaG_FD_136650 | JGI IMG/M metagenome (GOLD analysis project Ga0187894, IMG submission 136650) | White microbial mat communities from a lava cave in the Kipuka Kanohina Cave System on the Island of Hawaii, USA - GBC170108-1 metaG ... | reverse complement strand
TTGACCAGCAGTTCCAGCGCCACCTTGTAGCCCACGGGATCCAGCGGGTCCGCCGCATCCAGCACCGCGCGCGAGATCGCGAAGAACCCCGCCCCCGAATCGCTCGCCGGCGTCAGCGGTTTGGCCATCATCAGCGCGACTTTCGAATTGAGCCACCGGAACATCGTCCACGCCTCGTCGATGCTCGCCCCGGGGATGTACCGGCTGCCCATCGCGAAGTCCGCCCCGTCGATGATCGCCCGCGCCAGCCGCGGCACGGCCTCCGGCGGGTGCGACAGGTCCGCATCCATCGACACGAGCACGCGCCCGCGCGCCTCGCGAAGCCCATAAAGCACCGCCGTCGCCAGCCCGCGCTCGTGTCTTCGTACAAGGATCCGCACCGGCAGATTGCGTGATAATTCCGCCACCGCCTCCTCGCTCCCGTCGCGCGAGTTGTCATCCACGATCACGATCTCGTGCTCGAGCCCGGCCTCGCGCAGCGCGCTGCTCACCCGCGGCACCAGCAGCGGGATGTTCGCCGCCTCGCGGTAGGTCGGCACGACCACGCTCACCAGCGGAGCCAGGCCGGTCGCCGCCGCCGCGCCCTCGGTCCCGCCCGCTCGCTGCCGCGCTGCATCGGGCCCGGGCGTCGCCATGTCGACTTGGTCTCCCTTCCAACGCTATCGCGGCCGATTCCGCGCGCCGACGTATCGTATCGGCCCGCGCGGATGATCCGGCCGCCGGCTGCATCCGCGCTCGCCGCCGCGACGATACTGATCCTCGCGCAACCCATGCCCAGGGCTCTCCCCAACTTCCTGATGCGCTTCAACCAGTACGTGCCCGTGCGGCGCGTGCGCAATCAGGTCTTCCGGCGCATCATCATCCCGCTCTGGCCGCGCGTCACCGATGATCTTGTCCTGCCGCTGCCCGGCACGGACATGAGCGTCCTCGCCGATTACGGCGAGTTGCTGGGCTTTGTCCTCTGCTCCCTGGGCGACTACGAGCGCGAGGTGCACGAGTTCATCTCGGCGAACCTCAAGCCCGGGGATACCTTCATCGACATCGGCGCCCACTTTGGATTCCACTCGATGTACGCCGCCCGCGCCATCGGCCCCGCAGGCCGCCTCTTCGCCTTCGAGCCGGGCGAGTACCAGCGCCGCTACCTGAACGAGAACATCCGGCGCAACAACCTCAAGCAGGTGGACGTCGTGGTGAGCCTGCTCGGCGACCGCCCCGGCCCGGCCCGTTACGCGCGTGGCCCGGCGGGCCAGGCCGGCATGTCCAGCATCGCCCTCGGCGCGACCGAAGGCGTCGAGATGCCCATGACCACGCTCGATCAGTTCTGCACCGAGCGGAAAATCACCAGCATCGGCGGAATCAAGATGGATGTCGAAGGCGCGGAGCACCTCGTCATGCTCGGCGCCCGGCGCGTGCTCAAAGAGGTCCGCCCGCGCTTCGTGCTTTACGAGTGCGTGGATCGAAACAGCGCCAAGTACGGCCACACCGCCAAGGAGACCCACGATCTGCTTCGCGCCGCGGGGTACCGGATCCATGCGCTCATCGGCGGGCGCATCGAGCCGTATCACGACGAGCCGATCCTCACCGACGATTTCGTCGCGATCCGCCAGTGATCCTTCTCCGCGGAGCGAGACGCCTGTTGCGCGGTATCGTCTCGCCCCATGGTGATGCCCGATCAGCATGCCGCGGCCGCGGCGCCGACCCCCTCGCAGAATTACGCGACGGGCGGCGGCGCACCGGCCGATCGATCGCTCATCCCGCGCTGGCTCGACGTGTTCTTTCGCGGCCTGCTCGCCACGGGCGCGATGGCCGTCATCGGCCTTTTCGCGTGGCTCACGATCTACCACATCAACGACCGCTACGCGTTGTGGATCACCGACGGCGTCTGGATCGGCCTCGCCGAGCGCACCGTCTCGGGCACGTTCTACCCGCCGATCTTCGACGGCGAGACCTACGGCGGCACGCGCTACATGCCTCTGCCGCTGCTCCTCCACGCGGGCCTGGCGCGCCTGACCGGCGACCTGCTCATGGGCGGAAAGCTGGCGAGCGCCCTGGGGATGGCCGCCGCCGCGATCTCGCTGCTGGCGCTCCTGCGCACGGTCGGCGCGGGCTGGTCGCTGGCGATGGGGATGGTCGCGGCGTTCCTCGCCACGCCCGCCACCATGCTCGTCGGGCACGCCATCCGCGCCGACGCCTGGCCCCTCGCACTGCAATTGCTGGCGATCACCGTGATGGTTCGAGCAAGCGAGGCATCGCCGAGGCCCGGCACGAAGTCCGCACGGCCGGGCCGAGGGGATCTGATGCCGAGCGGCCGCACCGAGAGAGCGAAGGCGAGGACGCCGAGCGCTCAAGATAGGGAAGCCCGAGCGCCAGAGAATTTGGCCGCCGCGCTCGCGGGCGTCCTTTGTGCCGCCGCGTTCCTCTTCAAGTTCACATCGGTATGGGCGCCGGGTGCGATCGGTCTGTGGCTTCTCTTTCGCAACTGGCGCGCGCTGGGGGCGCTCTGCATCGCGTGGGCCGCCGTGGTCGCGGCCGGCATACTTGGTTTCAACTGGCTTTCGGACGGGCGGATGTTCGAGAACCTGTTCTCGCTCGGCGCGGCGGGCTTCGGCAGCCACGCCATGAGATGGGTCTATTTCCCCTATCACTTCATCGCCTTCGTCACCCAGTGCGGGCACGCCGTCTGGGCGCTGGTCCCGCTGGCGCTCCTCGCGATCATCGCTCGTGCGCGCTGGCGGCGCCTCGGGCTCGTCGATGTGGCCTGGCTCTGCTGCTTTGCGCTCATCGTTGTGATGTTCACCGACCTCGGCGTGAGCATGAACCACCTCGTGGACCCGATGGCCCTGACGCTCGCGGTGCTCGCCGCGCTTTGGGGCGCGCCGGGCGCGGCCGTGCCCGCGCAGCCGGCGCTCCGCCAGATCATCACCATCACCGCCCTCTGGGCCGGCGGCACGCAGGCCGTCGTCCTGCTCGTGCCCGACTCTTTCCGCGCGCTCACGCACGCCCTCGATGGCACGCGCGACCCGAGGCACACGACGCTGCCGCTCGCCGGCGAGATCGGCCCCGAGGCCCGGGTGCTCTTCTCCGACCCGTCGCTGGCGCTCTCCTGCGGCCGACGGCCCGAGATCATCGATTCGTTCATGCTGCACGGCATCGCTCGCGTTCAACCCGATCTTGTCGCGCCGCTGATTCGGCGCATCGAGTCGCGCGAGTACGACAAGATCGTCACGTGGTTCGATGTCGGCCAGAACCTGCGCAAGCCGCTCTTCTTCGATCTCGGGCCCGCGCTCGAGCGCGCGATCGATGAGAACTACACCCCGGCCCGGCGCGTCAACAACATCTGGATCTACGAGCGGCGGGAAGAAGTCCCGAAGGAGTAACCAGCCAGCGCCGCCGCCGCCGAGACCAAGGCGTGACGCCGCAGGTCGAGGGCCACGGCGGCCAGCGGCACATATCGAGAAAGCGAAGGCGAGGACGCCGAGCGCGTTATGAGATCGAGCGAGGCATCGCCGAGGCCCGGCAGGAAGTCCGCGCTGCCGGGCCGACGGGGTCTGATGCCGAGCGGACGAAGCAGAGCAGCGAAGGCGAGGACGCCGAGCGCTTAAATGAGATGCGCCGGCGGCGACGTCTTCTCGCCGATCTTTTCGCGCTTCACAGCACCCTCCGGCTCGGCGCACGTCAGCAGGTGCATCTCGTCCTCCAGCCTCGCCTGCACGTGCACCGGCCGGCCCCAGATCGCGCGCAGCGCCTTGAGCACCTCCGCCGCCTTGGCCGCGTCGAGATCGAGCCCGTTCCACTGGTGCGCCAGGTAGAGTTCGCCGCGGTTCACGTAGTTGGCGTCCACCACGTACATGAACGGCTGGCCCATGTTCGAGATGCGCTGGAGCAGCGCCTGCTTGATCTGCTCGAAGTCGCGGCTGACGATCCTCACCTGCGCCGGAGCGCCGGCGTCGCGCCGGAACCGGAACATCTCGTGCTCCTGCACGAAGTCTTCGGTAAGGAACTCCTCCACGAAGTTCACGTCGTTGTAGATGCGCCGAACCTCGAAGATCTGCTCCCGGCCCTTCTTCGAGGCGTCGTCGGTCGCCTCTTTCGCCCCGAGCCCCTCCATGCGCTCCCACACCGGGCCGTGCTGCCCGCGGTCCCAGCGCCGCTCGATGTCGCGCCACAGCTCCACGCCGATCTTGTACGGATTGAAGCTGCCCGCCGGCATGTGCAGCACCCCCGAGTGCTGCTCCGCGTAATCGACGATCTCGGCCGCCTCGACGAAGTGCTCCGTCATCAGTTTCGAGTGCCAGTAGGTCGCCCAGCCCTCGTTCATGATCTTGGTCATCGCCTGCGGCGCGAAGTAGTAGCTCTCCTCGCGGACGATCGAGAGGATGTCCTGCTGCCACGACTCCAGCGGCGCGTGATGCATCAGGAACAGCAGCGCATCGCGCGTCGGGCGGGGCGGGATGCGGCCCTTGCTCGCCTTCTTCCTCGCCTCGAACCGCGCCCGCTGGTTCTCCATCTCCTGGCGCGGGTTGACGAAGGGGTCCATGTAGTCCTTGGCCGGCAGTTTCGCGGGCTCGAACGCCTGGGCCTCCTCGGCCGCCCGCGCCTCTGCGTCGCGCTCGGGCCCGCCGAACACCGAGAACGGATCGATCAGGTGCTCCAGGCTCAGGCACCGGTCGATGAATCGCTCGACCACTTCCTGCCCGTGCTTGTTCACGTGGCGCTGCACGCGCGTCGCGTGGTTGGCCATCGTGTTCATCATCTTGCGGTCCGTGCGGCTGAACCAGAAGTTGTTCTTGAAGAAGTCGGCGTGCCCGAAGACGTGCGCCATCACCAGCTTCTGGTCCGCGAGGCTGTTCGATTCCTGGAGGTAGGCGTAGATGGGATCGTTGTTGATCACCATCTCATAGATGCGCCCCAGCCCGTAGGCGTCGCGCTTGGACAGCCGCTCGAACTCCATCCCCCAGCGCCAGTGCGGGTAGCGCACGGCGAACCCGCCGTACGCCGCGATCTGATTCATCGTCCCGAAGTCCAGCACCTCGAACACGACCTCGGGGAAGGTGAGGCCGTACTCCTGCGCCTTGGCCCGGATCCGTTCCATGTGGGCCCGCAGTTCCGGCGGCAGGTCCGTCCTCGTCCGGCGCTGAACCATCACCAATCGTATCGGTCATCCCAGTTTGAGCGCTCGGCATCCTGCCTTCGCTTTTCTGCTTCGGCCGCTCGGGCTTCTCCGCGCTCGGCCCGGCGGCGACCTTCGCCCGCGTCCCGCCGGGCCTCGCTGAGAGCCCTCGTTCCGTTGACCAATCGTGAATCCGCTAGCCCTTCGTGACTGCGTGCCTTTGTGCCTGGCTGCCCTATTCCAGCACCACCCTGACCGACCGCACCGTGCTCCGGCAGGCCCGCACCAGTTCATCCTGGAGCCCCGAGCGAAGCGCCCGATCCAGTTCGAACCGCGCCGCCGAATCCGTTGTCCCCAGCCGGAGTACGCCGCGGCTGACGCCGAGCACCACCGTGCGACGGCGCAGGCCATCGGGGCACAGGCGCGCCCACGCGTCGGCCGCGTTGCCGATCCGTTTCTGCTCCCGCTTCAGATGTGAGGCCTGCGCGGCGAAGAGATCCGCCGCCGCCGTCTTCCGCTCCTCGCGCACGCGACGCTTCCGCACCATCTCGATCCGCAACGCGACATCCTCAGACCGCATCCGGCCATCCTACCCCTTCGTCCCTCCGTGCCTTTGTGCCTTCGTGCCTTCCCCATCAAACAAACAGGCCCCCGCTTTCGCGAGGGCCCGTTGAGTTCAGGAAAGGACGATTCAGAGGAGCAAGCGAGACTTCATTACGCGCGACGGCGGCGGGCCGCGACAAGGCCAGCCAAGCCGAACAGCGCGGCAGCGCCGGGCGTCGGGATGTTGACGAGCCAGCACAGGCCGATGGCGTCCACGGTGTTCGTGAGCTCCTCGTCAAAGATCAGGCCGCCAATGTCGGCAAGGGGTCCGGTGGGCGGTGTGCCGAAGATCGTCGAGTCGACCGCGACCACCTCGCCGTCGACGAGCGCGATCACGACGGCATCCTTGACGATGAAGCCCGGCTTCAAGAAGTCAATGCCATCGGGCGGCACGCCGAAGTTGTCACCGATCCCAAAGAACAGCGTGTCGACGCCAGCTGCCCAAGCGGCCGGCCCGAGCCAAGGCTCCCCGCCAGCAGTCGATGCGAGGACGCAAATCTCGAACTGTCCCCCGCCGAGATCGGTCTCAAAGATGTCGAGGTTTGTCGGTGCGCCGGTGATCAAGTGATCGCCGTTGTCCTGAGGATTCATGCTGACGTCATAGATGAAGTCGTCCGGGAAATCGTCGAGGTAGTTAAACAGGTTTCCGGCGGCCCCGTAGTAGACCGCCCCCCAGAACACGTCGCCGTCGGCATTCCGCGGTCCACCAGAGTACGAGGCCGTCTCGCGGTTGAGACCGCTGACGGGCAGCGACAACGACGTCACCGGCGTCCAGGTCTGCGCCTGGGTGCTGGCGACGGCGAACAAAACGAACGCGGCAGCAGTAGTCTTAAACATGACGTGTCCCTTCCCTTTCCTCTCTCCGTGCCAGCGGAGGCACAAAACCCGCCGCCCCCACGAGACCCACAGGACAAGCCCATGGCCCTAGGCACGGCTGCGCACAAATCGAAATGGCGAGGGGTGACGTGTTCCTTCGCCTATGTCCAGCATTCACCTTGCCTCAAGATTCACCCGCGTCAAACCGAATGCGCAGAAGAATCTGCGCCTTTCTCCTAGGGGGATTACCTATCTTCCTGCGCCTCGTTGAGTTACGGTGGTTTTCGTACTCACTTCACCGGATCCAGGTTCCCCGCACCGCCCAAGCGCCGGTTCGGCCTCCCGTTAGACTCCCGCTCGCGTGACCCTTCGGGCCCTCGTCCGCTACCTGTTGTTCTTGGCTGTCGGGGCCGTGCTGGCCCTCGCCCTCCTCTATCCCATCGCCCTCACCGTTCGGGGCGGGTTCGCATCGAACGTGGTCACCGGCGAGGGATGGACGCTGCGGCACATCGCGGCCGTATTCCGCGACCCGGTGCTCCGCGATGCCCTCCTGAACTCGATCGGCGTTGCCGCCGCGACCACCACGGTCGCGATCCTGCTCGCCCTGCCGCTGGCGATGCTGGGCGCGAACCGGAGTTTCCCGTTCAAAGCCGCGCTCACTTCCGTGGTCATGGTTCCCATGATCCTGCCGCCGTTTGTCGGGGCGCTGGGTCTGCGGATGATTCTCGGGCGTGAGGGCGCTCTCAATGCGCTGCTCGGGACAGACCTGGACGTCCTCGGTTCGTGGCGCTTCATCGGCGTCGTCATCGGCGAGGCGCTGGCGCTCTACCCCATCATCTATCTGAACGCCACGGCGGCGCTGGCCAACCTCGACCCGGCCCTCTCCGAGGCCGCCGAGAACCTCGGCGCGGGTCCAATCCGGCGCTTCTTCACGGTCACGCTCCCGCTCATTCGCCCCGGACTCTTCGCCGGCGCCACCATCGTCTTCATCTGGTCCTTCACCGAACTCGGCACGCCGCTGATGTTCGACTACTACGGCGTCGTCCCGGTGCACATCTACAACGGCCTGAAGGATGTCGAGCGCAACCCCCAGCCTTACGCGCTCACCGTCGTCATGCTGCTGCTTGCGATCGGCATGTACATGATCGGGCGCGTCCTCTTCGGCGGCTCGGCCTACGCCATGACCACGCGCGCGGCCCGCGCCTCCGCCGAGAAACCCATGGGCCCGGTCTCCGGCTGGCTCGCGGCGCTGGCTTTCCTCGTCGTGACGACGCTCGCGATCACGCCGCACATCGGCGTTGTGCTGCTGAGCGTCGCGGCGGAGGGATCGTGGTACGCATCGGTCCTGCCGCGCGAGTTCACCGGGCACAACTACGAGCAGGCCCTGACGCACCCGCTGGCCTTCGGCTCCATCGTCAACAGCCTCAAGCTCGCCTCGATGGCCATGGCGCTCGACGTGATCTTCGGCGTGCTCATCGCGTACCTCATCGTGCGCGCCAAGGTGCGCGGTGCGTGGCTCCTCGATGCGCTGGCCATGCTCCCGCTGGCCGTGCCCGGTCTGGTGATGGCCTTCGGCTACGTCGCGATGACGCTGCGCTGGCCCTTCGGGCCGGGCGACCCGCTGCACGGGCTGATCGACATCGTCGGCGTCAGCCCCAATCCGGTTCCGCTGCTGGTCATCGCGTACTCGGTGCGCCGGTTGCCGTACGTGGTGCGCTCCGCCGTCGCCGGCCTTCAGCAGACTTCGGGCGAGCTCGAAGAGGCGGCCATCAACCTCGGCGCCTCGACGTTCCGCGCGGTCCGATCGGTCGTCATCCCGCTCATCATGGCCAACATCATCGCGGGCGCGATGCTCGCCTTTTCCTTCGCGATGCTCGAGGTGAGCGACTCGCTCATCCTCGCGCAGCAGGAGCGCCACTACCCCATCACCAAGGCCATCTACGGATTCTCCGACCGGCTCGGCGACGGCGCGGGCATCGCCTCCGCCATGGGCGTGTGGGGCATGGCCCTGCTCACCGTCACGCTCGTCGGCGCTTCGATCCTCCTCGGCAAGCGCCTCGGCGCGCTGTTCCGGGTGTGAGCGAAGCGGACACCGCCACGAAGGAGCGACCATCGAGCGTCGGCCGTCGCGGGAGCCAAGGCACGACGCCGCAGGCGACCAGCGGCGGGCAGCGGTCCCATGCAACATGAAGCGAGGGCTCGGAAGCCCGAGCGCAAAGCAAACTTTGTTCGTGCCTACTTCCTGACTTCCAGCAACTCCACCTCAAACACCAGGTCCGTTCGCGGCGGGATCGGGTCTCGTCCCGCCTCGCCATACGCGAGCCTCCACGGAATCTCGATCCGTCTCGTCCCGCCGACCTTCATGCCGGGCACGCCGCGCTTCAGCCCCTCGATCAGGCTCGGGCTCGAGAGCGGCAGCGTGAGCGGGCGCTTGCGCATCGCGCTGGAGTCGTAGATCGTGCCGCCGAACGCCGCGGTGAAGTTCACCACCGCCGTCGCGCCCGCGGGGCACTCCGGCCCGTCCCCTGGGATCAGGTCCTCGATCGTCAAACCGCCGCCCAGGTCGCGCGGCCCGGCCGCGATCGCTCGTTGCGGCTCGGGCGCCGGCGCGCCGCGGATTTCTGCGGCAGGTGCGTCCCCGCCGCTCGGTGCACTCGACGCGCGATCTCGCGCGCAGCCGGCCAGGCCCGCGCCGATCATCGCCAACACCAACGCCGATTTTCCCGCAGCGAACATGCGCCAGATCGTACAACGGCCTTCTTCGCCGCTGTTGCCGCGTGCCGCGCCCGCTGTGTTCCTATTTACCGGCGGGCATGTCGATCACGGTCGTGACCGGACCGCTGCTGATCAGCATCGCCCCGTCGATCAGCGCGGCGCTCGACGGCTCCATCGCCGCGCCGAGCGTGACCGATACGTGCGACACCGCCTTCAGGCTTCCGATCGAGTGCACATTGAGACGGTAGACCGCCAGACCCTCGGGCGCGGGATCGACGCTGCGCGAGAGCGTGACCGCGAAGTCCTGCCCGAACTCGGCCACGAGCGGCCCGCCCGCGCCCTCCCGCAGGTCCATGCCCACGAGCGCCCCTTCGCGATCGAACAGGGCCAGCCCGTTGAGCGCGATGAGCGCGGCGCGGTCGTCGATCTTCAGCAGGAAGGCGAGCCCCGAGGCATCGAGCCGGTCCCGGGTCTCCAGCGCCGGAGTGCGCAGCGCCCCATCATCGGTGCGGATCTGCCAGATCTCTTCCCGGTCGCGCCGCGTGATGAGCCGCCCGGGGAAGGCCCACGCATCCACCGACTCCTGAGCCTGCGGGCTCTCGTTGCGCCAGCGAGTCCGCCCTTGGAACACGTCCTGAGCCTCGATCGCGTCGTCGAGCCCGACGAGCGCGAACCCCTCCGGCGCCAGGCGCACCCAGCGCACGCGGCGCGCGTACTCGCTGCGGCTGAGCGTCTGCCCGGAGCGAGCATCCAGCGCGAGCACCACGCCGCCGCCGGTCAGGGCGCTGCGGTCTTCTCGCGCAGCGGCCGCGTTCAGCGCCACCGGGATGTCCGATCCGCCCAGCAGCAGCGTGCCCGCCTCGAGCACGGCATCGTGCATCCGGGCGACGGTCGCCGCGCGCGTCCAGAGCACGCGCCCGGTCTCGAGGTCCACCGCCAGCGCGCGCCCGAGCCGATCGATCGCGGCCAGCGTGTGCCGATCCGATGTCACGGCGACCTCGGTCACCGGGAGCGCGGGCCTCAACGGCGTGTCGATGCGGGGAACGCCCAGTTCGTCCTCGCGGGCCGCCAGCATCGCGTCGATCTCGGCGGGCGGGAAGTTCGTGCGGAACGGCTGGGTCTCCCAGAGCACCGCGCCGGTGTTCAGGTCGCGCCGCAGGAAGATGTGGTCGCGCTGGCTGCCCTTCATCACCGCGCGGCTGAAGTACACGCCCGTGCGGTCCATCCAGAGCAGCGTCTCTTCGCGCACGCCGCGCCACACCGGCACGAGCGGCGGGTCCGCCGGCTCGTCGTCGCGCGCCCGGCGGAAGAGGCCGATCTCGTCCTCGTCCGACATGAGCACCACGCGATCGGTCGCCGGGTCGGCCGGAAGCGGCTCGAGCGCGTCCAGGATCGTCCACCCCGCCATCTGCCGGCTGCGCGTCGCCTCCGGGCCGATGACGGCGCGGCGCTCGATCTCGCGGATGCGCCCGCGGATCGACGCCATCAGCGATCCCGCGTCGATCCTTTGCCCGCGCTCGGTCAGCGCCACCGTCGGATGCTCGCGATGCAGCCGCTGGAGCGTGTCCAGCGCCGGATAGAGAAGCCCCGCGCGCCACTGGTGCTGCACGAGCCGCCCGCCGAGTTCGCCGATCATCGGATCGCCCGGCGGGAGCACCTGCCGTGCCGCGAGCAGTCCTTCTTCCAGCGCCTGGGCGGCCAGTTGTGGGCGCCCGCGAGTCTGGTGGCGCGAAGCGGCCTCGGCCCACGCCGTCACGGCGGCGCGCGACACGGGGAATCGGCGCGCGATCGCTTCGAACGGCTCGGGGTCGAGCCCCTGCGCCGCGCCCGAGAGCATCCGCGATGCATCCGCCTGGTACGCCGCGTACACCTCCGGCCCGAACACCTGCATCAGCCGGCGCAGGCGGCGCGTCGCCTCGAACTGCGCGGCGATCGTGGTCCCCTCGTGCGTGACGGTCGCGGTCGCGAGCGCCGGCGACTCGAGGATCGTCTGGTAGGCCTCGACAGCGCGCGTCGGCTGGTCCGCGCCTTCCAGGTGACGGCCCGAAGCCAGCAGGTACGCGACACGCTCCTGCGGCGATGAGGCGCACCGCCCCAGCCGGTCGATCAGCGACCCGCGCAGTTCCTTGCTCAGGCGCGCCGCGGCGGAACTGCCCGTCCACGCGGGGGCTCCGCCCGGCTGCGACCCCGGCTCGACCATGCCCAGCAGCGCGCGGAACAGCCGGCGCTGCCCTTCCGCTGTTCGATCGGCCAGCGGGTCGCGCTCGATCGCGCCCAGCGCACGGTCCACAGCCGGCAGGATTCCGTCCGTGCGTCCCGCTCGGAACGACAGTTCGGCGTACGTGATGGCGGGGCCGGGGTTCTGCCGGTCCTCATCCATCTTCTCGCGAAGGAGGCGCTCGGCCGACTCCCAGAAGAGATAGGAATGCACCTCGCGGTCGTCCACGACGAGCAACTGCGACTCCAGCGGGAGCACGTTGCCCGGCTTGTCGAGCACGAGCCGCGCCGGCGCGATTTCCTCGCCGCTCGCCGGATCGACCACGAGCAGCCCATCGAGCACCGGCACGAACAGTTCCTTGCCGCTGACCACCGCGCGCCCGCGCACCTGTCCGGCGTTGAGGCGCACGACGCGGGAGACCGTCACGTTCGGGCCGAACGAGCCCACATCCGCCGCCGTGACCCCGTTGGGCGAAACGCCGACCAGCCGGTCGCCGACCAGCAGCAGATAGTCGGGGTTGTCGAATCGTCCGGCCCCGCAGACTTCGAGCATCGCGCCGGACTGCGCGTCGAGCATCAAGATCTCCGACCGGTTCGGGCTCATCGTGAACAGCCGGCCCTCGTGCACGAGCGGCTTGTTGGCTTCCCACGGCGGGTCGGAGCGCGAGACGTTCGATGGCAGGCCCGCCAGCCGGCGGATCCAGCGCACGCGCCCGTTCGCCGTCTCGACCGCCGCGACGAAGCCGATCTTGTCGCCGCGGTAGAAGACGCCGCCCGTCGCCATCGGCAGGTCCGATGCCACCGGCCTCCATCCATAAGGCAGCGAGCCGCTGCTCCCGAGCGGGCGCACCCACATGAGACGTCCCGAGTTCAGATCGAGGCCCGCGCTGTAGACGCTGTCCAGCCGGCGGCGCGCCAGGTCCTTCGAGAGCGTCACGACCACGATTCCCTGGTCGATCAGCACCGGGGCGCGCAGCGCCGCATCTTGCAAGTCCGGATGGTTCAAGTCCTCGGCCGAGCGCGACCAGAGGGCGCGTCCCGACTGTGCATCGAGGCACACCAGCAGCCGGCGCCCGTGCATGCTCCCGCCGACCGAGAGCCCCGTGAGCGCGACGACGCGGCCGCTTGCCGCAGCGATCGTGGACATCTCTTCGATCGGGCTCGTGGCCGGGACCGCGATGGCGCCGTCGCGCGGGCTCTCGATCACCAGCCGCCAGCGCGGCGAGAGAGTGAACCGGTTCCAGGCCGAGATCGTCCGCGAATCGTTGACGAACACACCGTCGCCCACGACGGTCGGGATCGAATAGAGCCAGAGGGCCGCTTCGGGCGGGCGGACCGAAGTGCGCTCGGGGTTCGGCGAGGCGAAGGAGATGGGCTCGCCGAGCGAGTCAGACCAGAGCGGGCGGGCCAGCAGATCGGTCAGGTCCACGGGCGGCGCCGAGGCAAGGGGGGATTGCGCCGACTCCAGCGCGGGGATCGGAGGCAGCGCTTCGCCGCCAGCGGGCGCTCTCGCTTGAGCGCGCCACGCGTCGAGCCTTGGGCGCAGGCGCCGCTCCGCCGCACCGCGCGCTCCCGGCTCATCGGCGGGCGTGACGGCGATGGCGTAGAGCGTCGCCGTTTCGAGAATCGCAAGGGCCGCGAGCGACCCTTCGCCGGCGCGGTCGGGGTGCTGTTCAAGTTGTTCGAGGATCAGGATGGCGGCCTCGAACCGCGCGGCCTCGATGTGCCCCTGCGCCAGCCGCAGCGCGGCCTCGAAGCCGGCGGGGGTCAGCAGGTAGCGGCGCTCGACACTCTCGGCATCGCCCTCGGCCAGCAGCCGGGCGGCGGCCGCCGACTCCAGGGCTCGGTAGCGCTCGAGCAGCGGCGCGCTGGCGAGCAGCGCCTGCGCGGCGCGCCGGCGCACGGTCACGTACACATCAGGATCATCCGGGCGGGCGAGCAGCCGGTCGCCCTCTTCATCCAGCAGCGACTGGATCACGCGGACGGCCTCGTCGAGGTTTCCAACCGAGGCCAGTTCGCCGGCGCGGATCATCCCGTCCGCGGCGCGCGGCGCATCATCGACGTACACGGGGCTCACGCCCTGCTGGGCGAGCGCGGCCGCCGGCAGCGCGGCGGCGAGCATGAGGGCCCGCAGCGCGCCGAACCAGGCGCGTCGGGCCGCGCAGCCGCTCGCCGCGAGGCGGGCCGGGGTGCGGTCTTCGGACGGATCGAGCATCAGGACGCTTTCGGCCGGGTGCGCCGCGGGCGAGGCCGAGACCCGTCGCCCGCCCACGCCGCACGGTTTCTCTGATCGGTGCGGCCAGAGAGCCTCAGGAGTCTACGCACCAACCCGCACGGTTGACCTGAAGTGCGCTGCCCGCACAACCGATACCGCTGGGTCCGGGCACGGTGGCGGGACGGCCCCCGGTGGGCCTGCGCGCCCCGGGCGAGCGAGGTCGCGCCGGTGGGAACGATCCGAGCCAGCGCCTCACCGATCGTGAGCGCCGACGGGAGATGGCGCGGCGCGATCGACGTGCTGCGCGCCCGGCTGCCTTCGGCGCACACACGCCGGCTCACCCTGCTCCTGCTGGCCATGGCCCTCATGGGCATCGCGGATCTTCAGTGCACGCTCACGTACATGTGCGGCGTGGGGATGATCGAGCTGAACCCCCTGGCGCGGAGCATGGTGGAGATCGCCGGCGCGCAGCAACTGGTCGTGTTCAAGGTGTTCACGATCGTGCTCTCGTGCGGGGCGCTCTATCTGGCGCGGCGGGATCGGCGGGCCGAGTGGTGCGCCTGGCTGTGCAGCGCCATGCTGCTGGGAGTCTGCGTGCACTGGACGCTCTACAACCGCGAGGTCTCGGCGCTGACCAACGAGATCGCGCTCCTGGCCCAGCAGTCCGGGGCGCGGGCGCCCGAGATGCCCCTCGGCGACGACTCGCGCCGGCAGTGGATCCGCCTCCCGGCCAACTGATCAGGCGCGGGCCGGCGCGGCGGGCTGGGACCGCGCGAGCCGGATCGCCAGGTCGATCGCGGCGCTCATCGAGCCGGCCTCGGCGCTGTTCGTGCCCGCGCGATCGAAGGCGGTGCCGTGGTCCGGGCTGGTGCGCACGGTGGGCAGCCCGACCGTCACGTTCACCGCGCTCTGGAACGCGAGGAGCTTCACCGGGATCAGCCCCTGGTCGTGGTACATCGCGACGACCAGGTCGTAGCGGCCTTCGAGCGCCGCGTTGAAGATCGTATCGCCGGGGAACGGGCCGGCGGCGTTGATCCCCTTGGTCCGCGCCTGCTCGATGGCGGGCCGGATGATCAGTTCATCTTCCTTGCCGATCAGGCCGCGCTCGCCCGCGTGCGGGTTGAGCCCGCAGACCGCGATGCGAGGATCGGCGACGACCAGTCGCCGGCACGCCTCGTGGCCCAGTTCGATGGTGTCGGCGACACGCTCGATGGTCAGCGCCTCGGGCACACCGGCGATGGGAGTGTGACCGGTGGCGAGGATGACGCGCAGGCGCGGCGCAACGAACATCATGCGCACTCGGCGGGCCTTGAACCGCTCGGCCAGGAGATCGGTGTGCCCGGGGTACTTCGTGTGGCCCGCGAGCGACCACGCTTCCTTGCTGATCGGCGCGGTGACGATGGCGTCCGCGTGCTCGGGGCGGGCGGGCGGCGCGGCGGCGGCGATGGCATCCTCCACGAATCGGAACGAGGCGGCGCCGCCCTCGCGGGTCGGCCCGCGTGTGGGCGAGCGGAGCGCGCCGGCGAAGTCGCGGTAATCCAGGAGCGTGACGTCGGCGCTCGGGGCCGAAGCCTCCGGGCGCGATGGGGCCGGCGCGATCTCCCAGAACGGGGCGAGGCTGGCTTCGCGTGCGGCGGCGTCGAGCGCGGCGGCGATGCCGTAGACCCGGAATCGGGCCCGGCTCCGCAGGGCGGTGTCGGCCAGAGCCTTGACGAGCACCTCGGGCCCGATCCCCAGCGGGTCGCCCATCGTGACCGCGATCACCGGGCGGGGGGACATGCCGCAGGGCTCCTGGACCGGGAACGGGCGTGATTCGGACTTCGGGGGGATGAGCGGCGAAAGCCGGACGGGCGGCATCCGAACAAGGCCATCAGAGGCGCACCGGCGCCCGAGGGGTCCATCTTATGCTTCACGAAGGGGTCGCCATGGCCGGTCAGGAATACTTCGGGCCGCTGCGCGACGAGGATGCGCCGGAGGGCGAGCGCAACTACGCGCTGCTGAATCACCTGGCGGGTCTGCTGGCGCTGGCGGGCGGCGGGATCCCCTTCATCGGACTCATCGCGACGGCCGTGCTTTGGCGCGTCCGGCACAAGGAATCGCCGTTCCTCGATGACCACGGGCGCGAGGCGACGAATTTCCAGATCTCGCTGCTGGTGTACGTCGTCGGCGGCATCGTCGCCGGCGTCGTATTCAGCATCGTCACGATCGGCATCGGCGCGCCGCTGGTCGCCGTCGGCGCGGTTGTCGGCATGATCTTCATCGTGGTGCTGTCGCTCGTGGGCTGCATCCGCGGGGCGATGGCGGCCTACCGGGGCGAGTTCTACCGGTACCCGATGTGCCTGCGATGGCTGAAAGAGCCTGAGATCGCGCACTAGTTGGCGCGATCGGCGTGCTGACTTGAGCGCTCGGCCTCCTGCCTTCGCTCTTCTGGGTCGACCGCTCGGGCTTCTCCGCGCTCGGCGCGGCGGCGACCTTCGTCCGCGTCCTGCCGCGCCTCGCTGACAAGCCCTCGCTGGCCGGGTTGGGCGCTCGGCATTCATGCCGTTCAGGCCTCGGCGATGCCTCGCTCGTAGACTGGCCCCAGTGTCCTTGTTGCAGGCGTTCAACTTGGTGAAGACGTACAACGGCCGGGCCGTGGTGGACGGTGTGTCGTTCCACGTCGATCCGAGCGAGATCGTCGGGCTGCTTGGGCGCAACGGCGCGGGCAAGACGACGAGTTTCCGCATGGTCATCGGCATGATCGCGATGGACCGCGGCTCGGTGTCGCTTGACGAGCACGACATCTCGACGCTGCCGATGTACCAGCGGGCGCGGCTGGGCATGGGCTATCTCAGCCAGGAGCCGTCGATCTTCCAGCGGCTGACCGTCGAGCAGAACCTGCTGGCCATCCTTCAGACGCGCCCGATGAAGCGCGCCGACCGGCGGCGGCGGTGCACCGAACTGCTCGAGCAGTTCGGGCTCACGCACAAGACGCGCGAGATGGCCCGCACATGCTCGGGCGGCGAGCGGCGCAAGCTCGAGATCGCCCGCGCGCTCGTCACCGAGCCGCGGCTGATCCTGCTGGATGAGCCCTTCAGCGGCGTCGATCCGCTGGCGGTGGAGGACCTTCAGAAGGAGATCGTGCGCCTGACCGACATGGGCATCGCGATCCTGGTGACCGACCACAACGTGCAGCAGACCCTGCGAGTCAGCGACCGCGCGTACATCATCAACGAGGGCAAGGTGCTGCGCGAGGGCACGCCCAAGGCGCTCATCAACGACGAGATGGTGCGGCGGTCTTATCTCGGGTCGCTCTTCAGGGGCGATGAGTTCGATGATCATCCGAGGGCGAGGCGGAGGCGCCCGCACGGCGAAGGCGGGCAGGCGGCATGAAGAAGGGACAAAGGGACAAGGGGACAAAGGGACAGAGGGCCCACAAGACAAGTCGCCCGTTCTTGGCATGCGCGGCCGCCCTCGTCGCCTGCTTCTGCCTGAGCGCGTGCGACACGCAGCGGCGGATCATGATCACGTCCGAGCCCACGGATGCGCAGGTGATCCTGAATGATGTCGATGTCGGACGCACGCCGCTGGAGGTCGATTTCACGTACTTCGGCGTCTACGACGTCCGGGTGAAGAAGCAGGGCTACGAGCCGCTGGCGACAAAGGCCAAGGCGCGGGCGCCGATGTACGAGTGGCCGGGGATCGACCTCTTCACCATTGCGATCCCGGGCAAGAAAGAAACGATCATCAAGTGGCACTTCACCCTCGAGCCGGCGAAGGACGACACGCAGGGCGTGATCGAGCGCGCCACGGAATTGCGAACGAGCCTCGGTCAGGAATCACCGGCGGCCGAGGAAACGCCCAAGTAAACGGCATCACGAATCGTCGGAATCCGACCAAGAGTGTGTCGCATCAGCGGCTCTCAAACCAGTCCATGTCTGAGCGCGCTGCGCGCAACGCCAGCCCTTGCTTTGTGTGCGCACTGACTGCAATTTGTCCATCCGCCTCCCGATCGACAACGAAGACGGCATCGGGCGAAGCCTCGATGTTGAACACCTGGGAAGGATTCATGATCGATCCTCCGCTCCGCGCCCGAAGGACAAAGCAGCCGTTGGCCATTTTCATGGGGAGCTTTGTCCGATCATCGCGAGTCGATGACTGCGTTGACCAAGACTTCCCGTCGTCGATGCGCGCCCGAAAATGGCATCCCCGGCGCGAGGCGATGGCATAGGAAGGATGGGGCAGCACAAGTTCGAAAACTAACGGCGCGCCCGTCTGGTTGCGGACTTCAACATCTTCGGTGCAAGCGCAGCCGCAGAGCCCGAGACCGAACGCCGACACCAGAAACAGCCATCGGATTCCGTGAAATGTCACCGTTGTCTTGCTCGCCAAGAGAGGGTGCGGCGGAGACGGCGCGCGGAGTTTGATCGTGAATCACGAATCGTCGGAATCCGACCAAGAGTGTGTCGCGCGGGCGGGGACGCCGATGGCGCGGGCGTTGTCGGGCACATCGCTGACGACCGCCGCGCCGACCCCGATGGTGCAGCCCGAGCCGATCTTCACGCCGGGGCGGATGGAAGAGCCGATGCCGACGAGCGTGTCGCGCCCGATGCGCACGCCGCCGCCGACCTTCGCGCCCGGCGCGATGTGCACGTTGATCCCGATCACGCAGTCGTGCTCAACGATGGCGCCGGTGTTGATGATCGTGTGATCGCCGACCTGCGTGCGCCCCTGCACCACGGCGGTCGCGCCGATGAACGTGCCCGCGCCGATGCGCGCGCTGGGCGAAACGATGGCCGAGGGGTGGCGCACGACGGCGTAGAGCCCGGGCAGCACCTGGATGAGCCGCGCGCGGAGGTCGAGCGAGCCCAGCGCGATCACGGCCCACGGCAGGTCCTCATCGCCGGGGCCGCCGCGCTCGGCGGCGGGGGCGGTGGCGGCGGCCGCGCCGGAGATGGGCCCGAGGCGCGGCGTTTTGTCGCCGAGCGAGGTGGACTCATCGTCGTCGAAGTAGCCGAGCACCCGCCAGCCCTGGGCGCGGGCGGCCTCGGTGACGACCCAGGCGTGCCCGCCGCCGCCGATCACGAGCAGGCGGCCCAGCGCGCCGGAGGCCGCGGGGACGGAGACGACGGGTGTGGCGAGCTTGGTCACTGTGCGTTTCCTTCGAAGGAGGACTCGGATCAGACCCGCGTCGCGGCCCGATCACGGTATGCCATAGAGTGGGGTCGTGCAGACCGCCCCGATGAGCAGCGATGCGGCCGCCCTGCCTGATGGCGATTCCCCCATTCGGCTGGGGGCTGTGAGTTACCTCAATACTCTGCCCCTGATCGAGGGGCTTGGGAAACTGAGGGATGTTTCGCTGACACTGACGGCACCGGCGCGGCTGATCGACCTGCTGCTGGAGGGGCGGATCGATGTCGGGCTGGTGTCGCTGATCGATGCGCAGCGATCGGCTCAGCCGCTGGCGCTGATCCCGGTGGGCATGATCGCCAGCGACGGGGCGACGCTGACGGTGCGGCTGTTCTCGCGGGTGCCGCCGGGCGAGATCAAGAAGCTGTCGGTGGATGCGGACAGCCACACATCGGTGGCGCTGGCGCGGCTGATCCTGATCGAGCGATTCGGCGTGCGCCCGGAGATCGAAGAGGTCGATGCCGATGCGCTGCGGGCGCGGATCGAGTCGGGGGCGTCGGGCGGCGCCGCGGCGGCCGGAACCGCCGGGGGGTGGCCGGAGGCGCTGCTCGTGATCGGCGACAAGGTGGTGACCGATTCGCCGCCGGCTGTGCTCTATCCGCATCAGATGGACCTCGGTCAGGCGTGGAAGGAGATGACGGGGCTGCCGTTCGTCTATGCGATGTGGATGTGCAGGGCGGCCGAGGCGGACTCGGAGCGGGTGCGCCTGGCGGCGGCGATGCTCGACCGGCAGCGTCGGCACAACGCGCTGCGCCTCGATTGGATCGTCGATGCGCGCGCGGCAGCACGACGCTGGCCGGAAGACCTGGCGCGCGAGTACGTCGGGCGGCGGCTGGAATACGAGCCGCGGGAGCAGCACCGTGAGGCGGTTCGGCGGTTTTTCGAATTGTGTGCGGATCGGGGGCTTGTTGAACGGCGGAGGCAGGTGGAGTGGGTGGGCGAGAGGCATGAAGGCACGGAGGCACGGAGGCACGAAGGGTGATCGATCCGAAACGCGCCGGTGGATCCAGGGCGGAGCGGAAGAAGCGGTCGAGGTCGAACCAGTGGAATGTGGTCGAGGCGGTGAAGGGGCGATTGGAGAAGGGACAAAGGGATAGAGGGACAAAGGGACAAAGGGGAAGATCGAGCGGAGGAAGCGCGACGGGTTGGGCGCGGCCGGCGGCGCGGAGGAGGAGGGAGGCGGGGGAGGAAGAGCGCAAAGTGGAAAGCGCAAAGCGCGGTGCCATAGGGCGAGGGTTCGGAGCATTCTGCGAAGCGGACGATGTGTTGGCGGCGGGCGCTGGGGCGCCGCGCGAGGCGGAGAAGGTTGTGTAGGCGCCAGAGCCCTCACCCCGGCCCTCTCCCGCTCGGGGCCGTCGCGGGAGAGGGAGAGATGCAGCGCCGGGCTTGATAAGAGGCGTGCGAAGGATGGCGCAGGCGGCGAGGCGGCGCTCGCGGAGCGCGGCGCGGTCGGTTGTGCAGTCGGCGCACCAGCGCCCGGAGATGAGTGCGCGCAGGAACGCGAGGGCCTCGGCCTTGGCTGCGAGGAGCGCGTCGTTGAAGGAGGCGGCGCGTTGGAGGTCGAGGGTGGCCATTTGAGGAAGGCACGAAGGCACGAAGGGGGACGAATCGGACGCGGGGATAGTGGGTGAAATCCGGGCCGAATCAAGCGAAAAAGGCGCATCGACCAAAGAGAGCGCACAGGCGCGGTAGATGCGCGCGAGAATCTGATGCTGACGGGGTGATTCCCGGATCCAGCCGCAGCACCCGGCCGTCCCGGGCCTCTCATCAAGTCGGTGAAGATGTAGGCGCATGCCACGACCGAGCCGCATACGCACGAGCGCGCTTGAGGATCTCGCGGCGCAGCTGCGATTCGCGCCCAAGGCGACCGTGCGCCGACAGATCGCCGGAGCGATGAGGCTGGCGCAGGAGGTCGAGCCGGGGCGGATGTACCCGGAGGACGAAGTGGTGCGCCGGATCACGGGGTACGCCTCGGCGATCGCGGAGCCGGCGCTGCTCGTGGGCGAGGCGCTGCTGGGCGATCTCTCGGCGTTCGCCGAGCGCCTGAGCCGCGGAGCGAGCCTGAGCACCGCGGACGCGGGGGCGGGCGCGATCGAGATCGGGGAACTCTGCCGTCGCTGGGCGGTGACACGCAAGAGCCTGGAGCGGTACCGGCGGCGCGGGCTGATCGCGCTGCGCGTGCGAAACGAGCGCGGGCGCGAGCGGACGCTGTTCCCGCTCGCGTCGGTTCAGTGGTTCGAGAAGAGGCACGCGGAGGCGCTGGCCGGCGCGGCGAAGGCCGGTCGCATCCCGGAGCCGCTGCGCGAGCGGATGGTCCGGCGCGCTGCGCGCTACCGGCGCACGGTGGGACTCTCGACGTCGGCGATCGCGGCGCGGCTGGCCAAGCGGTTCGGCAAGAGCCGCGAGGGGGTGCGCCGCCTGCTCGTGCGCCACGGCGGCGGCGAGGCGGATTCGGCTGCGCAGCGGAAGCGCATCGATGAAGCGCAGCGACGCGCGCTGTGGCGCGCCTGGAACGCGGGCGCTTCGCCCAAGGGTCTGGCACGGCGGTGGGGTAGATCGGTCGCCTCGGTGCACCGGCTGGTGAATCAGGAGCGGGCGGCGATGCTGCGCGCTCTGGACCTGGGCGGGCCCGACGCGGAGTTGTTCGAGGATCCGAGGGCCGGGGATGCGCTGCTGCGTGACCCGGCGGTGCGAGCGGGCATCGGAGTGGAGGGCGAGGCCGACGCCGCGGAGTTCATCCGGGCCGCCTCGGAGGATGAGCCCATGGGCGCGAAGCGCGAGGCGACGCTCGCGGCGGCGATGCTGCTTCTGAAGTCTCGGGCGGAGCGGCTCATCGCGGGGGTGTCGCGCGCCGATCCATCGTCGAGCGCTCTCGACCGGGCGGAGACGATGCTGCGCTGGGCCGCGCGGCTCAAGGCGGTGCTTGTGCGGTCGCAGCGCGGGCTGATCCTCAGAACGCTTGAAGAGCGGTTGGGCGCGCCGCTGGAAAGCAAGCCGGCCGATGAAGCCGAGGGACTGATCCTGCGGGCGATTGAGGCGGCGGCGTCGGGTTCGGACCGGTTCGATCCGTTCAAGGGCGGGCGGCTCGCCGCGCCGGTGTCAATGGCGCTGGCACGTGCGATTCGGCTGAGCACCGATTCCCGAGGCCGGGAATCGGTGGCAAGGGCGAGGGCTCCGCTAGAGGATTGGCCACGGCGCATCGCGCCGTGGCAGGCGTGGCTGGAGCCGGCGCCGGCGCTTCTCGCCGCGATCAGCGCGATGGAGTCGCGGGAGCGCGAGGTGCTCGAAGCGCGGTTCGGGCTGCACGGCGAGAGGCCGCTGACTCTGGCGGAGGTGAAGGAGCGGTTTGGAGTGACGGAGGAGAGATTGGTGGGGTGGATCAGAAGAGGGACAAAGGGACAAAGGGACAAAGGGACAAAGGGATAGACGCAGGAGGGCGAAACACAGCGAAGGCAGGAAGCCGAGCGGGACGCATGGCGGAGTGGCTCACGACGCGTCGAGTTGCTTGAGGATGTCGATGAGGTTGGCGTGGAAGGCGCCACGGGGGAGCACCGAGTCCGCGCCGGCGGCGCGGGCGGCATCCAGAGCATCGCGTGCGATGTGGGGGCCGTAGGCGAGAATCTGGATCGGGGAAGATTGAACTCGGGCTTGGCGGATCAGTTCAAGAGCGATGTCGGGATCGTCGAGATCGACGATGAGGGCGCGGAGATTCGGGTCGGCCATCAGGTTCTGGAGCATCGACGAATTGCGCGCGGGGCGGGCCGAGATGCCCAGTGATTCCGCGGTCGATTTGATGCGGACGGCCCAGGCCAGATCGGGGGCGAAATACGCTATCATCGGGCCCTCCCTCGCTGATCGGCTGGTGGGCCGCCCGGGGGAGCATGCCGCCCGCGCGCGGGCACGAGCCCGCACCTTCCGAGAAGGGACGTCGAGACGGTCTCGACCGCCGCGGAGATCGGTCCCGCAACGCAACGCCACCCGCTGATCCGTACCGTGAGCACACACACCATGGCCAAGGCATCGATCGCTTCGCCGTCGCAGCAGCACCTGGGCAGCCCGGTGTTCGACGAACTGGGGATGGAGCGGGACCCGGACAATCTTTATCTCCAGACGATCGACGCGGTGCTGCACGCGGCGGATGTGATCAGCCTGCCGCACCACGTGCAGTTGATTCTCGCGCAGCCTAAGAACGAGATCATGGTCCATTTTCCCGTGAAGATGGACAGCGGCCACTACCAGTTGTTCAAGGGATACCGGGTTCAGCACAACAACGCGCTGGGGCCCTACAAGGGCGGGCTGCGGTACCACCCGCACGTGAGCCTCGACGACGTCAAGAGCCTGGCGGTGCTGATGACGATGAAGTGCTCGCTCGTGCGGATCCCCTTCGGCGGGGGCAAGGGCGGCATCAAGTGCGACTCCAAGGCGCTCTCGTCGGATGAGCTCTGCCGCGTGACGAGGCGGTTCGTCTCGGCGATCGCGCCGCAGATCGGGCCGGACTACGACATCCCCGCGCCGGATGTGGGGACGGATGCGCAGGTGATGGCGTGGTTCGCCGACACGTACGCGAACATCGCGACGGGGCTGGACCGCGGGCAGGCGATGGCGGTCGTGACGGGCAAGCCGGTGGAGATGGGCGGCTCGGTCGGGCGCGAGAAGGCGACCGGGCAGGGCGTGATCGACGTGCTGGCGGAGTTGCTGCCGGAGGTCGGGCTCTCGATGAAGGGCTCGCGCCTCTCGCTGCTGGGCTACGGCAACGTGGGCTCGTGGACGGGCAAACTGTGGGCGGAGCGCGGCGGGCTGGTGACGGCCGCGATGGACCACAGCGGCGCGGTGTACAACCCCAAGGGGCTCGACGCGGCGGCGCTGGCCGATCACGTGCGCGAGCATCGCGGCGTGGCGGGGTTCGAGAAGAGCCGCAGCGGGGCCGAGCGGATCACCGTCGATCAGTTCTACTCGACCGAGGTCGACGTGTTCGTGCCGGCGGCGCTGGAGCAGATGATCACGCCGGAGCGCGCGCGGCAGCTCAAGTGCAAGATCGTGGCGGAGGCGGCCAACGCGCCGACGACGCCGGCGGGCGAGCGGGTGCTGCTGGAGCGGGGCATCGAGATCCTGCCGGCGATCCTGTGCTCGGCGGGCGGCGTGACCGTGTCGTATTTCGAGTGGGTGCAGAACAAGACGCAGACGTCGTGGGACCTGGAGAAGGTGGACGACGAGCTGAACCGGCACATGGTGATGGCGGCGCAGCGCGTGCAGAAGGCGCGGTCGAAGTACGGCGTGAACATGCGCACGGCGGCGTACATCGCGGCGCTGGAGCGGATCGCGCAGGTGTATGCGCTTCGGGGGATTTTTCCCTAAGCAGGCAGGAAGGCACGAAGGCACTGAGGCACGAAGGGCGGACGGCAACAAAAGCCGCCACGACGCCCTAGGGTCTAAACTTCGCTCGTGGAACCCTTCCCCAGAATCTCGTTTGATCCCGCGGTGATGGGTGGTAAGCCGTGCATCAAGGGCACGCGCGTCACGGTCAGCACGATGCTGGGACTGATGGCTGACGGGATGTCGATCCCAGAGATTCTCAAGGACTATCCCTACATCACTGAGGAAGACCTGCGGGAAGTGCTTCGATTTGCTGCATGGCACGCGCGCGAGATGGACCTGCCGTTTCGCGCCGCGTCATGAGGTTTCTCGTTGACGAGAACGTCTCTCCCGCGCTGTGCGCACATTTTCAGGCGGCCGGTCATGACGCCGTTCACTGGAAGCAGGTGGGACAGATCGGCGCCCCCGATGAGGCCTTGTTTGAGTCCGCGCGGCGTGACAATCGGTGCGTGATCACTGCGACCTTGCCTTCGGAGCAATCCTGGCATCCACTCGAGCCTCTCGACCGAGCGTGCTCCTGCTCGAAGGGCGGAGTGTCGCGATGCGGCGGATCGTGCCGGTCCTGCCCCAGGCGATCGCGCAGTGTGCAGATGCGCCGGATCAGGGTGCGATCGTCGTTGTCGAGCCCGAGCGCGTGCGGATTCGGCTCTTGCCGCTCAAGCTTTGATCTGGATTGTGTTCGCTACAATCGCGGCCCGCGCCCGGAGATTCCGGTTCGCGAATATCAGGGAATCTCACCGTGGCGAATCGGCACTTTGATCTCGTCGTGATCGGCGGCGGGCCCGCCGGGTATGTCGGCGCCATCCGCGCGGCGCAGCTCGGGCTGAAGGTGGCGTGCGTCGAGCGGTCGAACCTCGGCGGCGTGTGCCTGAACTGGGGCTGCATCCCGACGAAGGCTCTCCTGGCCAACGCCGAGCTCTACGAGAAGGTCGCGCACCAGGCCGACGCCTGGGGCCTGAAGTTCAGTGACCTGAAGGTGGACTGGGCAAAGGTGATCGGGCGCTCGCGCGGCACGGCGGACAAGCTCTCCAAGGGCATCGCGTTCCTTTTCCGCAAGAACAAGATCGAGCACATCGTCGGGCACGCGAAGATCGTCAGCGGGCGCAAGGGCAATCCGCCGCTGCCGCCGGGGCAGGCGTGCCAGGTCGAAGTCTACGACTGCAAGGTGCAGGACACGCTCACGCACGCGCCGGCGGAGATCGCCAAGAAAGCGCGCGAGACGATCAGCGCGACGAACGTGCTCATCGCGACCGGTTCCGTGGCGCGGGAGCTGCCCTTCGCCAAGTTTGACGGCGATCGGATCATGGGCGCGCGCGAGGCGATGAACACGCCGTCGCAGCCCAAGACGCTCGTGGTGATCGGCGCGGGCGCGATCGGGATGGAGTTCGCGTATTTCTATCACTCGTTCGGCACGAAGGTGACCGTCGTCGAGATGCTGCCGCGCATCCTGCCGGTGGAAGACGACGAGGTCTCGGCGGCGCTCGAGAAGATCTACCGCAAGTCGGGGATGGACATCCGCACGTCGACGACGACGACGGCGATCGAGAAGTCCAAGAGCGGCGTGCGTGTGACCGTCGCGCCCGTGAAGGACGGAAAGCCGGATGAGGGCAAGAAGCAGGTGCTCGAGGCGGACAAGTGCCTGCTGGCGATCGGCGTGAAGGGGCGGTACGACGGGCTCTTCGACGATTCGCTGGGGCTCAAGCTCTTCAAGGACCACGTCCAAACGGACTACCAGTGGGGCGAGCAGGGCGACCCCGCGCTCACATATGCGACGAGCGTGCCGGGCGTGTACGCCGTGGGCGATGTGATCGGGCCGCCGTGGCTGGCGCACCTGGCGAGCGAGGAAGCGGTGGTGTGCGTCGAGCGGCTGGCGGGGCACGAGCCGTACCCGATCCACTACGGCGTGATCCCCGGCTGCACGTACTGCCACCCTCAAGTGGCGAGCGTGGGTTACACGGAGCGGGCGCTGATCGAGAAGGGGATGAAGAAGGACAAGGACTACGCGATCGGGTCGTACAACCTTCAGGCGCACGGCAAGGCGATCGCGGCGAACGTGAACACGGGTCTGGTGAAGATCATCCGCGGGCTGCCGCGGGGCGAGATCCTCGGCGCGCACATCCTTTCCGATCAGGCGACGGAGATCATCGCGGAGCTCACGCTGGCGCGGCGCCTGGAAGCGACGAGCGAAGAGCTCAACGTGACCATCCACGCGCACCCGACGATGCACGAAGCGGTGCACGAGGCGAGCCTCGCGAGTGAGGGAAGGGTGATTCATGCGTAGAGCAGGCACGAAGGCACTGAGGCACGAAGGGGCAGGCGGATTGGAAGGATTGCGCCAGCGCAGGAAGGGTTACGAACGGGGTACAAACAGCGGGCCTGAAGGAACCGGTTTTTTACTTGTGTGAGTGATGGCTGACTTGGCGTGGAAGGCCGCTTCGACGCTCTGAGGCGGATTCGCTCGAAATACGGTCGGATGCGGGCCAACCACTCAGCGCCGACTTCCGATAGGCAGGAGTGGGCGGCCCCGATCGGCGCGGCTAAAAACAAGGGGCGAGTGGGCCGCGGGTCGAGTTTCGGGCGGCAACATCTGGACTTTTTTCAGCGCGAAAGTACGCTGGCCGCGCGGTTGCCGGTGAAGGGAGAGAGACCGATGGGGGTCCACCGGGCAGAGGATGCCCGGCGGGGCTGGGTCAGGTTGAGGGCGCACCTCGGTCGAGAGGAGCGACGGCCATGGCAGGCTCAGGTCTTCTGCAACCGGAACATCTCGAAGCGACATCGGTCGAATTCGACAGCAGGCAGGCGCTGATCCCCGCGCCGCCACATTCGTCCGATGCCGGTGATTGGCTGGCGCACTTTGATCAGATCTACCGCGAGGCGGCTGGCGATACATCGCGCATCCCCTGGGCGCACCGTCAGGCGTGCCCGGCGCTGATCTCGTGGCTCAACGCGGAAGCGCCGAGCCTGGTGCGCTGCGGCGCGCGAGCGGCGGTGGTGGGATGCGGGCTGGGTGAAGATGCGCTGGCGCTGCTTCAGCGCGGCTATGACGTGACGGCGTTCGACGCCTGCCCCGAGGCGATCCGATCAGCGAGGGCGCTGCACCAAAACGAAGCGGAGACGTTCGTGCAGGCGGACCTGCTCGATCTGCCGGGCCGGCTTCGCGGGCGGTTTGAACTTGTGGTGGAAGTTCACACGCTTCAGGCGCTGCCGCCTTCGTGCCGGGTGGACCTGGCGCGCGGCATGGCGGAGCTGCTGACCCACCGGGGGCAGAGCCTGCTGGTAGCGGTGGCGCGGGGGCGCGACGAGAGCATCCCGCTCTATGAGCTGGCCGGGCCGCCATTCCCGCTGACGAGCGAGGAATTGGAGCAGACGATGCGGAGCGCCGGGCTGTCGCCGATGGTCCCGATCGACGACTGGATGGACGATCGGTCGCCGCCGGTGAGGCGTCTGCGCGGGGTGTTCCGGCGGGGCTGAGGGTCTCGGAAACGGAACCCCCGACCGCGACCGAACGAATCTTCATAGTGGATGGTGGATCGGCTTTGGTGGCGTTGCGCCCACGGGCGGAGCGCCGGCGGGGCGGTTGGCCCCAATTCAGACCGGTAGCATGACGCGGCGGCGACGCGGAAAAGAGCATTGCGCTCGGGAGCGCGGAGGAAGTCCATGCCAAGCGAGAACGCGGGAGCGGGTGTGCGGGGCGGCGGGGTTCGTCGCGGGTTCACGCTCGTGGAACTGCTGGTGGTGATCTCGATCATCGTCGTGCTGATCTCGATCCTGCTCCCGGCGCTCGGGAGCGCGAGGAATTCGGCCCGCAAGGCGAGCACGCGCGCGCTGATGACGACCGTGTCCACATCGATCCAGCAGTTCCGGTCTTCGCAAAATCGGCTGCCGGGGTACTTCAGCCAGAGCGAACTCGGGTTCGGCGGCAATGTCTCGGCCTTCACGACGATGGAGAACGCGCTGCTCGATCTGATGGGCGGCGTCCTCTCGCCCTCTGCGAGCACCGCGGGCAAGCCGCAGTTCATTCAGATCGATGCGCTGACGCCTTCGGGTTCGAAGACCGTGAAGGTGGATGTGCTGGCGGTCGGCTCGAGCGAGGGGCCCGGGTACCTGTCGCTTCCCGCCAAAGGCGTTGGCACGAAGCAGGGCGGGGCCAACGGGCTCGGGAGCGCCAAGATTGATGTGGATCAGGTAGCGCGAGACGCCGCCGAACGCTCGGGTCAGAAGTACAGCATGCCTGATGTCCTGGACGCGTGGGGCAAGCCGATCATGCTGTGGGCCAAGAACGAATCGGCGGGCGCTTCGCCGAGGTTCGCGCTGAAGAGCAGCCCGGCGTCGGCGAATGCGCCTCAGGGGCTTTTCTATTGGTGGTCCAACCGCGGGTATCTCGCCTCGCCGAGCCAGAAGCCGAACTCGGCGCTGGGGAGCGATGCGACGGACAACGACTTGCTGCGCTCGATGGCGGGCATCCTCGGCCACGGGAGTTTTCCGGATGCGAATGCCCCGGCCGATGCTCCCGCGCCCGCCGCGCCCAAGGGAGACTTCGTGCTCCAGTCCGCGGGGGTGGACGGCGTGTTCTGCAACAACAAGAACGGCGTGCTGAAGACGATCCGGTACCTGCCGACTTCTGGGGCCGTGCCGACGGCATGGTTCGGCGAACCCGCCAAGCCGTGGATGACGCTCGATGAGATCGACGACATCATCGAGGGCGGAGGGTGAGCAGCGAGCGGGTGATGAGGTGAGCGGGTGATGGGGTGAACCGCGCGCGGCGGAGCCCGGTATCGGATCGGGGATTGCCCAGGTTTCCGAGTCAGCCCGGTGGGGAGGCCCGCTGAAGGGGTCGAAGCCGGGGACAACGCAAAATCAGTCGAATCGAACCGTGCGGGGGACCCGAACGTGCGGTAGGCTTTCGGTGCGCGGTGGGCGCGCATCGGGATCAAGCCATGCAACGGAAAATGCGGATCGGAGCCGGCGTGCGGCGGGCCTTCGTGGTCCTGTCGCTCGGAGCGGCTGTGGTGTCCCTCGCCTCGATGACGGTGGCGCAGCCGGCGGAGCCGCCCAACGGCCCGCGCCGGACCGACCCATCGTGGCATGCGCTCGTGCACGCGCGCGTGGTGTCCGAGCCGGGCACGGTGCTCGAGGATGCGACGATCGTCATCCGCGACGGCGTGATCCGGAGCGTGGAGGCGAAGGGCGCGGCGCCGGCCGGCGCGCGGGTGTGGGACTGCACCGGCCTGAGCGTCTACCCCGGCCTGATCGATCCGTTCGTGCCCGTGGATGCCCCGCGGCCTGATGCTGATGCGCCCGGGACGCACTGGAACCCGCAGGTGATGGCGCAGCGGTCGGCGCTCGACGGCGACGGTCTGAGCGCCGATGCACGCAAGAAGCTGCGCGGGCAGGGCTACACGGTGGCGAATGTCGCGCCGCGCGGGGGAATCTTCGCCGGCATGGCCGCGGTGCAGAGCCTGGCCGAGCAGGGCGATGCGAGCGAAGCGCCGGCGCGGGTTCTCAAGGCCCGGTCGTTCCACGTTGTGGCGCTGGAGACGCCGCGCGGGGCGCAGAGGTCGTACCCGTCGTCGCGGATGGGCGCGATCGCGCTGGTGCGCCAGACGCTGGCCGACGCGCCGTGGTTCGCCAAGGCGCAGGCGGCTTACAAGGCCGATCCGGCGCGGTCCGCCCGGCCGGAGCCCAACGATGCGCTGGCGGCGCTGAACGAGCAGATCCCGCTGCTGTTTGACGTGAACAACGAGCTCGATGCGCTGCGCGCGGTGAAGATCGCCAAGGAGTTCGGGCGGGCCGCGGTGATCGTCGGCGGCGGGACGGAGTTCCGCAGGATCGACGCGGTCACCGGGCTTGGAATGCCGCTGATCGAACCGCTGGCCTATCCGGATCGGCCCAAGGTCGAGACGCAGGCCGAGCGCGAGGCGGTCGAACTGCGGGATCTGATGACGTGGGAGGCGGCGCCGACGAACGTCAAGCGGCTCGACGCCGCGGGCGCGAAGGTGTCGATCACGTCGAGCAAGCTGGCGCGCGGTCAGGAGTTCTTCGCGAACCTGCGGCTGGCGATCAAGGGCGGGCTGAGCGAGGAGCGGGCGCTGGCCATGCTGACCACGAACCCGGCCGAGGTGCTGGGGCTTGGCGAGCGCATCGGTCGCGTGAAGCCGGGCTTTGACGCGAACCTCGTGGTGGTGAAGGGCTCGCTCTTTGACGAGAAGCGGCAGGTCCGCGATGTGTGGGTCGATGGCAAGCGGCACGAGGTGACCCCGGCGCCGAAGGTTGATCTGGAGGGCGACTGGGACATGAGCATCTCGGTCGATCCGGCCGCGCCGATCGCGGGCACGCTGAGGGTCGTGGAAAAGAACCGCATGACGTTCACGCGCCCGGCCAATGAGCAGGATGCGGCGCGCGAGAAGGTGGCGAAGGAGAAGGCTCAGGCGGGCAAGCCCGAGGGCGAGAAAGCGGCCGGCGGCGCTGATCAAACCGCGGCAGCGGCAGGCGGCGAAGGCGCGAAAAAGAAGCCGGAGACCAAGCGCTTCCGGCCCAAGTCGTCGGGCGTTGCCGAGAACCGCGTGAACTTGGTGCTCGAGGGGGCCGCGGTCGGGCTCGATTCCGGCCTGGTCGCGTTCTCGGCCATCGTTGAAGAGACGATGATCGGCACGGGCACGCTGCCCGATGGCAAGGCGTTCACGTGGACTGCCACGCGCAAGCCTGCGCCGCCGAAGGAGCCGGGCAAGGAGGGCGAGGCGGATCGTCCGGCGCGCGGCGGCGGTGGCGACGAGATGGCGGGCGGCGGTTTCGGCGGAGAAGAGGGCGCCGAGCGCGCTCAGCAGGAAGACAAGGATCGGTTCACGAATGTGCCCGAGAAGTACGGGCTGCCGTTCGGTCCGTACGCGTTCGACCAGCAGCCCGCATCGCGGAACCTGGTCGTGCGCTCGGCAGCGCTCTGGACGAGCGGGACGCAGGGCACAATCAAGGGCGGCGTGCTGGGCGTGGCCGGCGGGAAGGTCGTTTACGTCGGCAAGGACGTGAATGAGGCGAAGGCGAAGGTCGCCTCGGCCGCGAAGATCAAGGCGGCCGATGTCGAGACGCTCGATCTGCCCAATGCGCAGGTGAGCGCGGGCTTGATCGACTGCCACAGCCACACGGGCATCAGCGGCGGCGTGAACGAGGGCACGCAGGCCGTCACCGCCGAGGTGCGGATCTTCGATGTGATCGATCCGGACGCGATCGGCTTCTACCGCGAACTGGCGGGCGGCCTGACGGCGTGCAACCAGTTGCACGGCTCGGCGAACCCGATCGGCGGGCAGAACAGCGTGGTGAAGCTGCGCTGGGGCGCGGCGACGCCGGATGACATGCGCATCGAGGGCGCGATCGCGGGCATCAAGTTCGCGCTGGGCGAGAACGTGAAGCAATCGAACTGGGAGGGCACCGAGCGGACCCGGTATCCGCAGACGCGCATGGGCGTGGAGACAATCATCCGCGACCGCTTCACGACGGCGCGCGAATACGCGGCGCAGTGGAAGGCATGGGAGGCCAAGAGCGACGGCGAGAAGGCCAAGGGCGTGCCGCCGCGGCGCGACTTGGAACTCGAAGCGCTGGCCGAGATCCTCGCGGGTCAGCGGCTGGTGCACTGCCACTCGTACCGGCAGGACGAGATCCTCATGCTCTGCCGCGTGGCGCAGGATTACGGCTTCCGCATCGGCACGTTCCAGCACGTGCTGGAGGGCTACAAGGTGGCCGAGGCGATCCGCGATCATGCGATCGGCGGGTCGAGCTTCTCCGACTGGTGGGCTTACAAGTTCGAGGTGTTCGACGCGATCCCCTACGACGGCGCGATCATGCACAGCCAGGGCGTCGTCGTGTCGTTCAACTCGGACTCGGATGAACTGGCGCGGCGGATGAATGTGGAAGCGGCCAAGGCGGTCAAGTACGGCAATGTGCCGCCGGAAGAGGCGATCCAGTTCGTCACGCTCAACCCGGCCAAGCAACTGAAGGTGGACCACCTGATCGGCTCGCTGGAGGTGGGCAAGGACGCGGACTTCGTGATCTGGTCCGGCGACCCGCTGAGCAGCATGAGCCGGTGCGAATCGACGTTCATCGACGGGCGTGAGTATTTCTCGCGGACGCGCGATGCACAGATGCGCGATCAGATCAAGGCCGAGCGGCAGCGCCTGATCACCAAGGTGATGGCGTCGCCACGGCCCGGGCGCGGCGGCGCGGGCGAGGGCGAGGGGCGCGGGGCAGGGATGGGAAGACCCGGCGGCCCCGGAGCGCCGGGGGCTCCGACCGATCCGGCGCCCACGTTCGAGTTCCTCACATCGCGCGGGCGATTCCTGGCGCCGGTGGCGCTGGGCGAAGAGATCGAGCGCTGGCGCGATGCGGCCTACCACGAGGCTCTCTACAAGCAGTACCAGTGGCTGGTGAGCAACGGCATCGATCCGATGCAGTGGCACCAGGGGGACTGCGGGTGCGGGATGGATGAGTTGTTCAGGTAAGGGACAAAGGCACGAAGGCACGGAGGCACGAAGGGTAAGGAGAGCCGCGTGAATGCGGCTGAAGAGAAGTAAGTCATGAGCGCAAGAACCATGAAACTGTTGGGTGCGGCGATCGGGACGATCGGGGTCTGCATGCTCGGCGCTGCGGCGCTGGGGCAGGACCTGGGGGTGAAGTCCCCGCCGCAGAGCGGCACGATCGTGATCGAGAACGCGATGATCCACCCGATCAGCGGGCCGGATGTCGCGAGCGGGCACATCGTGTTCGATCACGGGCGCATCACCGCGATCGTCGCAGGCCGGTACTCGGCGCGAGGCGGGCAGCGCCCGACGGTGATCGACGCGACGGGCAAGCACGTCTACCCGGGCCTGATCGCGGCCAGCACGCTCATGGGCCTGATGGAGATCGGCGCGGTCCGCGCGACGCTCGACTATTCGGAAGTGGGCAGCGTGTCGCCGGAGGTGCGCGCGGCGGTGGCCGTAAACCCCGATTCGACCGTGATCCCGGTGACGCGCAGCAACGGGATCCTCGCGTGCGGCGTGATGCCGCTGGGCGGGCCGATCCCCGCGCGGGCCAGCGTGATCCGCATGGAGGGCTGGACGTGGGAGGACATGACGGTCCTCGACGATGCGGGGCTGATCGTGAACTGGCCGAACCTGCGCCCGGTGCGCGGCTTCTTCGCGGCCCAGCGGACCGATGAGGAGCAGGCCGAGGAGATGCGCAAGAACCTCGAGGCGATCGAGCAGGCGTTCCACGCGGCGCGGGCGTACCTGAAGGCGAAGGCGGCGGACCCCAGGGTCGCGACGGATGTCCGCTGGGAGGCGATGCGGGGCGCGATCGAGCAGGGCAAGACCGTCTTCATCCGCGCCGATGAACTGGAGCAGATCCAGTCGGCCGTCTCGTGGGCGACGTCCAACGGGCTCAAGCCGGTGATCGTGGGCGGGCGGGATGCCGCGGCCGCGATCGACCTGCTCAAACGGCACAACATCCCCGTGATCGTGGGCGGCACGCACCGGCTGCCGAGCAAGGCGGACGGGGCGTACGACTCGCTCTTTGCGCTGCCCGCGCTGCTGGAGAATGAGGGGATCCGGTGGTGCCTGGCCAGCAGCGGGAGCGGGCGCGACACGCCGCACGAGCGGAACCTGCCCTATCACGCGGCGTCGGCGGTGGCCTATGGGCTTTCGCCCGAGGCGGCGCTGAAGTCGATCACGCTGAGCGCCGCGCAGATTCTGGGCGTGGCGGATTCGCTGGGCTCGCTGGAGTCGGGCAAGGCGGCGACACTCATCGTGACGGACGGGAACCCGCTCGAGATCACGACGAAGGTGGAGCGGGCGTTCATCGACGGTCGCGAGATCGACCTCACGAATAAGCACACGGCGCTGGATGCGAAGTACCGCGAGAAGTACCGGCAGTTAAAAGAGACTCCAAAGCAGACGACGGGGACGAACGGGAGCGGGGCGCAGGGGAACTAGACTCCCGCGTGTCGCTTCGCCGGCGCTCCGCGCCACGCGGGTCAAACCGACTTTGACAATTTGTTGCGCGAGATCTTCACCGGATCGAAGCGCATTTCGGGCCAGATGGTGCTTGCTGGGCGAGGCAACAACACCTAGGCTCGTCCTCGCACGGGGAACCGGGGAGCAGCGCCGATGGCGGAGCCGTCGAGGAATTGCAGGATGCTGCGGATCGTGCGGATGGCCGCTGCGGCGAGCGCAGCCCTCGGGCTCGTCACATTGGCTCGAGCCGTGTTGCCCCCAGCGCCGCCGGGCGTGCAGGTGACGACCGACTACGGCATTGAGTTCGTGACTGTAGGTGACCCCGGAAATCGCCCCACCGAAGCAGGCGAACTGCAGGTGTTCCCCGACATTCGCATCGGTGAGGTGACACAAGAGTTTCGAATTGCCCGCACAGAGATTTCGGTGGAACAGTGGATCGAGTTTGTGAACGCATATTCGCCTTTCTATTCTGGCGGCATCGTCAACCCTCAATTCACCGGCCTCGGGATCGGCTGGCTCGCTGGACAATGGGTCGCAAGCGACCCGAGCGACTGGCCGACGGTTATGGGCTGGGATTACGCGGCGCGATATTGCAACTGGCTGCACAACGGCAAGGCGACGACCGCCGAAGCCTTCGAGAGCGGCGCCTATGACACTTCGACATTCACGTACAACCCGGACGGCACGTCCAACTACCAACTGACGCACTCTACCGATGCCCGGTTTTGGATTCCTACGCTCGACGAATGGACGAAAGCGGCTCACTGGGACCCTGCGCTCAATTCAGGAAGTGGGGGGTACTGGTACTATCCGGCGTCGACTAATGGTCCGCTTGTCCAAGGTCCGCCTGACACTGGGGGCCAAACCAATGCGGGGCCCGAAACTGGTCCGCTGCCGGTGGGGTCATACCCCAGCGTAATGAGTCCATGGGGCTTACTCGACACTTCAGGCGGTGTGCGCGAGTGGACAGAAACGGCTCATGATCCGTTCTTTGGCACGCGTCTGACCCGCGGTTCGGGAGACTCAACTTTTGATCCAGCGTTCAGTGATCCCATCGAATTCGCGTATGCGTTTGGCCCCGGAGCCACGTTCGTCGGACTTCGGGTGGCGGCGGTGGTACCAGCTCCATCGGTCATCTCCGTCTGGCTCGCAGCCTTGGGTTTCACATGGAAGAGAACAAGGAGCCTCAGATGAAGCCGTTTGCCCTGTCGTTGATGGTGGTCATCCTTTCGGCAGCGAGGAAGGTAGACGCGAACGTCACCGTCAATCCCATGCCCAGCGGAGTCACTAAGACGCAGGTCGCGGGGAAATGGCGGATCGACATTAACCGAGCACCAAACCTTTCGGAAATCTACACGATCGAAGGAGATGCCGGCGATACGATCGAGTGGATTCGCGTGACTCAGAACGGCGTTCAAGCATCAAGCCTCTCCCTTTTCGTGCGTGGCAAGGCGGGGACGCCAGGGCTGTTCGTAGTCGAAGAGATCGATCGCGTTGGTGGTGGCAGCGGGCAGCTCTGGATTCTCGAATTGAACGTCACGCACAATGTCGGCTTGCAGGGCATCGTTCCTGGGAAGCGTCTGCGCGCAGCAATCATTGAGCACGTCACAGTGGGTGGGGACTCGTTTGCTCGGTGGGGCACCTTCCCGAGGCCGAGCGGACAGCAGTCCCGAATCGACGACGTTGTGATCAACGGCAACGTCTACGAAGACATCGTCAACGACAATGGCTTCATCGGAGCCGTCACTGTCGTAGGCAGCATGGTCGGCATCCAGAGTGATCCAATGCTGTTTTCGGTCCGTGAGACGGTGCGACGACTCTGGCCGTGGGCGGGATGGTCTTTGCGGAGATTGGGCGCAAGCTTCAGCCGGGGTACATGAGCAGCATGGGAAGCCTGCTCGTGGCTGGTGGCATCGACGGCGGCGGCATGTGGGTCAACTCCCTTGGATCGATGATGCTGGGCGGCGATCTCGGCGGAACCGTACAGATCGTGAGTGCGCTGCCCGGGGGGCCAAACGATGTGCCAATCCGTATCGGCGGAAGCCTGCTTACGACCGGGTCCATTGCTCTCTCCGTGAGTGGTCTGACAAGTCAGACCATCGTTAATGCGAACGATTCGAACGAATCATGGCAAGGTGCGGTTACAGTGAATGGAGTCTCCCTTGTACCCGTTCCCGATTATGACGAGGCTTCCGCGATTCTGGGTGGCGGGGCTGTAGGCGAGGTTCCGTTCCGCCTGCATTCGAGCAACTGCTGGCCGTTTGCGGGCGAGGCAGTCGCGCGCGACTCCGCACCGACCACGAGCAATCCGATCAAGATGCGCCACTACGGGCCGGTATGGTTCGACCCTGCGGGGCCAAAGCCCTTCAAGGTCATGCGCAGCGCGCCAATGCTGGCCGGGGGCTGGTCGGACGAGACGGACTGTTTCAGCATGTCTATCGATTCCAACAAGACAATCGTGAACCTGTACCCCAACCTGCCCAACGATGCGCTGATTCAGGGCGGCTTCACCTATTCGGTGACTCTTGCGGTAGACGACAACACGGGCGAGAACATCCTGCGATGCGACCTCGCCGAGACGTTGCGCCCCGAAGTGGCCGATTACGCGGCGCTGTCGTTCGACGTGGATGAATGCATTGGCGATGCGGACAATGATGGGGACGTTGATTTTGATGACACGCTGAGCGTTTTGGCCAACTGGGGGTCGCCGCTTTGTCTCAAGTACGGCGACGCGGATCGCAACGGTCTTGTGAACTACGACGATATTTTGCGAGTGCTTGCGAACTTTGGGCACGATTGCACGATGATCGAGTTGGCGGGCGGAGGGGGCGGTGGGGGCGGGGGAATGGAGGAGGCTGCGCAAGCGCTCGCGGGCGCGCTCGAAGCAATGGGCTTCGAGAGCCTCGAGAATTTCTTCGCGGCCTTCGAGAGCGCCGACAAGGCTACGCGCGATGAGATGATGCAGACGCTGGGAGAATTGCTGGGAGGGAAGAAGTAAGTCGATCCAGCGGACATTCTGGCCCAGAGCGGCAAGCGTTTCCGTACACGTGTCGTCGGATGCGCACGCTCGTCTCCAGTGGAAGTCCGTACGAGCCGAAAGTCGGCATTTCGCGCGCGGTGCGCGTCGGATCGATCATCTCGGTGGCGGGCACGGCCCCGCTCGGGCCTGATGGACGCACGGTGGGGCGCGGGGACGCCGGCGCTCAGGCGCGACGGTGCCTTGAGATCATCGCCGCCGCACTCGAAAGAGCGGGCGCTTCGCTGGCCCAGGTCGTGCGCACGCGGATCCTGCTGACACGCATCGAGGATTGGCAGGGCGTGGCGGCCGTTCACGGCGAGTTCTTTCGAGACATCCGTCCCGCGAACACGATCATGCAGGTGTCGCGATTCATCGATCCCGACTGGCTGGTCGAGATCGAAGCGGACGCCGTCGTGGATGATTCGGGGAACGAGTCGGGTCAGGTGATAGAACGACGATGATCGAGGTACGGCGCGAGCCAGGTGCGAGCGCCGGTGGTCAGTTCGACGACGCCCGCGCCGAGGAGCGCGCCGGGCAGGATGTGAACCTCGAACAGGCCCGAGCCGAGAAAGGCCAGCGCCAGGGCGATGGAGAGGGTGGCAGCGCCGGCGTTGACGGGCATGGCGGCCAGCGACCAGGCGCGGGCGCGGTCCTGCGGGGGGCCGAGCCAGCGCCATGCCAGCATCCAGCAGAACCAGCGCCCATCGGATGCCCAGATCAGGCCCAGCGCGACCGAAGTCCAGAAGGCCCACGGGGCGGCGGCCAGCGAGCCGTGCAGGTCGATGCGCACGGCGGCCAGCGCGGTGAGCAGAGGCAGCGAGAGCCGCATCGCAATCGCGAGCGCGAGATGCCGCCAGCGGCGCGTGAACCGAGAGTCGAGGCCCAGCGACGCGAGCAGGCCGAGGAACAGGCCGCCAGCGGTGATGGTCAGGCCCGGGCCCCACGCGATGATGAGGGCGGCGGCGAGGGCGAGGGCCATGGCGAACGCGCCGGCGATGTAGGGCGCCGGTCGGACGGCCGCGACCACGGCTGGAGCGCCGGTGACCAGCGCCAGCGCGATGGACGCGGGCCAGGAAAGACCGGCGAGGGCGGGCCCGATCAGTGCGATCGGGAGGCACGAAAGAACAAATGCCAGAGCGCCGGCGCCGATGGCGCCTGGACCGGCTCCGATGAGCGCGGCAGCGCGCCGGCGCAGCGATCGCTCGGTCGACGGGACCATCGTCGGGGCAATGAGAAAGAGGTGCAGGGCGAGCACCACGTGCGAAAGGAGATCGAACCGAAACCGGTGCGCATCGAGAGCGCGCCGGCGCGATTCTTCGAGCGGCCGGCGCTGATCGGCGTGGGCCAGCGCCTGCTCGGAGATCGCCGCATCGGTGACGCCGGCGGCGAGGAGCGCGGCGGATTCGTTCAGCTGCGTGCTGCGAAGGGAAGCGAGTTCGCGGGACTCCTCGACGGCGCCGAGGAAGAGCCGCTCGTGGATGCGCGGCCAGGCGCGCCCCGCGACGCCCGGACCGGCGAGCAGGCCGATCGTGATGCCCGCGACGATCGCGGCGGCGGGCGCGCGGCCCGGCACGCCCGCGCAGCGCAGCAGCCAGGCGAGGAACGCGGCGGGGACGAGGAGGGCGATGATCTGCACGAGCGCGAGGAACCACGGGTCGTGCCAGGGCATCGCATGAGTGTAAGTACGTCATTCACCACGGCTGCCCCGCATCCTGCGGGGAACAGCCGTGGCACCCTCGGGCGTCAAGGTTTGCAAGCGTGGGTGCGCGCGGGGAAGATTCGCGCGCGATGAGACTGCTCGGCGCGTGGCTGCACGACCTGGATCCGTTCGTGGTCCGATTCACGGACGGTTTCGGCGTTCGCTGGTACGGGCTGTCGTACGTCGCCGGGTTCATCGCGGCGTGGCTGGTGCTCAAGGCGCTGGCGAGGCGCGGGCTGATCCTCGTGCGCCCGAAGCGCATCGCGGACCTGATCCTGTGGGTGATCGTGGGGACGCTGGCGGGCGGCAGGCTCGGCTATGTGCTGTTCTACAACCCGCCGCTGCTGTGGGAGTTCCGCGGGTCGGCGCCGTGGTGGGGCGTGCTGGCGATCCACGAGGGCGGGATGGCCAGCCACGGCGGGATGATCGGCGTGATTCTCGCGTGCGCGTTCTTCGCGCGGGCGGAGCGAGTGCCGCGGCTGCACGTGATGGACTGCATGGCGCTGGTCGCGCCGATCGGTATCTGCTTCGGGCGCATCGCCAACTTCATCAACGGAGAGTTGCTTGGGCGGATCGTCGCGCCGCCGGGCGAGCCCGCGCCGTGGTGGGCGGTGAAGTATCCGCAGGAACTTCTGGAGGGGCGGCAGGCGCCGGCGCTGACGCCCGAGCAGCTGTCCGAGCTGGCGCAGTTGCTGGCCGAGGCCGCGGGCCCGGGGCACGTGGACCGCACGGGAGTTCAGCGCGTGCTCGATGCGCTGCACGCCGGCGATGCGGAGGTGGCGCGGCGGCTGGAGCCGCTGATCAGCGCGCGGCACCCCTCGCAGATTTACCAGGCGCTGGCGGAGGGCCTGCTGCTGTTCTTGCTTCTGTGGGCGATGTGGGCGCGGCCGCGCCGGCCGGGCATGATCACGGCGACGTTCCTGATCGTCTACGGCGTGGGGAGGATCGCCACGGAGTTTGTGCGCCTCCCCGATGCGCACCTGACCGTGGCGAGGATCGCCGGACTCAGCCGCGGGCAGTGGCTGAGCGTGGCGATGATCCTCGGCGGCGCGGGGATCGCGTGGTGGGTGTGGACGAGGTCGAAGGCCGAACGTGTCGGGGGATGGGCCGGGAGGAGCAAAACGTGGAAAGTGGAGAGTAAGGAGGAACGCGCAACGGGAATAGTGGAACGCGAGACGTGAAGAGACCGAGCGAAGACCGATCAGCGAGACCCGGCAGGGAAGCCGTCTTCGGCGCTTGCCGGGGCGAGCGCGGATCGGCTGAGCGGTCTCCGCGACAGAGCGAAGGCAGGATGCCGAGCGCGCAACAGCACGTCACTTCGTGACGAGTTCGTTGAGAGCGCCGGCGAGTTCGCCCTTGCTGGTGAGGCCGACGAACTTCTTTTTCACCTGGCCATCCTTGAAGATGATGACGGTGGGGATGGCCGTGATCTTGTACTCGACGGCGACGTTGCGGCTCTTGTCGGTGTCGATCTTGCCGACCTTGGCCTTGCCGTTGAAATCGCTCGCCACTTCTTCGATGGTCGGGGTGAGCATGCGGCAGGGCATGCACCACTCGGCCCAGAAATCCACGAGCACCGGCTGCTTTGAGCCGAGAACCTCGGATTTGAAGTTGTCGTCGGTGAATTCCTGGACGAGGTTGCTCGCCATGCGCCGCTCCTTGAGACCGTGGGGCCGATTCGCTGTGATTCAGTGTAGCCGTGAGGGGTTCCGCGCTCTACGTCCCGCGGGGGCACGTGGCGACAGAGACAGCCTCGTGCACCCTCCGGGTGCTCAAGACACTACCCAGGGTCCGTCACGGGGGGCTGAAGTCCCCGACAATCCCGGTGCGCCGGGACTCTCCGGGCGAAGAAAGTGAAGCTGCGACACGAAGGGCCGCGGCGTGATCGGCGACATCGTGCACGCGGAAGAGTCGCACGCCTGCGTGGTATTGCTCGACGGCGGCGGCGATGGAGCCCGCGACGCGGCGCGCGGGATCGGGCTCGCCCGACGCCGCGCCGATGAAGGACTTGCGGCTCGCGGCGCAGAGGAGCGGGAAGCCGAGCGAGCGGAGTTCGGGCGCGGCGGCGAGGAGCGCAAAGTTCTGTTCGACGGACTTGCCGAACCCGAGACCGGGATCGAGCACGATCGACTCTCGGCGGACACCCGCGGAATTCGCGGCGGCGGCGCGCTCCTGGAGGAATCGCCGGACGGCCGCGACGATCCCGCCTTGTTCGTCGTAGGAGGGCGCGCGGCTGTATTCGGTCGAGAAACGCTCGAGGCGCGGCGTCGTGCGCCGGTGCATCAGGATCAGGCCGCAGGCGCGCTCGGCGGCGAGGGACAGCGTCGCTTCATCGTCGCGCCCGGCGGAAGTGTCGTTGATGATGTCGGCGCCGGCGTTGAGGGCGGCGCGGGCGACGGCGGTGCTGGTGGTGTCGATGCTGATGGCGGCGGTGATGCCGGCCTCTCGAATGGCGGCGATCACGGGCAGCGCACGACGGATCTGAACATCGGACGAGACAGGGTCCGCGCCGGGGCGCGTCGATTCGGGGCCGATGTCGAGGATGTCGGCGCCCTCGTCGAGGACCTGGCGGCAGCGGCTGAGGGCGGCGGCGGGGTCGGCGTGCAGGCCGCCATCGGAGAAACTGTCGGGCGTGATGTTGATGACGGCCATGAGGCGCGGGGCGTCGAGCGTGATGGATCGCCCCGGCGCGATGCGCCAGGCGCCGGCGGCCGTCGAAGACGCGTGCTGAGGCATGGGGGTCGGCATGATAGAAGGTCGCGCGCTGCTCAAGGCTCTGCTGTGCAGGGGATGTATCCCCTGCGATCACCCCTCGGAGTTTGCTGTGCAGGGGAAGAGTCCCCTGCAACCCCTCGAAGAAATCAAAGACAAGAAGCCGCGAACGAGGGGTTGAAACCCCTCGCAACGATCGTGCGCCCTTCGGGCGTTCCGAGCGAGAGCGAGGACACTCCACAGGGTTTGTAAGGATCACGTATCGTTGAGCGAGCGCGGTCGAGCGCTGCGACGATGGAGCCGGCTTTGCAGGAAGTGCTGCGACAACTTTTGGAGCGGCGATCGCTGACGGAGGAGCAAGCGCAGCGCGCGTTCGAGCAGGTGCTGTCGGGCGCGGCCAACGAGTCGCAGGTGGCGGCGATGCTGGCCCTCATGGCGGTGAAGGGGCCGTCGCTCGACGAAGCGGTGGGCGGGGCGCGAGCGATGCGGGCGCACATGGAGCGCGTGCCGCTCGACGGCTTGACGACGGCGGATCGGGAGTCGGTGATCGACACGTGCGGCACGGGCGGCGCGCCGAAGACATTCAACATCTCGACGGCGGCGGCGATCGTGGCGGCGGCGGCGCGGGGCGCGGGCGGCAAGCGCGTGCGCGTAGCCAAGCACGGCGGGCGTTCGCGCAGCGGGCGGGGATCGGCGGAGGTCCTCGCGCTGCTCGGCGTGAACGTGGATGCGAGCCCGCAGGTTCAGGCGAAGTGCCTGCGCGATTGCGGCTTCTGCTTCTCGTTCGCGGTGAATCATCACCCGGCGATGAAGTTCGCCGCGGGGCCGCGCAAGAGCCTGGGGTTCCCGACGGTGTTCAACCTGCTGGGACCGCTGTGCAACCCGGCGGGTGCGAGGCGGCAGTTGATCGGCGTTTACGGCGCGGGGCTGGTGGAACTGATCGCGCAGGCGCTCGCCCGTCTGGGAACAGAGCGCGCCATGGTGGTGCACGGGCGCGACGGCATGGATGAACTCACGACGACCGAGCGCACGATCGTGGGGCGTGTCCAGGACGGGCGCGTCGGGATGGAGGAGATCGACGCGAAAGACCTGGGGATCGCTCGCGCATCGCTCGACGACCTCGCCGTATCGAGCGTGGAGGAATCGGCGGAGGTGATCCGGCGTGTGCTTGCCGGAGAAAAAGGGGCGCGGCGCGACATCGTGCTGCTCAACGCGGCGGCGGCGCTGGCGGTGGGCGGCGCTGCGGATGATCTGTCGTCCGGGATCGGGGCGGCTGCGAGCGCGATCGACTCCGGCGCGGCGAAGCGAGCGCTCGAGCGCCTGGGCGCGATATCGCGCGGGGAGAAGGATCCGCACCGGGAATGAAAACGGGCCGGCCCTGAAGGCCGGCCCGTGAAGACGAACGAGATCGTTGGAGAGGCTCAGCGGGTCATGGCGCGGGCGGGGCCGCGGGGACCTGCTGCTGCTGGTTGCCGAAGATGAAGATGGGCACGCCGCCGCCTCCGATCATGTTGGTGTTGTAGAGGTAGACCGCGTCGAGCGCCTTGTCGATGCGCAGGCGGCACTCGCTCAGGTGGGCGAAGGTGTAGGGGTCGAGTCGCTCCACGGGCTGGCCCTCGGTGAGCGTCTTCATGGTGTCGCGCAGCGCTCGGAGGCGCACCGTCGCGAGCGTGGAGATGGTCTTGCTCGCCGAGCCCCAGATGGCCTCGGGCATGGTGAGGTCGATGAGGCGCTCGAGGTGCTCGCGCTGGAGGTTGCGCCGGAGGCTCGAGATCATCGGCTTGCGAACCGTGAACTTCTCGCCGGGCTTGGCTTCGAGTTCGGACCAGATCGCGGAGCTGATGGTATTGAGGACTTCGGGGAGCGTGAGCGCATCCTCGCCGGGGGAGACGCGGAACTCGTTGTCGTAGACGCGGGCCAGCGTGGTGGGGTTCATGAGCATGGTGAGGGCCGAGGCCTGGAGCGCGAGGATGCGCTCGTGGACCGGCCACGTCGGGTCTTCCATGATGTCGCGCATGCCGCCGTCGTCGTACCACTTGTCGACGCTCATGCGGTTGAGCAGTTCGGGAGTCAGGCCGAATGCGTCGTCCTTGAAGGCGTTGTCGATCACGAAGCGGAGAGCCTCGCGCTGGGATTCGGCGGGGACAACGGTGATCGGGTCGCGCGCGCCCGGGTCGCCCTTCTTGTCGCGGTTGACATACGCGCCGCCGACCCAGTTGGCCATGATCGAGACGACGGAGCCCTGCTGCGAGAGCGTGATGAGGTAGCCGCGGCGAGCCTTGGACCAGGAGTCGCCTTCCTTGACGAACTTCTCCACGATCTTCTGACGCAATGTCTGCACGAGGCGCATGCGGCTCTTGGCGTACTCGAGCGGGTCGGCCCCGAGGTCGCGGCGGGTGGCCAGCGGGTCCGGGCCCCAGGTGTCTTCATCGGTGGCGTAGACAAGGAGCGGGTCGGCGGCCTTCTGCGCGACCTTCTTCGGGTCGGCGAGGGTGTAGCCGTACTCGATGGCCCACATGTCGTAGGGGCCGATGTCGATCATGCCGTAGTCGCCCTGCACGGCGCCGGCGCCCATGCTGATGTTGGGCAGCGCGTTGTAGTCCATGACCGAGCCGCCGAAGGGCTTCTTGCCCTTGATTTCGTCGCTGTTGATCTTGGCCATGGCGTAGATGGAGGAGGCCTTGAAGTTGTGACGCAGGCCGAGCGTGTGCCCGACTTCGTGGGCCACGAGGTCGGCGAGCATGGGCCCGATGAACCACTCGGGGATGCCGTCGAGGGTTTGCTCCTTCTCCTCTTCGGAAGGCTTCTCGCCGTCCTTGCCCTCGCCCTTGGGCTTGCCGCCACCCTCTTCATCGCCCGCGGCGACTTCCATGGCGACCATGGAGAGGCCGGCGAACGACATGTCGATGGCGCGGCCGTAGGCGGCGCTGCAAAGCCAGTTGAGGGCCTTGCGCCTGCCGGGCATGCCCTCCGGGTCGAAGCCCTCGGGCGACTGCGACGGGTCGGTGATCGACTCGGGCATGCCGCCGAAGCGGTGGACGCCGCGGGAGGCGGCGCGCTGCGCGAGGATGGCCTGGCGCTCGGCGGGCGGAGCGAGTCGGATGCGCGGGTCCCACTGCGGCTTGGTTTCGAGCCAGGCGAGAGTCTCGGGGCTGAGGTTCTCCGCCGCGACGTGCGGCAGGATCTCCTGCGAGTAGGTCCAGAAGGCGCGGATCCAGCCGTCGGTGAGGATGATGTCGGCGTCGAGGATCTCGCCGGTCATGGGGTTGACGCGGCTGGGCCCGATGGCGGTGGAGATGTCGTTGCTGAGCCAGCGGAGGAAGTTGTAGCGGACATCCTCCGGGTCCTTGTCCATGTGCGCGCCGGTGACCTTGTCCTGGTAATAGACCTCGATCGCGCCGGCGATGCCGATCTGCTCGAACGCCTTGTTCCAGTACAGGACGCCCTCGCGCACCCAGCGCCGGTAGCGCACGGGCACGGTGTTCTCAACGTAGAAGACGATGGGCTGCTTGGGCGGGCTGAGCTTGAGTTTGGGATCAGCCTTTTCAAGGTGCCAGCGGTTGACGTAGCGCACCCACTTGTCGACCTTGCCGAGTTGCCCCAGGTCGCGGAACGATGTGGTGAAGTAGCCGACGCGCTCATCCGCGATGCGCGGCTTGTACGCGGGGTTCTCAGGGATCAGGCTGATCGAGTAGTGGAGGGTGCGAAGGCGGCCGGTATCCCCCGCTCCGCCGCCGAAGCTCAGGAAGCCGCCGCCGCCGCCCATGCCGGGCTGAGGGGGCGGGCGCGGCGACTCGATGCTCACTTCGATGTTCTGCGGGAAGGCCTTGACCTCTTTGACGGTGGTGAGCGCGGGGTTGAGGCGGGCGGCCTGCGACCCGAAGAAGCGGCTGGCCTCGCCG
>Ga0187894_10000686_pt1 | contig 45544 bp, 31 predicted proteins | sample GBC1701081metaG_FD_136650 | JGI IMG/M metagenome (GOLD analysis project Ga0187894, IMG submission 136650) | White microbial mat communities from a lava cave in the Kipuka Kanohina Cave System on the Island of Hawaii, USA - GBC170108-1 metaG ... | reverse complement strand
TTCGGCTTCCAGAGATGGACGCCACGGCTGTCCTCCCAAAATCCGGGAATGCCTCGCAGCGGACCAGCGATTGAGAAGTGGTCATTCATTTCCTGCCGGAGCAGTTGCGCAATGTGGTCTCGATCTCTTGAACCTGCGGGCAGCCCGCCGTAATCGCTGAAGTGTCGTTCGCTCAGCCCGCGCGCAAGAAGCCCCTGTTCGCCAGCGATGAGCGCGCTAGGATAGAGTGCGGCCGGGCTGAGTTCGATCAGCCTGCCGTAAACGAAGTCGCGGATTTCGACAGGAGCGATCGGCGACTGTGGAAGATCGGCACCGACATGAACGCCAATCGTTCTATCTTCGCGCCAATCGTCGTGAATGAAGATCGCGCCGCCGTGGCGGTTGATCTTGCGGGCGCCGTTGCTCACGCGCATACACACTGAGAGACGTTCGTCGCGCACGTAGACGCACCAGTCCGGCTTTCCACAGACCCGGCAAGGCCTGCGCCGGTTGACGCGGCAGAAGATGTTTGAAGTCGATGTCGGCATGGCGCGTCGCTGCCAGCCGCGCTATTTTCGGACCCGGGAAGTGCGCCGATCACTACGGATGTGGCGTGAGTCATTTACAGGGTAGATCCCAGCCTGCGCTGTAAACAGGCTCCCCTCCCCTGTAGCCGATTATCTTCAGGGCTGATTGTTTGATGATGAAATCTTCTGACAGAATGAAGGTGGCGTAGGCGCAATGATCAGGCTCGCTGAAACGAACCAGCGAAGGTAAGCCACAACCGTCGAGCACAATCCCCGTGCGCGCAGCTCGGAGATAAACATTGAGTTCCGCTTCGAACAAGGCAGTCTTATCCGAGCGTTCATAAACACGCACACCCGCCATTGCATCGTCATATGTCGTGTACGTTCCGATTGCGCCTTCCTTCTGCTCGAATAGAATGCGCCAGCCGCCAGCCAGGGCGTCGTAAATGCGGACACTAAACCCATCACTATTTGGAACAATTTCGTGTCTAACCACGCCGACAACCTCCTTATTACTCCCGCCTCTGCGTGCGGCTTTCGCGGGGGGAGAGGTATTGAAGAAATCTCGTCGCCGGGAATACGGCTTCGTCCGGCGCCCTGTCGATCACCGAGACTCCCGTCGCTTCTCTCAGCCGATAGTCTTCAACGGCCTCGATTACTGTTCTGGTAATTTGCGGAGCGACGTCGTAACGCCCGCACGCTTCGACGTGCCTGTTGACGAGCATGATGACGTGGTCGATAACAGGCTCGTCCAGTTCTTTAGTCCTGAAACACCTCTCGAAGATTTTGTTTATCTGATCGACAGTGATGATCGGCATCCGTCCTCCTTGCGCTAGTTGAAATATGTTGGTCGCAGGTCACCTGAGCGAACTCTGGTTTATGCGCACAGTGCCGACCGCCTTGTCTTTGTGAGAAAAAGAAAGGCGATGGGCCGGAAGGGAGTGAGGCGCTCCCTTCCCAAACCATCGCCCAGGAACGCGGGGTGGAACTCAGGTTTGTCGTTTTCGGAGTGACCGGATCAGATGGTGGCGGCGATATTGGGATGAGTTGTGCAAAAAGCCCATCTGGGCTTGTGAACCTGCCTTGGATACTGTTGAAATATCTTGCCTGAGCGAAGACTATGACCGCGACGCCGGCGATGATCGCCGGCGAAAACGGCGACTGGACCCTATTGCTGAAGGTGACAATGGTCTCACTGATTCAACCAAGTTCTTCACTGAATTTGCATAAAGATGGAACTGCAACCTGATAATCTTGTCCCGGCCTGGCTGGAGACCCCGCCGCTCATCTCCATCAAGCCGCCTATCGATACGAGAAAACAGGAGTTACCTTTCGACGAACTCGCTTGGGAGGCGTTTGAAAAACTGTGCCTTCGCTTGGCCAGACTCGAATCGAACATCCAGCACTGCCAGTTGTACGGTACAAGAGGGCAAGGCCAGGAAGGCATCGACCTTTATGCCAGAGAAAAACACACCGGCGTCTACTCGGTTTATCAGTGCAAGCGCGAGAAAAATTTCGGGCCCGCGAAGATCGCGGATGCGGTTGGCAAATTCCTGGCTGGCGAATGGGCTGACAGGGCAAAGAAGTTTGTTTTATGTACAACGGAGAGCCTTGCCTCAACGGAAAGGGCCGAGGAGTTTGAGAGGCAACAAGCCCTGCTCGAATCGAAAGGTATAGAATTCATCCCCTGGAGCAGCGACCAACTTTCGCTTAAGCTGAAAGACTTGCCGGAGATAGTCGACGATTTTTTCGGTCGTGAATGGGTCAGAGTCTTTTGCGGCGAAGATCAAGCTTCGCAGTTAGGAAAGAGGCTGGATGTACACGCGATCGTAGAGTTCAGGGCAAAGATTGCCAATTTCTACCATAGAGTTTTCAACGAACACGATCCGGGGCTGCCTCTGATTTCAGCCGCTGACGCTGGAGATGCGCTTCCATTTGATGAGCGATATGTACTGCCGGATATCGAAGATCGGCAGACGATCACCCTCTCCGGTGAGAGCGAGCCACAAACCCAATCATTCGGGCCGGGGGCTCCTTTCGATAACTCCATCGCGCCATTTGCAGAGCAAAGACATCGGAGACCGCCGGTTTCTCAGTCCAAGTCTTCATATCAGCAGCGTCACAAACTTGAACATTGGCTGGCGCAGGCTGAACGCCACGTAATTCTTGGCGGCCCTGGCAGCGGAAAGAGCTCGCTGCTGAGGTTCTTGGCGTTGGACATTTTGCGCGATTCGCCGCATCTCCCCGCACTGGCGCAGAAGTGGGGACAGTATTTGCCGGTCTGGATTCCGTTCGCTCTATGGACAAAAAAGGTCAGTGATCCGGCGACCAATCATCTTTCGCTGAGTGATCTTTTACAGGTGTGGCTGCACAGTTGGGGTGAAGATGATCTCTGGCCGTTGGTCGAGCGGGCGCTGGAAGACCAGAGATTGTTATTACTGGTGGATGGGCTCGATGAATGGTCGAATGCGGAGGCGGCCGGAATCGCTCTCCAACGTCTTCGTGTTTTCATAGAGCAACGTAGCCTGCCTGCCATCATCACTGGTCGTCCACATGGATTCAGCCGCCTCGGAATGCCGACCGCCGGATGGCGAATAGGAAATCTGGCGGGATTTTCCACCGAGCAACAAAAGAGTCTGGTCAACCTTTGGTTCACCCACCGAATGCGCGCGCTGATGCGCAGCTCCGGCCTGAGCGATGATGAGAGCAGTCGAAGGGTTGAAGCAGAGACGGATGAATTCATCAGTGAACTTCGCGCCTCGGCCGACTTGCAGGATCTGGCAGCCGTCCCTCTATTGCTCATCTTGTTGATAGCGCACCGCGTTTACAAAGCGCATCTCCCCCAAAGCCGATTCAAGGCATATCGCTCGTTGATCGAACATTTGCTGTCCACCCATCCAAGCAATAGGAGAAAAGCGGCGTCCCTGCCTCTCAGCTCCGCAACGCTATCGGAAGAAGACCTCCGGCGCATTCTCGCGCATCTAGCCTTTCGACTTCAGGATGGCCATCCCGAAGGGATGATCGATGAAGTCGAAGTGCACGCCATCGTCGAAGGACTTCTCCGGGACGGCGAACAATTCGGGTTCAATCCGGCCGACGCGCGCCGATTCGCCAGAGAGACCGTGGATGTGGGTGAAAACGTCACCGGTCTGCTGGTCAGGAGGTCACAAACGGAGATAGCTTTTTACCACCGAGCATTCCAGGAATACTTAGCAGGCGCCCACCTCGCCAGCATGTCTTTAGATGAACGACTTAGGATTGTGCGTGAACATTGCGCTGATTCGCAGTGGCGTGACGTAATTTTGGCGCTCTTTGCTGAGACCGGCCGGCCGGACGAAATCAGGCAGTTCGTCGAGCATATCAAGGCGAGGGATGTAAACCCCGTCGAGCACGATATTGCGCTGTCGCTACTTGCTGAAACCGCTTTTGGATTTTTCAACTGCACGGTCGGCTTGGCGGTCGAGTTGGCGAAAGAGGTATTTAAGGAAATCGAACTCGGAGACCGAATGTCCCAGCGCGAGCGCCTGCTTCGCCATGCTGTTGCGGGGCTGCATTCCTCCAAGGTCAGAGACGTTGTACAGGAGAAGCTCAAAAGCTGGTTCCCGCGTCGAGGATGGTGGAGACAGGTCGCACTCTTCGCAGAAATGGCTAAGTGGCCGCGCTCTCCCGAGGTTATCGATTGCTTGGTCAGGGGAATGCATGATGAGCATCTGGAGACGCAGCGACAGGCGGCTAGATCTCTTGCGAACCTAGCGAAAGGTGATGACAAAGTCGGAGAACTTATGACATCGCTCGCAGGTTGTGCGGTTGATCCGAACGTGCGCGCCGCCGCCCTCGAAGGGTTGCTGCGCGGCTGGCCCGGACACAAAAAACTTCCGATGTTGGCAATCTCTGCGAGATCCTCCGCTAGCCCACAACTACGGCTAATAGGCATTCTGGGGAAAATCAAACTACAAAATCAAAACGAAGAGGACCTGAAAGACTTATTGCGCCTGGGAAACTTCTATTCAGGCTTGGAATACGGGTGGCATGATCTGGTCGTAGAAGGATTGATCACCGGTTGGCCCCAAGCGCAAGAATTGAAGAAAGAGTGCTTGAACTCTCTTAGTCGAGTTGGGGTGCAGGAAACTTTAGAGTATGAGATTGCCGCCAGAGTTTTGGTTGAGGGATTTCAAAATGATGATGAAGTAGCCGAGTTATTTGCGAGCAGTTTTGAGCAGGACCATAGCCAAGCACATACGGCGCCAGTATTTCTGTATTTGGACGATGACGGCTGGTCATTACTGGCGAGAAATTTTCGCGATCATCAATTATTAGTGAAAGCGATTGACGAACTCTTTCTTCGAAGCTCCGAAGTGCGCCATGAGGTAATTGTCTATGGAACTTTGATCGGAAGGACCGCCACAGCCAAATCGAAGTTGCTTTCTTATCTTAATTCCCCCAGCGGTAGGCGTCTTTACATAGAAGCTTTGCTAGACGGCTGGGGAATGGACGATACCGAAGTAGCTGGAGCTCTTCGCCAGATCGTGTTCGGTCAGCCTAATGAATACGCAGACATTGCAGATTTTCTTCCGCGTATCATCCGAGATAATAAAGCCTGCCGCGAGCGCATGATGAAGCTTTATACCGGGCGCGAACTCGACGGCAGGGCGCGATGTATTTTGGCCGGGCTCGGGGACCCAGAAGAGGATGAAGACGATGAGAACTCTGTCGCAATCGTGATCGATTACGTTTTGCGCCAAGAACATAGTGAATATGGTTTCTACCAATTACGGCAGCTTGCCGCGCTTTACCCTTCGGATGCGCGGGTCAGAGAGATGGCAAAAAGAGAGGCGCTCCGGCCCAATGGGGATTTCCCGGCAGTTGCATCAAGCTACGGCCACGATGACGAAATCAGAAAGCTGCTAATCGACCTTGCCTGTCCACTGCCGGTTCCTCTTCGCAAACTAATCGGGTCGCTACTGGGTGATGGCGCTGGCGATGATGAATTCGCGCTCCCCCTTCTGCAAAACTATGATCAGGACAACAATGACGAAGTCCTGACACAAGCCTCTATCGCCTACCACACAAGGCTGAAAACATCTGGAATCGCTACGGACGCAGCTTTAGAGAAACTATCTCATGACATCGTGCTATACGGTCCTAATTACCAGGCGAGGCGAAGAGCGGCGCTAGTTGGTTTGATCACCTTGGGCCGACTGGAATTGATAACAACCATAGAGGAGCCATCAAATTATCTTGACGACAAGCATTGCCGCGTACCGGTCGTGGATAAACCATACCCAAATGTCCCGCTCCAAAAGCTCCTGCTAAAAAACTGGTCCTATCTGAAAGAAGTTCTGGGCGATAGCCGGTGGAAACACCTGCCTTCGGATTTCAGTAGAGACAACCGTGTAACTTTTTGGGATTCATATTGTCTCCTTGCCAACGATTACACTGAAGCGCGTGAAGAGGCTCTAGCTTTTCTTGAAGACAACTACATCGTCAGCCCAAATGTTCTGCGATTTATCGCGCAAACAAAGCCAAAAAGTGAGCTACTACTCGAAAACTGTCTGCGCGCCCTTAGCCCGTCAGAGGCAAGCAGGGTGAGAGATGTTGAGATAACTGATACCGCGGCGGAGCTGCTGGGCGCACATTTTGGAGACGATCCGCAGGTCTTGCAGCGATTATTAGCAGAACGTCGCTTGCCAAGCGTTCAGGGTGATTCGTTTGACGAGAGGTTGATTGTAGCTCTGTGCGAAGGTTGGCCTGACAGCAAAGAACTGGAACAAATCTTTAACGCCGCCAGGGAGTTTAAGCCACGGCTTCCGCAAACATATTTCCAACTAATATGCAGGAAGAGCGAAAGCCGATTCGTCTTTGAACGTCTCCTCAACCTTATACGCTTAGGAGAATCGGATTATTACGTCCGAAGATCGCCCATTGTCAGGCCGGCGATCCGACGTTTGCAGGCGGATGATGACCTCGCTCGACTGTTAACATCGCACCTTACTGGGGATCCAAGCGCGTCCGACAAGGCGACTATTCCAAGACTGCTTGCCGCCGCGCAGGGCGTGCCGACAGAGTTGCGACAGTGGTGTATCAGGGAGTCGGAGGCGCAACTAGATGAAGGAGCGTTCCCACAGACAGGCTTCGACCTGGTGAGTCGGGCGGTGCGACCTGTTTTGCACTCTTTGTTTGATGTGTTAGCAACGAGACAGTAATGGTGGATTGAGATAGTGATTCTTATCGCTCGTATGAGATTTCAACCAGTGGCGAAGATCGGCAGGAATTCCAGGAGCGCATCCACTTGCACAATTGTCAGTGGCGGCACGTCTTCTAGCTCTAAAATTGGCTGATTTTTCATCTTTCCTCGGTTTGCCGACCAGAGTGTGATTTCAGGCGCATTTCGTATTTCAGCGAAACCTTTTGGAATTCTTGCGGCGCGATCACTTTAAGCTGATCAGCGACTCTCTGACGCATTTCGGATGCGATCGACAAGCAGAAATTCAATTCCTCCATCTCCACATCATCCGGTGTTCGGTGAGGATATAGCAGTTTGAGCAATCCTGCTGCCGTTTTCTTGATTGCGTCATGGGCGCGCTGGCTCATCCCTTCCGGGAACACTGCTCCGGCGACTACGTGAGTTTGGTAATTACGACGTCGGAGCAGATGAAATATCTCCGCCACGTAGTCTGAAATGAAGCCATAGCCAGTCGCATAGTTCGACGGAGTAATCACGGGCATCTCCCAGCCCGGCAAATAGGCGTGGATGCGGTCGAGAAAGGCGGTGTCTTGACGCGTTTCCTCCGGCAACGGCTGAAACAAATGATGATAATTATCAATAGGTTTCCGTTCATCAAGGTTGGTGTCTATGTTGCCGCCAAGAACGATTGAACAAGTGGAAGTGAATTCGATTCCATCCTTTGAATAGGACCCCTGCGCCATATAGTTTTTCAATGTGTCGATGGTGGTGTCATTGAGTTTTTGAGCGCCGGATCGTTCCGATGCGATCTCATCGAACACCACTACATCTTTTACTCCAATCAGACCGACCTTTCTGGATGTGCCATGGTGGAAGAGAGTCGCGGCGCTCGCCTTCCCGCTCGAAACTACGAAGGCTCTTTGGGAAGTGTTTTTGTACATGTAAGTTTTGCCTGTCTGGCGCGGCCCCAACTCGACGAGGTTGTAATTCGACTCGACGAATGGCACGAGTCTGAGCATCATCAGGATCTTGACGCGCTCGTTGAGGCACGCGGGATTGAATCCTATTGTTTGAATGAGAAGGTCTATCCAATCCTGAGTGGAAAACAGGCGGCGCTTTTCGATGTAATCCTCCAACGAAAGCCTGGTCACCTGGAAAGGCGTAAAATCGATCACGCGGAATGGATACGCATGCGCTCCGATTTTGTAGTTGGGATCGAATTCTATCCTCATCGTTCCCCACGCCCCCGAAGTGAGCAAGGTGTCCCCAAATTCCTTGATAACCCGATCGGAGACGCGAACGCGGTTATCGCCGAGCGCAGGAACCTCAGCCCAATAATGGAGCTGGCGCTGATCATATGTAAGCGTTAGCGGCCCCAATAGCGCATATTCTCCCTTTTCAGCGATCCTGTGTTTGATCAGCTCTTTCGCGCCGCTCTCGACATAATGCTCCTGAAGAAGGCGATCTATCTTCTTTTGTCCGGGGAGGGGATCACGCGGGTCTATGTATTTTGCGCAAAGATACTCCAACACATAACGAGGGAATTCCTTGTAGGCTTCATTCCATCGCGTCAGTGGCTTTAAAATTACGCGATCGCCGAAGTTCTCAAGAATAATTCTATCGAGTCGAGTAATCTCCGAATCGAATCGCTTGCTTTCAGTCATATCAACTTTCTCCGGTGTTGCATGGTCGGTCCGATTCTTACACAAGGCGCTTCATAGATCATCGAAAATATCGAGCGCATCGCTGAATTCAACCTTATCCGGCCGCGGATGCGTTTTTACAGAGATTTGCCTTGTCCCGCCGGGAACCGCGGCGTATCTGCCATTTGCCCCGCGATACTCAACGATCACATTGATAAAAGTCAGCTTTAAATCGGCTTCCATTTCTACACTCAAGGTCTTTGACTCATTTTTAGCGATGTCGAAGGCCTTCAACGCCTTTGAGGCGATAGTGACCCTGACGGTGGTCAGGCTCGCGCCTTTGTTGCTGACTGTCACTTCAACGCTAAAGCGTTCGTCTTCGTTCGCTTCCAGTCTATCCGGTGTGACGATCTCGATCTTCACGCTTTCCGGTTCGGTCGATTTATGCAGGATAGCGCCCGGAACGACAATTTCCGAGAGCGAAATTCCGCCGTGATCGTAACGAGTGTAGTTCCTCCCCTGGCTGGTATCGCGGCTGAACCATGTCCGGCCAATCGCGCAGGTCGTACTGTTCACTCCACGCTTGTCGGAACCCTCGAACGTGACTCCATCCAACTCCTCGCGGTCGGTCGCGTAACGGCGGCGCACTTCGGGTCTGTCCGGATCGAGGACGGAGACGGGAATTTCACCATCGCGGCGCAACTGAACGAAGCCGTGATCGCTGGTGATGACGACCATATCTCCGCTTTCGACCATACGCTTCATCTCCGGCAGCACATCATTCTTTACCTTCATCTGAATGGCGTCATTGACTTCACGCAAGTCTCCCTGCTCATCGTGGATGTTGTCATCAGAGATGTTGAAGACCAGAAAATTGAAGCGGCGCGGCTGTACGTTGCGGAACTTCGCTTTTCCTGGCGCCGTGTCGGTTTGGGTAATGAAAACGACCTCTTGCTCATACTGCTTTTGGTCTCTGACCCCCAAATTTCTGGCGGCCAGCTCTCCCTCATTGCGCGTGAACCCACTTCTGAAGCCTCGCCAGTCATCCGGGTAGGCGCCGGCGAAGACGGATGTTCGCGCAAAAGCGGTGTAGGTCGGCAATGGAGCAAACAAAGGCTTCTGATCCTCGACTCGGAAACCTTCTTCAAGCACAGGGCGAACCACGTCAACCCAAGTATCCCAGCGCATCCCATCGAACAGCCAGACAAAAAGGCGTTGTTTCGGCGCCTTGAGACGACTGGCCACCGATTTCAAAAACTTCGAGGAATTTCGTGGATGTCCGCGATACGCTTTCGGATTGTTGCTGATAATCTCAGCCACGGCTTTATCAATTCCATCAAGCCGCTCGGCGACTTTCCGCCCTAAAGCGAGAAGATAGTCGTCCACTTTGCTGATTAGCCTGCTATCCGAAATCGCGTCTGTTTGCTTACTTGCCAACGCTAACAAAAGTTCCAGCCGATGGTCGTCACTGTTTGTATAAAGTTCCAGGTAGTCATTCAATGACGCGCCGGGCGGATGCGCGGGCGCTGAGAGTCGCGCCTGAATCCTGGCGACGTAATTGATCAACCGCAGAAGAGCAATCGCCCTCTCTTCACAGGAAGAATCGTAATGTGGCGCCTCCCACGAATCCAGACGACTCTCCGCCCAATCAGGGGCGGCGGACGACATGACCAGATCGGGCGTGGGTTTTATTTCAAGCTGGCGATTCAACCATCCGGTGATCATCGCCAGAGCCAGGCTGCGCGGAGTTTCATTCGTTATAATTTCCAGCCACCCTTCAGGCGGATGAACGTCGCGCAACAGCCCAACAATGTCCGCCGCTTGCCTTTCGCTGAGCGTTGAGTCAACAAACTGGCATACGCTCAGCCAATCATAGGTTTTTTCCTTCAGGCATTGTATTACTTCCTGCGCCGTCCCTCGAAGATCGTTGACCGTGTGCGAAAACAGCCCGACGCCGGACAAAAGCATGATCGCATTCGGAATTTGGTGTTCCGTCAAAAAATCGGTCACCACCGCCAGGCAAGCGGCTTCCGCTGGCGGCATCGCCAGCCAGGATTGAACGGCGCTGTCTATGCTCTGCCGTGAAGCGCCAAGCAATACCTCTGCAAGCAATCCCCTATCTTCATCGGTCATACCGAATCGCGCCGCCAAACTGATCCATCGAGCGATTATTTCCGGCGCATAGGCCGCGCCAGGATCCATTTCGTCAAAGCGCAGCGTTGGGTAACTTCCGAGCAACAGCGCGGCGGAAATGTGGTATGCGGCCAACGTCTGTTTTTTGCCAATAGCCTCGCGCATTCCCCAGTAACCGCGCACAAAGTCGGGTAGATTCTGTCCGATTCGAAAAGCGTATTCCTGAAGCTTTTCAGGCCAGACAACCGGCTCAGTGTAATGGGCGACCACGGCGTCGGTGCGTAAATCGATCGGCCCGCACTCCAATTGCGCAATGATGTCGGCTATGTATGAAAGCCTGATCTCATGAGATAGCGGCGCAAACAAAGGCAGCGTTACGCGTATGAGCAGCGGGTCTTCGGATGAAGCCTGGCTGAAGGCCTCGCGGAATTGCAGGCGAAACGCCAGGTCGTTCTCGCAATAGGTGACGAGCTTGAACCTCCGCCCTTTCGCGTCAACCACGATACTGTTTCCGTCCAGATGATTTTCAGGATCGAGGCACATCGCCAGTCTGGCGCCGGCAGGCAGTTCTTCCGCCAGACGTTGTTGCAAATGTTGAACCTTGTTTTCCGGGACTTGAGGGATTGTCGCCATAAACTACGCTCCGGAGTATGGGCAAAAGGCCTTGTCTAAATTCTGTTGATGATCACCGACCGAAGGCGATTGCAGCTTCGGCGCCGCTCATCGGTCAGATCATCTCGCGCCTGTAAAACGCTCAGAAACTTGCCGGCTTCGGCAAGATCATTCTGCTGGTAGCAATAGCGCGCGGACAACCACAGATCATCCGCGCTCAATTGGGTGAAATCGACAGTTTCTATTGCATTCCGCATGGGACCATCATAGGCGGTCAGAGCCTTCAGCAGCGCCATTTCATCAACGTCTGAAAGAAAGTAGAGAGAAAAAGGCGTTCGGCGCGCCTGCCCGTTCCTTATCGCTTCAGCAAGGCATGCGCCTACAGTGGCCTGGCTCTGCCGTTCTCCATATTTATTGGCCAGTTCTCGCATGATGTCGCGCGGATAAATCACGACAGCGTCGCGGATGATCTGTAAAATCAATTCCTTGAGCAGGTGTTGCCCACGCCCTTCGATTCTGCGCGCGACGAGATAACCGGCGCCATACTGAACATTCTCGCGGAGACGCAGCAGTCCGCGAAGAATATCCGCCGCGTCATCGCGACCCGCAAGCCCCAAATCCGGCAGACAGTGCCGCAAGCTGTTTAATATCGCATTGCAGGAAACAGGCGCTCCATCTTCGGGCAATAGCCGGGAGGCCATCTCCACCAGACGGCCGCACTGCTCCTCACTCAGGCCGAGCGATTCGATGTGAACGTAACGCTCGCCCAGGGTCACTGCGAATGACGCTCTCCTCAAGCATAAGCCAATGGACACCGGGAAATATTCGTTATTGTGCGGCAACCGTTGGATGATTTCGATTGAAGACAAAGGGCGCTCTGAAGCGCGTAAAATGGCTTCGATCCGATCCACCAATTTGAGCCCGTATTCCTGAAAGCTGGCTGCATGACCGACACGAAATTTTTTAAGGCTGATGATTTCAGGACAACGAGACAGCGCATCCTTGAGCAGGAACTTATTGACGCCGTCATGACCGAGTCCGGCTCCATCCAGAATCTTCAGCAGATAATCTGCGCTGATCGCTCCCGTCTCTCCTTCAATGCGACTGATGCACAAATCGACAATCTCGTCGAGTTTTTCGAGAGGAACCGGGAGCGCATCGACGTGAACGAATGTTTTTGGGCCATAGATATAAATATCCTCGTGTCGCCAGATCGCGGATGACAACGCCCGCTCAAGCAATTCCCGTCTACTTTCTTCGTCCGGCCTGACATCCGAATCCTCATCCTCATTACTCTCAATGTTGGCGAGCGCTTCTTTTCCCAACGAGGTTGAACCGGCGAGGTAGACGCCGGCGATTTCCGATATGTGCATTGGCCTGCCCGCCGCGCGCAGAATTTTTTCCAACCGATCGGGAAGACCAACGCCTCGCAAAGTCACCGAGCCGTTCTCCGCAATCCGGCAATCGAGACGCTTCGTCAGCAAACAGATCAAACTCGCTTGGTCGAGTTTGAAGCCTGATGAGGCGGCTACCAGTTCGGCCACATCGGGCAGGAAAAGGTCTTTTTTACGATAGTCACGAAAACAGTTCCGAATCGCGTTCAGCCGGCGGTCCAGCTCTTTCCACTCCAGCATGGTCAGAAACTCTTCGCGCCAGATTCGAAATGAATCCTCTCCGGCGATCGCCAACGCCAGCCATGCGTGTTGAATTTCCTTCACGCCAGCCAGATTTATCGCCGTATCACGGTACAGCAATCCGCCGGATGACTCCGTGACTTCGATCAGCGGTTTGACCAATTCACGCGAGTCCTCGCCCAATCGCCTACGAAGCTTTATCAAAATCTGGATGAGCTTTTGTCTGATGCGCTCGCGCGTCAGATTGTATTCTTGGCCCAGCTGTTCAAGTGTCGCCTCGTCAAGAAAACGGCGAACCAACAGCCGCCCCTCATTGTCAGGCAGATATTGCAGCGCCCGCGCGATCAGGTCATCAATGCCGGCCGTCGGCGCGCCATACTCGCCGTAACGCATATAACCCGGCCCCTTACGCGCCAGCATTTCAAGCGATTCCCACAATTCGTTGAGCGAATTACGCCCAAGATTCCTCACTCTCCTCAATTCGGTTATTCCATCCGTTGCCGCGATCACCACTTCGCGCAATGAGACGAACCTTTCGCTGAGAACGTTTCGCAATCGCGTCGAGAGCATCGGCAGTTCGTTCTGCCAGGGCTGAGCTAGGTTTACGCCAGCTGCTTCAAGTCTGGCCATCATCTGCTCCGACAACGGCGGCGGCGCTCCCTCGACTTCTAATAATGGCAGCGGCTCTCTCTCTATTCCCGGTTGATCATCGAACAAAAGATTTTCCGAGAGTTCGGACGATTCAAAGAGCGAAGACTGGTATAGAGCCGCGCCCGGCCCGGCAGCGTCTTCCAGCGCTCGCCACAGGTCGTCCAACGATTTCCGACCGAAGTTCTTTTTGCCCATCAGCTCCGCGCCGTCATTTCGCAACGCCTGCAAAACTTCCGCCAGAGTCTCGTATTCGGCCTCGCTAAGCACGTTAACGACGCGCACCGGCAGAAAAGGCATGGCGTCGCGCCAATGCGTATTCAGCCGGACGCCACGTTGCTGCAACAACCGGGCAAGATAGATTGCGCGGTCGAGCCGCGCCGCGACCTGTCTGATCGCGCCGTCGCTTTCAGATAAGCCGTTGTTGTCCGTCTTCCCATTCAGTTCCATAGTCTTCCTGTGTCTGCGCCAAAGCCGCCTGATACATCCGCGAAGCTCGCCTTCGATCCGTCTCCGCAAGGCTAGACGCGCTGAGGCAGCGATAGATCGTCACTACGGCGCGAGGATCGGAAATCTCCTGATAAGCGAAAGTCATCAATTCCAGCAGTTCCTGATCGCTCGCCGTCATTTCATCCTTGCCTTCGACCAGTTGTCGCAGCTTGCGTTTCAGTCTCAACGTCCGTTCGTCTCCCATCCTGGCCTTCTCGTCTTCGGTGGGGATGCGCCACCGGTTGGTTTCGCTCTCATGCCGGAAATTCTCCTCGAGAATCTGCCGTAGGCCCTTGCCGAGCGCGTCGCCGATTTTGAACGTCTCTTGCCGCCATTCCGGGACCAACTCGGCGAAAGTCAACGGACGTTTCTCAAGCCGCCGCCGAATCCAGGCGATGGCCGATGGTTCGTCCTGAATTTCGGCCAGCAGCGAGTCGCTGTAAATCTCTTCCGAAGGCAGATACCATCGCCCCGCGACCTTCTTGAACGCCGACGCGCACAACTCGTCAATGTACGGCATCGTCACGCCGCGATTCGATAACCTGTGGCTCATCAATTCCTGCAACGCGACGGTGTAGAGCGCATCTGTCGCGCGCAACGCGTCGGAGTAAGTGCGAGGATCGTCTTTGATCCTCGCAGGCAGTTCTTCCAGATGCTGCCGGATGAAACTCAACACGACGGCGTCGAGATCACTGGCCTCGGCCACCTGTACCATCACGCGGGCTTTCTTATGCAGATTCATGATCACGTCGGTGCCGACCACATTCTCTTCGCCCTTCTCACCCTTGATCTGTTTGAACGAACGCTGTTTCTTGTCGAGCGCCACGGTGTTGGCCAGATCGAAGCCAGCCGCAGCCGCGCCTTCCCGAATCACCTGCCAGACGCGATCGTCCGAATTCGAGAAGACAACCGAAGCCCACCGCCCTGGTTTTAGAACGCGGTGCATTTCGGCGAACGCGCCAGCCATCAGCTTTCCATAATCGTTTACCGTTTTGAACGGACCGTTTTGTCTTCGGTCGTTAACAACAATTTCCTCTTCTTCGTTCGTCAACTCACCGAGCCACGATTCCCACGTTAATGATCCATCCGCATAAAAGATATTTGACGCGAATGGAGGATCGGTAAAAATGTAATCAATGGAATTCTCCTTGAGCGCTAAGGCTCGTGCGCTGCCTTGTTGGATGACAATGTTGCCGCTAGCGCGAGTGCTAATTAAAATGCTATCTAGTCCTTCGATTGCTCGAATTCTGCGTTTCAACTGGCTCGGAACATTCATTTCGATGCTTATAGACCCAACGTACAAAGTGCCAGTACCAAGGGTTGCGAACTGCGGCCAGCGATTACGTCGTGATGCAACTCCTAGAATAGCCGTAAATGCAAAGCGAAGTTTTGATATAAGTTCGGGCGAAGCATTATTTATCCTATGCCACACAAGGCTAAGTGCGTAAAGGTTGCGGTGCGTGTAGAAATCGCTGATTGTTTTGACTCCTGCTTTTAGTCCGCCATGCCTGAGCATTTCTCTTCCCAAATCCAAAGGATCAGCAGGAAACCAGTATGGAATCGGAGTGGTTTTGATTCTCTCAAGTTGTGCAAAATCTTCCTTACTGATCGGACGATCGGATCGATTTGGACGACAATACTCGCATTTGTAACTGACCGCCACAGGCCGCGAATCAATAAGCTTGTGCTGATCTTTTCGGCCTACAACACTACATTGAGGATTAGGACAGTGAAAATTCTCCTTTACCTTGTTCGATTCAATATCAACCGCCACATTCCATAAGGCAAAATGGGTATTGCATCGAAAACATTCAAAGACATCTGACCAGATCATGTATTGGATCGTGGCCGCGCTTTTGCATTTGCTGCAGATCGTGCCGTAAAGCCAATCGAACTCCGGCTGGAGTTCTTGCATAATGCGGTCGAACTCGGCTTTCAGCGCGCCCATATCAACCGGATGCGTATAGTTGTATGCGATGTGGCAGGCCGCAGGAGAAAGGTCATTGAGGATTGCCTTGCGCGCGCTCAGTTTCGCTCCCGCTGGAACGATGACGCCTTTCGGGAGCTGCGCGCACATCATCGCCGCCACGCCGGTCATTCCGCTTCCGCAGAAGGGATCGAGCACCAGATCGCCCGGTTGGGTGTAATGCAGGATATAGGGGACAATGCCTTCGGGCGGGACTTTGGTGTGATAGGAATGAGCGTTGTAGATGGCGGAGTTCTTGCCAACCTTCGTATCGCGCGCGAACGGCTCGCGGAAATAGTTGTCTGTTTCGGGATCGTAAGGCGTCGCGTGACGGTCAATAAACTCTTCGATGGTGATGTCGCTGTTGTAGGCTTTCATGATTCCAATGGTGGTGGTCGCTAGCATCGCGCGCCTGGGTTCGCATCGCTTCCAGCGTGCTCTCGGCAAGAGGCTTACTGAAAGGAAATAAGTCTCTTGCCGAGAGCACGCTGGAAGCGATGCGAACCCAGGTTGCTTCTACCATCCCGCAAAAACTTAACGCACGCTACAGATCACAGATCAGCGGCAGCGTTACTTCAAATTGAGCCGGACGATTTTGCCGGGATTGTTTTTTCTAGCCTCGCTGATTCGGCGCTTCAAAAATTCCTCGAACTTCTTCACCACTCCGGCCAGATCGTCGCCGGATTCGCCAATCTGCATCGGGCCGAAATCCGAAAGCGATATTTCGATTACGACCATCTTTGCCCGTCGCAGCAGTTCTTTCACTCTGGCCGCGACGGATTTGGTGAAGAGTCTGGCGATCTGCTCGGCCTCGCTGTTACGCACGGCGGCGACGAGGCTATTGATCTCCGCGTCATTGGCGGCGGCGAGGACGTCGAGAATGGCGTCGGGGGCCAGCAATTCAAGGCCACGCATTTCAGCCAGTTCGAGATCACTTTTGAAAGCCCCGACTTCGCCGGCGGGCGCTCTGGTCTCCAGCCTGACATTATTCGCCATCGCGCGCTTCTCTACGTCGGGCAGCACGGATTGAAGGTGCGACGCGTCCGTGCGTTTGAGCAACTCCTGATGCCTGCCGGCGAGCGGCGGATCAATGGCTTTCCCCAAGTCTTCGACGCCGTTGATGTTCTTCAGCCCTTCGATGACGGCGTTCAAATTCTCAAGCTCCTCATGCAGGGCGATCATTTGGTTGCGGTAATCGCGGTAATGCGCCTGGTAAATCGAGACGTATTGTTCGCGCAACCGGTTGAAAAACCGCAACGCTTCGACGGCGGACGAGGGATCGGAGAGGAAAGCGTTCAATGAGAACGCCGATTTGGCGCGCGCCAGATCATCGGCGATCCGCGCGTCAGGCTCGATCTGTTCTAAGTATCCGAAAGCTTCGGTCAAGGAGGCCAGGTGAGCGCGATCCAGTTCCTCGATTCTGCGGACAGTCTCGAAAGCCTGCTTGTATTTCTTCGGGTCCTTTTCGAACCGCTCTTCCAGCGTGTCGGCGAAGCTGGGCAGATGCTGCGTGTCCGCCGCGCAGATTGCGCCGATGGCATCGAGTGCCGCGAGATGTTGGGAGATGTTTTCGCCCATACGCTCGGCCAGCGGCGCCAAGCGGCTTTTGATTCCGTCCAGTTTTGCGCGCCAATCCGTTTGCGCTTTTCGCAAACGCTCCTGCTGGGCCGCGATCTCCTGCGGCGAGTCGGTCGCTTTGAGCGTGTCGTCCAGCTCGCGGAAGTATTCGATGAAATCGTTCCAGCCCGGGCCTGATTCCTGGGCCAGCCGATCAAAACTCCGGTGCAGCTTGTTCCTCGCCCATACGAGTTGCGGCGCGTCGTTGTAACCGAAGCGGTTGTCGCGCAGCGCCCGCCCCGTGTTGAGCGTCAATCCGGCTTCGGGTTTGACGCTGATGTAGCATTGAGGACGCGCGTGTCGCACAAACGCCACCAGGTAGAGGCTGAGCAGATCAACAGGGACGCCCCAGGGCGCGCCGGTGTATTTTTCGTAAAACGAGTAGAGCCGCAGATCGCCCCCGGCCTGCTCCAATTCCTGTCGCAGGATGGTGAAGAGCGGACAATGCTCAGGGTCGAATTCCATGGGACTGTTCTTGCCGCTCATACCGAGACCGATGCCGAAATTTTCCAACGCGCTTCTGTCGGCGCTCGCTGTGGAGTCCTGAAACAATGCAGCGAACAGTCGCCCCGGCTCAATTGAGGTCAATTCTTTTTTGAACGCGTCGTGATCGAAAGGTTGCTGCCTGTATGAATGCGAAAGCAGCGCGGACGCGACTGCTTCGTCGGCTCTGTCGGGCGAGGCGAAGACCTGCTTGGGATCAATGCCCAGGCCCGCTCCAGTTACAATCCGCCCTCGCCTGTAGGCTTCGACCTGTTTGCGTTTGATCTCTTCAAGCAATTCGCGCTTCTTGCTTCTGTTCAGTTGTCTGATCTCTTCCGCTTCCGGCCCCTGCTGTTGCGCATATTCCTTCTCTACGCGCAAAACCGCGCAGTAGCGCCTCATCTCGTCGAGCGCGACGTCCTTCCACGGAGCGGGAATGATAACGGCGATGCGGTCGTCGGAAAGGTCTTTGGGCTGGGCATCCACGGGTTCTAGCAAATAGACGAGTTTGAAATGGAGACCATAATTTGATTTGTCCACCACCGGAGCGCCCAATGCTCTCGACCATTCCCGGACGACGACGCGTTCGCCTTCGTAACGAACCTTACCTGTTTTGCCGGCGGTCTTGTCGGGACGGTCGAGCGTCTGCCCTACAAAGAACATCGCCACGCCTCCGGTTTCCTGTGACGAAGCTATCAGCAACCGTCTCCATTCCGGAGCGGCTTCGCTGTCGTTGTCAACTCCGCGTTGGGCGTTCGCCAGGATTTGCGTGTAGGTCGGGCCCGAGACCTGACTGACTCGGAAGAATGCCCCCTTTTCCTTGTTCGAGTATTCGACCTGAGCGAGTTCTTTGAGTCGAGGAAGAATGATACTGTGAATCAAGTCTTCGCTCGTGAGGACATCATCAATAGCCAGACATCCTTCGGCCAGCTCAGAAGCAGTCAGACCGCGAGGCGAGTCGGGGGAAGCGCAATACGTGAGGAAGAGAGTCTTCAACACATCTTCGGCCACTTGCCTGTCGTTTTCCTCATCGAACAGCATAGGCAGAGAGCGTAGCGCCGATTGATAAGATTGGTACGCCTCTTTGTAAGCCGCAGTCTGCAAATCCTTCACCAGGTTTTCGCTATGCATCAGGTCGCAGAGCTTGATCAGTCCACAGCGCTCTAGCGAATCCTTATGGCTCAGGACTTCATAAACATAGTGAATTGACGATCTCGCCGTAGCCAGCCACTGTGTAATATTGCGAATCGTGTCGAAACATCGCGGCTGAAAGGGGAACGTCTGACGAAAGTATTCTTTCTTGGTCTGGGAGAGGAAGCGAAATTTCTGGAAGTAGTGGTTGTAATACTGATCGACTTCCGGCATTCGATCGGATTTCAATTCGCGCACGCGAAATGCCACGATCTCGTCATATTCGCGCTCGGTCCCCTCTTTGGCGAATAGCGGAAAAGTACGAAAGCGGTCACCTGAAGCGCCGCCGCTCAACTTGCGTGGTGGAGAACTCTGCGAGGCGATTATTGTGATGATGCGGGCGTGATCGTCGGCGGGCAGGTGAAAGGCCAGCGTCTCCAGCACGTGCTCCGCCTCGGCGAAGCCCGATGAGCCGTCCGGGTACAGATCCTGCCACGACTTGAACTCGTCGATGATAAACAGCATCCCATGATAGTCGAAATGGGAAGTCAGTTGTTGATATATGTGTTGAAATCGCGCGCGAACGTCACGGCTCAACGGGATTTCGATTTTCAGCGCGTGCGCAGCGTCAATAACGGCTTTGGCGAAGAACTCCTCGCCTTTTTTATCGAGCAAATCCTCCGGCGAGGGATTGCCGCTGAACTGACTTTGTATTCTTCTTGTGAGATCAGCTCGAACGCCTGGTGAAGCGTGTTTTTCCCACCATTCACGAACCTCGTTGCCCGTGCTGACGGTCATCTTGCCCCGTAATTCCGCCTGATCCAGGGCGGAGAGAATGGAGCGTTCCAACAGTCGCAGCAGCGAATCATCGCCGCCCTCGGTTTTCAAACCGCCTTTACAATTGAGAACGACTGGCAAAAGTCGTGTCTTATCTGAGAGCGATGTCCTGAAGCCCTTAATATCAGAATCGGAAATCGCGTCCCAGACTCGACCGGTCCGGTCCGTCAGCAACGCTCCCAATGTCCCAAGCAGATGAGTTTTGCCCGCCCCATATTCGGCCTCAATCCAATACCCCTGTCCGCGTTCCGAGGCGGCCGTCTCGAGAATCTCCTGGAAGTAATCCTTGATTGAGGGAGTGAAACGGTATGTCGAGACTGTTCTGACACCGTCTTGAAGCGCCCTTTCCAGTGAAAGAGTGGTCTCAGGACGCGGTTTGAGGTCGATTATCTCTTTAAGAGGAGCAAGCGGCATATTCGTTTACCCTATGTTCATAGTGAGAGATAGTTGGCGCCGAGGCTGTCTTCGAAAAACCTTGTGACTTCTGACGTGTCGAACCGGACGTAAGCTGGAAAAGTCGGGGCCCGCGCGGCTCCATTTCTCGTAAAATGCAGAATGATGGCGTGAGAGTCGCCGGTCAAATCATACAAGAAGGTGAGCGGGACCTGATAACGATATAGGATCGCCGCGTCGCGCAAGACGATCACGCCGGCTCGACGCTCATCCTGAAGGGACGACAGCCATTCGCACAGTCGGCGCGGAATCAATTCACGAAGCTTTTCATCCGATTCGGAAATGTCGGCGCCGGTGAAAGCGTCGAGGAGACTCTTTTCAATCAAAGGGCCGCCGCGGACGATCCGCCTAAGTTCCTCAATCGTTCCGAGAACGGCGTACAATTTTTTTTCCTGTGTCGGGACGGGGCCGGTTGCAAGGCGCGCAATCAGTGTTTTCAGGTCTTCAACAGTCATAAGATCATTTTTCTCTCCATCAACTCCATCACCGGGTACCGCGTTGTGATCTGATCAAGACGGTCTACCTGAACATATCTTGCAATAAGCTGTTTCTGTTCCATCAGTTTACAAAACGCCCTTACTTGATCGGCGTCCTGAAACCCAAGATATTTCCACACCGGCTCGGACAAAATTTGGCTCAATTCTACGATTTGAGGGGTCGGAGCATAAAGCTCATGAATCAAGATCAACGCCGCCGTTTGATTGACTGGCCGATAAAGACGATAGCTTTTCCCGCCCTGACGCGAAACCCATCCCATTACTCGCGCGGCGCCTGAACAGCGCGACGCAATATCCTTGGCGTTTCCGCTGTAAACCTCCTGCCCATAACTCGTGAAGAAGTTTGAGGGTAGTTCGCTTCCAGGTTCTATCGGAAACAGACGTTCCGCGATAAGCCGTCCGATCACCGGCTCGCTCATCGGAAGAAGAACTGTCATGACATCGGCAAGCAGCTTTTCATCGCCGTAAAGACGGAGCACGCGGCGCGGCAATTGATCGATGTCTCGCGCCGGAAAATATCTTGACAGCACAGTCGAGGCGTTACGAGCACGTGTCGTGGCCGAATTTTGGGAAAACTCATCACGCAGTCGCGCCGCCAATTCGCTCTTGGTGTCGCAATCGAGGGAAAGCCGAACTGCTTGTAGGCTCTCTTCCCATAAAATAGATTGTGGGATTTTGGGTTTGCGCGCCTTACTCACTTCTACTCCGGCGCTTGTCAGTTTTGTCTCCGCAGGGCCAGCGCCAGCATCGGTGTTTTCCGTGAATCCTGGAGAGGGAGGCGCAAAGTCTTCTGTCAATGGCGTCATGTCTCATCCTCTTAGAAAGAGGCTAGATATTATCTTTTGAGACTGATTTGATCAATCTTCCATTTCTAAAAAATTCTCCACTTTGCATCTCCTTGTAATTAAAATCCCGGCCTGGGTCCCCGTCCCCTCACAATCATATACGTGATCGCGTGACAGACGTTGATGGCGAGGTCTGTCACGCTTCGGCGTATCAGTAGTAAGAGAGTGTTTTGACTTGAGGTGATAGAGATTGACTCATTATGGAAACAGAAATAATCACCCATGGGGCGCTGGTCATCAGCGAGGCGTCGGATGAACTGCTGCTGAACCTGATGGCGAATAGAAATAATGATCAAGCTTCGGCCGAGCAGGCCTTCACGGAATTTTACAACCGGCACAAGCGCTATGTCTTTCTGACCGCCTGCAAAACGGCGAACGGATTGTTCGATGACGACGAAAAATTCGATCTCGTGCAGGAGACGTTCATCAGAGCGTACGAAAAGGCCCACACCTTTAAAGGAGCGGCTTTGGATGATACGACTCAGGAACGGAGATGGGCCAGAGCCTGGCTGGGAAAAATCGCCAACAACCTGCTCGTTGATAAGATGCGAAAGAAGAAAGGCATTCTGCTATTGAGTTATGACGATGAAAGAGTTAAGCCCGAGGCAGAATGGAACCGCGCCGTCGCCAAGGCGCCGAGATCTTCGGAACAGCGTCTTGTTCAGGAAGCCCTGGAACAACTGACTGAGAAGGAGCAGCGGATTCTCCGACTCGCCGCCTTGAATTACTCTCCGGGCGATAAAGAACTTCGCATCCCCGATTCAGACCTCGATGAACTCGCGACAACATACGATGTTTCAAAAGCCAGTATTCGGCAGACCAAGAAACGGGCAAAGGAGAAAGTAAGGAATTACTTGGAAGCCAGACTCCAGTAAAAAGGGATCGACTTAGAGATATGAATGCGAAGGAAAACAATCAAAATGTTATGAAAGACGAGGATAAAGGTCTGGATGAAAAGATTTATCGAGCGATGATTGAGATGGGATGGGTTTTCCCTCAGACCGTCGAAGAGGTTGAAATCGCTGAAGAGCGGATGGATCAAGAGAATGCGGCGCCTCACACAGGGCTGCCTACCGCCCCAACTGCAGAGGATATTCTCAAGAGGATGGCTGCGGCGAATTCCGGCGCCCCGGCGGCTGAGCAGACTCAACAGAAGCAATCGCTTCTCTCAATGCTTCGGGAACGGGCCAAGATGAAGGCGTCGGCCATCGCTGAATGTCTTGGAGTAACGGCGCCTTTTCTTTCCGATATCAGCAGCCATTCTGCCGCTATTCCTCTCAGGATTCGGAAAGAGATCGCAAGACGCGCAACCGCAAGTCTGCCAGGCATAACCGAGCAGGACGTGTTGGAATCATTCAGTCATAACTCATACGAACCAATAGCCGCTTTCCGTGACAAGCCTTTTGAGGAAGAGAACATCAATTATGAAAAGATCGTCCTGCGCTCTGATATGAGCGATGAGCGACAACGGTATTGGCTCAGCCTTGCCAATGAGGAGTAGTAATGCAAACTCAAGCCACCCATTGCCCTCGCTGTGGCAGTATGAACGATATCATTAATGGGCGATTCTGCTATGTCTGCGGTTCGCCATTGCGGAAGACATCGAACAGATGGGCAATCATCTTAATACTCTTCGCGGGGGTATCGTTCGTGGGTATGGTCGCCTTATTCGTCATCGTCAATGCGATAAACGAAAAGAAACGGCCTAATCAGATAGATGTGAAGGCAGTCTGGGTGTCGCCGACTCCAACACAGAATGTGATTGCCAATGAAAAACAATCCCGAACTGCGCCAGCTAGGGAGATGCCTGCGTATGCGCAGGTGTCGAATGTGGCGAGCAAATTGGGCTTTCAATTGGGCGCGTTCAAGGGCGATGGAGACTCAGCGTTTATGGCGGAGGCGAAACGATTTGTTGGCGGTCGCGAGTTTAGATTCGTGGTGATGGGGCCGACCAGAGATCGTGTGGATACCGTTCGGATCCAGGCCTGGGGCATTCAGACGGAGCAGTCCCGGCGCCAACTTGAGAGATGGGCAACTCAGGTGTTGTCTTCGTTGAATCGCGGCAAGCTTCCGCGTGATTTCATCCAGCAGCTTTACGCCGGATCCAATGTCGGAGATGACGGAGTGTCAAATGGCTTTTGCAATGTACAAGTGCTCCAAAGTCCCATTAGCCCAGGCATTCCCAACTCGAATGATCGCATCACTATTGATCTGATCTTCGATAAGACGGATTGATTTTTATCGCCCCTGAAAGGATTCCCAAAAGTCTAACGTTGCCCAAATACAAATAAAGGAGTCTTCATGTTCAACCCGAAAACATTTGCAAACTCGCGACCGGGTGGAATCGGCGCTATGGAAATCATGCGCGAACCAGACGATCAGCCGGGTCAGCCCAGTCTATTCGTTCCGCTCAAACGAACCGAACTCAGTGGCGAAGTGATCGGGCCGCTGGCGTCGCTGCGGTTGACACAGATTTACGGCTATTCAACAGAACAAAGCGATAAGACGCTCGAAGCCGTCTATCGCTTTCCGCTGCCCGGCGACGCCGCTGTGACCGGCGTGCGAGTCTCCTTCGGCGAAGTCGAGATCATCGCCGAATTGAAGGAACGCGGGCATGCCGAGACCGATTACGAAGAGGCCGTGCGAACAGGACGGCAAGCTGCGCTGGCGACGCGCGAATCGCCTGACGTGTTCATGCTGCGCGTGGCGGGCATTCAGCCCGATCAGGAGATCAAAGTCGAGACCCTTTACGTCCAACTCGTCAGGGCCGAAGGCGCTGGTTGGTCTTTGAGGGTTCCGTTGACCACCGCGCCGCGCTATGTGCGCGAAGATGAGCTTGCTTCGCGTCACGCGCAGGGACAGTCGCTGGCGCTGTTGCGCGATCCGGGGCATCGTTTCGCGCTGGACATCGCCGTGCGTGGAGCTTCGACCGTTGAAAGCCGCACGCATGAACTCGTGACGTCGGAAGAGAACGGCGCCGTGCGCGCGCGATTGCGTGAGGGCGAAACGATCCCCGATCGTGACTGCGTGTTGACGTGGAGCCCTCGGCAGGAAGCGAGCGCGGCGGCGCTACAGGTCTTTCTGGCCGACGATCCCGAATCCGGTCAGGCCTACTTTCTGGCGCTGATTTCTCCTCCGTCAGCGCGTGACGCCGCTCGGAGCTGGCCGCGGGAAGCGATACTGCTGGTAGATCATTCCGGTTCAATGGAAGGAGCGAAATGGGAGGCGGCCGATTGGGCGGTGAAGAGCTTTCTTTACGGCCTGTCCCAACGCGACACGTTTGCGCTGGGGCTTTTTCATCACGAAACGAAGTGGTTCGATAACCTTCCTCGACAGGCGGACGGCCCGACAATCGAGAAGGCGATCGATTTTCTGATGCGAAACCGGGACAGCGGCGGCACGGAACTCGGCGTGGCGCTGGAACAGGCGATCGGGCTTGGGCGTTCTATAGGCGAAGGCGCACGCCACGTATTGATCATCACCGATGCGGCAGTTTCGGACTCGGGGCGCATCCTGAGACTGGCAGATGAAGAGTCGCGGCGCGACGACCGGCGGCGGATCAGCGTTCTGTGCATTGACGCGGCGCCGAATTCGCATCTGGCGCTCGAATTGGCCGAGCGCGGCGGCGGGGTAGCGAAGTTTCTGACCAGCAATCCAGAGGAAGAGGACATCTCGACGGCGCTCGATGAAGCCCTGGCCGATTGGGCCGAGCCGGTCTTCACAGGGCTGCGCCTCGAAGTCAACTCTCCGGTCGCGCAGGCCGCGGGCCGTGAAGTTCGCGTGACACGCGAGCCGGGCTGGAGCGACATCGATCTGGGCGATCTGCCGGCGGGACGCGCCGTGTGGGTGATGTGCCGCGCGCCACGCCGCCGTTTGGATGATTTCGCATTCAAGCTTACGCGAGAGGGACTCGAACCTGTGGCGGATTGCCGGATTGAAATCCATCGGATTGACAAAGCTCACACGGCGATCAAATCGCTGTTCGGCGCGCGGCGCGTGCTGGGGCTTGAGTATCTGATCAATTCGGGCTATGCGGGCGACGAACTGAGGGATCAGCTTGCACGCCTCGGTTATGACCCGGGCCAGGTGTTGGCGCCGAAACGGCAGGTCTATGCCGAAAACACTCGCGCGGAGGCGAAAGAGGCGCTACGCAATTTGCTTGTGCGCGAGGCGGTGGATTATGGCCTGGCCTGTTCAGAGACGGCATTCGTGGCCGTGCGCAAAGAGGCGGGACAGGTGATCGAGGGCAGTGTCGTCGTCCCCAATGCGCTGTCAGCCGGATGGTCGGACGACTTCGAGTTACAGCCTCCCGTAATGGCTCGCCTTGCGCCGCCGAGGGTGTCGGCGGAGCGGGCGTATAGTCCATCACGCGAGCTCCTATTATGCCAACGCGATGTTGGAAGCCCCGATGAGCCGAGTTTCGCCGCTCGAGAGTTGTCGCTGGATATGTTTGCAATGGATTCGATTGCATACTCCGGGGGCCCGGATTTCCAGCTTGCAGATGAGGACGAACTACCAGTCTCAAATCGAACCGTGATGTTTTCCGGCAAGCCGCAGGGAAGCGGCGAGATAATCCTCTTCGATTCAGCGCGCGATCGGGACGGGCGCCAAGTGCATGAAACGGGAACGATCAACCGACTGATCATCAGTTTCGCTGGCGGAGCGCCTGCGGCGGAGAGTGTGGGCACGGATCTGTGCCTGCTCGTGTTCGTCGGCGATCTGGCCACAGCGCGTGCGAAAGTGAAGCTGGTCGACCTGGTGCGACAAGGTGGCGCGCGCCCGCTCAATTTGTCACGGAAGCGCGGCGAGACGCTGCGGCTTGCGCTGGTCGATCCGGCGGGCGTCTGGTCGGAGGGCGCGCCACATATCGAAGTGGCGTTGGAATGGGGGAGATCTCCTTCTGTATTTCGTTAAGTGCGGCGCTGGCTAATTCGCTTTGAACGGTCGTCAGCGATGAGCAGAATTAAAGACCTTACTCCCAAGGCCGCAGTGCGCGTCATTCTAGCTGGACCTTTGATCACGGTCGTCAGTGTTCAACAGTTCGACTCAGAGGCCTCGGAGCTGACCGATAAGACACCCGAAGGTAAAGTGGCGGATGAGTTGCCAACTTGGCCGGCTTGCGGAAGATGGGGGAGATAAGGCCGAAGCCGTGCGTCTATTCCGCGAAGCTCTGACCATCATTGAGAGGCTTAGCTCGCCCTATTCCGAATTTGCGCGCAGAGGTTTGGATAGAGTGGAAGGGCGAGACGAGGGTTGAACAGCGTTCGCGATGTTTTTCCTCGACCAGCTAGCCTGATACGGGAAGACCCGCGCCAAGAAGCCCGTCAATCGTTGAAGTCCAGCGCCATGTAGATGACAGAAATGCAGTTTGTTCTTGTGGGGGCCAAAAACAGATTGGAGTGATTATGGATCTGAAGATGGAAGACGAGCAGCATATTAAGATTGTGGCAAGCGAAACACTGGAGTTCATCGAGAAGATTGTAGAGGCAGTCAGGAACAAGCTCCGCAACACCATCAAGGTCGGTCCAAACGTGTTTGCGCATAATCCGCCGGACTCTGCCGTCCGGAATGTTGGCTTGATTAACGAATCAGAGAGAGCCATCTATCAAGCCCTGGCGAGGGAGCCTGCAATAGCTAGAGTAGTCATTACAGATGGAAACGGTTGTCAACAGACTTACTACATCACACGTTCAGGGTCTCATTCCGATTTCCCGAATCTCGCCAGTTATTATTCTCCCATCGGAAGACTGGCGTCCAAGCCTTTAGGCGAGGAGTTCTATTTTAAGGTCGAGGGAACCTATGTTGAAATTCGAGAGCGGGCTAAATTGCGCCCGGTGGAACACGCAGATGGTTGGGATTCTCGCAACACGGTCATTGAAGCAGATAGCTTTGGGGTGATCACGATTGAATCGCTTAGAGCATGGCTTAGAGAAATCGCAGTAACAAAGCCTACCGAAGATCTTCTGGAGCAGCTTCTTGCCGAAGAAAGGCGAAAAGCCAGCATCATCGAAGGGGTTCGCCGAAGCGTCATTGAGAAGATGGAGCTTAGGGATCAACCGATTCTCGATCAATATCAAGACGAAATATTCCGTTTGCCGCTCGATAAACGCCTGTTGATCATGGGGCCGCCGGGCACAGGAAAAACCACAACCCTGATTCGCCGGCTCGGCCAAAAGTTGGACACGGTTTATCTCGAAGAAGACGAGCGACTGTATGTTGAGAGCGTTAGCGCCGTAAGTGGCGTCGCCCATGCCAACAGTTGGTTGATGTTCACACCGACCGAACTGCTGAAACAATATCTGAAAGAAGCTTTTGCCCGCGAAGGTGTACCCGCATCTGATCTTCGCATCAAAACCTGGCACGACTATCGGCGCGAGGTAGCCAGGAACACGTTAGGCGTTCTCAGAAAGACCTCGGGTGGCGGGATCTTCGTTCTGAAGGATTCGATTCGTAATTTGAAAGACGAGGTGGAAGATCGCCCCAAGGAGTGGTTTTCTGATTTTGAGGAGTGGCAGCGCGCCGCATTTTTGCAGGAATTGCTTGAGGCGGCCCAATCGCTCAACAATGGACAGGCTGCGGAAGCGCAAGGGCTTGGCCAACGCCTGGCATCCATTCTAGACAAGGCAACCGAGAACTCCCTCCCATATACTTTCGAGAGGCTTGCTGCAGAAGTCGCCAATGTTCAGTCCCTTGTGTCCAGTTTGAAGCAGTCCGCTGACTCAAGAATCGACAATGCCCTCAATCTCCAGTTGAACCATAACAAAGATTTTCTGGATGAGCTTGCACGCTTCATCGATGGGTTGCCGCAAGACCAAGCGGCGGAGGTCGAAGAGCAAGATGACCTTGAGGTCGAAGAAGATGATGTATCAATGCCTCGGACTGACCGCTCCGCAGCAATCAACGCTTATAGGCAGGCAGTCCGCACTCAGGCGCGTGACTATGTTTCCAGGCGAACGACGAGCAAGAACTCGCGTAACGGAAAAATCATCGAATGGCTTGGTGATCGCATCCTGAGCGAGGCGGATCAAGTCAGGGTGGGCGAGTGTCTCCTGGCGCGAAGAAGCGCGCTTCCGTTCGTGAACCCGGTAAAACGCTTCATAGACGGTATCCCACGTCGGTACAGGTCATTCAGGCGTCAACGGCTAGGGGAAGGCGCCTGGTATTCAGACAATCCGTTCGAGCCGAGAGATATTAATCCTCTCGAGTTGGATGTTGTGCTGCTGACTATCCTTCGGGCAGGAGGCGAGTTGCTGAGCAGACCCAATGTTCTCCGAAATATCGACACCCCGGCGTGGTCATCGCTGAGGCCGATTTTGGACCTTTACAACAATCAGATTCTCGTAGACGAAGCGCCCGACTTCTCCTTGTTACAACTCGCTTGCATGGCGGCATTGGCGCATCCACGCATTCGATCGTTCTTTGCCTGCGGGGACTTCAACCAACGTCTGACGACCTGGGGCGCTCGATCTACCGAAGACTTGAAATGGATATTCCCCGATTTAGACATCAGGGAGATCACCATCTCATATCGCCAAACTAGGCAACTCAACGAACTCGCTCGCGCCATAATCCACGCTGTAGGCGGGATTGAGCAACGGGTCAGCCTCCCAGACCATGTCGATAGTGAAGGCGTCGCCCCAGCGTTGCTGGAATCGGCGTCAGAATCTTCGGTCGTTGTAGACTGGCTTGCCGACCGCATTCGCGAAATCGAGCGATTTGTCAATCAAATGCCATCCACGGCAATCTTCGTGAACTCAGAAGCCGAAGTGGCGCCAGTTGCGGAGGCGTTGAACGCAGCGTTGGAGGAGCATAACATCCAGGTTGTCGCTTGCCCCCAAGGGCGAGTCATGGGGCAGGACAATGACGTTAGGGTATTCAACGTTCAATACATCAAGGGATTGGAGTTCGAAGCGGTCTTCTTCATTGCCATCGACCAGCTGGCGACACTGCAGCCAAAGCTCTTCGATAAGTACCTGTATGTTGGCACGACCCGGGCTGCTACTTATTTGGGTGTCACCTGCGAGAATGCGCTGCCTACCGCCATCGAAACATTGCGTCCGATGTTCGTCCACGAATGGAAAATATCTGTGAGATGATCGCGCCGCTCAGAACGTTCGATTGAATATAAGCGGTTCTGCATAGAATTAGTAGGAAGACTACTGGACTTATCTCAGATGTGAAAAGCTAGAAGTAAAACAATGGCGACAGAAATCAAGAACCAAACATCTGAAAATAAGACGGAACAGTCGGTCGAAGTCAGCCCAGCGATTCAGGTTATACCTATGCCACCGCTGCCGTGGCGCGCCCATGCCCGCAGATTCTTGGCCAACTTGCCCGTGCTTATTCCATCTATTAAACGCGATCGAGAAAGAAAAGCCCTGATTTTGCATCTCGGACAGCGACGTGAGTTTTGGCGGGAAGCGATTGATGAGCTGGAGTGCCTGAAAAAGCCCAGGCATGTCAGCAAGGAAATCTTGGATGGGTTGAAAAGCATCCACGAGATTGAGGACGAAGATAACGATCGCATTGACCTGGATATCAAACGTGCGCGGGAAAAATGCAATACGGAATTATCAAGGATTAAAGCCAGGATTGATGCAGTGGAGATGCAGCCGCTGATTAAGCAAGCGGATAAATACGGCATCACCGTGCCGGAATTTATTCATATCGATCTGAGCAACGGCGAGCGCTATGTTCCAACGTCATGGCTTCGATATGCTGAATACCGGGAAATTGAGTGGACAAACAAGGAAAAGAGCGATCTTCGCGCCGCCGTGGACGCCAAGCGAGAAGATCGTCGTAAGCAACGGGCGGGACGAATTGATAACTGGGGCAAGATTATTGGTGCTCTGACCGGGCTGATTGGAACGATTATTGCGCTTGTGCTGGCCTTAAAGAAGTAGCTATTTGTCAAAGAATTTTCGGAACGGTGAAACTTCAGCCGCGCGATGCCGCGACACGTCCATAACGGACAGAATAAGAGGCTTTCCGACGGGCGCAGAGTTTCGTAAAATGTCCTGTTTTTCGCGCGCATAATTCATTGAGCTGCTAGACCACTAATGACACTTAGCTTCAACCCTAGCAAACCGGTACCATTCCACGAACTTGATCCGGAGCCGTTTCAGGAACTTTGCCGCGACCTCTTGGAGCGCGAAGAAGGCGTCAGCACCTGCGAAGTTTTCGGGATCAACGGACAATCCCAGCGAGGAGTCGATCTGATAGCGCGGCGCGAAGGGGATTACGCCTGCGAGGTTGGTCAGTGCAAATGCTACGAGAAATTTCAACCGCACGAAATTCGGGAGGCTTCCAAAGAGTTTTTGAAGCATCTGGGCTACTGGAGAGAGAGAAATGTCAAACGCTTCATCCTTTTTGTGGCCTGCCCGATGGATACGACCCAGCGGCAGGAGGAGGTAGACAGGCAGACCAAAGCTTTTTACGACCTCGGCATAAAGTACGAAGTCTGGTCGGCGCGCACGCTGAGGACAAAGTTGAAGGATCATCCCGACATCGTCTGGCGCTACTCGCGATCCAAGGAATGGGTGGAATCCATCTGTGGCATCGCCTTAACGTTTGACAGGGGCGGTAACGTTGGCGTTGGGCGAGGGGGCGCCTTGGTCAATGCCGTTGTTAGTGCGCGGCTAACTGTTTACGCGGAGGAGCATTCCAGAGAAATAGCCAGAAGGCTCGATGAGGTTCGGGAGCTTTATCGCAAAGGGAGAAAAAAGAGCGCTCTTCGGCAACTTGATGAAATTCAAGGCGGCGCGAGTTGGGAGATTATCGAGGCGTCTCTCAAAGGAAGGCTGCTGCGCCAGAAAGCTGCTTACCTGGTGGACATAAACGGTGACGACGCCGGGGGGCGCAGGCTCGCCGATGAGGCCGCAAACATTGACCCTCACGGCAACGAAACCGCCATCCGATCTCTACTCGCCTATTACACCGAGGGAATCGAGGCCGCCTTACAGATTGCGGACCCAGCCGACTCCGTCAGCTCCTACAATCTAAGGATTGCCCTTTTGATCGAAGCGGGACGGGTGACCGACGGGCTTGATCTGCTCCGATCAGTCCCTAGAGATATCCAGCCCGATAATGAAACAAAGCGCCTAAAAGCGCTCGCATTCCTCCTGAATGGAGACATGGACGGTGCGCGCGCCGAAATTCAGCAAGCTTTGGAGTCCGAGCCTGAATGGGAGAGCCTTCGCTTCACCTCGGCGGTCATCAATTATTTTAGTTGCCTATCGCCCGCCTCGACGCCGAAGAGGCTGGTCCCCTGGCCGGAACCGCCGAACTGGTTCGTCCTCAAGCGTGATGAAACTTCTCTAGAGCGGCTGAAATACGCTGAATCAGAATTCGCTGCGCTGGCTCAGAACTCGGAAAAAGATGCGTGGAGGGTCGACCTTGAAACCTGGCGCCTGGCTTGTGTGGCCAACGATCCCTACCGCCAGGAGGAAGCGCGTTCGCTTTGTATTGAACTGCTCGATCGCAACCCGCGGCATTACCGGGCGCTGATCTGGGCCCTCGCGCGCGACTATGAACTGTACTATTCATCCTGCGAACTGGCTTTGAGAAACTTCGTCGAGGAAGACTCCAGCGCCCACCCGGCTCATAAAGCTGAGGGATTAGCAGTTTTATTGGCTCTATGCCTGAAACAGAACGCGGTCTTACAAGCCAGCGGGTTGCTTGCGAAGAACGAAAACCTATTCCTTGAAATTGAGGCGAGCCAGAATTTGGCCTTCTGGCGCGGTCAGATACTGATTGCCGAAGGAAAGTTAGATGAAGCGGAATACATCGCCAGAAAGGAAAGGAACCCGGAGGAGCGCCGCCGCTTGTTAATGCCGGCTCTGCGCGCGCAGGCCCTGCGCACAGGCGAGTGGAGAGCGTATCTTCGGTACCTGGAAAAAACCTTCAACCGGACAGGCCAGGCCGGACTTTTGTTTGAATTGTGTTCCATAAAAGCGGAGCAGGAGAAATGGGATTTTGTCGCCGAAAGGGCGGAGTTGCTGGTCGAAGCGTCCCAGACTTCGGCCGCGTTGCGCCTGGCGGCGATCGCGTTATGGAATGCCAGAAAACCGGGCAAGTGCCTCAGCCTGCTCAATAAAGGTCATCGCTTCTTCCGTGACAACCTCCTGCCTGGCGATCTGGCGAGGCTTAAAATTGAGTGTCAAATCGCCAGGGGCAATCTGCCGCGGGCAGTCGCCGAAGGGAAGGAACTTTTAAAGCGCGAACAAGCCACCGCAAACGTGCTCGCCCTGATGAATGCGCAATTGCGTCATGCCGATTTGAAAGAGCTTGCGGTCACCGCGCGAAGTCTGATTCGGCCAAATTCGTCTGCGCCGGGGGGCATCAATCCCCAAAATCTCATTCGCGCAGCAGACTGGGTTTATTTTGAGGATAAGGAACTGGCCAAAGATTTGTGGCGGGCCGCAGCCCTGTCTCTCGACAATCGGTCGGAACTCCTGGCAGAACTCGTCGCCACCGGATATGCGCTCGGACTCGACCAGGAGATCAAGCCTTATTTCGCACAGATGATCGCTCACTCGCAGAAGGGCGTCGGGCCGTTAAGGGCTGTCTCCCTGAAAGAGTTGATTGCGCATCATCAGAAGCAAGTGAAGAAGGCGAAGGATGCGCAACGAGCGTATGACAGCGGCGCCCGCCCACTTCACATGCTGGTCCACCAGGTGAATCTGACAACGACTGAAATTCTGCATGGCCTGCCCGAACGGCACAGGAAAGAATTCAAGCCACTCCTGCAATTTCGCGTCTACATCAGGCACGGGGGACGGCCGATCATAGACGAGTTTGTCAAATCATCGGAGAAATGGCGGCTTCATCTCGACATATCCGCGTTGGTTCTGGCAGAAGACCTGGAGGTTCTCGACGACATCGAAGCTGCGTTCAAGCCATTATTCATCGCAGCCGGAACGACGGAAGCGCTGTTGGCGCAGCGGCACACCCTCAGACATCACCAACCTTCTCAAGTCGATGGGTGTGAAGCGGTGTTACAACTGCTCCGGAAAAACAAACTACAACGGCTCCAGATTAGAACGGAGAAGGAAGTCGGTAAAAGCGGCGCCCTCGCCGGCGTGGCAAAGCGGAAAGGAGCGGACTGGTCGACGGCGCTGGTCCAGGCGTATTCGGAACAGGGGTTCCTGATTGACCATTTTCCCCTAATCGGCAATGACCTGTCTCGGAAGAAGGTCGTTGTGCCTGCCCCATACCAAGCGCTGGTTATAGGTTGCCGTGCGGTTCTCGACAACTTGAAGGCGCGTGGCTGGATTACGGAAGAGGAATATCGTCAGGCGCAAGACGCGTTAGGGGATGAGAACCGGCCGAGCCCTGGCGCGCCCGACCTGCCGCCGGGATCCAAACTATACCTGATGGGAGGCACCGCCGGCCTGCTGGCGAGCGCCGGCGTGTTGGACACCGCATGTCGCCATTACAGAATATTCGTCGACGAGTTTTACATCGACAGGGCGTTGAACACGGTCGATGAGATGGAGCATTCCAGACGGCTTGACGAATGGCTGGAGAAGCTTTCAAGTCGAATCGGAAATGGGCTTGTCGACGACGTCTATCAATACGCGCAGGTCCCGGATGAACGGCCGGCGGCCAAGGGGCCGATGCCAGAAATGGACGTTCTTTACAACCTCATGTTCAGCGCCAATCAGTATGGAGATGTCTTGTGGATCGATGACAGGTGGTGTAACTCCTATATGCGCAGCGACTCCGCCCCGATCATCGGTGTCAGCGAAGTACTGGAAGCCCTGCGCCACCGCGAATTAATCAGCGAACAGAGCTATTACGGCAAACTGCTGAAGCTCCGAGCCGGGAACCTTCGCTACATTCCCGTTAGCGCGGAAGAGATCCTCCACCACTTGAACATTGCGAGCGTCGAAGGGGACGCGTTGATCGAAACGGCGGAGCTGCGGATCTTGAGAAAATATCTGGCGGGCTGTTTGCTGGACGTCGACGCTTTGCAAATCCCACCCTTACCTTCTGACTCTCCTAATCGCGCGGGAGAGATGGCGTTTGTCTTTGAAACAAAGAGCGCGGTTGAAGCGGCGATCGGCAAGGTCTGGAAAAACGGCGGGGCGACCGTCGAAGAGATTGAGGCGCGGGCGGACTGGATACTGAACAATCTTTACACTGGCATCTTTGGGCTCCGCCATTTACTGCCCCAGCTCGAAGAGAGCGGCGACGCTACTCACCTCTTAGGCCTCGACATTGCAGGGCTCTTCACCATCGGTTGTTTGTCCATTATCGACCTGACGGCGAAAGAGGAGACTACAGACCGCCTGACGCGATTTACCAACTGGCTTGAGGAACGTCTGCTCATTCCGCGCATTAATGCCAACCCCGAGGCTTTAGGGGTCGCCGGAGCAGCCATCTCTACTCTCATCACCAACGCGGCATTACACCAGCCGGCCGCACACGACGATGCGCAAGTGACTCGTCTGGCCAACTCTTTGATCTATGCGCACCTTCCGGATGATTTAAAGGCGAAGGTGAGATTGAATCAGGATGTATTGGAATGGATCGGATTTAGTATCGCGGACTGCGTCACTGTCAAGGATGTCAGTTTTGATCATGCGGGCTTTTCACATGCGATCGATGACGTTATTGGCGGCGCGCCGAGCGTGGGTATCAGTGCACTGGAGCCGAAAGTTGTGTATACGCTCAAGCGCATGGCCGACGAGGACGGGATCCCGGTTGTCGGAGTTTTCACCCGAGAAGACGAAAGCGAACCCATCTGGCGCATCAAGGATGAGATCTTGACCATGGCCGCGCCGTCAGGAACTGAGCGAGAGGCCGCGGCGATGGCACACCGGCACTGGTTTGATTGCGAGCGGGAAAAGTTCGAGCAAGCCGCTCGAGAGATCAGCCAAATAGAAGATATAACGACTCGAATGGGCAAGGTACAGGACTGGCGTAACGAGTCGGCGGAAGTCTATTACAGCAATCTGGCGAATAAAATCGGCAGGACAGGCGCTTTCCAATGGGCTGAATTGATGCCTGCTTCGGCTGAAGGGCTGCTTCGGCATTACAGGTTACCAGCCGACATAACCGCCGACAGCGACTTCATCGCCGTGTGGGAGCGCTCGGCCGCAGCGCTGCTAGATGAAGAAGGCCTGGAAACGGCGATTGACAGGTTGGCAAGGCTTCCCGTGGTAGTTCCGGAGGCTGTGGTAGAAGAACTCAGAAGATTGCCGAAGAACGAAAGAGACAAAATTCTCGAAAGATGCTCCACGCGGTGGGCCACTCCAGTCGGCAAGGTGCACTTGGTTGACATCGCGGCGCGCGTTTCTACGCAGGACGGCGATCTACCGCAGGAAGCGCACTCTGCAATTGAGGATTTGTTCAATGAGGAAGGAATGACGAGCTTCGATCTGTTCAGAGCATTGCTGGAACTAAGCTATGAGAAATTCACCCTCTGGAAAGCGGCTGAAACCTGGGCGCCTTCGCTTAAACTTGCAATGGTCTGGGCGCATGCGGTTAGGTTACATAACATTTTCCATCCAGTCATCAACGCGCCGGACCATCTGGCGAGAGTTTTTGAAGCATACAACCGCGAACGCGGCACAATGAATATCATGCGCCGCAGAACGGACCTATGGAATGATGCGCTTCACCCGCGGCGGTTCAGCAGGGCTGTATTCTTGACTCACGGCGTTGCGACTGTTCTTGTCGGGCGTGGCGAGCAATGGCTCGCCTCTTTAAGGCTTCGTGATCGGATCCTGAGTGTGTCAAGTATCAGCGCAGAGAACCCGAACCTGGCGCCGCTGATGTGCGATTACACTCGGGGATCCAACTGTACAAATTCATACCTCGGTGGCAATCACGAAGCCATATCACGGATCATCGGCAATGAGGAATCTGATCATCTATCCCCCACACGGCTGAGCGGCGCGGTGACCGGAGCAGTCCAAAACCTGGAGGAGGATGCGACCGGCCGGGATTGGTTGACACTCGAAATCGTTTCGAAGGAATTGCCATTCGGGCCCGAGGTTTCCTCACGTCTAAATGGGTTAATCGAGAGAACAGATTTTTCGGCCTTATTCGAGCAACACCCGACGATTGCCTTATCCGCGCTACGGGTGGCGGCCAATCAATCGTATTACGCTGATGATGATAAGCTTCGCGGCCGCATCGAGAATGAATTGCTCAACTGCCTGAAATCAGTATTAAGCGCCTGCGATGAGAAAAATACTCTTCCCGCAGAAACAGACGAGGAGCCTCGAACCAAGCAAATCATCATGCTGATTGAGCTCGCTTTTCGGTTAGCGCTCAGGGAGAACGATCCTCGCTCGACCAGCGCCAATTTCAGCCGGCTATTGCGTTTGTTCATCGATACCAGTCCCTCCTTGATCGCACACTTCAACCACGAAATGTCACGATTTTTACGCCAGCTTCCCGCCGCGTACTTGCATGGAATGTGGAAGTTCTGGTTGGCCGTGCGCGCCTCCTAGCTCGACTTTATGTAAGCCTTCGGTGAGCAAGTTTGACATCTTGTAATGCGTCAAACCTGCTCACCGAAGGCTCACCGTCGGTCACCATTTCCGATGAAACACCAGCAGCGCAATTATGGTGACGATGAATACAGCCAAGCCACCCCAAAGCCCGTGCTGGAGCGTTACGGAGGTCGCTGCTCCAGCGCTGAGCGTGGCCAGCAACCAAAATACAGGGTTGCGCGGTGGTCCTTTGCGATGGTTGTTCTCTGGCGGCGCGATGATTAACGGTGCCGGTGTCGTCTGGCCATCGTGTGGGCTCGTAGTTTGAGGTTCTCCCCGGTGTAATTTAGAGGATATGCTTCCAGCCATAGAAAATCTCCATAAGGCTCGGGAGCCGCGTTGAACCCTTGAAAGTTTTCACGCGGCAGTCGGCCTTTCTTGTTTTCGGGGCGCCCTTCTCGGCCTCTCAACTGCCCCGAAACCCAACGATGAGAGCCTGCTCAGTTTCCTTGAAATGCTACTCCAAGAGAAGTCTTCATTCTGGCGAATAAAGACCGAAGGCGGGGATGCCCGCATTCGTGTAGTTTTTGTGCATGCTTTTTGTGCGTGCATAGATATAGACAAACAGTCCCGAGCAGATTTTTCTCCTGTCGGAAAGGCTTTTCGTTGAAAATTTTTCTACGAGTGAAAAAAAAACCTGATTCGCGTGTCTATTGGGTGAGAAAAGTATTCCTTATACAGGCAAGGATCCTTTCCGGCATTTGTCTCATCTCAAACAAGCCTTATTAGTCATATTTAGAATTGAGAGAAGGCTATTTATAATAGAAATAGAATTTAGTTCAGGTGATCGAGATCGAAGACACTGATCGAATCGCTGGTCAACTCCGATCAGCCTACCAATGGAGCAAGACTATGGCAGAACAATCAGGTTGGTATCCCAGTTCTTATGGTTTGGAAAATCACGGTGTCAAAAACTTCAAACGCTCTTACTGGAATCTGAGCGCTGGAGAATTGTACGAACACGCCATCAAACGCGACGAAGGACACATCGCGCACCTTGGGCCTCTGGTCGTCAGAACGGGGCAACACACCGGACGATCTCCGAACGATAAGGTCATCGTGCGCGAAGCCTCGTCGGAAAAACACGTCTGGTGGGGAAAGGTAAACCGCGCGTTCGAGCAGATCAACTTCGACAAGTTGCGCAAGAAGGTTCTGTCCCATCTGCAAGGTGAGGATGTCTACATGCAGGATTGTTTCACCTGCGCCGACCCCGTAATCCGCGCTCCAATTCGCATCGTCTACAGCCTGTTCGCCCGTCACATGCTCCCCGATTGGAATACACAAGCAACCGGCCATGTCGCCGAATTGACTGCCATCAGCATCTGGGTTTACAAAAATGTCACCTATAAACAGGTTACCAGTGCTCAGCACACAGGAGAGATTTCCCACAAATACATCTTCGCCCTTCCTTACGAGCTTGACGGACATGACGAAAAATTCATCGATCTCGCCCTCTATGCAGTGTTCAGCGACCGTGCCGCCTTCTCAATCAATTATGATTCAAGAGGAGATATTGACTACACTCCTTTACCAATCTGCAGCGGATGGGGATATTCGAGCGTTGAGGACGCTTCTCACGGACGAAGATTTTCAGAAACGAGTAAAGGAAGTCTATCGAGATCTCGGCCTGACAAAACATGCCTACCGATCTGTAGTAATGGGGGAGACTCAAGCATTGGAGAGTCTTATCTCCAATGCTCGCTTCCGTCAAAAATTAGCGGAAATCTCCCAAGAGATGAGACTGACAGAACTTGCCCGTCGAGCTGCGGTGAACGGGGATATCGAATCGCTAAAGGCGCTTCTCATCGATGTCTATTTCCAAGAACGACTCAAGAAAATCTGTCTTTGGCTCTACTCCAGCCGGGATTCAAATTGGGGCTACTTCGACTGGGAAGATGTGTTTCAAGACGTTCTCCAGAAGCTGTGGACAAAGATAGATCAGTACAACTGCAATGGAAGCATTGTGGCATACGTTTGGACAATCGTGCGGTACACGCTCAGCAACTATATTCGCAAAGAAGGGAGGCGATACGACAAGAATTTCCTACCGATGCTGCAGGGAGATGCTCCACCGGACAACCTCTATTACCAAGTTGCGCGGCAGAAAGCTCTCGGCAAGCTTGACAAGGAGCTGCGGGACGTCGTCGATCTTTGGCGGGAGGGGGAGACCCTAGAAAACATCGGTCAAAAGCTAGGGGTTTCCACTTCAACGGCACATCGCCGGTTGGTGAAAGCCTTGAAGCAACTCATTGAACAACGTAACAAAAGATGAGAGAAGCAAGAACTCGTTCAAACCGACGGTACGTCTGTTTAGATCCCGAAGAGGGTAAACACATTTACGACTACTATATCGGTATGCTGGTAGAACAGAAGGTGCAAGATTTCGAGGCACACCTTCTGTTCTGCTTTCATTGCCAAGAATCAATTTATGAGTTGGACTCGGTAGTCAAAATACTGAAAGCTCACAACACACACGCCTACGGCAGAGGATCGTCAGAATTGCCTGACTCCGTAGTGTCTAATGGTTTTGTTGGAGAAGAAAGTGTCCCTTCGGGAGACGGGATTGAATAAATTATCAGCGCGTCAATCCCGCCTCCAGAAAGGACACGACTTTATCCATTCGCGATCTTTGAATTACAGTAGGAACGGCAAGCCGCGTATGCTCTTGGAGATTTCTTTTCCACGCTGTAGGAGCCATTGCGCAGCTTAGTGTCGCCGCTGACCTCTCTGATCCGCGGACTAGGACATTTAATACGACCCGGTCAGCAACTCATTCAATGAAGTTGGCCTGATTTCGGCGCCCTGATTTGGTTCACCTCAAATGCGGCATGTAGACATCGAAAAACGTAGAATTCTGAACAACTGAAACGTAGAAAAGGAAACACTCGCCGCATCAAGGATGAAACACTGTGGCGATGATGGCGGCAGTTTTCCAGCATCCCTGGAGCTGTTCTGAATCAAAATGAACTGGCTACGGCGATGATGATGTAAGGTCTCTTGATCCTCTCAGGCAATTCTGTATCAAGTATGAATAATCTGCGGCGAGTATGAACGATTCCTGGAATCACGGCGACTGTTCAGATTTCTACGTATTGTTGGCGTCGCGTTCGACATGCAGGCCTTAAATCCTCAGACTCCACTCAGTCCGTAAGTTCATTCAGGTGACGTCAATTCGAAACGGAACCGGCGCTACTTCCGGTGCCGGTGCTGAAAACAGCGTCGTGAGGGAATGCTATGAAACGCGAAAAATCTATATCATCATCGGAATTGATGAAAGAGATCGCTGGCAGGGTGCTCGATCAGAATAGGTGGACGGAAGAGGCGAAGTATCTTACGCATCTAAAATCGAAGATCCTTGAGTTTGCCAGTGGCATGAGCGCAATTTGTGGCCGCGGCGCGGTCGGCATTAGATGGCCGTGGCCAGATTCCCTGGACATGTTCCCGCGCAACGTGTCCTACCTGACGGAGTCGTTTTTACGCTCTCAAGGAATGACTTCGGATCACACGACCCTTCAAGCCATTGAGCGCTACGAACCAAACACACAGGCGGTCGTCCTGCTTGCCGACGAGGTCGGAGTCACATACACCCATGTCTTAGATTCAGGTGGACAGGCTAATTGCATTGAAGGAATGAAGAAGCAATTGGGCTTTGCGGAGTGGGAACCATTGTGGAGAGCGCATCTGGATAAGAAGGGATAGGAGAGTCGGCGGCGGCGTGGGAGATCGATCGCCGTTCTGAAGAATCTTTGATGCGACGGGTGGAAAGCTCATTCGACTGGCGGATTTAGAGAATTGCTATCATTATCGGGGAATAGCGGAGTGTTGGCGTTGCCCCTCGATTCCGGCGGCAGCAATTTCTCTTTCCTCAAAATCGAGATCACTGTGCGGTAATCCATGTTAAGCGCTTTAGCGACCTGAAATTCCTGTCCCACTTCGTAAAAAGTTTCGATCACATATCTCTTTCTGATTTCAGACATTGTCGGACGGCCTTCAAGAGGGTTGGCGTTCGTCAAACTCAGCAGGAAGTCTCTGGTCAGATGCTCAGCCCTGCGTTTGGGGCCATGAATATATTGCTGGACATCTTCAGGAAAGATGCGTTTGCCGCAGAAGGTGATGAGCTTGTTGACGACGCTCTCGAGTTCGCGAACGTTTCCGGGCCACGTGTGATGGCTCAACACGTCCATCGCCTCCGGCGCGATAATTACGCCTCTGCCTGCGCGCCGGCAGAAATGGGCGACAAGCAGCGGGATGTCTTCTATCCTTTCGCGCAGAGGCGGAAGGTGAATCACTTCTCCCAGGCGGTAATACAGGTCTTCACGAAATACGCCGTCTTTGATCGCCTTTTCAATGTTGCGATTGGATGCGGCGATGACGCGGGCGCTGGCTTTGATCTCATGGTTAGAGCCGACGCGCCGGAACGTCCCTTCTTGCAGGGCGCGCAGCAGCTTGGCCTGGGTGGACTCTGAGGCTTCGGTAATTTCATCTAGGAAAAGCGTGCCGTTCGCCGCCTCTTCCCATAATCCTTTCTTCATAGCGTTCGCTCCTGTGAACGCCCCCTTCTCGTGACCGAAAAGCTCGGATTCAAGCAGGTTCTCGACCATCGCCGCACAATTGATCGGGGAGAAAGGCCCGGGGCGCTTGCTCAACAGATGAATCAGCCAGGCGACGACCTCTTTGCCTGTGCCAGTCTCACCCGTAATGAAGACCGGTAGATTATTGGGCGATTGCGCGACTTTGAAGATTTGGCGCAGCAACTCCAGTATCGGGCGTGAGCCACCGATCATGACTTTGGCGGCGCCATAATTATCCGGTTCGATGACAAGCCCCGCAGCCTCATCATCGTTGGATGGCGGCTGAAATTGGCGACGGGCATGGTCGGCTATTTCCAGCACTTCGGAAGGCAGTAGCGGCCATCCGCGGTAATCGGTCGCGCCGTGTTCATAACAGAGCAACGCGTCGCCAGCCGACGGAAACTCAGACAGAATAACGACCTGGGTCTGTTCCATTTCTATCCGGGGGCGGAGCCTTTCGATGACTTCAAGCGAGAGGTTGCAGCCGGACTTCTCCGAAATCAGCGCCAGAGGCCAGGCGCGACCATTCGCCAGCCGCTGAAACTCATCGAAGTTTTCGCAGCATCCCACTTCCCATTGAGCGTTCATCAGGATCATTCGCAGTTTTGTTCTGATATGGGGATTGGCAGAGAGCACCAGTATGCTGTGGCGCGCCGATTCGTTCGAATGACGGTTGTCGCTTTGCATATCGACGTAAAATTCCTATGTCGGGATTCGACCAGACGACCAATACCCGAATTAGCATGAAACCCTGCTGATTGTGGTGTCCTGATTTCTGTTAGAGCCTCTCCCGCCGGAGGCGCTCTTCTGGGCGCTATATCAATAGACGAAAGGAATGCCCGATAATTCCACTTGCCGCGCTAATGAAAAATATTTTTGTCGAAGTGGAATTACGGAGCATTTTCTCCGTCTATATAAGCGTGGCTCCGATATCTGATTGGAACGCTGTGGCGCATTTGATTCTTATTTATCTCCCCCCAAAATTACTCCATCAATTCAACGATCGTTTATTGACTTATGCGAAGAACGGACGGCTTGAAATGGTCGCAGCATAGCCTTGAGCTGTTTATGGCCATCGGCGTTATCACGTGTCTGTTGGCGGTTGCCGGCGAAAAAGTGATTTCGGCGCAGGGCGACGAGATCGCGCCCGGCGCCAATCTGGAAGTGGTGGGTGTGCCCATCCGATGTTTTGGGCCGGATCTGTGATGGTGGGAAGCAACGACTGATGAAACTTAACGCCAGGATCGGATTCGGCGGAGGAGCTTGATTGCGACTTGGGATTGCGGATTGTCGTTGAAGAGTTATTGAAACTCGCGCTCCGACTCCGCCAATATCCCAGCGTTCGCGTAGAAAACGCCCAGCGCCAGATGCGACGGCGTTCTCTTGAGCAGGTTCAATTCAAACGTCTTCTCCTGGTCGAGTATTCAGAATCTGGCCTCCTATGAGGAGGCCATCGTCGGCAACTTCCACTATGTGAAGGTTCTCTGCCGCTCGGGCAAATAACTGGCGCGAATGGCTGGTTCGATCTGGCGGACGAATTCTCTAAATTTACGGAGGTCTTCGCTGCACCGCGCACAGATTTCGAGATGAACATTTATCATCTCCTGTTCTTCGCGGTCCAGCGTATTCTCGACCAATCCTACCATCTGTTCATATTCCAGATGGTCGTCTCCGAACCAGACTTCAGGAGACAGGTCGATCGTTACCGGCGCATGGTTTCTTCTTCTTTGAAACGTCTGGTGAAACAGAAGTTGGCAGGTAGCGCAATCAGAAATGTGCTCGGCGAAAGCGAAGGTTTCAGGCGCCGGCAAAACGCGGGCGCAAAACTTTTCCATCTGCGTGTTGGACATATGAGCAGTCATTCGAATCCGGCCGCGTAATAATGGGGATACAGCTTCGATCTCCGATCTATTCTATAGAAGACGGAAGTTTCGGCGGATAATTCCACCGGGGGCAGATTATTTTTTCTTTCGATCGCCGATCAAATGTTTCAGTTTATTCCATCCTCGGGATCGCCACTGGGCCACTTGTTGTTTCCTGACGCCGATCTCCTTCGCGATGTCGGCGTTGCTCATAGGGATCTTCAACCAGAGCTCCGCCAATTTCTCGAGAGACATGCCAAATTCCTCGGCGAGTTGACGTGGCGTACACATCCCGGCGGCCAATATCATGCTCCACAAATCGTCAACCTTTTTATCCTCGAATCGTAGACAAATGGCCAGACGCTGCTGTGGCGGGAGTCGCCGAAGTTCCTCCCAGATCTCCCTTATCCTTTCGCGTTCTTCCAAAAGCTCATCAGCTCGAAGACCGGAACCCGCGATCTGTTGGATTTGATTGAGGTCGCAATCATCCAGGGACTCTATCGGACGATCTTTTGTCCCCTGCAGCTCGGCGACGATCTCTACTAGCGCGTTGAATTCCATTGGCTCGCCGGCGACCCTGAAAATCTCGTCGACTACCTTGCCGAGGTTCGGGTCTTGAATACTTTCACCTGCGAGATTTCTATTACATTGCTCCAGGAGTCCTTCCATCTGTTCATCATCAAGGCGGGAAATCCCCGCAGCTTTTTTCTGCGGCCAGGACGCAAGACCGCAATGAAGGACGTTATTGACGTCTCTCCAGATTCTGAATCCCTTATGGCTGTTGAGCAGGTAACGGAGATTGCTCTTCAAATGGTAACGCTGTGGGGCCTTCGAACGCAGGTAGTTATGGCAGACGTTAACGGCGACACGCTGAACGTATTGATCGAAATGCTTGATCCCTTTCTTGTCCGGTTCGGCTTGAAGTTCACGCAGCCGCTCCACGATCTCTGTAATGACTTTGGAATAGAGGTCTTCAGCGTCGGGATTATCGGGATTGGTTCCCAACCGTCCCACATTGAAATTCAGCCGCTGCTTGAGCGTCATCCGGATGATAGGGGTCGCGTGCTCCAGTAGAAGTTCGCCCAGTACCCGGTCGCGGTCAGACTCATCCTTTGAATACAAAAACGGCAGCAGAACCGTATCCACGTCGTGCATAATTACATCTCTCACACGTGGGTGAAGTTTCAGTCAGCCTTCTCAGATGGCCCTCAAATTTATCGGGTGAAATAAAATAATTGAATTGCGCAGACAATGAGCCATAGTCGGAGGACCAGGGACGGGTGGAGGGTGCTCTGATTAGTTCGGAAGAAATCTGCGCATTGAGCGCCGGGACTAAATCCGCGGCTTGTTGTTTCGGATCAAAGAGCGGGGCCATTCTTCGAAGAGCGACAACACGCTACCAGCGCAGCTGATTGGGATGGAGTTTATGATATGAATCCAAACACACCACAACAATGAATCTACTAGCGTGATTCCGATTATCGATCAATCTTCGATTTATTTTTGTCGTTCAAGTTCGCATCTCATCTGTTGCTACGGACGAAAATCAAAGTTGGATTTGTAATGACGGCGGGAATTTGTTGGCGGCGCAACGGAGCATTTGGCAATGGATAAAGTCGAGTTAAACTCGACCGTTTCTTTGGTGTCTATTCTTATCGTGTCCCAGAGAGAATTGCGGGGAATGGATCGCTGCGCCGCCGAAGGTTGAATGTTGGTAGATGTCGCTAAAGACAAGCTTATAGCCCCGCGCGTGATCACGATGATACGAAATATTCGAGCGCATCACCACCGATCGACATGGTCAACAGCTCTGAAGAATTAGGCGGCCAAAAAGAGTTGGCCTGAATGGTCGCCAGAAAAGGCTGCCGCGCCGATCGTCCGACCGGCCACACTACGCCCTGAGGAGCCAAAACGAGCGCAGCAAAGA